>ENA-USYR01000362-USYR01000362.1-human-gut-metagenome-genome-assembly--contig:-NODE-362-length-25763-cov-13.988282_pt1 | contig 25763 bp, 29 predicted proteins | sample MGYA00250064_ERZ773510 | MGnify/ENA primary metagenome ERZ773510 (study PRJEB29103, sample SAMN06112082) | human gut metagenome | biome: human gut; feature: ankylosing spondylitis patient; material... | reverse complement strand
AGCGGGCGCAGTTTTCGCCGCAGGCGGAAACGGAGCTGAGCGGACTTTGCGACGACGACAATGGGGGGCGCATCCCCCGTGGAAGCGGCCCCCTGCGGGAGCAGAATCCCCCGTGGCCGCCGTTCGGCGGCCCAAATCATCTCCGGGCGGTTGATCGCCGCCCCTACATCCCCCCGGAAGCTCTTCCGCCATCGAATCACCCCGGCGGAAGCCGCTCTCACCCCGCCGGTCGGTTGACCTTCAGCACCCCGGAGATCTGGTTCAGCTTGTTCATGACGGACTTCAGCTGGGCGCCGTCCTTCACCCGGATCTCCAGCCGGAAGATGGCAAACTGGTCCTCTGTACTGCGGGAGTTGATGCCCAGCACAAAGGTATTCGTCGTGGAGAGGGCAGCGGAGATGTCCAGCAGCAGGCCCTGCCGGTCCTTGCACACCACCTCCAAAATCGTGGGATAGCTGTCGTTGGTGTCGCCGCCCCAGGAGACCTTGATCCAGCGCCCCTCCTGCCCCGGCTGGGATCGCTTCTCCTCCGAGGCGTTGGGACAGTCGCACCGGTGGACGGACACGCCGTACCCCCGGGTGATAAAGCCGATGATGTCGTCCCCCGGCACCGGGGTGCAGCACTTGGAGAACTTCACCAGGCAGTTATCCAGGCCCTCCACGATGATGCCCTGCTCGCTCTTCACCCGCTTGGGAGCGGAGGGCTGTTTGGCAGGCTCCGCCGGTTTGGCCTCCGCCAGCTCCTCGGCGGCCTTTTCCGCCTGGTGGAGCTTCGCCACCCGGTTCAGCTCCCCCTGGATCCGGCTCACTGCCTTCTGGGCGGTGAAGCCGCCGTAGCCGATGGCGGCGTACATGTCGTCCAGAGAGCCGTAGGACACCCGCTTCAACAGCACCGGCAGCATCTCCGGCGAGAGAACGTCCTTCATGGAGATGCCGCAGTGCTTCAGCTCCGCCTCGAAGGCGGCACGGCCGTTTGCGATGTTCTCCTCTTTCTTCTCCTTCTTGAACCACTGGCGAATCTTGCTGCGGGCCTCGCTGCTTCTGGCAATCTTCATCCAGTCCCGGCTGGGACCCTTGGCGTTCTTGGAGGTGAGGATCTCCACGATGTCGCCGTTTTTCAGCACATGGTCCAGCGTGACGATCCGGCCGTTCACCTTGGCGCCCACCATCCGGTTGCCCACGGCGGAGTGGATGGCGTAGGCAAAGTCGATGGGCGTGGCGCCGGCGGGCAGGTTCTGCACGTCGCCGCCCGGTGTGAAGACGAACACCTCATCGGAGAACATATCGATCTTCAGAGAGTGGATATAGTCCTCTGCGTCCGCGCCCTCCTGGTTTTCCAGCAAACGGCGGACCCACTCGTAGCGCCCTTCGGTGCCGGCGCCCTGGCCGTTCTGCTTGTATTTCCAGTGGGCGGCCACGCCGTACTCGGCGATCTCGTGCATCTCCTTGGTGCGGATCTGCACCTCGAAGGGCAGGCCGTCCGCGCCGATGACCGTGGTGTGGAGGGACTGATATCCGTTGGGCTTTGGAGTGCCGATATAGTCCTTGAAGCGGCCCAGAATGGGCTTGTAGAGATCATGGATGACCCCCAAAACGTTGTAGCAGTCCCCCACCGTGTTCACAATCACCCGGAAGGCGAACAGGTCGAAGATCTCGTCCAGGCTCTTGTTCTGGTTGAACATCTTCCGGTAGATGGAGTAGGGATGCTTCATCCGGCCGTAGACGATGTGATCGATGTCCAGCTCCTTCAGCCGGTCGTCGATCTGGATCTGGATGCGGCGCATGAAGTCCTCGTACTCCTGGTGCTTGGCCTCCAGCTTGGAGACGATTTCCTCGTAGCCAATGGGGTCCAGATATTTTAAGGACAGGTCCTCCAGCTCCCACTTGATGCGCTGCATACCCAGCCGGTGGGCGATGGGGGCGTAGATCTCCATAGTCTCCAGAGACTTCTGCTTCTGCTTGGCGGGAGACTGGTACTCCATGGTCCGCATGTTGTGGAGCCGGTCGGAGATCTTGATGAGGATCACCCGGATGTCCTTGCTCATGGCGATGAGCATCTTCCGCAGGTTCTCCATCTGCTCGTCTTCCTTGGTGGCGTACTGGATGCGGGTCAGCTTGCTGACGCCTTCCACCAGGTCGGCGATGGTGGGTGAAAAGAGTTTGGATACCTGTTCGTGGGTGGCGGCGGTGTCCTCGATGACGTCGTGGAGCAGGGCGGCCTCGATGGACTCGCTGTCCAGCCGCAGCTCCTCCGCCACAATCTGCGCCACCGCCAGGGGATGGATGATATAGGGCTCCCCGCTCTTGCGCTTCTGGTCCTTGTGGGCCTCTGCCGCAAATTCAAAGGCCGCCCGGATGTGCTGGAAGTCTGCCGCAGGATTGTAGCCCCGGACAGTCTTTTCCAGGTTCTCATACTGTTCCTGAATGGTCATGACACAACACCTCCACTCTTGCCGGCGGCGTCCTCCCGCAGGCGGGACAGATAGGGGCAGGCGAAGAGATCCACCTTCCCCTGGATGGGATTCAGCGAAAGCGTCACCTGGTCCCCCTGGACGGACAGGGCGATCAGGCCCCGCTCCTGGAACACGGCCAGGGCCAGGCCGGCCCGGAGGAAGCTCTCACACCCGCCGGAGAGTGCCGACAGCCGCCGCAGAAAGGGCAGCATCTCCTCCTCCGCCTTTCCCCGGCGGAGCTGCCGCTCCAGCACGGTCCAAAAGGCGGCGAACTGGCTGCGGGACGCCTGGAGCCGGGCCCGCTCCTGCCCGGTGAGGCCCTCTCCCGCCACGAGGCGGTGGAGCAGGTCCAGGTCCGCTGCCTCATGGCGGCTGGGGGTCAGGGAGGGGCGGATGTCGATGAGCTGCAGCTGCAGGGTGGTATTGCCCCGGAAGGTATTGGCCTGGAGATAAAAGGCCGCGTCCACCCGCATGCCCGCCGCCACGCCGCACGTCTCCTCCGTCATGGAGAAGAAGATGGCGTCAAACCGGCACGTGCCCTTGGAGAGGCGGAGCTTCAGGTGCTTCCCCTGGCCCACGGGCTGCAGGACGTCCACCGTGGCGCCCAGCAGGGCGAACACCGGCCGGGGGTTGCCCGCGCCATAGGGCTCCAGCTGGTCCAGCTGCTCCACCTCCGCCAGCGTCACCTCGCCGGGGCAGGAGATGGGCGCGTCCACGTCCAGGCAGGATACCGCCCGTTCCCCGCCGGAGGCGGAGCGGACATACCGGTTCATCCGGGCCCGGAAGGCGTCGATGTTCTCCTCGGAGATGGTAAAGCCCGCCGCCAACTCGTGGCCGCCGAAGCCCTCCAGCAGGTCGGCGCAGGACTCCAGCGCGGAAAACAGGTTGAACCCGCCGTAGGACCGGCAGGAACCCTTGCCCACGCCGTCTTTCAGATGAATCATGAAGCTTGGGCAGGCGTACTTCTCGCTGAGGCGGGAGGCCACAATCCCCACCACGCCCTGGTGCCAGTCCTCGCTGGAGAGGACCAGGGCGCTGCGGTCCTCGGCCCGGAGGCGCTCGATCTTCTCGGTGGCGTCGGCGCAGATGGCCTGCTCTACCGCCTGCCGCTCCCGGTTTAGGTCACACAGAGCCTTTGCCAGCTCCTCGGCCCGGGCGGGGTCATCGGTCTCCAGCAGGTCCGCGGCCAGATCCGCCGCGCCCATGCGGCCGGCGGCGTTGATCCGGGGGGCCAGCACAAAGCCGATCTGGACAGAGGTGATGGGCTTGCCCAGAAGCCCCGCCTCCTTCAGCAGGGCGTGGACGCCCACGAAGTCCGTGTGGGGCAGGGCCTCCAGCCCGCAGAAGGCGATGGTGCGGTTCTCCCCCTCCATCCGCATCACGTCGGCGATGGTGCCAATGGCCGCCAGGGTGCAGTACCGGGCGAACAGGGCATCCTCCCGGCTCTCGCCTCCCAGGGCCAGCACCAGCTTCAGCGCCACACCCACTCCCGCCAGATGCTTGAAGGGATAGGGGCAGTCGCTGCGGTGGGGGTCCACCACTGCCAGCGCCCGCGGCAGTTCCTCCTTGCACTCATGATGGTCGGTGATGACCACATCCAGCCCGATGGAGGCAGCGAAGTCCACCTCCTCGTTGCCGGTGATGCCGCAGTCCACGGTGATCATCAGCGTGGCGCCCTGGTCCCGCAGGCCTTGGATGGCCTCCTTGGACAGGCCATAGCCCTCCTCGATCCGGCGGGGGATATGCCGCAGGCAGCGGACGCCGCAGCTTTTGAGATAGTCCATCAGCAGAACCGTGGAAGTGATGCCGTCCACGTCGTAGTCGCCGAACACGGCGATGGTCTCCCCCTGGCTGATCGCCCGCTGGATGCGGGCGACGGCTTTGTCCATATCCCGCATCAGCATGGGGGACATGCTGAGGCTCCTGTCCCGCTCCAGCGCCTCGGCCGCCGCCTCGGCAGTGGTGACACCCCGGGCCGCCAGGACCGTGGAGAGGAGATAGGGGTATCCGGCACTCCGCAGGAGGGCAACGTCCCGCTCAGCCGGGGTCCCGATGTTCCATTTTTTGAATCTCATGGCACGTTCCCTCCCTTTCAAAGGTAATAAAAAGCCATCATAACTAAATTATTATAGCAGGCAAGGGGTGAAACGTAAAGGTTTTTCTGCGTTCCGACACCGTTCGTTTGACGGCGGCGGCAGATTCTGGTACAATGGCATACCGACAGAGGGCGAATCCGGGCATCTCTGCCAGAATCTGAAAGAAATCTGACGCTAAAGGAGCGAAGAATGACAACATGAAAAGACGACTGCAATGGTTCTGTTCCTGCGCGCTGCTCTGCGCCCTGCTGGTGACAGCGGCGCTGCCGGCGCCCGCGGCAGCGGCCTCCACCGGCTTTTCCGACGTGCCGGAGAGCCACTGGGCGGCGGACTCCATCCGTCGGGCCGTGGACCTGGGCCTGTTCCAGGGGCAGACGCCCACCCGCTTCGGCTTGGGGGCTCCCATGACCCGGGGGGCCTTTGTGGTGGCCCTGTGCCGCCTGTTCGGCTGGGAGATGGTAACACCGGAGGCCGGGTCCTATACGGACAACCAGGACAAGAGTGCCTGGTATTACAGCGCGGTGGAGACCGCCTATGCCAACGGGGCCATCACCCGGCAGACGGATACGTTCCGCCCCCGGGAGCCCATCACCCGGGAGGAGCTGGCGGTCATGCTGGTGCGGGCCATGGGCTACGGCACCATCGCCGGTTTGGCCCAGGACCTGCCCATGCCCTTCCGAGATGTGACCACCAACGTGGGCTATATCGCCATGGCCCATGAGCTGGGGCTGGTGAACGGCACTGCGGCCACCACCTTCTCCCCGGATCAGACTGCCACCCGGGAGCAGGCGGCGGTCATGCTGATCCGGCTGTATGACAGCTATCACGCCGCGGCCCCGGAGAAAACCGGCATCGCCTATTCCGCGGAGGGTCTGACAGACCTGACCGGCTATGGCGCCGTGGCGGTGGGCGGCGCCCGGCTGATCTACGCCGGGGAGTCCCGGCTCGCCGGTACCCCCGATGCAGAGACCGCAGCCGCCCTGCAGGAGACCATCACCGCCGCCGGTGCCGTGCCGCTGCTGCATGTGGGCGGGAGCGCCTCGGCACTGAAGGATGACCCCAGCCACACCGCAGAGGTACTGGCGGCCGCGGTGGAGAGCGGCGGTTATGAGGGGCTGTTTCTGGACCTGGCGGAGCTCTCTTCCGCCCAGAAGAAGGATTTCACCGCGCTGGCGGAGGCGCTGCGGGCCGAACTGGGAGAGGACCGGCTGCTCTATTTGATGGTGGAGGCGCCCGTCTGGCAGGGAGCCGCATACAACGGCTATGACTATGCCGCCCTGAGTGAGCCGGCCGACAAGCTGGTGGTACGGGTGGCGGACTATGGCGACGTGTCCGAGGACTTCCCCATCGCCCCCCTGGCGCCGCTGGAGGAGGTCTACTACGCCCTGGCCGAACTGGCGGACCAGGTGGATTCCGATTGTCTCAGCCTGCTGCTGACCACCACGGGCTCCGCCTGGACGGATGGGCGGCACACCGGCCAGGCCTCCGCCGCCGAGATCGAGCAGCTGCTGTCCGCCTCCCAGACGAAAGATTACTACTCCGACCGCTACGCCTGCGCCTATCTCACCTCCGGCAGCGGGGACACCGCGGTGTGGTATCTCAACGGCGAGGCCGCCCTGGAGCGGGCCCGGATGGCTGCTTTCTTCGGCGTGGACCAGCTGTGCCTCAGCGACCTGTCCTCTGTGGCGGACTATGATAATTACAATCTGCTGGAGGGGCTGGACGCCGGATCCTCCCAGGTGCAAATCTGAAACCTGAAAAACGCCGCCTCTGCCAGTTGGCAGAGGCGGCGTCTGTGTATATGGGAAAGCGCAGCAGCCTTACAGGAACTTCTGCATCCCGTCAGTAGCCAGGGAGAGGTCGGCGCTGATGGTGACGGTGAACTTGATGTTGTTCTTCTCGCCAAAGGCGTCCAGCCAGTTCAGGAAATTCTCGGTGTCCTTGTCCACTTCCCGGCCGATGGTCTTGCACAGGTTGTCGATGAACACATGGGAGATATCATAGTTGCCCGCATACAGGCCGCTGATGAAGCCCCGGAAGAGCTCGTAGCTGTCCAGATTGTACTCCTGGGCGTCGATCAGGCGGATGTGGTAGTGGATATCGTATGTCATGGTGCGGTTAGCCTCGATGCAAACCACGTTGCCGGGCTCGTCCTTCGCCGCGTTGTTGATCAGTTCAATGAGCTGCTTGGTCTTGCCGGAGCCCTTCACGCCCATAATCAGTCTGACCATAGTAATCACTCCTGTCAATTAAAGTCGCTGGGGGAAATTCGGTATGTTAAGCATACCACAAGATCGCGTGAAAAACAATGGAGAAATGAAGATTCAAACTTTGTTCATAATGGAGATTGACAGTGGGCGGCAGGACGGATGCCGCCCAATCCGAGGCTGGTCACCCCTCCAGTTTGCTCTCCAGCTGCGCCCGCCGGTCCTCATAGCCCGGCTTGCCAAGCAGGGCGAACATATTCTTCTTGTAGGCCTCCACCCCCGGCTGATCGAAGGGGTTCACGTCCAGCAGATAGCCGGAGAGGCCGCAGGCGTACTCGAAAAAGTAGATCAGCTGCCCCAGATCTGCCGGCGTCCTGCCGGAGGTCTCCACGATCAGGTTGGGCACGCCGCCCTCCGTGTGGGCCAGCAGGGTGCCCTCCATGGCCCGGTCCCGGATGAAGTCCAGGGACTTGCCCGCCAGGAAGTTCAGCCCGTCGCCGTCCGCCTCGTCCGCCGGGACTGTCAGCTGTCGGTCGGAGGGACCCAGGCGCACCACGGTCTCAAACATCAGGCGCTTGCCCTCCTGGATGTACTGGCCCATGGAGTGGAGGTCCGCGGTGAACTCCACGCTGGCGGGGAAGAGGCCCTTGCCCTCCTTGCCCTCGCTCTCGCCGAAGAGCTGCTTCCACCACTCCGCCATGAACCGGAACGCCGGGTCATAGCAGGCCAAGAGCTCAATGGACCGGCCCGCCCGGTACAGCTCGTACCGGATGGCGGCGTACCGCCAGGCAGGGCACCGGAAGGAAGCCTCGGTGCAGGTCTCCATCATCTCCGCCGCTCCCTGCATCAGGGCGGTGATATCCACCCCGGCCACGGCAATGGGCAGCAGGCCCACGGCGGTCAACACGCTGTATCGGCCGCCCACGTCGTCGGGGACCACGAAGGTCTCCCATCCCTCGCTGTCCGCCAGGGACTTCAGGGCGCCCCGGGCCTTGTCCGTGGTGGCGTAGATCCGCTCCCGGGCACCCTCCCGGCCGTACTTCTTCTCCAAGGCCGCCCGGAAGAAGCGGAAGGCCACGGCGGGTTCGGTGGTGGTGCCCGACTTGGAGATCACGTTGACGGAGAAATCCACGTCCGCCACCAGGTCCAGCACCTCCCCCATGGCGTCGGAGGAAAGGCCGTTGCCCACAAAGTAGATGTTGGGCGTATCCTTGCGCTTCAGGTTGTAATTGGGAGAGCGCAGGCAGTCGATGACACCCCGGGCGCCTAAGTACGAGCCGCCGATCCCGATGACCACCAGGGCCTGGGAGTTGGCCCGGATCCGGGACGCGGCCGCCTGAATGCGGGCGAACTCCTCCCGGTCATAGTCCCGGGGCAGATGGACCCAGCCGGTGAACTCTCCGCCGGCACCGCTGCCGCTCTGGAGCTTCTCATGGGCCCGCTTCAGCCGCGGCGCCAGGACCTCCTCATAGGGCAGGGGCAGAAAAGACTGTAATTGGAACGATTTGACATCCAGCATCATGACCGGCCTCTCTTTCGTAAAGCTGCGCGGGTTTGTTGCTTTATTATACCATGCTCCGAAACGGGACACAAGGGAAAGCGGTCGCAATCCGCCGGGATTTCAGGGGGTGCAGCGCCCCCGCCGCCGTCAGCCGCAGAGGAAGGCCGTCCGCAGCATCTGGACCAGCATCTGGCCGAAGGTGACCCGTGGGATCTCCTCTCCTGCCAGGATGGGCAGCTCCGCCACGACCTCTTCCCCGGAGGTGATGGTGAGGGTCCCCAGTTGACTGCCCGCCGCCACCGGCGCCTCCACAGAGTCCGCCAGGGTGACCAGCTGCTGCAGGCTGCCCGCCTTGGCCTTTTCCAGCAGGAGGTGCGTGTTCTCCCCCAGCACCGGCTGCACTGTGGCCTGGGTCCCCAGGGACACGGGCACCGGCGGCAGGGCGGACTCCGGCACCACATTCTCCAGCGTGTAGGTGGAAAAGCCGTAGTTCAGCAGATTGGTGGCATCCTCAAACCGCTGGGTGGAGGTTGGTGCCTTCATGATGACGGCGATCAGTTCCATGCCGTCCCGCTCGGCCGTACCAGAGAGGCAGTACAGCGCACTGTCTGTTGAGCCGGTCTTCAGGCCGGTGGCTCCCTGGTAGAAGCGGATCAGGCGGTTGGTGTTCACCAGGGAGGAGGCTCCGTCCCGCAGGGAATCCATCCAGATGGTGGTGTACTGGCGGATGTCCGGGTGGTTTCGGATCAGTTCCCGGCTCATAAGGGCGATGTCGTATGCGGAGGTGACATGCCCCTCCGCCGGCAGGCCGGTGGCATTGCAGAAGTGGGTATCGGCCATGCCCAACTCCGCGGCCCGCTGGTTCATTCGCTCCACAAAGGCCTCCTCGCTGCCGGCCACCGTCTCCGCCAGCGCCACGGCGCAGTCGTTGGCAGAGACAACGCACACCGCCTTCAGCATATCGCTGACCGTCATCTGCTCATTCTCCTTCAGCCAGATCTGGCTGCCGCCCATGGAGCAGGCGTGGGCCGACGCGGTGACCACGTCGTCATAGTGGAGCTGTCCGGCGTCGATGGCCTCCATGGTCAGCAGCAGCGTCATGACCTTGGTGACGCTGGCGGGCTCCAGCTTGGCATGTTCGTCCTTGGCGAAGAGGACGGTGCCCGTCTCCTTTTCCATCAGCAGAGCCGAGGGCGCGGATACTTCCAGCGCCTGGGCACTGCTCCCCAGCGCCAGCAGGGCGCACAGCAGCACGACGAGTTTTTTCATGGTGATCCCCCTTTGCTTCGATGGTAGAATCTATGTCCGCGAAAAGGCGTTCATGCCGGAGAAGATTTGGGGGTTGCAAAATATGAAGCGGTCTGGTATAATAACAACTCAGATGCGGCTGTAGTTCATCGGTAGAACGGCAGCTTCCCAAGCTGCATAGGTGGGTTCGACTCCCATCAGCCGCTCCAAAAGAAAATGCGACTTGTTTCGACAAGTCGCATTTTCTTTTGGGTTTCGCTCCCGTTGGTCGCTCCACCCTTCAGTGATTGAAATGCTCGGGCGAAGTGAATTCGCCCTGCGCCAAGGTTTTGCCTGTGGTAAAACGCTTGTACGGCGCAAAGGCGCTGCCGGCCAGAAGGCCGGTTAGATGCTTCTCAAGAAAAATTGCAAATTTGAATGCAAGAGAGTTCGACCGACCTGAGAGGATTTGGATTGTTACCCCTTGCCATGAAAGAGAGACATCTGCTTTTAGCAGATGTCTCTCTTTCGTTCCGCCGCCTTTCCGCCAAGGGGTTTTCCTGCGGTGAAAACGCTTGCAGGACGCAAAAAAGAAAAGCCTTGAAACCTGACGGTTTCAAGGCTTTCTGTGGCGGAGAAGGAGGGATTCGAATTTTAAGCAACGTGTAAAATGCTGTTTCATGTAGTTTAAGAAATCTAGTATTTTCAATAGTTACCGGGTTTCCCTGTAAAATGCTGTATCATGTTTAAAAAGCTGTTTGGGGTATTCTTAGGGGTGGTAAATCCATCCAGTTTTTGGAAGTTATGCAATGCAGTCCTTGCCCTTTGTCGAAATTTGTGATATTCTGTCCGTGGCGCTGCACAAGACGGCGGGCGGTTAGTCACACAACCCCGAAAGGGGGTGACGCCAATGCGGATCACATTACATATCGGGCGGTTCACCGTTACGATTATTGTGAAAAGCAGAAACCGCCACCGGGCAGGGTGACGGCTTCAAGGCTTTTGCTTTGATCTCTTAACTCGCACGGGCTAACCGCTTGCCGCAGCGCCCTTTCTATGTTCATTATAGGCCACCCCGGCCACCATGTCAAGCCCTGGGCGCTACGCTTGGGGCTTTTTCTATCGGCTCAAAATTGAGTTGATCTGACGGGTCCAATCCTGGACTGATCTACCCCCGAACATCCGGGGCTATGAGGTGGCGAATCACCACCCCATAGCGTCGTGAAACGCGACAGGGCCTCCCTGTTTCAGGGCACGCCTCAGAAGGAGTCGGCGAATCACCGACCCCTTACCCGTCAACCAGATGGGTCAGCTATTCCCCCTCTCTTTGCCCTTCAGAGGCCGCAGGAGCGGCGTTGTCTTAAAGGGTGAAATTATAACCATCAAAGCCGCTCACAGGCCATTTAAGGCAGAAAGCCGGGGTTATTCCCCGGCCTCTTGCTCATATTCCAGAATATCCCCAGGCTGGCACTGTAGCATGGAGCAAATACGTGAGATATTTTCGAGAGACACCATTTTCCCAATGCGTAGCGCCTGGATTGTACTCTCTGAAAGTAACTTTTCACGCCGGAGTCTTGTAGTGTTATACCCCGCATCCTTCAAAGCGGCCAGCATATCAATCTTATATTTTATCGGCATCAAATCGCCCCCTTCCTGTGTGGAGGGGCGTTTTCTTTACTCGCCCTCTTTTCCACTGTACACATTATACGTCAAGAATTACACGAAAACAAGTGTAATAATGAACAAGTATTTACACGAATATTGGTGCAATATGCCAATGGACAAAACACGAAAAATCGTGTAATATATAATCACAGCAAGGGACAAGAGATGCGACGGACAGGCCGGGGACGAGCCGGACATTCCCTCTAAATTCTCAAACCCCACAAAGCCACGGCGGGCCTGCCAAGTGAGGGCCGAGGACGATTCGGAAAGCACCTGTACCGCCGCCGGGGCAAAGACCATAAGGAGGAAAAAGCAATGAGTATCAACGAACTGGAAATGAAGTGCCGGGAGCTGCGGCAGCTGCAAGCCCTGATCGACGAGGCCCAGGCAGAGGCGGAGACCATCAAGGACGCCATCAAGGCCGCTATGGGCTGCCAGGAGGCCGTCCAGGCCGGGGAATACCGGATTACCTATAAGGCCATCAAAACGGCCAGACTGGACGCTACAGCCCTTAAAAAGGCCCTGCCGGATGTGGCGGCAGCGTTCACAGAGGAAACCACGGTCCGCCGGTTCTCCGTGGCATGATGGAGGCCGTGGTCACCATCGCCGGGGCTGTGTATCTCACGGACAAGCTGTTTGCCCTGGTAGCCTGGATCGAACAAAGAAAAGCCCTTCCCCGTGAGCCTGGCAGCAAGACGGAGAAGGACCTGTAACCACCAACCACCACGAGGGAGCTGGTGACCTAAGTATAACCGGCTCCCTCTCATTTTGTCAAGAGAGGAACGGAAGCATGGAAATTACATTCCCCACCACAACGGAAGCATTCGTGGCCTATCAGGAGAGCGGGGTTGGACGAACCCTTAACATCCACGAAAAAAAGATTGTTGATCTGTCTGTGGAGATTTTGAACGAGAATTACGAAAGAGGTAAAACTGGAAAGCGGATGTCTTTTCCAGAGAGTGAGAAAGCTGCACGCCAGATTCTTTCCGACATGGGAAAGGCCGATCGTTGGGAGCAGCCATTTATGAAGAGGTATATTCGCTCTATGTTGTTCTGGACAAGAACGGCTTATGAACAGGGAAAGGAGGCGCAGGCATGAAACAAGATCTTTCTTACCAGCGCATTGTAGATTACCTGCGGAGACGCCACAATCTTTCCCGTGGAGATGGTTGGCCTGGCCTGCCGGTTGGTAGTCCCGCAGTATCTCGCTATCCAAACATAGCCGCAGAGCTGGCGGCAAGCAGACATTGGGCAAAGACTTATGCCGAATTTGCCGGGGTATCTCCGGAAATTATGGCCGCCGTGATAGAAGATGGTGAATGCCTCACCTGTGGCGAACAGATACAGCTTGCGTATAGCTTGAATGAACGCAGGCCCGGCTATATCGTGGCCCCTGTCTTGCAGATCGTAGACCCGGAAACCAACAAGGGGAAGTTCCTGCGGAGGCAGCTGAATGAACTAATGGACAAGGCAGCGGCGTTGCCTGATCCCGTTGTGAATGTATATAGATTTAAGACATACTGGCGGCATAAGGCAGCGACTGTCTGTGACTCTTTGAACGCTGGGAACGCCGTGACCTATGCGGATTGGCGTTGGGCCTGTTCCCGTATTTGGGAAGCCCTGGAAGCCGAGGAATCAAAGAAGCGCAAAGCCCGTACCTCTAGAATAAAATGGGACATGGAGCCTTGACCTAGTAACCTGGGGACAGCACTGTCCCTAGATTGTGATAAGGGACCTATGTTCAGTGCTGGGCACAGGTTGCGGCGGATAACCAGTAACAACACTGTTACCAGTTTGTGGTGAAGAAACTACCGACGGCGCTGTCGCTAGTTTTCGGCGGAGAAATTGGGGACAGTGCTGCCACCTATTATGCTGGCCCGGCAAAACGACACCGCTGTCGGTTAGCCAAATTCCAGAGTGCAGAGGGACACCGCTGTCTCCCTGCATTGGTCATGGACAACGCTGTCCACAATCAGATCAAAAGGGGCAACACGGTCCCCTCTGAAAATCAAAATATTCCGCACTGCACATTTTGAAAGTAAGAAGAAGGGAGCTACCCACACCGGGCGGCTCCCTCTCTTTGTGTTAAAATGCTCTCGCCGTGGTCCTGGCAGCCCCGGAGGACACCTGCTCGATCAGGATGTCCCGGATGGCGTTTGCCAGGTTCTGCCGGTCCGCCGCCGTGCGGCCGGTGTTGGCCCCGTTGATGGTGATGACCGGCGTCTGGGCCGTCAGATTGACGTTGTTCACATACCGCCGCTCCGCCACGTCCACCAGGGCCCTGATGTCCTCGTCGCTCATGTTCACGGACTTCTCAATGCCCTTCACGCTGCCGGCAATACCGGAGACCTGGGAATAAGTAGGGGTCTCTGGTGTATATGGGGCAACCGCTTCCGCAGCCGCCGCATTCTGTGCACGCATGATTTCGCCCGTTCTGGCGGCTTGCTGCATATCATATCGTGTGCGGGCCTCCGCTAAAGACGCATGGCGCTCTGCATAGGCTTTTTCATAATTCTCCATTGCCTTGACGCCAAAGGACGCTTCGTCGATAAGATTGAGATTAACTCCAGGTATCTTATTCAGGCCCTTTATAACGAGGTTTGCTGCAGTAATCCACATATTTACAAAAGATTGTGCGACCAGAGCCAGATTTGCCACCATGCTTCCGAAGGCATCAAAAATTCCAACTGCTACTGTTCGCAATCCGAAGTACAATTCTTCGGCAGCAGTCAGTGCCACGTTTTTAAATTTCAGCCACGCAATCTGCAGCCCCCCAACGCTCTGGACCCACTTTGCAATCTGGTAGACAATGACACCAATAGCAACCGCAACAAGAGCCAGTATCGGATTTGAAACGAAAACAGCAAATAGCGACGTTAGGGCACCATTCGCAATTCCAACAGCAGCGGCAAAAAACAGCACCCCAGCCGCCGCACTTATGAACAAAGGCCCAACAGTGTCTATGTTGTTTGCAGCCCAGTTTACGGCATCCAGAACAGGCTCCAATGCCTGAATGGCTGTATTTTTCATAGTGGTCCACACCTGCCCCCAGGTCATGGGCATCTGTTCAAATTTGGCGTTGATCTCGTCCGCAGCAGCAAATATCGCATTCTTCACGACGGAGGCCGTCAAGGCTCCTTCGCTAGCAAGTTCTCTCATTTCGCCGGTTGAGACTCCCAAATAGTCTGCAATGCTCTGCGCGATCATGGGCGTTTGCTCCAGAACAGAATTTAGCTCCTCACCACGGAGCGCACCAGAGGACAGTCCTTGCGTCAACTGCAAAATTGCCGCGCTGGCTGCGCTGGCCGATGCGCCGGAGAGCGTGATCTGCTTGTTGATCTGCTCCGCAAAGGCCACAATTTCCGACGTGCTACTGAACGCGCTCCCTGCAAGGTTGCCAAGCTGCGCGACGAAGTTTGCGGTTTCCTGGTAGGCCCCCCGGGACCGTTGGGCAGACTCGTAAATCATCTGATTTAGCTCTTCCGTGGTCTGGAGTCCGTCGTTCATCATATTTAGCCTAGCTCGTATTGAAGCCATCTCGTCCGACAAACTCACAAGGCTTTTCACGCCCTGGATACTGATAAATGCCCCTGCAAGGTTCCGCAAGGTGCTCACCAGCCCGGAGGTCTGCCGAGCGGCATTGGCCGCGCTGTTGCCATACAGGCGGTTGCTATTGGCCCCGCCTCTGGCCGCTCTACTGGCCCGATTCAGATTGTTGATGTAGTCCCGCAGCGGGCCGGTATATTCATCGTTCAGGCGTAAGGTATCCTGGATAACTGCCACAATATCACGTCCTTTCTCTTGCGCTAATCATCACTGGAATCCATTTGTATTTGACTTCTTTCGTTCCCAGTGTTGGGGGCGGGGGCGGTGCATCCTCGCACTGATACAGGAAAACCTTTCGCTCACTGTATAACTCCGCAAAGACTCTCAGCGCCTTGTGTCCCCAGCCATACCACACGACAACACCATCAGACAGGGTAACAGCAGTATCCCCCTTATAGTCATATCCCTTTTCTTTAAAAAATTTCTCGATCTCCGGGAATGTCACAAGGTCTCTTGACCGGATGAACTGCAGCAGCTCTTTCTTTTGGACTCGCATATTTCACCTCCTTCATTCAAAATCGTGTATGTCTCTGTCTGGGGCTGGATGGGCCAGTATTTCCCCCAGCACCAACCGCCTGATCTCCGCATACACTGCGGCGGTGATAGGGTCATGCACCCCGGGCGGCGGCTCATAGCCGGTGATCCTGCCTCGCTCCGTTTCGGCTCCATATTTCAGCAGGTAGGTCATGGGGTCATCCGGGGTGGTGAAGGTGGAACCGTCCTCCAGCTTGAACACTGTCAAGTATGCCTGTCTGTCCCCAAGCCTCGCTTTTAGCCGCCGGATTTTCCGCAGCATACTATTGCTCATTTCTTGCTTCCTCCACCTTCTGCTCTAGCTCCATGAGCTGCCGCTCCTGTTCATCTGTGCGAATAGCCGCCAAAATCGCATTGCAGCCAACAATAACGCAATTCCCGATCTGGGGCGAAAGCTCACCGGCCCGAACCTCATTCACCACCTTTGCCAGAGAGGCCCGCACCTCTCGCGGTGTGGATAATTTCAAAGGCCGTTTCATACTAACACCTTCTTCCTATACCCCTGGGGGTATATAATCTAAGTTCGTTACTTCTCAATAGTTCCAAAAGTTTTTGCTATGCGGTTATGTACTAACAATACTGCCTCAATTCGCGGTTTTTGGGATGCCGCAGCAGCCGAAGGCCTTTCTGCTCCGCCGCTCTGGCCGTGGCCCTTGTGGTGCCCATTCTAGCCGCCGTCTGATCCAATGTGAGGCCGTGGCAATGTCGCAGCACTACCGCCCGCCTCTGGGCCTCTGTAAGGCCGTCAAGGGCCGTTGCAAGGGCTTGTTTCCGCCGCCGCTGATAGTCCAGTTCTGCAACAGCTTCAACCTCTGCCGCAGCATAGGGATCTTCTATGACGTCCGCCAGGGTGAAGTCCTCGCCGCTCTCGCTGTCTGTTAAGGGAGCATCCAGGGACAGCGCGTGGTGAATAGGGTCCCGTTTGTCTCTTTGCGTCCGCATCCCCACCGCCTCTGTAAAAGCCCCTTTCAGCTTCAAACCGTACCAAGTGAGGAATGCTCCGGCGGCGGGGTCCCAGCTCTCCAGCGCATCCAGGAGAGCTAGAAACGCCACTTGTATGTAGTCCTCCAGCACCATGCCGCCGCGCCCTTCCATCGCCCTGCACCAACGGTGCGCCCGATCATAGGCAAACCGCCGCACAGCCTCCCATAGCTCCAGCCGGTCAGCTTGTCCAGCCTGCACCGCCGCCGCGATTTTGCTTGCTTCCATTGCAAAGCCGCCTCCCTCGTGGTAAAATAGATTTATCTAGTCTCCATCTCACCACGAGGGCCGCTTTCTGGCGGCTCTTATTTTTTGCTGATGGGTGATCCCCAGGGTGTAAACCACTCTACCTTGCGAGATTCGGCAACTTTCTGTCTGGGCTGCCCTGTCATCGCAAGGCTGTATGCATCATCCCGCTGCTCTTTTAGGGCTGTATACGTTGCCTCTGCGGCATCAATTTTCTCCTGAAGCTCCATCAGGTCCTCCGATCCGGCGGAATGCTGCATGGTGTTTTTCAGCTTTTCTAGTTCAACCCTGGCTCTGTTTGCCTTGATTTCCGCGGCTTGGTATTGGTGCCAGTATTTAGCCATCGCGATCCGATCTGCCATGCCCCTATCACCTCGCTTTCTTGTGGGGATTCCGTGCGGCATAGGCGGCCTCGGATTCTCGGCAGCGTGCGGAATACTCATACTCTCTCAATGCATCATGAACACGCTTCAGCCGGTTTTCGTCGCAGTTTTCCACCGGGATGCTCAGACGGTGATCCGCCGGAACACGGCTCCGCCTGGACTGCAGCGGCGTCCTATTCCGGTATGCCCGCCCATGCGGATCAGGCTTAGAGTCCACCTGCGGCTCTTCCTCCATGATCTGCCTCAACAGCTCGATGACCTTTTCCAACTTGGCACGGATTTTTGCATCCTCGATTGCCTTGTCCAGCGCCTGCCGGGAGTCGTAGGTGGGTAGCTGGAAATTCTCTCCGTAGACCAGGACCCCTTTTTGCTCTTTCACTTGCAATTCATTCCTTTCTATGATATAATTATGTTAACTTCCAGATAGCGTTTTCTCCCTTTCTGCCCCCTCCGGTTGTCCTTTTCCGGAGGGGGTTGTCTTTATTTTTCCGCCAGGTCTTCAAGCGCCTCTGCGATCCGCTCCAGATTGATTGCAATATCTTCCAGAACAGATAATAGACGATCATTCATCTTGTTCACCGCCTGCATCCAGAAGTTCAATCCCCTCAAACTGCCTCAGTTGTCTTTTAGGATTAAGCCCGACAAAGTTGCCGATCTCGTCGACTAAGTCAAACCATCCATCGCAGTATTCCACACCTCGAATAGCGCCATCTGCACACAACGCCAGATAATGGACAGGAGTAGCAAAATATCCGCCCTCATCTTCATTCCTGTATACAGCATACACAGGTTCCGCCGCCGGAAGCACTTGTACAATGTGCAATTCTCCACTTAACTGCTGCATGACACGTCCGGCCTGTTTAGGTGGAACCTTTTCTATACCTCCACCCCGCAAGTACACACGAAGCTCCCCATCCTTCGCCTGCCAAAAACTCTCTACGAAATCGACGTTAATATGAATGCCGTTGACATCTACAAATCTGCCCATCATGATCTCCTTTCATCAAATGGTGTCTGCGTTTCGTTCGGTAATTCCACAAGCTCCTGCTCGCCACATACTTCCCAGCCATATTTCTTATTCGGGCTGCCTGTTCCGACCTTATAAAAGCGCCTGCTGCTTTCTTCAAAGCCCAAGCCCAGCGAGATAGATGCCCCAAACGAACGGTTCTTCAAAACCCGGAGGACCGCCTGATACCCTTGTTTGTCCGCATCTTCATCTGTCAGCCGTTGAAGTGAAAATACATTGTCTGCCCGATTGGTAATTTCACCGGAGCCGGAAATGTCATCAGCGTCTAACTGCCCCTGGGATTTCCTGGGATGGGCTACCAGATGGACATGAACTTCATTCTTCTTCGCAAACTCTACCAGCCGCCCTGTAAAGTTGGATTGTGCCCGGTAGAAATCACGGTCAGCAGAGGTAGAGAAGCGGGCGGTCATCAGGTTGTCCACCAGGAACACGCAGCAGCCATAGCGCCGGGCCGTGTACTCAAACACAGAAAGAATACTGTCCTCGTCACTGGCAGAGGCCAGCCGATTATCATACAGGAAGAATTTTCCCTTCCACCATTCGTCGATCCGCTTCTGGATCAATGGTGATACACTGAAAAACTCTTTCCCCGACCATCTGTCCACCACTCTCTCCACATTTTCGGGGCCTGCCGCTTGTGCGGAAATCCACTGCTTAAACCTCCATGCCGGAAGCTCACCAGAATATGCACAGACATGATGCCCCTGGTTAACAGCTTCCAGTAAGAGCTGCCCCAGCAGTGTAGACTTTCCGCCGCCCCGTTTCCCCGTCCAGATAGACAACTCTCCTGGATAGAAGCCGCCGATGGTTCTATCTAGTTCACTGACTCCAGACAGTACGGATGGTATCGCCTCCAAACACACACGCTCCACGTCTGCCAAGTCGAGAACTCCGTGTGCGTCTCGTTCTATGGCCCCCATAATCAGGCGAGAGACGGCCTTTTCCCCTCCAGCGTCCAGAACCTCGCGGAGATTTGCGTGGTCTCCAAAGGCGCCTTCGCGGGGCATCAGCACAATCACAGAGGGCGCATACTCTTCCAACGCCTCCGCAACCGTCCTAGCAAGCTCCCGGTCAGCCAGGGCTACAAAAACAGAGGGGAACGCAGATAAGAACGGCTCACACGTTCGGAAGGCACTTAAATCAGAAGTGGCGGACAACGCAAAGGTATTTTCCCGGTACGCATCTACATCAAACACACCGCGCACTAACCAAAGGGATCGTTTAGTGTCCATGCAGTCCGGGAAGTATGTAAAGTATGCAGAGGCATCAAATAACGTCTGCAAACTCGTTGCCTCCCTTCTGCATCGTTTCCCGCTTCTCCCAGGTACGAACAGCAGCTTTCCAGTCAACGATAGATTTCCCTCGTGACTGCTTCCATCCGTTGGCCGTATAGAAGTCTACAAAACAGTCAGCGTCTACGCCATTCTGCCGTTCAGCGCAGTATGCCCGGACTTCATCAACAGACGGAGGAACAAAGCGGGAGCGTGGCGGCTTGCCCGCCCTCTCTCTATTAGAGTCTTCTTCTGTTTCTTCTTCTGTTTCTTCTTCTGTTTCTTCTTCTGTTTCTTCTTCTGTTTCTTCTTCTGTCCCGTATGGACCCGTATGGGGGCATATGGAACCATATGGTTTTTTAGGCCGTCCACCTTTTGCTCCGCTGGAAATTCGTGTCAAATATCTTTCCCATGCCTCGTCCATGTCCGGCATGAAAGAGGCAAAAGCAACGCTTTCAATCGGAGATAGTCCGGCAGGCTTTTCTCCTGTCTCCAGGAAATCCCAGCACGCAAGAAGCACATTGACCGCTGTTTCTGGCGATAGCTGCCGGAGCAGCTCCCGGCGTTCTAACTTCATCTTGAACCAGCTCGGATGTCTTTCCTTAATGTCCGACACTATTACACCTCCGCGGCACTTTCGATTGCCGCAGCCGCCCTCAAAATTTCCTTTGCCCGATGACGGAGCGACTGCACACACGCCTCCCGTTCCTGCTGACTGCTGGGCAGGAAATAGCCGCTTATGTTGTCTGACAGGATAGGAACACCCCGCCGTCTCTCTTCGTGGATCATCTTTCGGACTGTCCGCTGGTCCTCTCCAGTCAGACGAACTAGGTCCTGAAGGTGGAGGCCATTCTCTGATCCCGCCAGCAGCAAAGAGGCAATTCCTCCCGCTTGACCTCCGCCGCGCTCCGTGTTAGACTTCTGGTAGGGATTGCCGCCCCTCCGGTGACTCTCCCTCTTTGCCTGCTCCGCTGTGCCACCAGCGGGGCGGGCATTCTTTTTTCTGTCACGCACTCTCAGTCACCCCCGCTTGCTGATTGATCCACTGCTTGAATGCCTCCGCCGGGATTCTAGTACAGCCGCCGATGCGGGCTACGGGGAAGCCCTGAATATGGGTCCACCGATACAGCGTCGGCCTACTCACCCCTGCAGCCTGAGCCGCTTCTGAAATGGTGAATGCCAGCTTCTCCATCAGCCCACCTCCTGGGACAGTTCTCGGATAATACCAAAAATACGGTCCTTCTCTTCTTGCGGAAGTTCCTTGCGGAGCTTACGGGATAGACTGCAATCCGCAATCCCTAGTGCATCCGCAACCTGCCAGAGCTTTACTCCAGCCCCTGCCGCTGTGCGTCGAATGTCCTGATTGTTCACTATAAGCACCTCCCAAAATTGTTGTTGACGCTTCATTTATCGTCTGATATAATAATAGCAGACAACATCAAGAGCAGCAATACCGGAAGGAGAAGTTTCAACAAATGTGTTAATTATTAGAGCGATTATTTAAGGAGAGTTAATATATGGAGCATAAAAGCAATAGGATGCCTATTTTTACAGAGCGATTTCGCGAATTGCAAGGGGACCGGAGCAATACAGAATTTGCAGAATTCCTTGAAATTTCTCGGCAAACCGTCGGATTTTACTGCAATGGTGATAGATTACCCGATGCTTTGATGCTGAAGCAAATAGCCAAGAAGTGTCATGTATCTACGGACTGGCTACTCGGACTTTCAAAAGTAAGGAGTCCTGATGTAAATCTAAAGTGGATGTGTGAAAAAACAGGATTGTCAGAGAGTTCCATCGAAAATCTAGTTGCGCAAAATAAAGTCAAGGATTCAAACGGGAATAGATATATAGAAATTATAAACGATATTCTTCAAGACTACGGTTTTTACTATCTTTTAATAGAAATGTATGGAGCAAAAAATATGCGCAAACAATCCCAAAAATTGTTAAGTATAGTTGATGAGTTCCTAAAGAATGGGATTGCAAGCGGAACAGATAAAAGGGATTTGTTAGATAGTGATTATTTTTCATATCTTGTTAAGCTTGAAAAAGATGAAAAATACTCTCGATTCCAAACCATTGATATGTTTACTAGGCTAATTGATAAAATACTCCCGCTGACTGACTTTGATAGTATTTATAAAAAATATTCTTTATGTGATTGTTTATGGGATCGGCTGGAGCGCCACGCAAGAGAAACTGGAGATAATGACTTTGCGGACTTTATTGCTGGGAAAGGGAAATATTTAGATATAAAATAAAAACCGCCCCCGGTGCGGACACACCGAGGACGGCTATAGGGGCAGTAAACTTTGTGGGCCTACTGCTCCTTCATCTTACCACACATGAAGGAGGAATTTCAATGCCAAGAAAAAACACACGCGCAGCTTCCGGCTCCGGGAGTATCCGGCAGCGGGCCGACGGAACATGGGAAGCTCGTCTAACTGTGGGAACAGATCCCGGCACAGGAAAGCCCATTCGGAAATCTGTCTATGGAAGGTCACAGGCAGAAGCCAGAAAAAGGATGACAGCCACACAGCGGGCCATTGACAATGGCACATATCAAGCGCCAGACAAGACCACGGTCTCCCAATGGCTAGATACCTGGATGGAGACATTCTGCGCCGTAAAAGTGAAGCCGCTGACCTTCAGCAGCTACGCCGTGGCGATCAAGAACCATATCAAGCCCAGTCTGGGGGCGCTCCGGCTCCAGGCTGTCCGGGGTGTTCACGTCCAAAAGCTATATAATCGTATGACCGCCGACGGCCTGTCCGCAAAGACTGTGAAGAACGTGGCAGCAATTCTCCACAAGGCGTTTTCCGTGGCTGTGAAGCAAGGTCTTATGCAGGCCAATCCCTGCGACGCGGCGGAGCTTCCAAAGGCCATGCACAAGGAAATAACGCCCTTGACGGATTCGGAAATCCCGCTGTTCCTGAAAGCCATCAAGGGACACCCCTTTGAGGGAGCCTATGCGCTGTGCCTGTTCGCCGGTCTCCGGGAGGGGGAATGCCTGGGCCTGTCCTGGGATCAGGTGAACTTTGAGGCGCGGCGGATCACCATCAGCCAGCAGCTCCAACATGAAAAGAAACGTAGCGCACAATACTACATAGCTCCCAGTACCAAGAGCGGTAAACCCCGGCAGATTGAACCGCCGGAAATTACTTTTCAGTATTTGCGGGCAGAGCGGAAACGCCAGACGGAGAACCGGCTCGCCGCCGGGCCTCTGTGGAGCAATCCTGACAATCTGGTGTTTACCGACGAGCTGGGGAGGCATCTTGCCATATCCACGTTTTACAAAACGTTCAAGCGGATCGTTTCCAGTATCGGCAGGCCGGACGCCCGCCCCCACGATCTGCGGCACACCGCCGCCACCGTGGCCATTGCCGCCGGGGCGGACATTAAGAGTGTTCAAGACCTGCTGGGCCACGCCACGGCCTCATTCACGCTGAATGTCTACGCTCATACCAGCGATCAGATGAAGAAGGACACCGCTGCCAGAATGCAGAGCTACTATGACAATCTGAAAGCAAAACAGGCATGAAAACGCCCCTCCGGATTTTAGCATCTGGAGGGGCAAAAAATTCTGTTTGGGGTAAATTTAGGGGTAAACTCAATCCGGCAGGAACCACACAGAAACTTTTGAGAAGCAAAATGCGCAACAAAAAAAGAAAAAAACCGCTCTATTCATAACGAATAAAGCGGTTTTCTGTGGCGGAGAAGGAGGGATTCGAACCCTCGAGACCCTTTAGGGGCCTACATGATTTCCAATCATGCGCCCTCGACCAACTAGGCGACTTCTCCATAGCTGTTCTGGTTCTAATTTCTGTATACGAGGCGTCGCCAAATGCGACAGCGTTATTATTATACCAGAGCTTTTCCCAAAGTCAAGCCCCAAAAACGATTTTATCAAAAAAGGCGGAGAGCCGAGGCTCCCCGCCCTGCGCGTCAGCGCATTTCGGAAACGATGCTGTCCACGGCATGGTCCACGGCGACACCCAGCTTGTGGATACTCTTTCCCACCTGCGTTTTCATGGGATCCCTGCCGTAGGGCATCATCATTCCCACTGCCGCGCCGGCCATCAGTCCGGCGCCGATACCGACCCAAAATCCGGTACACATTCTCATCTTCAGTCACTCCTTTGCGGCCTGAGCGTAGTATAGCCGCTTTCCCGGAAAAAAAACGCGTTAGAGCGATTTGCCAGAAACCGGCAGATCCGTTATAATGATGATAACGACATCCAAATCTCAAAACGGCGGGCCCAGGCCCGGACGGAGGAAACCATGACCACCATCTATCTGATTCGCCACGCAGAGGCGGAGGGCAACCTGTACCGCATCGCCCAGGGACAGGCTAACAGCAGCATCACAGACCGGGGCGAGCGGCAGATCCAGGCGCTGGCGCGCCGATTCGCGGATATTCCCATCGACGCGGTCTACGCCAGCGACCTCTACCGCACCTGCGCCACCGCCAGCGCCATTTACAAGCCCAAGGGCCTGCCCCTGCACCGGCGGCGGGACCTGCGGGAGATCTGCGTGGGCGTGTGGGAGGAGAAGACCTGGGGGGAGATCGCCCGGCAGGACCCGGCGCAGCTGGAAAACTTCAACCACCGGCTCCACCTGTGGCACGTAGAGGGCGCGGAGACGCCCCAGGCAGTCCAGACCCGGCTGCTGGCGGCCGTGCGGGACATTGCGGCGGCCAATGACGGAAAAACGGCGGCGGTGTTCTCTCATGGCTGCGCCATCCGCCTGCTGCTGGCGGCCCTGCAGGGCATCCCGCTGGAGGAGCTGGGGAAGACGCCCACCGGCAGCAACACCGCTGTCTCTCTGCTGCGGGCGGAGGGGGCGCGGATCCAGGTGGTCTGGCGGGACGATGCGAGCCATCTGACAGACCCGGCCTTCACCCAAGGATGCACCGTGAAGCAGCGGGCCAACGGACTGGAGCCCGGCCTCTATTTCCGCCCCCTGGCGCGGGAGCAGGCGGAGTTTCCGGCGGCGTGGGCGGGGACCTCCGGGGCACTGCCCGCCGGGGCGCCTGTACTGGCGGGGTATCTGGATGGAACGCCTGTGGGCGCGGTGGCCTTTGACGACGGCCGGGAATCGGAGCGGGGCTGCGGCTGGATCCCCCTGCTGGCAGTGGCAGAGCCCTGGCGGCGCCGGGGTTACGGCGTGCAGCTGATCGGCCAGGCAGTGATGCACTATCGCCCCATGGGCCGGGACCGCCTGCGGCTGCCCACGCCGGAGACGGAGGCTGCGGCGGGCTTTTACCGGGAGTTCGGCTTTTCTCCGGCGGCGGACGGGCCAGCGTGGGAAAAGTTCATCGGATATGACCCGGAGTTTCTGGGCACATAAATCCTCCATTCTGAACAGGCAGGGCCGGAGCGAATGCTCCGGCCCTGCCTGTGCTCTTTATTCCAGGTGGCGGACGATGTCCTGGGTCAGGCGGGCGGTCATACCCCAGACGGCGTGGCCCTGCCAATACCAGATGGGGACCTCCACCCGGCCTCGGGCCCAGCGGTAGTCCGCAGGAATCCCCACGGTCTCATAGGGAAAGTCCCCCGGCACGTCCGGCTGCAGGGCATAGACATACTGCTCCGGAGCGGTCTCCCGAAAAAAAGCCAGGGGGACGGTGAATGCCTCTCCCACCTCCGCAGGGGAGGGCGCCACCGCCGCAAAACCGGCGGCCGAGACCAGTCCCAGCACCGGCTGCATCAGAAAGCCCGCCTGATTGCAGATGAAGTCCGGCCTGCCCAGGACCTCCACCTCCTGACGGGGGATGGCCAGTTCCTCCTCCGTCTCCCGGAGGGCGCACTGCTCCGGCGTCTCCCCCGCCTCCATCCGGCCCCCGGGGAAACACACCTCCCCGGGCTGGCGGTGCAGGGCGGCGGAGCGGACCTCGAAGAGCAGGTGCAGGCCGTCCGGCCGCTCCACCAGAGGACAGAGGACGGCATAGCTGTGCCGGGCGCCCAGAAGCCCCGGCACATGGTCTGCGTACCGGCGACGCAGATGTTCCAAGTCTCTCATAACAGCATCCTCAGCGCCCGCTGTCGATTGACAATGTCCACCACCGGCACGCTGGGGGCATACTCTCCGTCCAGGGACCAGGGCAGCTCCTCCTCTGTCTCCAGCCGGAGGGAGGAGACGTGGCGGAACACCAGGCCCTGGCTGTCATACTGCTGGTTCAGCAGCGCCAGCACCAGATTCTGCAGGTCCGCGGCTGTCTTGGGGCTGGGGACCAGCAGCATCTCGAATTTCCCGTCATCCAGCACCACCCGCTCCGGGTCCAGCTTCATCAGCCCGCCGATGGAGGTGGAGTTGCACACGGCGCCGAACAGGTAGTCCCCGTCCAGCACCTCTCCGTCAGCGGTGAGGCGGATGTGATAGGGGCGGAGGGTGTTCAGGTCCTTCATCCCTTCCAGAATATAGGCAAAGTGGCCCAGGGCGTTCTTGGCCGCCTGAGAGGCGGCATAGGAACTGCGGGTGAAGGCTCCGAAGGAGGCCACATAGATGAAACTCCGCTCATTCCACCGGCCGATGTCCAGTTCCCGCATGCGGTTCTGTACAATG
>ENA-USYR01000344-USYR01000344.1-human-gut-metagenome-genome-assembly--contig:-NODE-344-length-26412-cov-11.291779_pt1 | contig 26412 bp, 29 predicted proteins | sample MGYA00250064_ERZ773510 | MGnify/ENA primary metagenome ERZ773510 (study PRJEB29103, sample SAMN06112082) | human gut metagenome | biome: human gut; feature: ankylosing spondylitis patient; material... | reverse complement strand
ACAAAATCAAGCGTATGCTCCGTGAAGAAGTCCGCAAAATGTGACTTCTTTTTGAATTTGATGAAAAAGTCCTTGACAATTTGTCTCTGGCAAGACCTCCAAGAGCATCCTGGTCTCCACCGCTGTCCGATTGGCCCCCTTCAATCTGCCTCAGATCAAGGCCATCACCGACCACGATGACATGGACCTCTACACCCTAGGGGAGAAGAAATGCGCCCTGTACGCCGTCATCCCTGATAATGATAATACGTTTAATTTTCTGGTGTCCCTGCTATACTCCCAGGCATTCCAAGCACTCTATTACAGCGCTGACCAGATCCACCACGGGGCCTTGCCCCACCATGTCCACTTCGTGCTGGATGAGTTTGCGGCCATGCCCCTACCGGGGTTCACGCGGGAACTGGCCACCATGCGGTCCCGGAACATCTCCGCCAGCACCATCATCCAGAACATGGCCCAGATCAAGGAGCTGTATAAGGACTCCTGGGAGACCATCCCCGGCAACTCGGACACCATCCTCTACCTAGGCGGCAACGAGGCCAGCACCCACAAGTACATCTCCGAGGCCCTGGGCAAAGCCACCATTGATACCAGGACCCACGGTCAGAGTAAGGGGCGCTCCGGTTCCTGGTCCACCAACTTCCAGATGAGCGGTCGGGAGCTGCTCACCCCGGATGAGGTGCGGGCGCTGGACAACCGATACGCCATCCTCTTCATCCGAGGCGCCAAGCCGGTCATGGATCTGAAATACGACCTCACCCGGCATCCGGCCATCCGACACACAGTGGACGGCGGTGGGTCGCCCTACATCCATCACAGGCATCAAACGCCAGCGTTTACTGGTATTCCTCTCTTCACGGCATTTTCCGCTGAGCATAGATCCGAAAAGGAGAATGCTGCATGAATCAAAATCAAAATCTGAGTGACCGCAGGAAAAAGGAGCGTCGCGCCCACAGGGCATACGCTGCTCTGGTATGCGTCCTGACCATGACAGCCGTGATGACCGTCCCGGCCCTGGCTGCCGACGACCCGCTTTCTGTGGTCAACAGCCTGTCCGACTTTATCTTCTCTCTGATTCGGGCGGTGGGGCTCATCCTGCTGGGCTACGGAATTTTGCAGGTGGGCCTGTCCCTCCAGTCCCATGACCCCTCCCAGCGTTCCAACGGCATCCTCACCATCGCCGGCGGTATCGTGATCACCTTTACCAAGGAGATCCTCACTCTGATTACCGGAGGCTGAGGATGGAGGAGAAAAAATACCTGCCCGGACATATTGTTCCGGGCAGGTGGGGGGTGAACAAATAATTGGGTAGTGGAAACTGGATCGTAGACAACCTGAACTCCGCCCTGAACACCTGGAACAACAAACTGGCAGAGATCTGGCAGCTCATCAGCACCAGCCCGGAGGAGTTCAAAGGTGGTGGGATCTGGGATGTGATCGTGGGGATCAACGGAGGCTTACAGGCCATTGGATATGCCTTGCTGGTACTGTTCTTTGTGATGGGCATAGTCAAGACCTGTGGCAGCTTTACGGAATTTAAGAAGCCGGAATTGGTGTTTAAGAGCTTCATCCGCTTTATTCTGGCCCAGGCAGCAGTAGGACATGGGATGGAACTGATGATGGCTGTGTTCCGTGTCGCTCAGGGAATGGTCTCCTCCATCATATCCTCTTCTGGTCTCTCGGCTCTGACTGCCACCACGCTCCCAGATGAAATGGTGACGATCATTGAGGATGTAGGGCTGATCGAGAGCATTCCCCTGTGGGCCGTCACTCTACTGGGTTCCCTGTTCATTTGGGTCTTGGCTCTGGTCATGATCCTCACTGTGTATTCCCGCTTTTTCAAACTCTATATCGCCACCGCCATTGCGCCCGTCCCTCTGGCCAGCTTCGCGGGGCAGCCCTCCAGCAGTATCGGCATGGCCTTTGTCAAAAGCTATGCCGCCATCTGCCTGGAGGGCTGTGTCATTGTATTGGCCTGTGTCATTTTCTCAGCATTTGCTTCCACGCCGCCTGCCATTGTGGACAGTACCCTGGCTCCAGCCACTATCGTGTGGAACTATGTGGGTGAGCTGGTGTTCAATATGTTGGTGCTGGTGGGGGCTATCAAGATGAGCGACCGGCTCATCCGGGAGCTGATGGGCCTGGGCTGATCACAGGCCCTGGGTGTCCACCATGGAGCGCCTCTCAGTTCTGGCCTGCCGCACACGGCTGGCCAGGGCAGCTCCGGCCAGCCGGTCAGCCAGCACATAGCCCACTGTCTCCGCCGCCCAGCGGAGGAAGGTCACCGCCCAGGAGAGGGCCGCAAGCCCCACCAGGGCCAGGAAGATCCCGTCCGCCAGGGCGGTGTGGGCCTGATACCAGCTATGGCATACGGTGAGCATCCCCAGGGAAAACAGTAGCGGGAGGCCCAGGCGGAGACGAAAGGCCAGCCGGAGCAACGGAAGCAGGAGCGATACACCAAGCATCAAAAACAAATACGCCATGCGGGAGACCTCCTTCTCTGGTTTTTGGCATGGTACCATAGCTGGGCGGCATTTGCAACGGTCTGTCTGGCAAAAGCAAAAATAGAGAGGTGAACGACATAGAAGTACGGATCAACAAAGAAGTCCGGGACTACCAGGAGGGCATCTTCTTCGGCCTGACCCTGCGGCAGTTCCTCTGCGCCCTTGGCGCCGTGGCGGTGGCTTTGGCAGTCTATTTCTTCCTGGGGCCAGCTCTGGGCGGTTCGGATGTGGGCTGGGCCTGCGTCCTGGCCGCCGCACCCTTTGCCCTGTGCGGCTTTTACCGATACAACAGCATGACGTTCGAACAGTTTATTCTGGCGGTCATCCGCTCAGAGCTGCTCTATCCAAAGCGGCTCGTATTCAAATCGGATCACCTGTATACCAAAGCTCTGGAAAATACAACGATAAAGGAGGCTCTCAAACTTGATTAAGACCCTGCTGAATACGTTAAAGCAGGACAAAGAAACATTCGAGGTGCCAAGATCTGTACAGGACGCCATCCCCATCCGCCGCCTGTGGCCGGATGGGGTGTTTCAATTCGGCAGCAAATTCTCCAAGACCCTGCGGTTCAGCGACATCAACTACGCCATCGCTTCAAAAGAGGACAAGACGGCGATGTTCCTGGACTACTCCGAACTGCTCAATGCACTGGATGCCGGGTCCACTACCAAGATCACCATCAACAACAAGCGTGTCGCACGGGAAAATGTGGAACAGGAGATCCTCATCCCTCGCCGGGACGATCATCTGGACGGATACCCTCTGGAAGCGGGTGCGGAAGTATGGCGCCTGCTGCACCGGCCTGACACAGAATGTAGATGACCTGCTCCAGTCTCACACCGCCCGTACCATGCTGGCAAACAGTGAGTTCCTGGTCATGCTGAACCAGGCGGCTACTGACCGTGAGGAGCTGGCCAAGCTGCTGAACATCTCGGACAACCAGCTCTCCTACATCACCAATGTGGATTTTGGCCGGGGACTCATCAAGTGCGGCAGTGCGATCGTCCCCTTTATGGACAACTTCCCCAAGAATCATCTCTACAAACTGATGAGCACCAAACCTGCTGACCTGAATGCGGCATGACCGCCGGGGAGGTGATAAGGCATCGGAACGATCAAGGAGAAGCCAACGGCTACAAAGGCCGTGGCAGAGAAGGTCAGATCTGCCCCCAAGGAATTGGCACGCCGGGGACTGGAGAGCGGCGTGGAACGTTTGCGGGGCCAGCTGAGGGACACAGCCCAGTATGGTCAGCGGGATGAGTTTGGCGGCGACACACTGGAGGATACTGCAATGGGTGGTTTCCGCCGTGGGACCCGAGGTGTGGAGCGTCTGCTGAAAGGCAGGAAACAGGGACAGAAAAAAGAGAAGTTCCCAGCACAAAATAACTCCGGCACCCCGTCAGATGCCCCCTCTACTGGGGAAAAGCGGGGGACCGGATCGCTGCGGATCAAGACCCGTGAGGCTGTTTTGGAACAGGCAACGGCGGAGCGTGGTTCTGGAATTGTCCGCCCAAGGCCCGGCCCAGAGAAGGTCAGGACTGGAGCAGGATCGTTGGGATCAGAGAGGCCCGTGGAACCATGCGCCCGTCCTGCCCCGAATGCCACGCTCACACCCCAGGAGAGGGGCAGACAAGCGGCGAAGGAACAGGCCCGGCAACGCGCTGAAAAGAATAGCAGACAGCCCCAGGGTACCGCACATACCGCTGCCAAGACTGCCCCGCAGGATAGTCGATCCATGCCCTCAGAGTGTCATTCAGGTGAACAACACGCCGCCAAACAAGGGGGACGTCGCCCAACCGTAGCTTCCCCTGAAGCGCCCCGATGTACAGGCCGTGGAATGAACAGAGAGGGTGCGGCGCCGCCGTCTGTGAGAAAGCCGGTCCCGTCTGCCAAGCAGATAAAGACTGCCCAGAGGTCATTGGCCTCTGGGCAGCTGCCTCCGGGCCCTGCGCAGGTCAAAGCCCAGGCTGCGGCAAAGATTTCCGCCATACGGTCTGCCCGTGCTGCTGGTCACACATCCAAGGTGGCTGTCACATGGAAAGCGCGAACACGGGCAGCAGCCAGGGCAGTACAGTCCGTAGTCAGGGCGGCCCGCGGCGTTGTGGCTGCCATTGCAGCCGGAGGGAGCATTGTCCTTTCTATCGTGGTCGTACTCTGTCTGGTAGGTGTGCTGCTTGCCTCGCCACTTGGCATCCTATTCGCGGGTGGCGGCAGCGGTCCGGGTTCTGTTTCTCCATCGGAGGCAGTGGCTCAGATCAATGGCGAATTGGCGGAACGTCTGGAGCAAATGCAGGTGGATGCTGATTGTGACCGGCTGGAGGTCATGGGTGCGCCGCCGCCCTGGCCGGAGGTACTGGCAGTGTTTGCAGTCAGGCAGTCAGGATCGGCAGAAAGCGGCAGTCCTGCTGTGCTGGACGCAGCCCAGGTCGAAGCCCTGCGGACAGTATTCTGGGACATGACAAAGCTCACCAGTGAGAAAAAGACAGTAGAGCATCCAGCCAGCGGCAGCGCCGCAGCCTGGACAGAGGAAGTTCTGTCCGTCACCATTACCCCCAGGACACCGGACGATATGCGGGTGTTCTATCAGTTTACAGCAGAGCAGGACCAGGCGCTGGATGCGCTGTTGGACAATTCAGAACTGCTGGCATCCTTGGCTGGTGACCTGACCATCAGCAGTCAGGCGGCAAAGGATCTGCTGGCCGCGCTTCCCGCGGACCTGGCACCGGAGCGGCGGGCTGTGGTCCAGACTGCCTGCCAACTGGTGGGTAAGGTCCGTTATTTCTGGGGTGGCAAAAGCCTGAAGATCGGCTGGGATGACCGCTGGGGAACGCTCCGCCAGGTGACTGCAGCAGGCAGTTCCACCACAGGTACCTACCGACCCTTCGGGATGGACTGCTCTGGTTTTGCGGATTGGGTATTCTATAACACCAGCGGTGGGGAGTATGTCATCGGACACGGCGGCGGCGCCCATGCCCAGCACACCTATTGCACCCCTATCTCCTGGGAGGAGGCCCTTCCTGGGGATCTGGTGTTCTATCCCGGAGACGAACACGTGGGCATCGTAGGCGGTCGGGACGAGGCGGGGGATCTCCTGATCGTCCACTGCGCCAGCAACGCCAACAATGTGGTCATCACAGGAAAAAGTGGCTTTACTTCCATCGGCAGACCTGTCTATTACAGAGAATGAACATGGGGCGCGGGCAAAAGACCCGCGCCCCGCTGTTTTCCGGAGCCGCGGGGCGGAAGGCTTCCGTCATGGGGTTCTGGGAAAAGGGGAATAGAAATGCAGAGGAGGATTCCAAATGGCGGTTTTTCGTGTGGAACGCACTCAAAACTATACGATCATGAGCAACTACCACCTGCGGGACAAGAGCATCTCCCTAAAAGCCAAGGGCCTGCTGTCCCAAATGCTCTCCCTGCCGGAGGACTGGGACTACACCTTAACGGGGTTGGCGAAGATCAATCAAGAGGGTAAGGATGCGATCCGTGCCGCTGTGGTGGAGCTGGAACGAGCCGGGTACATCTATCGCTGCCAGACTGTGGATAAGGCAGGAAAATTCAGCAGCAACGAGTATATCATCCGGGAGCGCCCTGTTCCTGTACCTCCGGCAGGGCCGTCGTCTGCCTTGCCGTCATCGGAAAACCCGACAACGGAATATCCGGCGGCGGGCGGCACGGCGGCGGAAAAGTCAACGCAAATAATAAAAGAGAGACGAAAGAAAGAACAACAAAGAACTGACTCACGAAAAAAAGAATCGCTTCCTATCCCTTCCACCCCTTTTCCGGGGACGATGGATGCGAAGGGAAGGAAGCGGAGCCGGGAGAGACCTGTGGATCATCAGGAGATGGATGCCTATCGGTCCCTCATACGGGAGAACATTCGCTATGAGGACTTCGTACAGGAACGCCCCTGGGATGTGGGGCAGTTAGACGAGATGGTGGAGCTGATGGTGGAGACGGTCTGCTCCAACCGGGAGAATGTCCGGGTGTGTGGGAATGATCTGCCCCAGGCAGTTGTAAAGTCCCGGCTGTTGAAACTGGATGGAAGCCATATCCGTTATGTGTTCGAGTGCCTCAAGGACAACACCACTCACATCCGCAATATTCGGCAGTACCTCCTGACTGCACTTTACAATGCACCTGCCACCATGGAGAATTATTACGCCGCACAGGTGAACCATGACCTCTATGGCGTTGCAGCATAAACAAAGCGATTGCAAACAGCACAGAAAGGGTGCTTTATACATCGGGAATATGTTATTCCAATCGAGCCTGTAATTTGCTGAACCAAGTGTTTGTCTCCTCTTTGGTCACAGAGGAAGGAAATACTTTCCCTAAAAGCAGCTTTGCGCCGACACAGCTTGGAGCAAGATGGCTGCTGACCTGCTCCATACCGCTCCCACCAGATGTCGCAAAGGGAATGATGGTTTTTCCTTGAAGGTCATAGGATTCCAGAAATGTGTTGATGATGGTTGGTGCCACATACCACCAGATCGGGAACCCCACCAAAACCGTATCATAGTCAGCCATGTTGTCCCGCTTCGATGCGACTGCTGGGCGAGAATGGGGATCATTCATTTCAACGCTGCTTCGGGAAGTGTTATCCCGCCAGTCAAGATCCGCAGCTGTGTAAGGGACAGCCGGTTCGATCTCGAAGATATCAGCGCCGATAGACTCCGCCAGAGTTTCGGCAACTTTGGCAGTCGTTCCGGTACATGAAAAGTAAGCTACAAGCCGTTTACTCATATCGTCTCCGTCTCCTGACCATTTGTGACTTGGATGGGAAGCCCGTTGACCTGGATATCATCCGCAGGGAGCAGAAGATAGGCGCGGCCATCAATCACCCTGGTGGTAACTGCATAGCTGAATTCCGGGTCGACCTGGATCGTGGCCTGGGCGGTCTTGACTTCATACTTGCCAGGGTCGATCAAGTTGGCAGGATCGAGGACGGCACTGACACCGAACCGCTCCCCGCACTGCACCTGGAATGCTGCAACATTTTCCTCCGTCACGCCGCACGCCAGCAGGACTTTCCCGATCTCACCTGCGGTCATGATCAGGGGCTCGGCACTCTTGGACTCCTTATGCTCCCTGATCTGGCTGGAGAATTGATCGTGGATCGCCTGAGCGACCTCGATACCACAGTCTGCCCCCAGCGTATCCTCCAGGATCGATTCAAAGACCTCACGCTGTTCTGCGGCGGACATGGGCGGTTCCACATGGAAGACCGCATCGATAAACTCCTGATGGATCTCGCTGGGCTTTCTGGTGTAAAAGAGAGCGTTGTAGATATTTGCTGCCCGGTCATCAAAGGCCGGGAACAGAAAGCCAAGCTCCGGAGGAGCGACAGTTTGTCCGGCAGCACAGTGAAATTCATTGTCCCCAGGGAAATATCCCAGCTCTACCTTGCCCTCCTTGATGGGGCACACCACACAGACGATGTAGGTGAAGACCTCATCCGAGGCATCCGATTGCAGGGAATCATCCTTGCCGCGATGGGGGACATCGTAGCTGTCACAGGCCAGAAGCAGCAGGTAACTGCTGTTCCCCATGTCCAGACTATCGATCACCTTACGGTAAAAGGCTTGACGGGCCTCGTTGTCCTTCAGCTGAGAATCCCGCAGTGTGGTGAGCAGGCGGTGCTCCTCGCTGTCTGCCACCTGCTGGGTGGAGAATACGATGTCGATGAGGTTTTTTCCCAGAGAACCGGACAGTCCCTTCTTCAAAAGGCTCAGATACTTCTCAGCCTCCTCCTGGGGCATCATCCCAAGGGATTCGTCCAGATCAGAAACGATCTCTTTGCTGCTATTGACAAAACAGCCGTAGATCCGGCTGACAGCGTTTTTCTCCGGCCGCCAGCGGCGGCGCAGCTCATTCAATTCCTTTTGTATCATGGTCGATCTGCCTTTCTGCGTGATGATCAATGCGATAGGGGGATGGCTTCTTGGCCCTCCACCGCAGATGATTGTACCGCAGATGGATATAAAATACAACAATCCATAAGCATTGATATTTGCAGATAGGGATCAAGGGGAATACATTGCTGTGATCATTGAATAAGGGACAGCGAAACGCTGTCCCTTATGACTTATTCAATTTTTTCGGTGGCAATATCAAACCATCACCGACGCAAATTCTTAGCAATGGCAATCAGACTGTCCAATTGCTCGACATTCAGGCCCTTAATTGCCTCCATTAACTCATGTGCTTTTGTTGGAGCAGAAGTCTCTGTATCGAAAAACTCTTTCGGCGTGATATTCAGATAGTCGCAGATAAAGAAGAATGCGGTCATGGAGGGGAAATTGACCCCATTCTCAATGTTGTTAATATAGCCTGGGCTCTGTCCAATGGACAAACTCATATCTCGTGCCGATACGCCTTTATTCATGCGGAGTTCCACCAGACGTTTACAAAACTCAGACTGTTCCATGCCGTATTCCACCTCTTTTCCGACTGATTGTACTATATGTGACCGAACTTTCTGTTTGGTTAATTTAGTTATTCCACTTGATACGACTAATTAAAATAGATATAATGAAAATATCGACTATATAGTTTGGATGTGCGGGTATGGAGCATAGAAGTTCTTGTTTTTTCATTGGTCATCGAGAGACACCAGATCGGGTGTACCCAACCCTGCTTGAAACCATAGAGCGCCATATCGCAGAATATGGCGTATCTGAATTTGTGGTGGGCCAGTATGGGAATTTCGACCGTCTGGTGATCCGGGCGCTGTCGCAGGCCAAGCGAGCGCACCCGGATATTACACTGATGTTGATGACCCCATATTACCCAGTCAACAGAAAGGCGGATCTGCCAGAGGCGTTCGACGCTCTGTTCTATCCGCCGGATTTGGAAACGGTCCCCAAACGGCTTGCCATCGTCCGCGCAAACCGATACATGGTGGAGCGCAGCGATTTTCTCATCGCCTATGTGTGGCATCCGGCCAGCAACGCCAGAGAACTGCTGGAGTATGCTGGTACGGGAAAGAGAAAAGGAAAAATCCACATCACAAATTTGGCTGAGGAGCAAATCTCTCTTCCAAAGAAAACAGATGATGTGATATAATAAAATAAAAAAGTTTACCCATTTAGAAATTTGTAACCCGAGGTCTTGCTATGGAAGAAAAACTGGGACAGTCCACGGCTGTTCTGTTCAAATATGAAAAATTGATTTTGGCTGAAGAAGAAACCACATCCGCTGGTGGATGTGGAGTCTCCCTTGCGGCCTTTTCGCGCCCTGCGTCAGCCTGTCCAAGTGACAGGGTGTCGCGGGGCACTTTTGCTGCTTAGGCCATGTGTTGGTTTGTGTAAGCCACAAGAGTTGCACTTTTTAGAAAACAATGCTTTCTTGCATAAGTGACGACAGGAAAGGAGAAAGTGATGGACCAAATAACGCAAAAGGGGCGGCAAAAGAGGGAAATCCCCATAGCGGGAGTGCTCCTTGCAGTTCTTTTTACCATAGATGTGTTTGTTGTTAGTTTCTATCAGATTGTCCAGACTTGCGGCGGAATCGTCTTTGGCTTTTATAAGCTCATTGCCATACTTCTTGCTTTTTCACACTTCTTTTTTGGACTGCTGGTGATCCCGGTCTTGCTGGTTATGTTTATTGTGCAGGCGGTCAGACGCAGGAGGAACCGGAGATATATCAGAAATTGTGCGCTCTCCATCCTGTGGTGTCTGATCGTATTCCTGGCTGGGAGTTTCATTGGCTGCCTGTCTCCCGCAATCGAGCGGGTCATAGTGGATCTCAAAATACAAGGCTATCAATCGACCGTCGATAGAATCCACAGTGGAGAGCAAATAACTAAGTATGTGGATATGACAGGTGGCGTCAATGGCGGCGAAGATGTAGCTTTCTTTCAATATTCAACTGGTGAAAGCAAAGAGGACGATGGCCAATTTTATATGACGCACATTTATATCATTTACTCTGGGGATACCTCCTGCGATGTAGAAGCGATCAAGGAGCACGCAAAAGGGTCCCCGCTTTACGATCTCAGCGAGATGGAGATGCTGGAGATCAAAGAAAATTGGTATCAGTTGACCGCGACCTATCGGCTTGATCCATAGGCGCGTCAACAATGCATGGGCATTTGTTATGAAGTGGAATGAAGCAGAAAACAATGGGCAAGAGACGGATGTGGAGAAGAGGATCATGTCAGAGTTCGATCAGCCATCCCCAAAGCGGAAGCTCACAGTATATATGAAGCGGGCATTGGCCCTGCTTGTCTCTGTCTGCCTTTATATCGGGCTGTTTCAGGTATGCTTTTCCGTTTTGCTTGGCAGCAGGATCGACGCCGACGCCATCATGCGCGGCTTTGCACTGGCCGTCATCGGGTACTTCTGGATCGCCGGGAGCCTGTTTCAGCGCTGGCTGGGCTTGGAGCGGTGGCAGCTGTGGGTTGCCATGAATCTCGTGGGCCTTCCCCTCAGTTTTCTGGTCTATTGCCGTCTGGAGCCGTGGCAGGAGGAGCTGGATCTCATCATCCTGGCCTTTGCGGTGGTATCCTATCTGATCCTGGCCTGGGGGATCACGGGGATCGGATACCTTTGCGTCCGGTTTGTCCAATTCGTGATTTCCTGTTTTTCAAAACGTCAATAAAGCGGAGTTTTGGAAGGTGATAAAATGAAGAAATTTCCTGATTATAAAACCGCTAAATGGGATAAGCGGAGGGATATGATCCTCCAAGGAATGCACTATGATTATGAAGAACTTGAATCCCTGAACAGCGATTATTTGCATGGGAAAATCAATGAAGTAAAGTACCATTCCCTGCTTTCATTATGTTTCTCAAGGATTGCCAGAAATGAATTCATACAAGGCAAGCATCGGGAATGCTATGTATGCGTGTCAAAACAAATTGACGAATTTGCGCTTGCTGTTCAGCTGTTACAAGAAGGAAGAGATGCACCAGCAGCTACAAAAAGGAATATTGAAAGCCGCCTTAAATCCGTATATTATGGCTGCGCAGCACTTTTTGTTTCCAACTATGATGTGATTCCTAAAGTGACCAGCCCGGACTCAAATCTTGTTCAAATGCTTTCCCATAAAACAGTTGAGCAAGCAGCTGATGATCCGATTGATGAAATGATAAACGCAATCAGCCTGCAAGATTCCGAACAATTTGAAAACGCATTGATAAAAAGGATCAAAGAAATCAGGCGATTTGATGTAGACCATTTTCTTTGCATGGATATTTTGTCAATGGGACTGATCAGAGAAGCGAAAAAGAATGGACTGCATTTTCATTCTGATTACATAGAGGTCGATTGTAAGGATAGTTGATACCTCTTGCGATTCAGTGGTTTTCCGCTGATCGCAACACAGAACAGGACGAAAAAGGAGAGAAACCGATGAGCGACACCTATCATTTTCAAGTAAATTTGGGCGGGATGCTGGATGTGCTGTCCAATCACCTGTACAAAAGCCCGGATGTGTTCCTCCGGGAACTGCTGCAAAACGGCGTGGACGCCGTCACCCTGCGGCAGAAGGAACAGCCGGACTGGACCGGCGGTAAGATCACCATCACCGTGGAGCCGGGCCGCCGCCTGATTTTTCGGGACAACGGCGCGGGTCTCAGCGAGGAGGGCATCCACCGCTTTCTGGCGGTGATCGGCCAGTCCTCCAAGACGGAGCTGGTCAATGGCAGGATCCCCGAGGACTACATCGGCCGGTTCGGCATCGGCCTGCTCTCCTGCTTCATGGTGTCGGACTCCATCGTGGTCCACACCCGGCCGGCTCAGGGCGGCGAGGCCCATGTGTGGACGGGCCTGCCGGACGGTACTTACACCCTGGAGCCGTTGGAGGAGTGCCCGGTGGGCACGGCGGTGATCCTGACCGCCAAGCCGGGTATGGAGCACTACTTCCAGCCCCGGAAGGTGGCCGAACTGGTGCGCTATTATGGGCTGGCGCTGCCGGTCCCCGTCTACCTGTCCGGCGACCCGGAGCGGCTCAACAGCATCCCCGCCGACTTCACCGGCGTCAGCCGCAGTCAGCTGCTCTCCTTTGGCGAGTGGCTCTTTGAGGAGGAGTTTCTGGAGGCCATCCCCATCCAGACGCCCCACATCAGCGGCGTGGCCTATGTGCTCCCCTACCGTACCGCCCCCTCCGCCAAGGGCAGACACCGCATCTACCTGAAGCAGATGCTCCTGACCGAGCGGGGAGATACCCTGCTGCCGCCCTGGGCCTTCTTTTTGCAGTGCTTTCTCAACACCCGGGGCCTGCGGCCCACCGCCTCCCGGGAGGATTTTTATGAGGACAGGGCGCTGTCCGAGGCCCGGGAGGAGTTTGCCGCCGCAGTGCGCCGCCATCTGGCCCGGCTGGCGGAGGAGGACCCGGACCGGCTGAAAGGTATCGTGTCCGTCCACGCGGAGGCCATCAAAGCCATGGCGGTCTGGGACGAGGAGCTGTTCCGGCTGTTTATCGACTACCTCAGCTTTGAGACCAGCGAGGGGCTGATGACTGGCGCGGCCCTGAAGCGGGCGGGCGAAGCCGTCTGGGTCCACAGCGTCCCCAAGTTCAAGCAGCTCAAACCCATCTTCATGGCCCAGGGGCGGCTGCTCATCTGCACCGGCTACGCCAGCGACCAGGAGCTGATCCAGGCCATGGCGGAACGTTTCGGCCTGCCCTTCCAGCCCCTCCATGAGGAGGAGATGTTCGACACCCTGGAGGAGATCACCGCCGCCGAGCGTCAGCGGGGAGAACGGCTGCTCCGGGCGGCGGATGAGGCCCTGCTCCCCTTCGAGTGTCAGGCCAAGCTCCGCCGCTTCCTGCCCGCCGACCTGCCCGTGCTGTACGCCATGAGCGACGAGGTGCAGTTCCTGCGCCAGCTCCAGACCGCCCAAGAGAACAGCAGCGGTATCTTTTCCGGGGCGCTGGCCTCCATGCTCTCCGGCGTGGAGGAGCGGCCCCTGGCCACCCTTTATCTGAATCTGAACAGCCCCATCGTCCGCCGGCTGGTCACAACGGCTGATCCGGAACTGCTGGCCAGTATGGCGCGGGTGCTGTATGTGCAGGCCCTGCTGGCGGGGGGCCACCCCCTCCGGGGCGGCGAGCTCAAGACCATGAACCAGGCCCTGCTGGACCTGTTGGAGCATACGGCGGGAATTTGATAGCCGGAAAAGGAAGATACATAATGTGATAAAGTTAGTTGCGATAAATCGGAATTTGAAAGGAGTACAAAGATATGAAAATCACAAAAGAATTTGAAAAAGAAATTGCACCGTTTTTCTGGGTCGAGCATGAAGAAAGTGCTTCTGCCTGCCTAAATGTGGGAGAGTATCTGCAAGAGATTTTTGATACTCGCGAAGATGAAGGCTTTGAAGGAAGCGGTTATGATTGGGGAAGTTTAGCACAAGTGTTTTTGGACGAACAGTGTTCCGATTTGCAAGAAAAAATAGGTTTTGACCCAGAGGGCAGCATGTTCTGTGTCTATTCAAAAGATAAAGATGTGCTGGCAGATTTTATTCTTCGTTTCAAAAAAGCCTGTGAGGATAAGCCTTTTATTTTAGACTTATTTAGTCGGGCTGAATTAGACTAAAATTCGATCCGACAGTGTCCGGTTTATTGAGCAGGTCCCCTCGTCACTCCAGCAGACAGCAGGGGCCCGACCGGCAGTAATTCCATATGCTCAGACCGGGAGCGGTGCCGGGCGGTCATCTCCGGTATGGACTTTGACGCCCAGGCCGAGCGGAGCAAATACCGGGAGGACCTGTGTGTCCCGCCTATGACCCCATAATTCGGGGGGCGGAGCGCCGGAGCCGCCAAAACTGCACTTCCGTCCCCGGCCTGAGGGGGCGGATCGTCTGTTGTTTCGGATGGAAAAAGACAAAACAGATCAAGAGGTGTAGTCAAAATGAAAAAATTTTATAAAGAGTTACTCGAAGAACTGATAAGCAGTGGAGAACTAAGCCCAGTGAGCCGGGAAAAAGTGTGGGAACGCTTTGAGCGCCTATATGGAAAGGAGACCGGAAAGAGAAAAAGGCTGGAATTGGAGTTGAATTCCTTAAAAAAGACACAGGAAAGCTGGAATGCATACACTCCGGTCTCCAAAGAGCTGCTCAAACAGACAGAAGATGTGCTGGACGCTTTTTTGCATGAGAAGCGGGAAGAAATCGAAAAGCAGACCAATAAATTTCATGAAACCTTCCATGCAGAACAATCGGAAGATGAAAATATTTATTTATGCTATTTGAAACAGTCGGTCAGATACCTGGAGATTTTGCTGGATGATGCATCGTTAGAAGAAGATGTAGGCGTCCCCTCAGAAAATGGAGAATTAGAAGTTGATGAATATGATACTTCTTATTGTGCAAGTTTGATGTGGAAGTATCAGGACATGGAAGCAGACGAGATAACCAGAAAAAGACGGCAGGCAGAGTTTTGGGTCTGGTACATAAAAGAAGCTGCCAGATTATGCGATGATCCCATAAAAGAACGCATCAAAGTCGAATCTTTTATACCGGATACCCCCATATTAGAAATCAAAAACGCACAAGATTTTGTGCGGGCAATCAATTCCGAACTTGACTATATAAAGCATGAGAAAATGAATGATAAAATCATTTTGAGGATTTATACCCGTAAACATAAAAAGGGATTAACATGTCCCGCATGCGGGAGACATTCAGAGCATATTAAGATAAGTTCGGAAGCAGTCAGTAAACTTGGTAAATTTAAAGAATGGGCAGTCGAGCTTAGAACTGAAATTCATCTTTACTACTGTGATAATCAGGATTGCCCTGAAAAAAGTTTTCCTGATCGAACCGAAGTAGGGCTCAACGAGGAAAAGCCAACTTTTTATATATCACAAATCAAAAGGAGAATGAGAAAATCATCCATGACCTTTTTGGCCTGTCATAGCTGAAAATCTGGTCCAGGATACCAGTCAAACAACAGAGAAATGAGGAATCAGGGTGGTCAAAACAGCCTATCAAAAGCTATGGTTCTATCCCTCGGTGCGGATCGCGGTGGTCGGGCTTCTGCTGAGCGCTCTTTTGTACCAGTTCCATGGTCTCCTGAGCGGTGGGGACGAGCTGGTGGCGCTTGTTTTGGGGTGGCTCTGCCTGGGATTCGGCGCTCTGCACGGGACTTTGCTTGTGGTGGGCGTGATCCGCTATGTCCTCCAGGTCCAGCGGGCGAGCCGCCGTCTGCGCAGTCTTCCCGGTTATGTACGGGAGCGTTTGGACCAGGATCTGCAAACCGGGGACCGGATCAATGACCTGTATTTTACCAGCGACTTCCTCCTGGTCTATCAGCTCCAGGTCCGAAGCAAGCAGAGCTTTGCCTGTATCCCCTACCCGGAGATCGGGGGCGTCAGCATCGGACAAAATGGCGGGGCAAAAAACCAGCTGGACATTTTGAGCCCGGAAGGGACCGTCTTACATACCGTGACCTATTCTCTGGAGGTGAGTCAGGCCCAGGCGGAGGAGATCGGGCGGAAGATCCTGTCTCTGAAATCCAGAATACAGGCGGTCAAAAATACCGCAGAGGAGCAAGCCCAGCAGGACCAAGCCGTCAAGCAGGCGCTGAAAAAGACTCTGAGCGGCCTTCCCGCCTTCTTTTGCAGCCTCGCTGCGGTCCTGGGCTTCCTGGCCTCCATCGTTATGGCGGAGCATTTCCGGGAGAAGGCGGAGCTGCTGGAAGCGCTCCAATTCCCGGCGGACGCCTATGGCGCGCTTCTGTTCTGGCCCAATCTTCTGTTTTATGTGGTGATGTACGGCGGAATTCTGGTGATGCTCCTTTGCGGCGTCCTGCTGGTCCGGAATCTGTTCCACTCCAGGGAGGACGCATACGCTGAGCGGGCGTCCAAGATCAGGATTTTACTCTTTATCGGAGGCGCGCTCCTGTTCATCCTCTTGATAGGCGGCGTGTACACAGCCGATGTGCAGACCTGGGAGAACATGACACAGGGCTTCCGTCTGCTGTTCTAAGATCTGTTGTTTCCGGCTTCCTTTGGCTGACCGGAGCGCCGCGTCAAGGGACAAGCCGGAATAGAAAACAAAAGATTTCTCAAGAAATGATAGAATGATATGAAAAAACGAACGATTTTTATTTGTTCCGTCCTTCTGGTCTTTCTGTTCCTATTGGGCGGCTGCCGGGACAGCGGGCAGGAGCCCCTGGGCGAATGGGATCAAGAGGCCGGTACCCTGACCGTGGACGGCGTGCGCTACCGAAAGGACGAGGCGCTGGTATCCATTGGGGATGGGCTCCACCAGTGGAAATATGAGCAGTCTGTCACAGAGCAGGTCGCCAGCGCCGGGGAGCGCGGCGGTCAGGAGATCTATCTGGTTTTTGCCAACGGGACGGAGCGGCGGCTTCTCTATGGGCGTGGGGATGGCTTTTCCTTCGGCCCGCTGTCCTATGAGGTCTGGTTCCGGGAGGATCTGCTGGACGAGCTGTCCGGCCCCCTGACGGAGGAAAAGGTCTCCTGCGGGGCCCTCACAGATGCGCAGCTCACCCAGCTACTGGCTCTGCATGGGAGTACCGGGCAGGAAGACTCCCTCTCCTATGAGGATGCCCAGGCAGAGGCCCGGGCGCTGGAACTGGAAAGCCACCGGCTGTGGCGCTGGCTGGAGCTGCCCCACCGGGAGATCCCGGGGCTGACCGCCCATATCGGCTTCTATTTCAGTGCCCGGACGGGAGCGCCTTACCTGATGTGCCTGGACGGAGCGCTCCGGCCCTGCCCCACAGAGCTGACCGGTGCCCTGGACCTCTCCCCCTCCCTGCCCAGGACCCTCTCCGTGACGGAGGATGACCCCCGGCTCAAGCCTTTGCTGGACGCACTGTACCCCATGTCCCAAACGGAGGGGCTTTCCTGGGATGAATTCCTGCACACTTTTTCAGCAGACCAGTCCCCGGAGGCGCTGGAGTTTCGCATTGATCTCTACCGTCCGGAGGATGACCACTGGCCTGTCCAAGTTCTGCGCGGCTACCGCCATCCCCAGACCGGGACCCCCTATCTGCTGTTTCAGGACGGACAGCTGCGCCCGGTCCCGCAAAACGCCGCGGACAGTCTGGGGCTTTCAAAATAACTGTTTCCAATAGGAGATGAATGTGATGAAGAAAACGAACCCGCAGATCCGTAAGGTCGGGGCAGCGGGACCAGACCAAAAGACCGCCTTTGTCAACGAGGCGGCAAGCGATACCGACCTCCAGCGGATGATCGACCGGTTTCGGGCCGGTGACTGGCCGTTTTTACTGCTCGAAACAGAGCAATGCAGGATCAGCATTCGCACCTTGGATGCATCGGAGGGGAGTTGCGCGGTCACGATCATCCTGAAGCACCATGGGCAGTGGAAGGCGCTGACAAAGGCATTCCCCACAGAGCTGGGCGTGTCCATGCTTCTTGACTGTTATAAGCAAGGGTGTCTGTACCAGGATTTTAACGGGTGGTATGACGCCACCGCTGATTTTCAAAACAGCGTTCAGGATGTGCGGAACAGCGTGGAGGAGGCCCCGTCCTCCGTTCGTCCCAGCAGCAAAATCAATCGGGAAACGGCGGATATGAAGAAGACAAATCCGCTCTATGTCCTGGCCTGGTATGTCCCTCCCATCCTGCTGGTTCCAGCCCTGTTTATGTTCAGTGTCCACGCGGATGTGAGCGACCGGGTCCTGGATGTCCTGGCCCTGCTGTTTGTGCTCTTGATCGTGGCCATCCCCCTCTGTGTGCCCATCCTGATGAAAAAGCGGATGGAGAAGCAGGCGGCGGTATTGGAGAAGGACTTCCCCAACATCAACTACAAATTTACATCCCACAACTGTGTGCTCTATCTGGATAGCGAGGGCGGCCATGTCGGCGTGGTGTGGAAGAACAACCCATCCCGGCTGCAAATGGTGGATCCAGCGCAGATCACCGACATCCGCACCAACGACGGCCAGCAGCTGCGGGGCACCGCTCTGGTGAGCTGCCAGTTCCGGCTGGACGGCAAAAAGGTGAAGATCTATACCCTGCGTCTCTCAGGAGGACAGCTGTCCATGAAGCACCCCCGGGTGATGGAGGCCATCGCCAAGGCGGACCAGCTGGGTGAGATCCTGCGGGCCGTGCAGGCACAGAGGGCACGGAGAGGAGCGTGAGGGATGCTGTACGACCTTTTGGAGCTTTTATTTGGGGATCTTCTGATTAAGCAGGAAAAGAAAATGCCAAAATGCAGGACCTGTAAAAAGCGAATGGAGCAGATGGGGCCGCCCCGGCTGTTCCTGCTGCCGGTTTACAGCGACGGGCGGTACTCCGCCAGCGCGGACTATTTCAGGAAAAACTGCGTCCCTATCCAGCGGGAGGAGGAGATTCCCACCGCCCGCCGGGCCTGCCGGATCTGGAGGCTCCGCTGTCCCGTGTGCGGCACGCAGCGCCTGTTTGTTCAGGATTTCCTGCGGGTGCGGCAGGACGAGACCCTGGAGGGTACGTATCTTTATGAGTATCAGGAGCTTGCCGGCCTGCTGTTCCAACAGCCTGGGGACCGGACGGCGGAGACGCCCCGCCGCATGGAGAACGCGGCGTGCGATACCAGCGCCTTTACAGAGGAGTGACGGCCCCGGGGAAATGCCCGGCGGCAAATACAGAAAGAGAGGAATCAATATGAAAGAATCTACTTATCAAGCTTGGCTGAACAAGGACAGAGAATGGATCGGCGACTATTGCAGCCGCACCCGCAGAAGCAGCCTTACAAAGGTCGTGCCCCTGACCCTGCTGCTCACCGCCCTTGTGTTCGGCGGCATGGGGCTTCTGAATGGCGGCGGTGTGTCGGGGCTGGTAACAGGGGCCGTTGGAGGTCTGCTGTTCGGCCTGGTCGTCTGTGGCATTTACCTGGCCATTCTGACGGTCAATCTCAGTCCCGCCCGGTATACGCAGAAGCTGGAGCAGAGCGTCCGGGAGCTTTCCCTGAATGAGTCAGAACGGGAGCAGCTGGGGACAGAGATGCTGGCGGCGCTGGAGCGCGGCGAGGGTGTGCTCCCCTACCAGATGGTAGGGCCCAACTCCAAGGGGACCCCGGCCCGGGTGATCCTGACGCCCCACTATATCCTGCAAGAGGGCAGCACGCCCTATGCCGTGCTGATCCGGCTGAGCGACATCGCAGAGATCGGGACAGGCTCCGAGCGGAAGATCGCCACCACACACGGCGGCAGCAGCAAGACCCACCACTATTTCACCCTCTATTCCATCGGCTTTTACCGGAAGGACCGCTTTGAGCGTGGGCTGGAGGAAGACGGCCTCCCGGACAGCGCCATGGGCTTCTTCCAAGAGGAGCTGCGGGATGATGTGGTGAAGATGATGCGGGACGGCGGCCTCCGGGTCACCTCCGCGGAATAAACGAAGGGGCGCATATGGGAAAGATGAAGTTTCGCGGCGAGGATCTGGAGGCGGCAATCAAGCGGCTCCCCCAGGGAAAGCCTCAGATGGACGCTTATTGGAACGCCATCCGGCAGGCGGACGAGGCCGGAGATCCCTACTGGCGGCTGATGTTCCGGTGTAAGTACTGTTATGAGGCCACCTTCCGGGACGATCCGCCCAAGGCCATCCCGGTGGCGGCGGAGTTCTGCGCCCTCTTTGAAGAAAACTCAGAGGCATTTATTGAGCGTTCCCCGGACGGAGCGTCTGAAATGCACCTGATGATCATGCAGATGGGCATTGACCCCATCGTATTCCTGCCCCAGATCCCCATGAAGCAGTGGGAGACGATGATGGCCGAATTTTATCGCTGGGTCAAGTATTACCATATCGGCCTGCGCACCTACTGGTGGCAGATGGCCCGGTTCTGGCGGTATGTGGACCGAAAAAAGGCGTATGAGTATTTCCAAAAGTTCTGGAAGACCGGCCGGGACGGGCTCTCCGACTGCCGGACCTGCGAGCGCAGCTACGCTGTGCAGATGGAGCTGCTGATGGGAAACCGAGCGGCGGCGGACGAGTATGCCAAGCCCATGGAACAGGGGCGTATGCGCTTCTGCCCGGATACGCCCCATCTTTACTGGCTGGCCTACCTGGAGGATGCGCTGGACCGCGGAGATCTGAGGGAAGCGGAAAAGCGGGCCAATGCCCTCTACCGCAAGGGAAACCGGGATAAGAGCGACCTGAGCTACATTGGGGCGGTTCTACGCTGCTGGGCTTATACTGACCCAGAACGGGCTTTGGAGCTGTTTGCCAAACGGCTGGAGTGGAGTATCGGGTTGTGGGACCAGAAAAAGGTCTATGACTTCGATAAGGGCGCCTGCGTTCTCTTCCAGCGGCTGGCCAAGCACCAGCAGATGGTACATCTGGAGCTGCCCCAGGCCTTCCCCCTGTGGCGGGAGGATGGAGCGTACAGCACCAAGGAGCTGGCCAACTGGTTCCGTGAGCAGGCAGAGACCATCAGCAGGCGCTTCGACGAACGCAACGGAAGTCACTGTTTTGGACACGATCTCGCGGTGGCTTTGGCAAAGCGATAAGGTTTTGTGGTCATGGATGGTATGAGGTGAAAAAGATGCAGCAGGAAGTGTTTGACGGCGAGAAGCTGAGCCGGATCATCGAAAAGCTTCCCAAGGGGAAGCCCCGGATCGACGCCTATGAGGAGGCCATCCGGCTGGCGGATCAAACTAAGGATACCTATTGGCGGCTTGGGTTTCGGTTCCACTATGCCAGCGAGGTGTATTTTCAGGACGATCCGCCCAAGTGCATCGGCGCGGCGGCGGAATTCGGCCCCATCTTTGAAGCGGCTCCCCTTAAGATCCAAAAAGATCCTGTGATGATCGACGCCTATCTCATGATCACCCAGCTGGGCGTGGACGTGATGCAGAACCTGCCCCAGATCCCCATGGCCCAGTATGAAGCGCTTTTGGAGCAGTACGACCAGCTCACCAAGCGCTATGGCATTGGCCGGCGCACCTATTACTGGCAGATGATGGGCCGCTGGGAGTACGCCGATCCGGAACAGGCGCTGGAGTACATAGAACTTGCCATGCAGACGCCGCCGGATGACCACTTTGGCAACTGCAACGCCTGCGAACATTCCTGGGCCGCTAAGCAGTATATCCGTCTCGGCAGGCTGGAGGAGGCTCAGCGGTATATCCAGCCTTTGGAGACTTACCGCTTCTCCCCGTGCGAGAACTCGTTTCAGAATATTTGGGCCGCCTCTCTGGAATACGCTCTGGACCGGGGCGACCTGGAGACCGCCGTCCCCCTGGCCCAGAAGCTGTATAAGAAAGGCAACCGCAACCGGACCGACCTGCGCTTTCTCGGCCCCGTCCTGCGCTGCTGGGGCATGGCCAATGCTGACCGGGGGCTCGCCCTGTTCGCCCGGCGGCTGGAGTGGTCCATTGGGATGTGGGACCAGAAGAAGGTCTATGACTTCGATAAGGGAGCCTGTATCCTGTTCCGGCGGCTGGCCGGAGTGCGGCAGACGGTAAAGCTGGAGCTGCCCCAAGCCTTCCCCCTGTGGCGGGAGGACGGGCGGTACCCGGTGGAGGAACTGGCGGAGTGGTTCCTGACCCAGGCGGAAACCATCGGCCGCCGCTTTGACCGGCGCAATCACAGCCATTATTTTGAAGACGATCTGGCGGCGGCCCTGAAGCAATGTGGCCTGCCAGACAGCGAGACAGAAAGAAGGAATCAGTATGACAGAGGAACAGATCACTTTGGACCGGATGCAAAAGGAACTTCGTGAAATGCCGTCCTCCCCCCGGCGCTTGGGACTCTGCCAGGAGTTTGTAGCTCTGGCCGACCGTGAGCAGGCCCGGGCCCAGCAGATCAGTGGCCGGTATGATTTGGCCTGGGCTTATGCGACCGCAGGCGACCCAGCCAAGGCGCTGCCGGTGTGCGCGGAGTTTCTTCAGATGCAGAAGGAGACGCCAAACACCAGCGGGGACCCCCACTTAGAGGCGGTGCTGGCGGTCAATATCGCGTGTCTGGCCTGCGACCTGGCCTGTGACCTGCCTCAGATCCCGCTGGAGCAGTGCGACGCCTTGCTCATGGAGTTCCGGCGTCAGGTGCGGACCCACGGCATGGGCGAGCGCCTGTGGCAGTCCTATGCGGGGAAGGTGGCGGCCATGACCGGGGATCTGTGGGGACTGGCGGACCATCTCAGCCGCTTCCAGGCGGCTTCCCGGGATGACACCTCCGACTGCGAGGTGTGCGAGGCCGGGCTGACGGCAAGATTTATGCTGGCCCTGGGCCGGAAGGACGAGGCCATCAACATCGCCGTGGAGCTGTTGAAGCAGGGCAAGTACTGCGGCGAGGAGCCATGGACGCTTCTTGCCATCCTGACGGAGGACGCCCTGAACCGCCGGGATCTGGACGCCGCCGAGCGCTATGCCACCGCCATGCTCATCCAGCCCGTCGAGCGGCCCGCGGACCTCCGCCGGGCGGGCACGCTGCTGCGGATGGAGGCGGCCTTCGGCGCGGGAGAAGATGGGATCAAGGTACTGGCAAAGTGCCTGCCCTGGACGGAGAACCTCTGGGACCAGAGGCTGCGGTTCTATTTCTACCTGGGGGCGGCGGATTTCTGCCAGGCTCACAGCGTGCAGCATACTGAGATCAAGCTGCCTTCGGTTCCCGGCTTCAAAGACTGTCCTGAAAACGGCCTGTATGACTGCGCCGCCCTGGCCCGGTGGTTCTGGGGCCGGGCGGAGGAGATCGGTGGGCGGTTTGACCACCGCAACGGCTGTCCCAATTACGAGCGGCAACTGCGGGCGGTGCGAAGAAGCTGAGCGGGAAGGAAGGAGTTTCATGTTCGATTTACTAAGTAAATTGGGTACCATTCATTACACAGAATTAGATGTGGATGAGATCTTAGACAAAAGAGAGATGGATTCATTTGACAGTGAGTGGGTGCGGGTTTATCAAGCCGTTGAAGATCAAAAGAGAGACAAAACCATTGACGATACCAAAGACATCCGGGAAAAAGCATTTATGATAGTCTATCAGCAATCAGGCTGCGGTGAGTTAGCAGGGTATATTTCAGATGATTTTGGACTCATTGCGGACAGCAAATTGCTAAACTACTCGGATATGTGGCTGGATCAACTCATTGCCTGTTATGAAAACGCGATCATTCCGTGCGGCAAGTTATAAAAATACACAGAGCAAAAATTGGATTGCACCAATAAATAACAATTCCAGTTTTAGGAGATATGGGTTATGGAGAATATGCAAATAACAACTATAAAAGATGCTCTAATAAATGCCCCAAATCTCCTTTGGTCTGATTCCCTATTTTTACCGGACACATTGATATGGGAATTAGAAACAAAGGCTGTCATTTGCGATCCTGATGATGTTGAATCAGAAGATGATGAAATTCCTCAAATTGCGAAAGAAATGGGGCTTCCTTTAAGTATAAGGATTCAGGATATTCAGCAGGTTATTGACAATGCAAGGCAGCAAGTGGGAGATTGTAGTATTGAGCAGTTATTTGAGGCATTTCTTTATTATTATGACAATGACGCTTTTATTGAATTTTGAAAATGGCAACTTTCTATTTGTCATGGCAGATATAGATTATCATGAAAACGGAGGAAACGGATATGGGTTATCAAGATGAAGACGAGCTGAGCGAGGAAGGCTTTCTGGAGATGCTGGCGGATTATGAGAAGCTGAGCAAATTGCAGGAGCAGTACCGGGAACTCCCCCATTCGCCCCAGCGGGTGGAGCTCTGCCGGGAGGCTGTGGCCGTGGCAGACCGGCTGGAGGAACCCTCGGAGCAAATGATCGGCCGCTTTGACCTGGCCTATGCCTACATATTTGGAGACGATCCGGCCAAGGCCCTGCCGGTGTGCGCGGAGTTCATGCGGCTCCATCAGGAAAATCCCGGCGAGCTGGGAGAGGCCGAGGGAGACGCCGTCATTTCGGTGGCTATGCTGGCCGGCTCCATCGCCCGCCGCCTGCCCCAGATCCCGCTGGAGCAGTGCAAAAGCCTGCTGGCGGAGTTCCGGGATCAGGTCCGTACCTATGGCCTGGGAGAGCGGCTGTGGCAGTGCCACGCCGGGGAATTTGCCATGATGACCGGGGATCTGGCCGCGCTGGAGGAGCATCTGGACCGGTTCCAGGCGGCGGAGCGGGATGATGTATCCGACTGCGCGGTGTGCGAGACGGGCGCGATGGCGGAATACCTGCTGGCCCTGGGCCGCAGGACGGAGGCTGTCGCCTTGGTGGAGGAACTTCTGGAAAAGCAGGAGTTCTGCGAGGAGCAGCCCTGGAAGCTCCTGTCCATCATCACCGATGACGCGTTGGAGCGGAACGATCTCCAGGCGGCGGAGCGTTTTTCCGCCGCCATGGTGCTCCAGCCCATCAAGAATCCCACAGATCTGCGCCGTGTGGGCACCCTGCTTCGGATGAAGGGAGCCTCCGGCGATTGGGAAAACGGGCTGAAACTACTGAAAAAGGGCCTGCCCTGGACGGCAAATTTCTGGGATCAGGAGCTGCTGTTCTATTTCTATCTGGGGGCGGCCAGCTTCTGTCAGGCATACAGCGCAGAACATACGGAAATCAAGCTCCCCCCTGTTCCCGGCTTCACAGACTGCCCTGAAAACGGCGTGTATGACTGTGCCGCCCTGACCCAATGGTTCTGGAGCCGAGCGGAGGAGATAGGCGCACGCTTTGACCGCCGCAACGGTTGTCCCAATTACCGGGAGCGGCTAAAGCGGCTGATGAATGATCCTCTCAAAAAAGCGGAAAGCAAAATGGGAGAGATAGAACAGGAGCAAGAAGAACCTCTGGAAGAGGCCTTGGGCGAAAGCGGGCAGAGCCGCAAGGGCTCCTTCGCCGGTTTCGTCCTGCTGTCCGAAGGAGAATGGGACAAGCAGCAGTTCATCCGGGACATGAAAGAAAAGTGGAACATCGCCGTAGTGGAGGACGCGGACCAGCGCGATGATGCAGTGGTGTTCGAGGTGGATGACATGATCGCAGCCGTCAGCCTAATGCCTGCGCCCATCCCCAATGGAGAGGCTGAGGCTAACGCAGAAAATAACTATTTGTGGAAGGACGCTGTGAAAGTTGCCAAGGAGCACCGCGCCCACCTTATGGTGGCGGTGCTGGGCAAAGAGGAAAATATTCTGGAGAAGGGCATGTTCTACACCAAGCTGGCAGCCGCCTGTTGCCGGCAAAAATATGCTGTTGGTGTTTACACCAGCGGCGTGGTGTTTGAACCCCGATTCTATGACAGTTTTGCCGACATGATGCAGGAAGGCGAACTGCCCATCTTCAACTGGGTTTGGTTCGGCCTGTATCGGAGCAAAGGCGGCCTGAATGCATATACCTATGGCATGGATGTTTTCGGCAAGGATGAGATGGAAGTGCTGAACGCTGACGCTGAACCGGACGATCTGAGGAACTTCCTGGCAAGCCTTACTGGCTTTGTACTGGAAAACAATATAGAGCTCCAAGATGGGAAGACCATCGGCTTTACGGCAGAGGATAAGCACACCATTACCCGCAGCCCCGGTGTAAGCCTCCCAGAGGAGCAGATGACCTTGAAAATCAGTTGGAACCCTTTGGATGATGGTGGTGAGGATGATTCGGACGGCGAAAACCCCAAGGATGAAGGTCAGAACGAACCCGAAGTCTACACCGAGGATGAAGTGGCGGCTGTTGAAGATCATATTGAGAGGTGTTTCGGTCAGGTGGAAACTGTGCTCCATGAGTTGGTCTCCCCTGATATTCATGTGGATATCTATGTGGTTGCGCCTTCCGAGGAACGCAATTACTATACCCTGCTCACTATGGGTATGGGCGCCCACCGAATGAATGTCCCAAAGGAGCTGGCGGAATACAAGCTGGAACGGGCGGAGTTGGCCATCGCCCTCCCAGCAGACTGGAAGCTGAATCAGGAATCCATACAGGACGAGCGGTGGTACTGGCCCATCCGTCTGCTCAAGGCTTTGGCCCGTCTGCCCATTGTCAATGATACCTGGCTGGCCTGGGGACATACCATGGACAACA
>ENA-USYR01000329-USYR01000329.1-human-gut-metagenome-genome-assembly--contig:-NODE-329-length-27150-cov-13.001699_pt1 | contig 27150 bp, 28 predicted proteins | sample MGYA00250064_ERZ773510 | MGnify/ENA primary metagenome ERZ773510 (study PRJEB29103, sample SAMN06112082) | human gut metagenome | biome: human gut; feature: ankylosing spondylitis patient; material... | reverse complement strand
TTCCCGGCCCGGCTCATCACCGCGCCGACAGCTTTGTTAGAATACCAAATCCTTCCCCTTTTGTCAATACCTTTTTCGAGGTTTTTTTATTTTTCTGATTGCTGTGGCGATTTCTCCGGCTTTCGTCCCCTTTCCCCTTGCGCAGGTTGGGAAAATAAGCTGTGCAAACGGAGGCGACAGTGGTATAATGTCCATGGAAATAAAATGTATACATAGTAGGAGGGATTGATCTGCAGATTCATCGCATGACCGCCACCTTCGGCAAACTCCAGGGCCGGTCTTTGGAACTGGGGGACGGTCTGAATATCATCGAAGCCCCCAATGAGACTGGAAAGTCCACCTGGTGCGCCTTTCTGCTCTCTATTTTATATGGTGTCAACAGCCGGGAGCGGGACCGCGCTGGTTTTATCGCGGATAAAAACCGCTTTGCTCCCTGGTCAGGCGCGGCCATGTCCGGCCGGATGGACTGCGGCACGGAACTGGGGGAGTTGACTCTGACCCGCGCCACCCGGCGGCAGACCAGCCCCATGGGGGAATTCAGTGCCGTATACGCCGGTACCAACGAGCCTGTGCCGGGCCTGACCGGTGCCGCCTGCGGCGAGACCCTGCTGGGCATCAGCCGGGAGGTCTTTGAGCGCAGCGCCTTTATCCGGCAGAATAACCTGCCCATCAGCCAGGACGCCGAGCTGGAACGGCGCATCGCGGCCTTGATCTCCTCCGGAGAGGAGGGCACCTCCTATACAGAGGCTGCGGATGCCCTGAAAAAGCAGCTGAATCGTCGCCGCCATAACAGGACCGGGCAGCTCCCCGCTCTGGAGACGGAGCTGGCCGAACTGGACCGTCAGCTGTCGGAGAGCAACTCTCTGGCCCGGCAGCTGGTGCAGGCCCGCTCCGAGGTCGAAGCTCTGTCCCGTCGGGCGGAGATCCTACAGGCGGAACTGACGGACTGCGACCGCTGGGAGGCCGCCCAGCGCCGCCAGGCCCTCTCCGGTGCCGCATCGGCGGCGGAACAGGCAGAGGTCCGCGCCGCGCAGGTGCAGGAGCGGCTTCAGCAGGACCAAATCCCGGAGAACGAGACCATCGCCCGGCTCCGCGGCGCCATCGTCAATCTGGAGACCACCCGGAGAGCCGTGGACAAGGCCCGGTCGGAGCGGGACGAGGCCATGAAGGCATTGCTGCGGGCGGAGGCCGCTGTGAATGAGAGTCCCTTTGCCGGGCAGAGTCCGGAGAGCGCCCGGCGAGAGGCCGCAGGAACTGAGAACGAGCCTGTCAAATGGAATCCGGTCCCCGGCGTGCTGACTTTTTTAATTGGTGTCCCACTGTGTTTCGTCGTGACCTATGCGGTACTTTTTCTCACAGGCAGCCACAGCAAGCTGCTTGCGCTTCTCACCATGCTAGCCGGATTCTCCTGCGTGTGCGCCCTCGCTCTCTTTTTGAAAAAGCGGGCGTTTCAGGCCGGCTGGGCAGAACTCCGGTTGAAGCGCTTCGGCACCGCGGACCTGGATGCCATCCGCCAGCTGGCTGAGGATTACGCCAAGCTGTGCGAGGCCCGGGACGCCGCCCAGGCCAGTGTCAACGCCAAGTCCGCCGCAGCGGACACCTTATATAGTAGTCTCTCCTCCAACGAACAGGGCATCCTGCTGGAGGTCCGGCGCTTCGCTCCCGACGCCTTCGACATCCCCACGGCGGACCAGCTGCTCCGGGCCTGTGCCGTCCGGCGGAAGGAGCTGGCGGAGGCGGAGACCGCCGCCCGGGAGGCACGGATGCGCTATGAGCTTCAGGTCCAGCAGGCGCCCGCTCCCGGCACGCCGGAGGCGGATGTCCCCGCTCCCGTCCGGAGCCGGGAGGCCATCTCCACGGAGCTGGACCGGGTCCGCGCCGCACTGGCGGAGGCCCGCTCCTCCGCGGACCGTCTGGACGGCCAGCTCCACGCCGCGGGCGATCCCGCGGTGCTGCGGGCTTCTGCCGAGGACCTGGCTGCCCGAAAGGAGCGGCTGGAAACGGAGTACAGCGCTCTCCGGCTGGCTATGGAGGCACTGGAGGGGGCCAACACCGCCCTGCAGAACCGCTTCTCTCCCGCTCTGGGCCGCCGGGCAGCGGAGATCTTTTCCCGACTGACCGACAACCGCTATGCCGGTGTGGTGCTGGACCGGAGCTTCCGCCTCTCGGCAGAGCCTGTGGGAGACCCGGTGTTCCGGGATGCCGCCCTGCTCTCCGCCGGCGCGCTGGACCAGCTGTATCTGGCGGTGCGCCTGGCCATCTGTGAGCTGGTGCTGCCGCCGGAGAAGCAGGTGCCCATCGTGCTGGACGACGCCCTGGCCAATTTTGACGACAGCCGCTGCGCTGCGGCCCTGCAGTTTTTGAAAGAGGCCGCCGGGAACCGGCAGATCCTGCTCTTCACCTGCCACAGCCGGGAGGGGGAATTTTTTGCCGGAGACAGGGAAGTTTTCGTCCAGCGGTTGACGGATGCGGCGGTAGAGGTATAAGATATGGAATGCTCCCCGTTCCCCGCAGCGGCGGGGCCGGGAGCCTGTGTTTATCAATTACGCGAAAGCGAAAAAAGGAGATATCCATACTATGAGCGAATGCACCCACGACTGCTCCACCTGCGGCGAGAGCTGCAGCGAGCGGCAGGAACCCCAGTCCCTGCTGAAGGAGCACCATCCCGAAGCCCACATCGGTAAGGTGTTCGGCATCGTGTCCGGCAAGGGCGGCGTCGGAAAGTCCATGGTCACCAGCCAGCTGGCGGTCACCATGCGCCGCCGGGGCCATCAGGTCGGCATTCTGGATGCCGACGTCACCGGTCCCTCCATCCCCAAGGCCTTCGGCATCCACGGCCAGGCCACAGGCAGCGAGGCGGGCCTGTATCCCATGGTGTCCAAAACCGGCATTCAGGTGATGAGCACCAACCTGCTGCTGCCCAACGAGACGGACCCGGTCATCTGGCGGGGCCCGGTCATCTCCGGCGTGGTCCAGCAGTTCTGGACTGACGTGCTGTGGAACTGCGACTACCTGTTCGTGGATATGCCGCCGGGAACCGGCGATGTGTCCCTCAGTGTGTTCCAGTCCATTCCCCTGGACGGCATCGTGATCGTGGCCTCTCCCCAGGAGCTGGTGAGCATGGTGGTGGAGAAAGCCGTGAAGATGGCAGAGATGATGGAGGTCCCCATCGTGGGCCTGGTGGAGAACATGAGCTATGTCGCCTGCCCGGACTGCGGGAAGCAGATCCATCTCTTCGGCCAGGGCAAAACTGCCGAAGCTGCGGAGCGCCACCATCTGCCCGTGCTGGCGGAGATGCCCATCGACCCGGCCCTGGCCGCCCTTACCGACGCCGGAGACATCGAGTCCTTCCAGGGCAGCTGGCTGGAGGCTGCCGCCGACAAGCTGGAGGGGAAATAATGCCCAACGCCGCGCCGTGTCCTTCCACGGCGCGGCGTTTGCCGCGTTTTGTCCGTCCTATGCAAATCCACCGGAGGAAGCACCTTCTTTTTGTGGGCAAAAACAGTTGCAAAATCCGGCAGGATTCGAGATAATAGAAAAAGATCAAATTTGGCATAAAACCATGCAAAATACAGACAGATCGAGGGGGAATCACCCATGCAGGAACTGAAAGACCGCATCGTGAAAGAGGGCAAGGTGCTGCCCGGCAACATCATCAAGGTGGATGGTTTTCTGAACCACCGCATCGACACGGAGCTGATGGACCATATCGCAGAGGAGTTCGGCAAACACTTCAATATGGACGAGGTCACCATGATCCTCACCGCCGAGGCCAGCGGCATCGCCCTGTCCGCCATCGTGGCCCACCACTTCCACAAGCCCATGATCTTCGCCAAGAAGGCCAAGAGCGACAACATCGAGGGCGGCCTGTACCAGAGCGACATCTTCTCCTACACCTATAAGAAAAAGGTGACGCTGCTGGTGTCCAAGGAGTGGCTCTCCGCCGACGACAAGGTCCTGATTATCGACGACTTCATGGCCAACGGCGAAGCCATGCGGGGCCTGTGCGACATCGTCAACGCCGCCGGTGCCACGCTGGTGGGCATCGGCTGCGCGGTAGAAAAGGGATTCCAGGGCGGCGGCGACCGGCTGCGGGCCGCGGGTGTGAACCTGAAGTCCCTGGCCATCATCGAGTCCGCCGAGCCCGGCAACATCGTCTTCCGGGGCGAGGACTGATCCTCTGCATTTTCCGCGGCACTCTGTAAGATTCGTCTCTTTTTTCCGTCTGATAGGATAGCGGAACGATCGTTCCCTATCTTCCGGCGCATCAGAAAAAGGAGGACTTTTCCATGAAACGGCCCCCACTGTTTCTGGTACTGCTGACCCTGGCCCTAGCGCTGCTCCCCAGCTGTACGCCGCCGGGAGGCGGAGCCGACGCAAAGCCGGTCATCTACCTCTATCCGGAGGCGGAGACCGATGTCACCGTTACCCTGGACTATGACGGGGAACTGACCTGTGTTTATCCCGTCATGAATGGAAATTCCTGGATGGTCACCGCCAGCCCCGACGGGACGCTGACGGACGCGGTCGGTCAGACCTACAATTACCTCTACTGGGAGGGCGTCAGCCGGACGGAATATGACTTCTCCCAGGGCTTCTGCGTACCAGGCAGGGACACCGCCGCCTTTTTGGAGGACACCCTGGCCACTCTGGGTCTGAACCGCCGGGAGGCCAACGAGTTTATTGTCTACTGGCTGCCCCACATGGAGGGGAACGCCTATAATCTGATCGCCTTCCAGACAAGTTCCTACACGGACCATGCCCGGCTCACGGCAGACCCGGCGCCGGACACGGTGCTGCGGGTCTTCATGGCCTGGAAGCCGCTGGACCGCTCCGTGGAGCTTCCGCCCCAGACGCTGGCCGCCCCGGTGCGTACCGGCTTCACCCTGGTGGAGTGGGGCGGCGCAGAGATCTCATAAACCGAATTTACACAAAGGAGGAATTCCCTTGTCTCACCAGACTGTCATCGTGCTGGACTTCGGCGGACAGTACAATCAGCTCATTGCCCGCCGGGTCCGGGAGTGCGGCGTCTACTGCGAGGTAAAGCCCTACACCACCCCGCTGGCGGACATCCGCGCCATGAATCCCATCGGCATCATCTTTACCGGTGGCCCCAACAGCGTGTATGATCCCAAATCCCCCCAGGTGGACCCGGCCATTTTCACCTGGGGCGTGCCCATCCTGGGCATCTGCTACGGCTGTCAGCTGATGGCCCATAACCTGGGCGGCCGGGTTACCGAGGCCCAGGACGACTCCGCCCGGGAGTACGGCAAGACCGAGACGTATTTCGATTCGGCCTGCAAGCTCTTCAAGGGCCTTCCCGCCCAGGGCATCACCTGGATGAGTCACGGGGACTACATGGAGAAGGTGCCGGAGGGCTTCGCTCTGGTGGCCCACTCCGACGCCTGCCCCAATGTGGCCATCTGCGATGAGAGCCGCGGCTTCTACGGCGTCCAGTACCACCCGGAGGTCAATCATACGGAGCATGGCACCGACATGATCCGCAACTTCCTGTATGAGGTCTGCGGCGCAGCGGGCGACTGGACCATGGGCGACTACAAGGAGACTGCCATCCGCCAGATCCGGGAGAAGGTAGGGGACGGCAAGGTGCTGCTGGCCCTGTCCGGCGGCGTGGACTCCTCCGTGGCGGCAGCCCTGGTAGCCGAGGCCGTAGGCAGCCAGCTGACCTGCGTGTTTGTGGACCACGGCCTCATGCGCCTGAACGAGGGCGACGAGGTGGAGGAGGCCTTCAAAAAGTGGGACATCAACTTCGTCCGGGCCAACGCGGAGGAGCTGTTCCTCTCCAAACTCTCCGGCGTCAGCGAGCCGGAGCGCAAGCGGAAGATCATCGGGGAGGAGTTCATCCGGGTCTTTGAGGCGGAGGCCAAAAAGATCGGCCAGGTGGATTATCTGGTCCAGGGCACCATCTATCCCGATGTGATCGAGTCCGGCACCGGCGACGCCGCCGTCATCAAGAGCCACCACAACGTGGGCGGCCTGCCGGACTATGTGGACTTCAAGGAGATCATCGAACCCCTGCGGATGCTCTTCAAGGACGAGGTCCGTCAGCTTGGTCGGGAGCTGGGCCTGCCGGAGTATCTGGTCATGCGCCAGCCTTTCCCGGGCCCGGGCCTTGCCATCCGGGCCATCGGCGAGGTGACGAAGGACAAGCTGGACACTCTGCGCCTGGCAGACTTCATTTTCCGGGACGAGATCGCTAAGGCCCATCTGGAGGGCACCATGAACCAGTATTTCGCGGTGCTCACCAACATGCGTTCCGTGGGCGTTATGGGTGACGGCCGGACCTATGACTACACTCTGGCTCTCCGCTCTGTCACCACCACAGACTTCATGACCGCCGACTGGACCCGTATTCCCTACGAGGTGCTGGACCGGATCAGCGTGCGGATTGTCAACGAAGTGCCCCATATCAACCGGATTGTGTACGATATCACGTCCAAGCCGCCCGCTACGATCGAATGGGAATGAAGTCCGAAAGGGCGCAAACCCGCATGAATACAGGCTTTTTGACCTGTCGCTTTGCCGCATGATACTGGATTGATACTACTTTGTATCGGCCCGGTATTCAAGAGAATGATTGCAAGGGACAAGCAAAACCGCCCTGCTGAACGACAAATTCAGCAGGGCGGTTTTTTGCTTGTCCTATTTTTCTTTTCTCCAAGGTACATAGTATTTAGATTCTTTCCCATCATCGCAGGTACTCGGCCAGTTGATTTTCCATTCAAAATATTCTTCCCTGGTAATCTCCCCGGCGTGTAGTTCCTGCTGGCGCAAGAGCCATTCCCGCATGAACTCGTCCACAAGGCCATAGTTAAAGTAAATCCCCACGGGAGGTTGAGCAGGCCAGTCGTCCGTATCGTTGTATCGGACGGCGGTATCATCGGAGGCCCCTGTCTTGCCGGGATTGCGGACAAGCTGAAACAGGCGGATGGAACCGGGGCTGTCCTCGTCCAGCCAGAAGAATGTCCGCATGAAGTCCTCAGCACAGCCAGGCTGAACCGTATAGAAGTTCTGGCGGTCTACCCGCAGGGCCTCAGCAATCTTGTCCAGCAGTTCCCTCTTGGGGACACGGTAATTCGTTTCGTACTGGGCAATACGGTTGTCCGCTCCCTTTTCGTCAAAGCCGATAGCCAGCCCTAATTCCTTTTGCGTCATACCCCGAAAGGTGCGGATTTTCTTTATTTTATCTCCGACTGTCATAATATCCCACCGCCTTTGAAAACAGTATAGCGCAAATAAGCGAAATATGCAAGATAAAGTTTAACAAAAAAGCGAATTAAATCCTTGACATTAACACTTGTGTTAATGTATAATGAAGATACGGACATTAACATATTTGCGAAACTAAATAAGGAGGTGCTGAACGTGGCAAAGGAACTGTTTGTGCGGGCGGAGGAGGTGTCCCAGGAGTTGGGGATTTCCAAGCCCTACGCCTACAAGCTGGTGCGGGAGATGAACGAGGAACTGAAACAAAAAGGTTTCATTACCATCCCCGGGCGGGTGAGCAGGCGCTATTTTGAAGAAAAATTCTACGGACTGCGGGACAAGCAGTAGGGAGGGAGCAAAATGCCGGCATACAAAGACAAGACCAAGGGAACCTGGTATGCGTCCTTTTACTATGAGAACTGGACGGGGAAAAAAGAAAAGAAGATGAAACGGGGCTTTCCCACCAAGCGGGAGGCCCTGGAATGGGAGCGGACATTCCTGCAACAGCAGACCGCCGACCTGGATATGACCTTTGAGAACTTCGTGGCCCTCTATGTGGCGGACATGAAAGGCCGTATCAAGGAAAACACCTGGGGGACAAAAGAGCATATCCTTTACAAAAAGCTGGTGCCGTACTTCGGCAGGCGGAAGATGTGCGACATTCACTCCAAAGAGGTCATAGCGTGGCAGAATGAAATGCTCAACTATCGTGACGAAAAGGGCAAGCCCTATTCCCCCGTGTACTTAAAAACGCTTCACAATCAGTTGAGCGCCGTGTTCAACCATGCGGTGCGGCATTACAACCTAAAGGCCAATCCCGCCGCCCAGGTGGGCAACATGGGCAAGGCCAAGGGCCGGGAAATGCTGTTCTGGACAAAGGCGGAGTACCTAAAGTTTGCGGAGGCCATGATGGACAAACCGCTTTCCTATTACGCCTTTGAAATGCTCTACTGGTGCGGCGTTCGGGAGGGGGAGCTGCTGGCCCTTACCCCAGGGGACTTCGACTTTGAAAAGCAGACGGTCACGATTTCAAAATCCTACCAACGTATCAAGGGCCGGGATGTTGTCACCGACCCCAAGACGGCCAAGAGCAACCGGGTCATTCAAATGCCCGTTTTCCTCTGTGAAGAAATGGAGGACTACATCAAGAGCCTGTACGCTGTGGAGCCGACCGACCGCATTTTCACGGTGACAAAATCCTATCTGCACCGTGAGATGGACAGGGGAGCGAAAGAGGCGGGGGTCAAGCGGATCAGAATACACGACCTGCGGCATTCTCACATTTCCCTGCTGATAGACATGGGCTTCACGGCCCTGGCAATCGCTGACCGGGTGGGGCATGAGAGTATCGACATCACTTACCGTTACGCCCACCTGTTCCCCACAAGGCAGGCGGAGATGGCGGACAAGCTGGACATGGAGCGAAGGGGGCTTAAATCATGTCAATGAAAAACCTTGATAATCACAACCGATGGAGAAACAAGACGGTGGCGTTCCGGGTGTCCCCGGAGGAGGACGAGCAAATCGAAACCGCTGTGCGGCTCTCCGGGCTGACCAAGCAGGACTACATCACCCGGCGGCTGATGTGCCGGGATGTGGTGGTGCAGGGCAATCCCAGGGTCTACAAGGCCCTGCGGAACGAGCTGGCCGCTGTGCTGGACGAGCTGCGGCGCATAGAGGCCGGGGACGGCGTAGACGGTGAACTGCTGGACACCATCAGGCTGATAGCCGCCATTATGGATGGCATGAGGGAGGACTGATAGATGGATGGATTGAAAACGAAAACGACCGTTCCATATCCGTCTGTTGGCGCAGACGGGGAACAGCCGCTTTCAAAAATACCCAAAGAAAGTATAGCAGAGGATTTTGACGAACACAACCCCTCGGAGAGAGATTTGGAGGAAATGTTGCGGCAGATGAACCGGGTCAGCGACCCGGCCTATCTGCCCGCCGTCTCTATGAGCGACCTCTACGAGCAAGTGTACCCCGGCAGGCCCCCGGTGATAGAGGGCCTGCTCTACGCCGGGGCATACCTCTTTGTGGGCGCTCCCAAGGTGGGAAAATCCTTTCTCATGGCCCAGCTTGCCTATCATGTGAGCATGGGCCTCCCCCTGTGGGGGTACGCCGTCCGCCAGGGGACAGTCCTCTATCTGGCCCTGGAGGACGACCACCGCCGCTTGCAGGAGCGGCTTTACCGAATGTTCGGGGCGGACAGCGCCGGGGACCTGTACCTCTCCATCTGCGCCAAGCAGTTGGGCAACGGTCTGGATAAGCAGTTAAAGGGCTTTGTCCAGGAACACAAGGACACCCGGCTCATTATCATTGACACCCTGCAAAAAATCCGGGAGGCAGGCGGCGACAAGTACAGCTACGCCAACGATTACGAAGTGATAACCGGGCTGAAGCAGTTTGCCGACGAAAGCGGGGTCTGCCTCCTGCTGGTACACCATACCCGCAAGCAACAGGCCGATGACAGATTTGATATGATTTCAGGCACCAACGGCCTGTTGGGTGCGGCGGACGGGGCCTTTCTGCTTCAAAAGGAGCGGCGGACGGACAACGCCGCCACGCTGGATATATCCGGGCGTGACCAGCAAGACCAGCGGTTCTATCTCACACGGGACGAGGAGCGGCTTGTGTGGCAGTTGGAGCGGGCGGAAACGGAACTGCGGCGGGAGCCTCCCGACCCGGTGTTGGAGGCCGTGGCCGCTCTGGTGACGGAGGAGCGGCCAGAGTGGAGGGGAACGGCCACCGACCTCGCCGCCGCCCTAGGGCTGGATATGAAACCTAACGCCCTCTCCATGCGGCTGAACATCCGGGCATGGCGGCTGTCCTATGAGTACCATATCCGCTATGAGAGCGCCCGCACCCACGCCGGGAGAAGTATCAAGCTGACGCTGGAACCTCCCCAGGCGTGACGACCGTGACGGCTGTGACGACCTCTGCGGCGGTGGCTCAAACACCGTCACGGTCGTCACGGCTGTCACGGGGAGCGGGGCTGGAAGTCGAGGGGGCATACCTGCGGGTGGAGATTGCCGCAAGGCAATACAACCCGTACCCCTTGACTTTCGGCCCACGGAACACACTTGCCGGGTGGAGGGAAAGGCTGTGGCCTTTCCCTCCTGCCCAACGGCGAGTGACAAAGTTTAGGCGGGGTGCAGGGCGCCCTTTTCAAAGGGCGGCCCTGCTGGGGGCGCCGTCCGCAGACGGCGGGGGCAAAGCCCCCGTTCCACCCCGTAGGGCGCAAATGCGCTTTTGATGGCCGTCAGGCTGTCAAAAGTGCTTTTGCGTTACTTTCGCAGAAAGTAACAAAGGCCCGCCGCTGGCGCGGCGGTGGAAAAGGAGGGATTGATTTGAAAAGGACGATAAGCGTGATGGTGGGGCATGGCTCGGTGAACCACAACAGCAGGAAGTTCCACGCTAAGAATACCGACCTAGAACGCTCCCACCTCAATATAGACTACTGCCAGGAAAATATCAAGGTGGTGTACCATGAATTGTTTGACGAGGCCCTAAAGCGGTACAACGAAAAGCAGACCAGGGCCGACAGGCAGATCGCGGACTACTATGAAAAGATACGCTCCGGCAAGCAGGAAAAGCCGTTCCATGAAATCATCCTGCAAGTGGGCAACAAGGAGGATATGAGCGCGGCCAGCGAGGACGGCCAACTTGCGGCGGCGGTGCTGGGCGAGTACATGAAAGACTTTCAAGAACGCAATCCCCAACTGCGGGTGTTCTCCGCCCACCTCCACATGGACGAGGCCACGCCCCATCTGCATATCGACTTTGTACCATTCACCACGGGGAGCAAGCGGGGGCTGGACACAAGGGTATCACTCAAACAGGCGTTAGCGGCCCAGGGCTTTCATGGCGGCACCAGAGGCGATACAGAGTGGAGCCAGTGGGTACGCTCGGAAAAGGAGCAGCTTGCCCTTGTGATGGAGCGCCACGGTATCGAGTGGGAGGACAAAGGCACCCACGACAAGCACCTGTCTGTCCTGGACTACAAGAAAGAGCAGAGGGCGAAAGAGGTCGCCGCCCTGGAAACAGTCATGGCGGAGAAAGAGAGCCAGGTGGAGGGCCAGGAGCGTCGGCTAAAGGAGCTGGCCCCGGCGGTAAAGAACATGGAACGGCTGGCGGCGGAGTTTTCGGCAGACCCGGAACAGATTTTGCCGGAGCCGGGGGCGCTGGAAACGGGGCGGGCCTATCGGGAGAAAAAGGCTAAACCCCTGTTGCCTCAAATAGTCAAGGTGCTGCGTTCCCTGTACCGGGCATATATCGACCTAAAGGGGAAGTTTGAGCGTCTGCAAAGGGACTATGGCCGGGTGCGGGAGAGCAACGAACACCTGTCTGACCGCTTGCAGGAGGTGAAGATGGAGAATAAGGCCCTGCGGAATATCTCTGCCGACTATGAGCGGGTCAAGCGGGCCTTTGGCCCCCAGGAGGTAGAACAGGTGGTGGAAGCCGCTAAACAGCGGGAACAGGCGGAGAAAGCCCGCAAGCGACCCCGGCGCTCTTTCAGCCGGTGAGCGTGGTAAGAGAAGTAGATTTGTCTTGTTCTTTTATTGGGATGAAAAGCCTTATTTCAAGGCTTTTCATCCCATAATCTACACGCTTTTGTTTTAATCGTGAAAACCAAAACAAGCGATAGCACAGCATTTAATACTCCTGCAAACAAAGGCATTAAGCACACACCAGCCAACCCCAGCGGAGGCACTAAAACAGCCAGCCCCACCAGCGGCAGTACCAGTGTTCCCATGATGGACACGATGAACGACCTTCCGGCTTGCCCCAACGCAGTCAAGTACCCAGATAAACAACCATCGACCCAGTTCACCAAATAGGACAACGCATACAAACTCATTGCATGGATACTGAGCGCCAATAATTCTGTTTCGCCCGGCTTCACAAAGAACGGCACGACCCACGCTCCACCATAACGTAAAAGCAGACAGGCAACAAGCGAAAGAACTGCCGCCGAAACAAGAACCCGCTTTTCCAAAGCATAGACCCTTTTCTTTAGCCCTGCTCCATGGCAATAGCTGATGGCAGGCTGCATGGAATCGCTCATTCCAAAAATCATCATTGACGCAATGCTTTCCACATACATCACAACAGACATCGCCGCAACTGCGGTGGCACCGCCTATGGACAAAAGCACGATATTCAGAATAAAAGAAAAAATCGAAGAAGCGATATTTGCAAAAAATTCTGATGAACCGTTGGCAACCAATTTCACAAATTGTTTAGCTGAAATCCAGCCTTTCACGAATTTAAGTTCAAGTTTGTTTCTAAAAAACGGGCAGAGCGCCATCACAGTCCCTAAAGCCATACTGATACAGCTTGTAAAGGCCGCCGCCCACACGCCCTGCTTCCATACAACGAGCAAGAGAAAATCCAAAACGATATTCAACACAGCCGTAACTATATTGAGCGCCATACTATAATTTTGTTTTCCACAAATTCTAAGGTAGTTGTCTGCGGCAAAATACACGATAATCAATGGCGAAAAAACGGCATATACCCGAATGTATTCAATACTGTACTGTAAAGCCATGCCCTCCGTTCCCATCAGCATTAAAATTGGTTTACTTAGGAAAAAGAAGATAAGACCTATTATCACGGATATGCCCAAAATCACTTTGATACAAACACTGAACGTGCGATTCGCCAGTTCCTTTTCTTTCTGCCCTAAAAGCATAGCTAACTGAACAGATGAGCCGACAGCAATCATTTCCGCAAGGGCAAAGGAAATCATAATCAACGGCATAACAAGATTAACCGCTGCCAAAGCATCCTCACCAATGCAACGTCCGACAAAAATCCCATCCGCTATCGAATAGATACTGCTGAAAATCATACTTAATGTAGCCGGGATTGCACATTTTATAAAAAGTTTTGTTGGATGCATTTTTTCAAACATGGAAGTATTCGTGTCCACAATATCCTCCTGATTTGAAATGCTCATTTTTCTGCGTTATGATTCGCTCTACCTATCGTTGTGTTGAGCGCATTTGCGTACTTTTGCAAAAGGGGAAGAAGAATATCTTGTTCCTCGGCGGTCAACATTCCAAAGGCTTCTTCCTCGGCCGCAACCAACGGCACCATTATGCTGTCAATCAATTTTTTGCCTACAGCAGTCAAATGAATATACTTGTTCTTTTTGTTGCCAGCTTGACAAATCAGCTCAATCATTCCTTTTTTCTCCATGTTTTTAATGGTGGTGTGTATGGTCTGCAAGCTGTAATACCAATCCCGGCAAATATCGCTTTGTAAATATTCGCCGTCATGCTCGTTTAAGGCGTACAAAATCCAAAGCTCCGTATCGGTAATTCCAAAAGAACCGGCATACTGATCGTAAATGTCATCAATCATTTCGCAGACCTGATTGACAGCTTCTAATTTTTTGCTCATATTATTTTCCATGGTGTTATCCTCCAAAAACAAAATACTCCGAAACCGTAGTTTTTATTTTACTACGGTTTCGGAGTATTGTCAAGATGGCCTCTATTGTTTTTTTGACAGGGCTATGGAGGGCATGAAAGCGTTGCAATTTCTCGGTTTTTGTGATACTATTTTGATACTAAGAAAGCGAACTGCCCCAAATAAACAGGCAAAACATTAACATATATGCGAATGTTTTGCCTGTAAAATCACCCTAAATACACTCCCATATATTTGAATTTGCCGAGTGGGAATGACGGTCAAAAGCTCCAGGGCCTGCGCTTGGGCCCTGGAGCTTTTTTGATTCTTAAAATCGGAACAGGAGGGATCACATGGATCAGGCAGGCGTTGCGCTATACCACCGTGTTATGCGGCGGGAAAATTTTGAGAAGGCGGCAAAGGATCTTGTGTCCTTGGTATACGCCGCGGAAAAGAAGGAGCCGGGAAAGCCGAGAACCCTGTACCTTGACATTGACGGACACCGCAATGCGCAGGGCAGGTTTGACGCGGATATGCGGAGCTCCAAAAGGGATTCGGATTGAGATTTTTGCTTCCGTTTCTTACGGAAGTTCATTTCCCACTGATTTCTGCCAGGAACAAGAACCCACAGCGGAACGATGTGCCCGAACGGCTGGAAATTTCCCACGCCAGAAATGAGAAGGACCACAGCCTAGACGACCTGTATGTGGAGAATTTTAGCCACACCGAATATCAGTCCGAGGCGACTGTATACGCCTATCTCAAACAGGTCTCGGATTTTTTGAATCGCTACCAGGAGCTGGACGCAGAGTATGCGCTGCTGCCCTCAGAGCCCTATGACCCGCAAAACTATCTGCTCCAGAGGCGTCTTCACATGCGCGAGCTGATCAACGAGCTCTTCAACATGTTTGTGGGCGGGAATCTGTTTTCCACAGCGGCGATGACGCGGACTCTGATGGAGTGCTGTGTCTACGGGAAAGTGCTGAAGCAGGAAAAGAGCGCCCGCCTTTTGGAAGACTGGTTTCTCTGCGGGATGATCCGCAGCCTCCCCGGCCAGGATGGGGCGCTGCGGCAGGCAAAACTCAAAACTGTGTATGCACTTTGCAGCGCATGGAACCGAGAGCCGGAGGAAACAATCCGGCGGTTCAAAAAGGGCAACGAAAACGAGTGGCTGGTTTCCGTGATCCCGGGCAAAGGCCGGATCTACTTCTCCCATGTTTGTGAATACATGCAGGAAACGGAGCTCTATCAGACGTATCAATGGGCCTGCGCGTTTGTCCACGGGCAGGATATCCGCTCCAAAATACATCCCTTCACATTTTACGACTCCACCTATCATCTGCTCACTGTGATGATGTCTTATATCTTCAGGGCGATCCGCCTGTACCCTGTCTCTGAGGAGCTGGAGGCGGAGATGCAGAAGCTCGAACGGGACCTGGCTGCTCTTTGGGGAACCACCAGCTGGGACAAAAACGCATGACGGACTTACGAGGCGGCTGTACAGGTTGCCGCGGCGCTGATGGTGCCCTGCCAAAAGCGTCCAAAATTCAAAAAGAGAGACATCTGCTTTCCGCAGATGTCTCTCTTTTGAGAAGGGACGGTCAAAATCGATATTTAAAAATCTCGAAAAGGTATAGGAGACCCACCCCACCGGCCTTCTGGCCGGCGGCGCATTTGCGCCGCACAGGCGTTTTGCCGTAGGTAAAACCTCGGCGCAGGCGGAATTCACTTCCGCCGAGCATTTGAATCACCGAAGGGCGGAGGCCGCCTTCGGCTGCCGAAGCCCAAAGAGAAAGGACTTCCGGATAGGAAGCCCTTTCTCTTTGGTTGCGGGGGCAGGACTTGAACCTACGACCTCCGGGTTATGAGCCCGACGAGCTACCAACTGCTCTACCCCGCGATATTCTGTTCTGTGGTGCCGGTGACCGGACTCGAACCGGTACAGTATCGCTACCGGGGGATTTTAAGTCCCCTGTGTCTACCAATTCCACCACACCGGCAGCTGTCGGCAATGATTAGAATACCATACTCTCCAGTCATTGTCAAGCACGGGCAAGGAAAACCTTTCAAATTTTTTCGACAACTCCCGCTGCAAAAAGTCCAGACAGGTGCCCGTTTCCGTGCAATTTTCCGCCCGGAGGCGCATATACTGGCTGAGAACCCAAATGCAAAGGAGGAAATAAAATGATGAGACACCAGACGATCAGCGGCGGGGATGTGGATGACCTGATCTTTCAGGACAGCTGGACCACCAGTCAGCGATAAGAACTGCAGGACGCCGCTTTCGCGGCGTCCTTTTGCGTCACGGACAGATGGTGCCCCCGCCCAGCACCAGATCTCCATCGTAGAACACCACCGCCTGCCCCGGGGTGACGGCCCGCTGAGGCTCTGTGAACACCATGCGAATGCAGCCGCCGGGCAGCGGTTCCACTGTGGCGGCAGCTTCCCGCTGGCTGTACCGGGTCTTGGCGGTGACGGACAGGGGGCGGTCCGGCTCCGGTACGGAGAGCCAGTTCACCCGCTCCGCCGTCAGCTCCCGGGTGTAGAGGCGGTTGTCCTCCCCTAGGATCACGGCATTCCGGTCCGGGTCCTTCCCCAGCACGTACTGCGGCGCGTTGGCGCTGACGCCCAGCCCTTTCCGCTGGCCGATGGTATAGCATTCCATTCCCCTGTGGCGGCCCAGCACACGGCCTTCTGAGTCCAGGAAGTCACCGGGGACGGGCTCCACGCCGCCATACTGCCGCAAAAACGACACATAGTCCCCATCCGGCACAAAGCAGATGTCCTGGCTGTCGGCCTTCTGGGCGTTGGACAGGCCGTTGGCGGCCGCCAGGGCCCGCAGGGCAGGCTTTTCATAGTCTCCCACCGGCAGCAGCAGATGGGCCAGCTGGTGCTGGGTCAACTGATAGAGGAAGTACGTCTGGTCCTTCCGTCGATCCGCGCCCCGCAGCAGCTGCCAGCGGCCGGAGGGCGTATCGAGGCGGACTCTGGCGTAATGGCCGGTGGCCATGGCGTCCGCGCCCTGGTCCAGCGCCCAGTCCAGCAGGGCGCCGAACTTGATCTCCCGGTTGCAGTCAATGCAGGGATTGGGTGTGCGGCCGTGGGTGTAGGCCCACACAAACCGGTCCATGACCCGCTCGCGGAACAGATCGCACAGGTCCAGCACCACATGGGGAATCCCCATGCCGGCGGCCACGGCGCGGGCTGTCTCGATATCATCCGCAGAGCCGCACAGGCCCGGGCGGTCCTTATAGGGATGCAGGCGCAGCGTCACGCCGGTGACATTATAGCCGGCCTGCCGCAGCAGCAGCGCCGCTGCGGCGCTGTCCACGCCGCCGCTCATGGCCACAAATACACGCTGGGACATAAATGGGTTCCTCCTGAAAAGGCCGACGGAGCGCCGGTCGTGTGATAGGGCTATTGTAGCCGATTTCCGGAAAAAAGGAAAGCCGCTTCTGCGAAAAAAACCGACCCCAGCCGGAGCCAGGGTCAGTCCAGATGGCGCTGGGAGAAAGCCTGGGGGGGCAAGGCGTCCGCCAGGGCCAGGAGGAGCGGATTGAAGCCGCCGTTGTAATCGAACTTCACGTCCGACACGTCCGCAGTCCCGCATCGCCGGTCCGGCAACGACAGGGTGAAGCGGGACCCCTGCCCCGGCCGGGACTCGGCAATCATGGTGCCGCCGTGGCGCTCTGCGATGTGCTGGCAGATAGGCAGTCCCAGGCCCAGGCCGTGGGGCTGGGGCGCCATCGCATCGTCGTGAAGGTAGCGGTCGAACAGGAAGGGGATCTGGTCCTCCTGGATACCGCAGCCGGTGTCGGACACGGACAGGCGGACCCATCGGTTGATGAATTTCAGCTCCACGGTCACCGCGCCTCCGGCGGGGGTAAACTTCAGGGCATTGGAGAGCAACTGGTAGAGCAGCAGCTCGATGGAGGGCTGGTGAAAAGCGCAGGTGTGGCAGTCCGCAGCGCTCCGGAATTCCAGCTGGACCTTTTTGAGCGCAAACAGACCCTGAGCCCCGGCACAGACCGCACGGACCGTCTCCGTCAAATCCCGGTCCCGGACGGGGAGGGGCGCGTCCTGCCCCAGCTCTCCCGCCGCCGTCAGATTGTTCACCAGCCGCAGCAGGCGGTAGTAGCTCTGATCCAGCAGGGAAGCTGTGGAATCCAGCGCCGGATCCCCCTCCCGCCGGATGGCAGGCGCCAGCTGGGCGGCCGCCAAGTGCAGGTTTCCCAACACGCTACGCAACTGGGCGGCGATGTTGGGGAACACAACGGAGAAGTCAAATTGCTCTGCTTCCATAGGCGCATCCTTTCAGCTGGGATTCTCTCTTGTAGCATATACGGGGAGGGGCTTTCAAACCGTGGAAAAGCCTGCCTCGAACACCAATAGGATAGCAAAAAAGGGATGCAAAGACAAGGTCTTTGTCGAAAAAGGGGGAAAATTGTCGAAGTCCGGCAGACACGGCCGAACAGAAGTCCAGTCTGTGCAAAACGGACAACAAATCTTGCGTTTTATATGCGCAATTTTACGCAAAATTGCGGTGACATTTTCCGGTAATATGGTATAATGAGGACAACATCCGCTGCGGCGGAATACGGAATACAGGAAGGAATGGGAACATGGCGATCAAAGTGGGAATCAACGGATTTGGCCGGATCGGCCGCGTGGCACTGCGGATCATGGTGGAGCGCGGCAGCGCCACCTATCAGATGTGCGGCATCAACCTGCGGAACGCGGACCTGGACTACATGGTCTATCAGGTGAAGTACGACTCCGTGTTCAAGACCTTTCAGGGCACGGTGGAGCGGGACGACCGTCACCTGATTATCAACGGCAAGAAGATCCGGGTTTACAGTGAAGACGACGCCGCCAACATCCCCTGGGACGACTGCGGCGCCGAGTACATCATCGAGTCCACGGGCGCCTACTGCACCACGGAAAAGGCCTCCGCCCACTTCCGGCACGGGGCGAAAAAGGTCATCATCTCCGCCCCGGCCAAGGACGACATCACGCCCACCTTTGTCATGGGAGTGAACCACAAGCGGTACACCCCGGAGATGGACGTGGTCTCCAACGCCTCCTGCACCACCAACTGCCTGGCCCCCATGACTAAGGTCATCAACGACACCTTCGGCATCGAGCAGGCGCTGATGTCCACCATCCACGCCGCCACCGCCAAGCAGAAGGCTGTGGACGCCCGGGCGGGCCGGGACTGGCGTACCGGCCGCAGCGTCCTGGGCAACATCATTCCCTCCACCACCGGCGCGGCCAAGGCGGTGGGCGTGGTAATTCCGGAGCTGAAGGGTAAAATGACCGGCATGAGCTTCCGGGTGCCCACCAACGACGTGTCCGTGGTGGACCTGACCGCCCGCCTCAAGCAGCCTGCCAGCTATCATGATGTGTGCGTGGCCATGGAAAACGCCGCCCAGAACAGCATGAAGGGCATCATCACCTGCACCAACGACCAGGTGGTGTCCTCCGACCTGACGGGGTTTTCAGAGACCTGCATCTTCGACGAGACCGCCGGCATCATGCTGGACAACAACTTTGTGAAGCTGATCGCCTGGTATGACAACGAGTGGGGCTACACCAACAAGATCCTGGATCTGATGGCCTACATGCATACAGCGGACCAGAGCCGGTAATACGCTTTTTAGGGCGCGGGCAGCTGCCTGCGTCCTATTTTTTTCATATTAACATAGTACTTTGTACGTTGTCAATAAAGTACTAGACTATATTTTTCTTTATTGGGAAATAGGGTACACTTTTCTCAAACAGCAGGAGCAGTGCTTTTATGAGAAAACGTGACCCAAACAGAATAGAGATGGGACGCCGCTTTCGGGAAGCCAGAGAGCGACTCAACTGGAGCAGAGAAGTGCTTGCCGAGCGGGCCGATCTATCTGTGTCCTTTATTGCGGATTTGGAGCTGGGAAACACCGGCACCCGGCTGGAGAACTTTATCCGCCTGTGCCGCCTGCTGGATTTGAACGCCGACTATGTGCTCTTCGGCGCGCCCGGGGACGCTGTGCAGCGGATCACGGATCTGCTGCGGGACCGGGACGAAGAGACGGTCCGGGTGGTGGAGCGGACCGTGGAGGCCCTGCTGCGGGCCCTGGACGAACAGCAGACAACGTGACAGACGGCGCCCGGCCAGACTGGCCGGGCGCCGTGTTGCCCACTGTGGCGGATTCAAAGAGGCCGCGCCAAAGGCGCGGCCTCTTGTCATGCTTTTTCTGCCTTGGACCGCTCCGCCCGCTTCCGGCGGCGGCTGGCACCGCTGCGGCGGGATCTGGCGGCCGGGGCGGCAGGCTCCGCCGTCCCGGCAGGCTCCTCCGCATCCTGTGGGGCGCTCTGGGCCGGGGCGGGCTCGGCGGTCTCCGCCGGCTTCGCCGCCGCGCGGCTGCGCCGCTTTCCGGGCTTGGACGCCGCCTTGTTTTCCGGCGCGGGGGAGGGGGCCGCCGCCTCCTGGACCGGAGGCGGGGTGAGCAGGGCCTCCAGATGCTCATAGGCCAGCTGACCCTGCACGGGGCCGTACTGCCGGGCCAGGGCGGCGGCCAGCTCCTCCCGAGTGCCTGCCCGCAGCAGGAACGCCGCCTGGAGACAGTCCTGAATGGAGGGGCGCAGAGCCACCTCCCGGAACGTGGAGGCGTATCGTGCGTGGAGGGCACTCATGGCGGCCTCATATCCCTTGTCCTGGCTGATGACATAGGCGAAATCCGCCTCTCCTCTTCCCACCAGGACGCCCAGCTCCGTGATGATCTGGAAGTCCAGGGAGTTCTTGCCTCCCTTCACGCTCTCCAGATACTGCACCTGGGCCTTTGTGCCGGCGCACAGCTTTTTCACGTTGGCCAGGGTCTGCCCCTTGCCGAAAAAGACCAGGACGGTGTCCTCGGCAGTCAGCAGGTCGATACCCTGGAGCCCGGTGCCAATGTTGTTGTCGCCGTCCACCAAAAAAATCATCTTCATCAAATTGTTCTTTCTTTCCTCGTATTTTGACCCATAGCGGGGATTTGCCGGTATCAGTATAGCAGAAGATGCCGAAAAGGACAAGAGGCATTGCGCGCCATCTCCGGGGCGGAGCGAAAAAGGGCGGAGCCGCTGACGCGGCTCCGCCCTGTCTGCCAGGTACGGGTCACTCCTCTTCATCCGTGACGATCAGGCCGTATCCGCCATTTTTCCGGCGGTAGACGATAGATAGGCCGTCATCCTCACTGCTGCGGAACACGAAAAAACTGTGGTCCAGCAGGTTCATCTGCAGGATGGCCTCCTCCGGACTCATGGGCTTCACGGAGAAGCGCTTGGTACGGACGATGGGGAACTCCTTCTCCTCAGCCACCTCAAAGTCGTCCGCCGGGGCGGGCGGGGGGAAGCCCTCAGTCCGCAGGCGCTTGGCCAGGCGGGTCTTGTTCTTCAGAATCTGCCGCTCGATATATCCCACAGCGGCGTCAATGGCGCCGCGCATATCTCCGTCAGGAGCCTCCGTCTGTGCCCGCAGCAACGTGGTGCCGCCGCGGATCGTGATCTCCACCGAGCACAGATGGTCCTTCTCCACAGAGAAAGTGACAAACGCGGTGGTATCCTCCTCCCGGAAGTATCGCTCCAGCTTGGAGATCTTCTTCTGGGCATATTCCTTGATGGAATCATTCAGCGGGACTCTCTTGCAGGCAAAGGTATACTTCATAGGGATCGCTCCTTTCGTGTGGGAGAGATCGGGGATCTCTCCCCTTTTTATTAATATAGCACAAATCTTTCCATTTGAAAAGGGGCGAGCCGGTGAAATTCACAAATTGTTCAGAGCCCGCAGCGATCCGACAAAAGAGGAGCCGATCCGACAAAAGCTCCTATTTACAAGGGATGCAGGGCGGGTGTATGATAATCCCGGAAGCTTTCCAATATCCCACCCGCTTGGGCCGCGCAGCGTGAAACCGCTGGGCGGCCCTTTTTTATCCGGCGGACATGAAAAAGGCGCGCGGCATTGCCGCGCGCCCTGGTGTTATCTGCGCCGCCGGCCGCCGCCCCGCCGCCCGTCCAGGCTGCGGTTCAGGTCGGCCATCTTCCCCTCAGAGGAGGAGAGGAACTGCTTCAGCTTGTCCTCAAAGGACTGGTCGCCGGAGGGGGGCAGCGGCTGCTGCGCCCGGGCGGCGGGCCGGGCCTGGGCCACGGGACGGGACGTCCCCGCCGGGTGGCTGCCGCTGGGCCGGGGACTGCGGGCGGGCCGCTCCGGCCTGGGGAGCGTCCGCTTGATGGAGAGATTGACCTTTCCATTCTCCGTGGAGAGCACCAGGACCTTGACGGCCTGCCCCTCCTGCAGGTAGTCATGTACGTCGTTGACAAACGTGTTGGCGATCTCGGAGATGTGGACCAGGCCGGACTTCCCATTGTCCAGGGCCACGAACGCGCCGAATTTGGTGATGGAGGTCACCTTTCCTTCCAAAATGCTCCCTACCTGAAGCTCCATATAGTGTACTGTTTCTCCTTCCGGATGGTTTTCCCGCTCCCGTGGAAGCGGGTCGTATCAAAAAAGACCGGCTCCCGGCACAAGCGGGGGAGGCGCTCCGCCTCCCTCGTCGCCCGGCTCCGGTCAGTTGCCCACAGAAAACACACGCTGATTGGGGGAGATCAGCCCCAGCTCTTCCTGCGCGATCTCCTTCATCTTATCCTCGGTGGCGCCCTCGGCGATGTCCGCGGCCAGGGCGGCGTTTTCCTGCTCCTGGGCCTGGACCTGGGCCGTCAGGGCGTCCCGCTGGGCCTGGGCGTCCTGCACCTGGCTGTGGAGGCTGCGCAGCTGCAGTCCGATCGCCGCCAGAATCACCAGGATCAGAAGCTTGGTGAGGACGCTTCCTCTGGACCGCTTCTTTGGCTGCCGTCCTGCTCTTGCCATGCCGCCCGCCTCCTTTGTAAAGCCTTCTGCCGTGCTTGGTGTTTTTTATTGTATAACATTTGCGAATAAAATAAAAGAGATTTTTTCCCCATCTGCCAATTTTTTTACACAAATTTTCCGCTCCCCGCAGGGGAATGGCGGTCAGATGCAGCAAAAATGCCAGGGTATCCACCCAAAAATCCCACACCGGCCGCAAAAACGGGGAGAAGGCGGTGAAAAACAGCACACCGCCGCCCACCGCCCCCAGCAGCAGATACAGCCGCAGCTGCCCCTGCGCCCGGCGGAGCATGAAGAGGAAGACCGCCAAGCCCGCGGCCATGCAGTACAGGATGTCCAGCGCCGACGTCAGGCGGGGCAGCCGCAGGCGGAAGGCCCGCAGCAGGTCATACAGCAGCGCCGCAGCCATGCCCAGCAGGATCGCCTGACAGAAGAGCAGGAGCGGCTGGGAGAGAGCAGGGGCCATGGCGCCTCACCCGAACAGCCGGTGGAAAAGGCCCCCCCGCTCCTGACCGCCGTCCTCATAGGAGACGGAATCGATCCGGCCGTCCACATGGAGCTCGCCCCCGTCCAGGGACAGCTTGCCGATGTGCAGGTCCTCTCCGGTAATGACCAGCGTTCCCACGCTGGTGGACATGATGATGCCGGTCTCGTCGAACCGCTCCACGTCCTCCACTCCGGAGACCGTGAGCCGCTCCCGGCCGATCAGCTCCAGACGGTGGCCCGCCTGGGACATGGCGTTGTTGTAGTCGTTCATTCCGCGTCCCTCCCTGTCCCAACTATATGGGAGGGGCGGGGAGAATATGCGTCCGGCCTTACCGGCCGATCTCCCGGTACAGCGTGCCGGCGTCCGCCTGGCGCACCGTCTCCTGGACGTCCAGCACCTCCACCGTTACGATGCGCTGGCCGAAGCGCAGGGAAATCTGGTCCCCCACCTTCACGTCGTAGGAGGCCCGGGCAGGCTTGCCGTTGACGGTGACCAGGCCGTTGTCACAGGCCTCGTTGGCCACAGTCCGCCGCTTGATGAGGCGGGAGACTTTGAGATATTTATCCAAACGCATGGGCGGCTCCTTTCTCATGGGAAACGGGACTGCCGGCACCACAGCACCGGCAGTCCCGAAATCACAGGGTCAGATCACTTCGCCACGGCGTCCTTCAGGGCCTTGCCGGCCTTGAACACGGGCACTACAGAAGCGGGGATCTCAATGGACTCCTTGGTCTTGGGGTTGCGGCCCACGCGGGCGGCACGCTTCTTGACCTCGAAGGATCCAAAGCCCACCAGCTGCACCTTGTCGCCGTCTTTCAGGGCGGCAGTGATGGCGTCAAACGTGGCGGACACAACAGCCTCGGCCTCCTTCTTGGAAACGTCGGCAGAAGCGGCGACAGAATTGATGAGTTCAGCTTTGTTCATGGATGTTATCCTCCTATACAATGTGTGATGCGCTTGCTAGATGATTTATTCCTAACGCAGGCAGGCGCGCCCGCGATTAAGACGGATCGTGGGATTTTGCATCGTTCCAGAGGGCCAGCAGCTCCGCCTCACCGCACTCCGGCAGAGGCTTGTCCGCGGCCTCTTCCACCGCGCGGAAGCGGCGGTCAAACTTGTCGCAGGCCCGGTGGAGGGCGTCCTCCGGGTCCACGCCCGACATCTGGGCGATTTTGGCGGCCATAAACAGCGTGTCGCCCAGCTCCTCCCGGATGCCGTGGGGCGCATCGGCGGCCTGACCGGCCTCCAGGGCGGCCCGGAGCTCACGGACCTCCTCTTCCAGCTTGTCCAGTGCCTGGAGAGAGCTTGTCCAGTCAAAGCCGGCCTTGGCGGTCTTGGACTGAATTTTTTCCGCCCGCCACAGGGCAGGCAGCGTGTGGGGCACGGCCTCCACCGCGTCCGCCGTGGACCGCTGGCCCTTCTCCCGGCGCTTCAGCACGTCCCAGTTGGCCAGGACCTGCTGGGAGGTATCCGCCTGCACGTCCCCAAAGACATGGGGATGGCGGTACACCAGCTTCCGGGCCACGCCGTCCACCACATTTGCCATGGTGAAGCGGCCCCGCTCCGCCTCGATTTGGGCATGGAAGGCCACCTGCATCAACACGTCGCCCAGCTCCTCGCACATGCCGCTGGCGTCGTCGTGGTCGATGGCGTCCAGAACCTCATAGGTCTCCTCCAGGAAGTTCCGGCGGATGGAGCTGTGGGTCTGCTCCCGGTCCCAGGGGCAGCCCCCGGGAGCCCGCAGCAGCCGCATGATCTCCAGAAAATCCTCGTAGCTGTAAAAATCCTTACGCTGAAACTCTACCATAAGATGCCTGCCTTTGCAAGAAAAATTCACGGGAAACCCCTGATTTTTCAAGGAATTTTAGCGGATCGCCCCCTTGGGAAGGGGGCGCGGCCGCCCGGTTTCTCATTTTAAGTGCAGAAGTTTAATAAGCTTTTCCCCGCGGGGAATGGACCGCACATCCTCCGCCCGCAGGATCCGCAGAGCGATCACCAGCACACCGTAGACGATCACGCCGGCCAGGATGCCCAGCAGGACACAGGCGGCGTTGGCCAGATATACAGACCAGAGCTGGATCTTATCCGGATCCGCAAACATCTGCTGTGCCAGGGCGAGGAAAGCCCCATCCAGCACCCGGCTGGCTAGGCCATAGACCGCCCAGGCCGCGCCGCCCATGAGCAGGGAAGCGGCCACGGGCTTTGCGAAAACTTCGAGATACCGTGGCTTCTGGGGCGAGTATTTCCACACGAAGAACAGATTCAGCACCACGATCACCAGATAGCAGCATAGCGTGGAGATGGGTGCGCCGTGGATGTTGATGTCCGGATTCCCCACCAGGAAATAGTTCATGATGATCTTGACGATGCCGCCGACGATCACGGTGAAGATGGGCAGCTTCTCCTTGCCGTAGGTCTGCAGGATAGCGTTGGTCAGGATCATCAGGCAGATGAAGATGAGGGCGATGCCCAGCACCTGAAGATGGGGGCCCGCCGCCAGGGCATCCTCCCGCTGGGCCGGCAGCACCAGGACCATGATGGGCGTGGAGAGGACACTGAGGCCGATGCCCGCCGGCAGGGCCAGAATGGCGATGATGCGGAAGGCGGAGGAGATGATCCGGTCCGCTCCGGCATGGTCCTGCCGGGCCAGAGCCGCCGCCGCGAATGGAATCAAGCTCATGGTCACCGGGTACACGAAGGAGGCCACCATGTTGGGCATATCCATGGCCATGCTGTACTGGCCGTTCAGGGCGGCGGCCGATTCCTCCGACAGCAGCAGGGCGTTCTGCAGCTGGCCCATGACGATCTTGGTGTCGATGATGTTCAGGATGCTCATTGCGGAGTTGCTGAGGGTGATGGGGATGCCAATGGCCAGGATCTGCCGGATCAGATGGCTGCTGCCGGAGGGGACATCCAGGGACTGTGTCCGATTCCGGTGCTTCGTCAAATATCCCACCAAAAACAGCATGGAGACCGCCGTGCCCGCCGTGACGCCCAGGATGGCCGCGGCGGCGCCCATCTCCAGGCTCATGCCGATGCGCAGTACATACCACGCCAGCGGCAGACCGATGGCCAGTTTCAAAAGCGCCTCCAGTACCTGGGAAACCGCCGTAGGCGTCATGTTGCCCTGGCCCTGGGTGTAGCCCCGCATGCAGGCCAGCAGGCACACGCAGAACACCGCCGGAGCCAGCGCCCGGATGGGCTGGGCCGCCAGGCTGTTCTCCAGAAACCCTGCCAAGCCCTCTGCCTGGAAGAACATAAACAGGGCGCCCACCGTGCCCAGGACGAAAAACAGCACGATGGCGGTGCGGAAAATCTTCCGCTTCTCGTTCTCCCGTCCCTGGGCATGGGCCTGGCTGGTCAGCTTGGAGATGGCCAGAGGCAGGCCCGCCGTGGAGAAGGTCAGCAGGAAATTGTAAATCTTATAGGCAGTGTCGAAATACGTCTTGCCGGGGCCGCCCAGGATGTTGTTCAGGGGGACTTTGTAGAAGAACCCGATAAATTTCACCACAACGACAGCTGCGGCCAGGATGGCGGCGCCGCCCAGGAAGGATTGCTTTTTTTGATTAGACATGAAGCGATTACCTCAAATTACAACAGAGAACTAGGGCGGCGGAATCTGCTGCCCCTATGAGCCTATGGCCTGCCGCTGCCGTTTATAACCGGGCCAGACACGCCTTTACCAGGGCGGAGAACTGGGGCCCCGCCGTGGCGGCGGCGGCAAGCACCTCGTCGGAGGAAAGAGGCTGGTCCAGCACCCCGGCCCCCATATTGGTGCAGAGCGTGAAGCCCAGCACATCCATGCCGCAGTGGGCGGCCACAATGGCCTCCGGCACCGTGGACATGCCCACGGCGTCCGCGCCCAGCACCCGGGCGGCACGGACCTCCGCCGGCGTTTCGTACTGGGGGCCGGGGAAGTACATATAGACGCCCTGGCGCAGGGGGATGGACAGCTCCTCCGCGGCCTCCCGGGCGGTGTCCTGGAGTCGGGGCGTGTACACATGGCTCATGTCCGGGAACCGGGGGCCGAACTCCTCCAGATTGGGGCCGCAAAGGGGGCTGACACCGAAGAGTTTGATGTGGTCGGTAATCAGCATGATGTCCCCGGCAGAGAAGGCGGTGTTCACCGCGC
>ENA-USYR01000328-USYR01000328.1-human-gut-metagenome-genome-assembly--contig:-NODE-328-length-27160-cov-11.552118_pt1 | contig 27160 bp, 17 predicted proteins | sample MGYA00250064_ERZ773510 | MGnify/ENA primary metagenome ERZ773510 (study PRJEB29103, sample SAMN06112082) | human gut metagenome | biome: human gut; feature: ankylosing spondylitis patient; material... | reverse complement strand
ACGGCTTTCGGCCACTGCAACCAGAGAAACACCGGCTGTATGTGGGCACCTGCTACGCCGCCATCGGCAACACCCTCTCCCTGATGAAGAGCAGTCTGGGCGACGAATACGACGACAAGGTGCTTGCCGCCACCTTCGATGCCCTTTACAACGGCACCTTCTTTCTGACCGAGGAGGATGGCGGCCGGCCCAAGGGCGTGCTGGTGAAGATCAACACCAGGACCGGCGAGACCAAGCTGTTGATGTCCGGCTCCTATAACGGTTACACACCCCTGTTCCGCAACGCATTGGAGTATAACGGCAAGCTGTACTTCTGCGGCAGTGTGGGTGGCGGCGGCATCGGCTTTCTGCCCAGCATCTGGCAGGTGGACCCCGCCACCGACGAGTGCAAGCCGGTGTATATCGGTCTGAACAGTGTGCAGGATTATGCCGCAGCCTACCAGCAGGGCATCTCCGTGGGCATCCGCGGTATGTGCGTCTACAAGGATCAGCTGGTCGTCAGCAACGTGACCATGGATGCCGCCACCGGCAAGAGCAGCGCCGCCCTGCTGATCTCCTCCGACCCGGAAAAGGGCTTTACCCAGATCGCGGATTCCGACAGCCTGTTCAACTACCCCGCCTATCACTACGCCGACAGCATCTACGGCGGCAGTATCTGGGATATGGCTGAGTTCAACGGCCGCCTGTATGTTTCCATCTGCACCGGCACCGAGGACAATATGCCGGACGACAACACCATGCAGTCCTTTGCACTGGTGCGGGGCGACCAGAATGCGGATGGCAGCTTCACATGGACACCCGTGGCAGGCGATCAGGAAAAAGATGGTGCCCGCTACACCTTCGGCATCGACCCGGAACGCACCCGTTCCGGTGCGGCGAACCTGATCGTGTACAACGACCACCTCTATATTGGTGAGTACAACGACGAAGAGATCGCGCTGGAGCGCATCCTTTTCGCCAAGACCGGCAAGAACGCCAACGGTCAGTTTGGCGGCGGACTGGACTGCCGGTTCATCAACGCCAATCTGGAACAGTCGGTGAACCTGTACCGCATGGACAGGGACGAGAACATGGAGCTTGTGGTGGGCAATGCCACCAAGATGTTTCCCTCCGGCAGCCTGTCCGGACTGGGGTCCGGCTTTGGGCGCAGCGAGAACCAGTACATCTGGCGGATGCAGGTGTACGATGGCAAGCTGTATGTGGGTACCTTTGACACCAGCAGCATGCTGGAGTGCGTTGGTCAGTTCGTCAACGGCAACCTGCTGACGCGCACCCCTGCGCAGTGGAAGACCCAGTGGGACTACCTCAAGGCCCTGATGAGGGCACTGCAGATGACGGACCCCGACGGCAACGGGAACCCCGACACGCTGGCCCAGACCATCAAGTTTTCCTACAAATTCGTGTTCAAAAACATCACGATCGACAACATCGCCAGTGCCATCCGGCTGCTCAACTACATGTGCAAGGCAAAGCAGGGCTTTGACCTGTATGTTTCGGAGGACGGCGTGAACTTCCAGACCATCACAGTGGACGGCTTTGGAGACCCCTACAACCATGGTCTGCGGGTATTCGCCACCACCGACCAGGGCCTGTGCCTTGGCACTGCCAATCCCTTCTACGGCACGCAGGTGTGGATCAAGCGCAAGGACAGCTGACCCCCGCACTTCCAGGATAACCGCCGCCCGGCTCTCAAATGAGCTGGGCGGTTTTTTGTGTTTTGCACAAGAAACCTATCATATTTTTGGTATTGACCGGGTTGCCCACGTAGTGGATGACGATGCCGTTGACCTCCTCCAGAGGCGTGCCAGGCCGGGAGAACTCGTTGAGGGGGAGCAGCTCCACCGTGATCCAGTCCGGCGTCTCCGGCAGGGGGCGCTCCCTGGGGGCGAAGGGGTCGATCCACTTGATGACCAGCAGCACCGCCACCAGGGCCAGCAGACACGGAATCAGCCGGGGCCGGTGCCTCACCCGCCGCCGGCGGCGTACCGGAGTCTCTACGGGCATGCTTCCCCCTCCTTTCCACAAATTTATCTCTATTATAGCAGGGTTTTGCTCCGCCGTCTTTTACGGTTTTCTTACGTTTTGCCTCCGCCCCCGCGGGATCTGCCCGGTCGGCCGGACAAAAAGCCCCCCGGCCGGCGCCGGGGGGCTGGTTTATGGTTCGCGGAGGGCCTGGTCGAAGGCCGCCTTGACCTCGGGCAGAAAGCAGACAAAGGTGACGGTCTCCAATGTGTTATCCTGCGCCGCAAAATCACGCACTGTATTCACCGCGATGGCGGCCGCCTCCGCCAGCGGGTAGCCGTACACCCCGGCGGAGATGGCGGGAAAGGCCACCGTCCGGCAGCCGTGCTCCACGGCCAGGGTCAGGCTGCTCCGGTAGCAGGAGGCCAGGAGCTCCGCCTCTCCGTGGCCGCCCCCCTTCCAGATGGGGCCGGGGGTGTGAATCACGTATTTTGCGGGCAATTTATAACCCTTTGTAATCTTAGCCTGCCCGGTCTCACAGCCGTGGAGGGTACGGCACTCGGCCAACAGCTCCGGGCCGGCCGCCCGGTGGATGGCTCCGTCCACACCGCCGCCCCCCAGCAGGGTACGGTTGGCGGCGTTGACAATGGCATCGACCTCAATCCGGGTGATGTCGCCCAGCACGCACTCAATCTGCGCCATGCTCCTCCTCCTCGCGGGCGTCCTGCTCCGCCTCGGCCTCCACAGCCTGATAGGCCGCCGGGGGCTGGAGCGCCGCCGGGTCGGTAAAGACCTGCTCGAAGGTCTTGGCGTCCATGTTCTCGTACTGGAGCAGATACTCCGCCACGATGTCCAGCTCCCTCCGGCGATGGGTGAGGATCTCCCCGCAGCGGGCGTAGGCCCCGTCCACCAGGGCCTTCACCTCCTCATCGATGAGGGCAGCCACCTCCTCGGAGTAGTTCTTGGTCTGGGCCATGGAGCGGCCGATGAATACCTCGTCGTGGCCGGAGTCGAAGACCACATTGCCCACCTTCCCGCTCATGCCGTAGCGGGTGACCATGTTGCGGGCGATGGCGCTGGCCTTTTGCAGGTCGTTGCCCGCGCCGGTGGAGATGTCCCCCAAAGCCAACTGCTCGGCGGCCCGGCCGCCCAGGCAGACGGCGATGCGCTCGGTGAGCTGCTGCCTGGTCTGGAAGGTCACGTCCTCCTGGGGCAGGGAGATGGTCATGCCGCCGGCCATGCCCCGGGGGATGATGGTGATCTCATGCACCGGGTCCTGGGTGGGCAGGTCGTGGATGACAATGGCGTGGCCCGCCTCGTGGTAGGCGGTGAGCTTCCGCTCCCGCTCGATGACCACCCGGCTCTTCTTCTCCGGCCCGGCGATCACCTTGATCACCGCCTCGTTGAGCTCGGCCATGCTGATGAAGCGGTGGTGTCTGCGGGCGGCCAGGAGGGCGGCCTCGTTCATCAGGTTCTCCAGATCGGCGCCGGTGAAACCGCCGGTGCCCTTGGCCAGCTCCGCCAGGGACACGTCGTCCCCCAGGGGCTTGTTGCGGGCATGGACCTTCAGGATGGCCTCCCGGCCCTTGATGTCGGGGTGTCCCACGTATACCTGCCGGTCGAAGCGGCCGGGGCGCAGGAGGGCGGGGTCCAGGATGTCCTGCCGGTTGGTGGCCGCCATGACCACCACGCCCTCATTGTTGCCGAAGCCGTCCATCTCCACCAGGAGCTGGTTGAGGGTCTGCTCCCGCTCGTCGTGGCCGCCGCCCAGGCCGGCGCCGCGCTGGCGGCCCACGGCGTCGATCTCGTCGATAAAGACGATGGCGGGGGCGTTCTTCTTGGCCTGGTCAAACAGGTCGCGGACGCGGGAGGCGCCCACGCCCACGTAGAGCTCCACAAAGTCGGAGCCGGAGATGGAGAGGAAGTGAACCCCCGCCTCGCCGGCCACGGCCTTGGCCAGCAGGGTCTTGCCGGTGCCCGGCGGGCCTACCAGCAGCACGCCCTTGGGGATGCGGGCCCCCAGCTCCAGAAACCGCTTGGGGTCCCGGAGGAACTCCACAATCTCCTGGAGCTCCCCCTTCTCCTCCTCGGCGCCGGCCACGTCCTCAAAGGTGACCTTCTTCTGCTCGTCGGCGCCGGTGCGGGTGCGGGCGCGGCCGAAGCGGGCGGTGCGATCCACACCGCCGCCGCCTCCTCCGCCCCCGCCGGCCCCGGCCTGGCGCAGGAACATGAAGTACCACAGCAGGCCGAACACCACCAGGATGACGATCCACGGGATAAAGCTCATCCAGTAGGGAGGCACCCAACCCTGGGGATAGTCGTAGTCGGTGATGATCCCCTGCCGCTTCTGTTCCACAATGAGGTCGTTAAAGTCCTGGTAGAACCAGTCCGGGTTGCCGATCTGATAGGTGAGCACACTCTGGCCGCCCTGGGGCTCCTTCAGGTACAGGGTCACGGTATTGTCCTCCAGGGAGACCCGGCTCACCATCTGCTGCTCCAGCAGCTGGCGCACCTGGGCATAGGTGACCTTCTCCTGATTCCCCATCCCGCCCCGGAGGGCAAAGATGGTCATCAGCAGAACCACGGCGATGAGCAGGTAAAAGCCCACATCGCGCAGGCTTCCGTTTCGTTTCAAACTGCGGACACGTCCTTTCCGGGCAGATTGGGCGCCTCAGGCGCCCGTTATTCCTCTCCTCCGTACACACAGGGCTTAAGAATGCCTATGTAGGGCAGGTTGCGGTATTTTTCCGCATAGTCCAGCCCGTAGCCCACCACAAAGTAGTCGGGGATGGTAAAGCCGGAGTAGTGCAGCTCCACCTCCTTGGTGCGGCGGGAGGGCTTATCCAGCAGGGTGCACAGCCGCACGGAGGCGGGGCTGCGGGCCTGGAGGAGCTGGAGCAGATAGCTCAGGGTGTTGCCGCTGTCCAGAATGTCCTCCACCACGATCACGTCGCGGCCCTCGATGTGCTCGCTGAGATCCTTGATGATCCTGACCTGCCCGGAGCTGGCCGTGCCCGCCCCATAGGAGGACACCGCCATGAAGTCCACGGTGCAGGGCAGGTGGATCTGGCGTACCAGATCCGCCATAAACACGAAGGAGCCCCGCAATACGCTGACCAGCAGGGGCTCCCTCCCTGCGTAGTCCCGGTCGATCTCGGCGGCGATCTCCGCCACCCGCCGGTGCAGCTCCTCCTCGGAAAAGAGCACCCGCTCCACGTCCTTGTCCAGCATGTGTTCCATACCTCTCCCTCACTCTTTCTTCCAGAATAACAGCTCATAGGCCGCCTGTCCAGGGACGGCCGTCCGGCTCTGCTCAGGCCCGAAGCCCGCCACCGCGGCCACGCCCCGACCGTCGGCCAGAACCGGAATCCGCTCCCGCTCCCGGCGGGGCACCTTTTCGTCAATAAACAGCTTTTTCAGCGTCTTGGTTCCACCCCGCCCGGGCAGTGTAACCGCGTCTCCCGTCTGCCGGGGGCGGAGCACCAGGGGACCCTCCAGCGCCCCCTGGGCCAGATACAGGGCCCCGGGCTTCCGCTCGCTCTCGTCCGGGCAGCGTACCGGGCGGCAGCGCACCCGCCAGGGCGTGCCCTCCACCTCGGTCTCACCGTCCAGGGCCAGAGGCGTGGGCAGAAAGGGGGGCAGGGGGGCGGACTGGGTGGTGAGCAGCAGCTCCCTGTATACCCGCTGAGCCAGCCGTCCGCCGGGCAGGAACACCACGGCGGAGGGGTCGTCTCCCCGGGCCAGCTCCACCACCGCCTTGAGGTGGGCGGCGGAGCAGTTAGTGCTGCCGTCCCCCATCATCTCCAGCAGGCGGCGCACCGCACGGGGGGCGATAGCCGCCGGGAGCTGGGCGATGTACCTGGCCTCGATCACCAGGTCGTCCTCCGCCCACCGGGCGTTCTGACAGGCTGCGGCGGCCTGGGCGTTCAGATAGTCGTTGTCGGTGCGCAGGTAGCCCATGGTCTCCGCCGCGCTCTCAGTGAGGCGGGGATTGAGCTGACGCAGCACCGGCACCACCTGGCGGCGGATGCGGTTGCGGGCGTAGCCCTCGTCGGTGTTGCTGCTGTCCTCCACGTGGGCCACGCCGTTGGCCTCCAGGTAGGCCACAATCTCCGCCCGGGAGGTGGTGAGCAGGGGGCGCACCACCACTCCCCGCCGGGGCGGGATACCCGCCAGGCCATGAAGCCCCGCCCCCCGCACCAGGTGGAGCAGCAGGGTCTCCAGGTTGTCGTCGGCGCTATGGGCGGTGGCGATGCGTCCACAGCCCATGGCGTCCGCCGCCCCCCGCAGGAATTCATAGCGCATCTGGCGGGCGGTCTCCTCCACCCCCAGGCCCCGGGCCCTGGCCTCATGGGCCACGTCGCCCGCACCAATGACGCAGGGGATGTCCTGCCCGGCGCACCACTCCGCCACAAAGGCGGCGTCCCGGTCGGATTCGGCCCCGCGCAGGTTGTGGTTGTAGTGGGCGGCCGCCACCCGGAAGCCCCCCTCTCCGGCCCAGGTGTGGAGCAGGTGAAGCAGGCACATGGAATCCGCACCGCCGGACACGGCGCACAGCACCGTGCCCCCCCGGGGGAGCATGTCGTATTCGGTTGTCAGGGCTTTGATGGTTTCCAGCATAAAGTCTCCTTTGCGGCGGGCGGATGTGGGCATCCGCCCCTACGTAGGGGGCGATGCCTACATCGCCCCATTCCGCGTCAATATTCGCTGTGCCTCCGGTCGATGGACGAGAAGGTGGTGTACTCGGGCAGCCACTGGAGCTCCACGGTGCGGGTCTCGCCGTGGCGGTTCTTGGCGATGATGCACTCGGCCAGGTTGTGGTTCTCGTCGCTGTCGTTGTAGTAGTCGTCCCGGTAGAGGAACATGACGATGTCGGCGTCCTGCTCGATGGCGCCCGACTCACGCAGGTCGGAGAGCATGGGCCGCTTGTCGGAGCGGCTCTCCGGGCCACGGGAGAGCTGGGACAGGCACACCACCGGCACGTTCAGCTCCTTGGCCATGATCTTCAGGGCGCGGGAGATGTCGGAGACGATCTGCTGGCGGTTGTCGCCGCTGCGGGTGGGCCCGCCGGCGGAGGTCATGAGCTGGAGGTAGTCTATGACCACTAGCCCCAGATTATCCACCCGGCGGCACTTGGCCTTCATATCGGCCACGGAGAGGGAGGGGTTGTCGTCGATTAAAATCTGCGTCTGGTTGAGGGCCGCCGAGGCGGCGGCGATCTTGGTCCAGTCCTCCTCCCCCAGCTTGCCGGTGACCAGCTTTTTGTTGTCCACAAAGCTCTCGCCGGAGATGAGGCGCATGGCCAGCTGCTCCCGGCTCATCTCCAGGGAGAAGAAGACCACCGTCTTGCCGGAGAACTTGCCCGCGTGGAGGAGCATGTTCAGGGCGAAGGAGGTCTTGCCCATGCCGGGGCGGGCGGCCAGAAGGATCAGATCGGACTTGTTCAGGCCCGAGATGGCCATGTCCACGTCGGGCAGGCCGGTGGACAGGCCGGGTACCGCCGAGTCGCTGGCGGCCAGCTCATTGAGCCGCTCATACACGTTGAGGATGACACTGGAGATGTGGGTCAGGCCCTGGGCGGCCCGGCCCTGGCGGATGGCGTAGATGCGCTGCTCGGCGGCCTCCAGCACCTCCTGGGCGGTGCCGGTGCCCTCCTGGATCATGGCCGTCAGCTCCCCCGCCGTCTCGGCCACCCGCCGCAGCAGGGCCTTGTCCTTGACGATGGCCACGTACTCCTTCACGTTGGCCGCCGTGGGGGTGATCTCCATGAGCTGGAGGACGTAATTGCGGGAGGTGTTCTCGTCGTACACCCCGTTCTGCTTCATGTGCTCCAGCACCGTCACCGGGTCGATGGTGAGGGAAAAGTTGAACATGGAGTAGATGGTCTCATAGATCTCCCGGTTGGTGCGCAGATAGAAGTCCTCCGGCCGGAGGGCCTCAATCACCTCGGGCACGCAGCGGGCGTCAATGAGCATGGAGCCGAGCACGGACTGTTCGGCCTCGGTGCTGTGGGGCATCTGCCGGGTCAAAAGCTCCTCTTCACTTGGCATGTTCCTCACCTCCGGGAGCGTAAAATGCGGGCGGGATAAAACACAAACGCCGCAGGGGCGACCCCTGTGAGCGCCCGCGGGCGGCCATAAAGGCCGCCCCTACCCAGGGCAGACCGGCTGAGCGTATACAGGGACGGCCTCTTTGCCCTCCCGTTCCCGGTTCAGGCCTCGGCCACGACCACCTTGAGGGTGCCGGTGACCTCGTACCCCAGCTTGACCTTCAGCTCATAGCCGCCGAAGGCCTTGATGGGCTCGTCCTGGACGATCTTGGTCTTGGGAATGGCAATGCCGTGCTGGGCCTGGAGGGCGTCGGCGATCTCCTTGCTGGTCACCGCGCCGAACAGCCGCCCGCCGTTGCCGCCCTTGGCCACTACCTTCACGGTCAGCTCCTTGAGCTTGGCGGCGGTGGCCTCTGCCTCCGCCTTCTCGGCGGCCTCCTGGGCCTTTTTGGCCTTCTCCTGCATCTTCATGGTGTTGACGTTCTCCGCCGTGGCGGGCACCGCCAGCTTCCGGGGCAGGAGAAAATTGCGGGCGTAGCCGTCGCTGGCCTCGATCATCTGGCCCTTCTTGCCCTGGCCCTTCACGTCCTGCTGCAAAATCACTTTCATTGGGATAACTTCCTTTCCAAATCTCAAAACTCACTAATAATAAATAAGGGAGGTAATATTCCCACACCCGCCGGCGGGGAGGGCGATGCCCCGTCACTCCTCCTCCAGATACGCGTCAATGGCCTGGAGGAGCATATCGTTGACCTCGTCCACCGTCTTGCCGGGCACCTGGGCGCCGGCGGTGGCGGCGTTGCCGCCGCCGCCCAGCTTCTCCAGCACCACCTGCACGTTCACGTCCCCCATGCTGCGGGCGGAGAGGATCACCCGGCCCTCCTGGTCGGGGAAGAGGACGAAGGAGGTGTCGATGCCCGAGATGTTGAGCAGCTCGTCGGCGGCCTGGGCGGCGGTGATGCGGCCCACGGTGTGGTCCACCTTGGCTACGGCAATGCCCTCATGGTACATTTTGGCGTTCTGAATAATGTCGTACTTGGCGATAGTGCCCTCCAGGTCGTTCTGGAACAGCTTCTTGACGTCGCCGGTGTCCGCACCCGAGCGGCGGAGAAAGGCGGCGGCCTCAAAGGTGCGGCTGCCGGTACGCATGGTAAACTGCTTGGTGTCCAGCACCATGCCGGCCAGCAGGGCCTCCGCCTCGGTCTTGAGCAGGTCGGCGGGCTCCAGCAGGTACTGGAGCAGCTCGGTGACCAGCTCGCTGGCGGAGGAGGCGTAGGGCTCGTGGAAATTGAGGGCCGCGTCGGCAATATAGGAGGAGGCCCGGCGGTGGTGGTCGATCACCGCCACCTTGTGCACTGCCTCCAGCAGATCCTGGCTCACCACCTGCTCGGGCCGGTTGGTGTCCACCACCACCAGCAGGCAGTTGGCGTCGGCCAGCAGGATGGCATCCTGCTGGGAGAGAAACACATCCTTGTACTCCGGCAGCGCGCCCAGCCGCTCGGACATCTCGCTGGCCGGGTTCTGCCCGGCCTCCTTGATGATGTGCACCGGCGCGCCCTTCTTCCGGGCCATGGCGCACACACCGGCGGCGGCGCCGATGCAGTCCATGTCGGGGTACTTGTGGCCCATGACAAACACCCGGGAGGCGTCGGCCATCAGCTCGCCCAGGGCGTTGGCCATGACCCGGCTCTTAACCTTGGTGCGCTTCTCCAGCTCCTTGGTGCGGCCGCCGTAGAACTCGAAGTTGAACTTGTTCTTGACCACCACCTGGTCGCCGCCCCGGCTCAGGGCCATCTCCACCGACAGGGCCGCGTACTGGAACAGCTCGGCCAGGGTGTCGGCGTCCTTGCCGACGCCGATGGACAGGGTGGCCTGTATGCCCGAGGGGCTGACCACCTCCCGCACCGTCTCCAGGATGGAGAACTTGCCCTCCTGGAACTGGGCCAGAAACCGCTCCTCAAAGACAAAGAGGTAGCGGTCCCGCTCGTACCGGCAGAACAGCCCCTGGGCCGGGGCCACCCACTGGGCCAGCCGCTCGTCGATGCCGCTGCGCATAGCGGAGCGGGCGGAATCGGTGGCCCCCTTCATCAGCTCCTCATAGTTGTCCACGGTGAGAATCCCCACCACCGGCCGGGTGGAATAGTAGATGTCCCGCACCTGGGCGAAGTCGGTGACGTCCACCCAGTAGGTGGTGGCCAGGTAGCCCCGCCCGCCCTGATCCTCGGTGCGGACCAGGTGGCCGAAGACCAGGAAGCGCCGCTCCCCGAGGCGCACCTCGGTGGGGCACTCGGTTTTCCCCTCCATGAGCCAGCGGGAGGAGAAGTCAGGCACCGCCGCGGTGATTTTGGTGTCGAACAGGTGCTCCCGCTCGCCGGTGAGCTGGAGAAAGCGGTCGTTGGACCAGATGACCTCGTCGTTCTCCGGCCGGAAGATCACCATGGGCAGCGGGGCGTTGACCATGGTATCCTTGGTAGCCGTATCCATGTTGCAGGTGACGCTCTCGATGTATTTGATGATCTCCTTCTGCCTCTGGGCGTTGCTGCGCCGGAAGTAGAGGTAGAGCACCGCCACCACCGCCGCCTCGATCACCGCCACCGCCACGCTGAACAGGGCCGACACCGCGGCGAAGAGGAGCAGGAACACAAAGTAGAGCCGCAGGCTGGGCTCCAGCAGATGGGTCAGCTTATTTTTCCGCATTGAGACACCTCCCAAGCAGGTCGTACGGTGCAGAACACACATAATAAGAGATATTATTATATCAAAGGGCCGCCCCAAAAACAAGCCCGCTTGCCCTGGTTCTTGCCTTGTGATAGAATATTCCGGGTATTGTATCATGCTTTACATTCTTTTTTCCCCTGTACTGCCATACTTTTGGAAAACAAATGAACGATCGAGGAGGCATTCCCATGAAGGAATATCCCGTGCAGCGCGCCGCGGTGCTCAAGCCGAAGCCCGATCCCGACACGCTGGTCTTCGGCAAGACCTTTACCGACCATATGTTTATCATGGACTACACCGCCGGTCAGGGCTGGCACGACGGGCGCATCGTGCCCTACGGCCCCCTCGCCCTGGAGCCCTCCGCCATGGTGCTCCACTATGCCCAGGAGGTCTTTGAGGGCCTGAAGGCCTACCGCGGCCCCGACGGCGGGGTGCAGCTCTTCCGCCCCATGGAGAACGTCCGGCGCATCAACTCCTCCTGTGAGCGCATGTGCATCCCCCCCCTGCCGGAGGAGGACGCCTTGGCCGCCATTGAGCAGCTCGTGCGCCTGGAGGCCGGCTGGGTGCCCTCCAAGCCGGGCACCTCCCTGTATATCCGTCCCTTCATCATCGCCACCACTCCCTCCCTGGGCGTGCACGCCGCCCACGACTACCTGTTCTGCATCATCACCTGCCCGGTGGGCGCATACTACGCCGAGGGAATCAACCCGGTGAAGATCTATGTGGAGAACGAGGACGTCCGCGCCGTCAAGGGCGGCACCGGCTACACCAAGTGCGGCGGCAACTACGCCGCCTCCATCCGCGCCGGGGAGCGGGCGGAGCAGAACGGCTACGCCCAGGTGCTCTGGCTAGACGGCGTTCACCGGAAGTATATTGAGGAAGTGGGCTCCATGAACGTCATGTTCCAGGTGGGCGATACCGTGCTCACCCCGGAGCTCACCGGCTCGGTTCTGCCCGGCATCACCCGCAAGTCCTGCCTGGAGCTGCTGAAGTCCTGGGGGCTGAAGGTGGAGGAGCGGCTGATCACCGCCCAGGAGCTCTTTGACGCCGGGGCCGACGGCACGCTGAAAGAGGCCTGGGGCACTGGCACCGCCGCCGTCATCTCCCCCATCGGCGAGATGGGCTGGGAGGACCAGCACGTGGTGGTCAACGGCGGCAAGATCGGCCCCCTGGCCCAGCGCCTGTATGACACCCTCACCGGCATCCAGTGGGGTACCCGGCCCGATCCCTTCGGCTGGGTGGTCAAGCTCTGATTTTGCGTTTTTTCCCTTTCCATATAATTTCCATTCTGAAACGCCGTGCGGGTCCGCCTCTCATGAGGCGGCCCCGCACGGTTTAACCTCCGGTTTTCTTTTCCCGGCCAAAACCTGAGCACCGAGCCCTTGCCCTCCGCTCCGCCGTCTGCTAGGATAGAACCGCAGGGGCGGCCCGCCCGCTCTCGCGCAGCAAGGAGGCGTCTGTATGAACCTAAATGGAACGATCCGCCGCCTGCGGCGGGCAAAGGGGCTGACCCAGGAGCAGGTGGCCCAGGCCCTGGGAGTAAGCGGCCCGGCGGTAAACAAGTGGGAGCGGGGCGCATGCTGCCCCGATCTCGCCCTGCTGGCCCCGCTGGCCCGCCTGCTGGACACCGATCTGAACACTCTGCTCTCCTTCCGGGAGGAGCTGACCGGTGCAGAGATCGCCGCGTTTACAGAGGAGCTTTACACCCTGGCCCAGAGCGGGGGCATCGATGCGGCCGCTCTGCGGGCGGAGGAGCTGCTCCACCGGTGGCCCGGGTGCGACCGCCTGACCATCTCTCTGGCCATGACGCTGAACGGCCTGTTCTTCACCCTGGGCGTGGCCGAGCCGGAGCCCTACGAGCGCCGTCTGGAGCCTCTGTACCGCGCTCTGGCCGACAGCGAGGAGCCGGACATCCGGGACCAGGCCCTCCACCTGCTCATCGGCAGACACATGAGGCGGGAGGAGTACGCCGCGGCGGAGGAGCTGCTCTCCGCCCTGTCCGACCGCTGGCCCCACCGGGACGCTTTGCAGGCGGGGCTGCTCCGCCGGACAGGCCGTGGGGAGGAGGCCGCGGAGCTGTGGGAGCGGCGGCTGCTCAATGCCGCGACGGAGGTCTACGAGTCATTGGTAAGCCTTCAGGAGCTGGCCCTCCAGGCGGAGCGGCTGGAGGACGGGGCCCGGCTGGCCGCCCTCATTGAGGAGACGGTGGAGCGTTACGCCCTCATTCCCGGCGTCGCCTCCTCCGGACGGCTCCAACAGGCCGCGGCAGAGGGGGACAAGACGGCCGCCCTGTCTGCCCTGCGGGATATGCTGGAGGCGCTCAACCGCTCCTGGGACGGCGGGGGGCTCTATCCCCACCTTCTACCCGGTACGCAGGTGGCCGTCGGGTCCGTTCTGCTGCCCGGCCTGCTGCTGGAGCTCCAGCGGGAGCCCGAACTGGCTTTCCTCCAGGACGAGCCGGAATTTCAGGCCCTGCTGGAACGCTATGGCGGCGGGACGCATTAAGCGTCCCGCCGCCCCAGCTTGTCGAAAAAGTCCTTTCGACAAGCTGCTGGACTGTCGTTTGATTGGACGTGAACGGCCCAGGCCGGTCTCTCTTGGCCTGCGGCCAATTCACCTTCAGACAACCCTGACGGTTTTCTTTCACACTATCTTTCCCTCCGAATCCTTCAGATAGAGGGTTTATCGACAGTCTGTGGCGGGGGGACGCATTAAGCGTCCCCCCGCCCTTCTCTTTTTCACTCTCCTGTGGTACAATGGCGGAAATAATCCGACACGGAGGTGATCCCATGGTCAAGCGCCGCGCCCTCCTGGCGCTGCTCCCCCTGCTTCTCCTGGCTGGCTGCAAACAACCGGAGAAGTTTTCCACATCCTCTGGTGTATCTGTGGAAAATCCCGCCGCCGATGCGCTGGCCTCCGCCCAGCTTGGGGAGCTGGACGGCCTGCTCTCCGAGGCGGAGCTGGCCCACGTGCATACCCTTGTGGAACAGCTCCTCCCCCTGCGCCAAGCCCGAGAGGGGGAAAATCGGTGGCGGTTGTCCACTGAGGAGGCCAATCTGGTGGACCGCCTCAACCGGCTCTATGAGCGGTACACGCTCAAATACCTGGGGGGCGGCGGGTCCTGGGGCTATGCCTCTCCCGCCGAGCGCCCGCTGGCCGACTATGCCGTGGAGCCGGACGGCGGCCTCCGGCTGACCTCTGGGGAGGATGTCTACCGTCCCCTGTGGGCACAGGTGAACGCCCTTCTGCCCGAGGGTGCCCTGGACGGCTTTTCCCGCTTCACTGTCTTTACCGACGGTCTGGATGAAACCCTGGCCTATGTGTCCCCCCTGGATGACACAGGGACGCGGTGGGAACTGGCGGTGGACCCGGCGGATGCCGGGGAGTTGGACTGGTTTACCGAAACCGTCCTCCACGAGTATACCCACTACCTCACCCTCAACGACACCCAGGCGGACTACGGCGCTCCGGAGAGCGGCGCCCGGTACTGCGAGGAGGGCATGGTCGCCCGGTCCGGCTCCTATCTGGATGACTTCTACCACGCCTTCTGGACGGACTACCTGCATGACCGCCTGGCCAATCCGGACAGCTATGGCTTTTACCTCCGGCACCAGGCGGATTTCGTCACCGACTACGCCTCCACCGACCCGTCGGAGGACATTGCGGAGAGCTTCACCTACTTTGTCCTGTGGGACGCCCCGGAGGGGGATGCCGTCTGGGAGGAGAAGCTGAACTTTTTCTACCGCTATCCCGAGCTGGTGGAGTTCCGCACCCAGGCCCGGGCCCGGCTGGGTCTCTAGCAGACCAGCGCGCGGAAGCCCCGGGGGGCCCCGGAGCGGAACGTCCGCTCCTCCCCGGTGAAGGGGTCGGTCAGAGCCAGCTCGTGGGCGTGGAGGCACAGGCGGCCCAGCGGGCTGGCGGCCGCGCCGTAGTCCCGGTCTCCCGCCACGGGGCAGCCCAGCTCGCTCAGGTGGGCGCGGATCTGGTTCTTGCGCCCGGTGTCGATGTCCACCTCCAGCAGGGTGTACTCCCGCCCCGCCTGGATGGTGCGGTAGTGGGTCACCGCCTCCCTGCCGCCGGAGCGGACGGAGTAGACCTTGTGGGCGGCGTTCTCCCGCAGAAGGGTGCGGATGGTGTCCTCCTCCCTGGGGGGCCGGCCCTCCACCACCGCCAGATAGCCCCGGCGGCGCACCAGCGCATCCCAGTGCTCCTGGTAGGCCCGCTTGGCCTCCTCGTCTTTGGCGAACAGGAGCACGCCGGAGGTGTCGCGGTCCAGCCGGTGGACGATGAACACCCGCCCTCCGGGCCTGGTGCGGCGCACGTACTCCCCCGCCATGCGGTAGGCGGTGCGCACCTTCTCCCGGTCGCTGGCCATGCTCAGCAGGCCGGAGGGCTTGTCAATGACCAGGATGCGCCCGTCCTCATAGAGCACCGGGAAGGCGGCCCGCCGCGCCTCCGCCCCCTGGGCGAGCACGCTCACCCGCTGGCCGGGGGCGAGGGGGTGGTCGTGGCGGCGGACGGCCGCCCCATCCACCTGCACCTGCCCCCGGGCGAGCAGCGACTTGACATGGTTGCGGCTCCCCTTCACGTGCTCCAGCAGGAAGGGCAGCAGCGGGCCGCCCCGCTCCACGGTAAACTGCATCTCTTTCACACCATCACATCCTAGGAGGGATTTTTATGAACGAAGTTCTGTCCCAGCTCCACGCCCGCAAGTCGGTGCGGGCCTTTCTGGACCGGCCCATTTCCCCGGAGGCCCGGCGGGCCATCCTGGAGGCGGCCTGCGCCGCCCCCACGGCGGGGAACCAGCAGCTCTATACCATTTTAGACATTACCGACCAGGCCGTCAAGGACACGTTGGCCGACACCTGCGACCACCAGCCCTTTATCGCCCGTGCCCCGCTGGTACTGATCTTCTGCGCCGACTGCCAGAAGTGGTACGACGCCTTTGCCGCCGGGGGCTGTTCCCCCCGCCGCCCCGGGCCGGGCGACCTGTGGCTGGCCCTGTCCGACGCCAATATCGCCGCCCAGAACGCCGTCACCGCCGCATGGAGCCTGGGCATCGGCTCCTGCTACATCGGCGACATTCTGGAGCAGGTGGAGACCCACCGGACCCTGCTCCGCCTGCCGGAGTACGTGGTGCCCGCCGCCCTGCTGGTGTTTGGCTACCCCACGCAGCAGCAGCAGGAGCGGGAAAAGCCCCGCCGCCGCGCCTTGGAGCACATCGTCCACGAGAACGCCTACCGCCGCATGGAGCCGGCCGAGCTGGAGGCTATGCTGGCCGACAACGCCGGAGCCCGGCCCTACGGTGCGTGGCTGGACGCCTTCTGCAAGCGCAAGTACAACTCCGATTTCTCCCGCGAGATGTCCCGCTCCATGGCCGAGTACCTCAAGCCCTTTCTGCCGTAAAAACGCCCGCTCCCGGTTTTGGCTGGAAACCGGGGGCGGGATTGCATTTTCCAGCCTGCTTCGGTAAAATGGAGCCGGTACCAGCCAACCGGGAGGAGAGATGCTTATGAGTCCAGCAGATGAAGCATGGGTGAAGGAACTTTATGAAGCCAATGCCCTCAAACTGTATAAGGTCGCTTTCCGCCGGCTGGGCGATAAAGACGAGGCTGAGAATGTCGTACAGGAGGCATTCCTATTGCTCCTGGCTCGGTTTGATACCGTAAGAGTTCATCCAAACCCCTCCGGGTGGCTGATGAAAGTCGTTCAAAACCTAATCCGCCATTCTATGGACAGGAACCAGAAGCAATCTAGCCATGAAATTTCCATAGAGGAACAAATCACTCAAATCAGCGCCCCTCCAAAACAGTTTTTTTCTCTGCGCGATATACTGCCGCCGGGCCTCACCCAGCGGGAACAGGATCTGTTGGTCTGGTTCTATGAGGAAGGGCTGTCCTACGAGGAGATTTCTGCACGGCTGAAGATTCCGATCCTGACCTGCCGGACTCAGATGTTCCGGGCAAAGCAACACTATAAAAAGCTGGCGGAAAAAGAAACAGATTTTTCAGAATTGATGTAATGTTTCTATCAGTCTTTCTGATATTCCTAAGAAGGAGGTGTCATGATGCCCGAGAAGAAACGAGCCCCACACCAGTCGGGCAGAGGGAAGGGCAACGTCTCTCAAATCCAAGGACATCTGTGCGACAAAACAGCGGACGAGCTGTTGACAGAGCTGGAAGCCAGGATGGATGAAATGACAGACCTTACCTATGATGAGGATGTGATTGACTCCTATCTGGCCGCCCTGGACAAAAAAGCTCCTCTCGAAAAAGATTTTGATGTGGAACGGTCATGGGAAAAGTTCCGTTCACAGCATGCGATTTTATTCGACGAGGACATTTTGCCCAAACCGGAGGTTCCCCAAAGAGGATCTCATGGATTTCGTTTCCGCAGAGCCTTCGCAAGAGTTGTCGTTGTTGCGGCCATCGTCGCCGTATTCACTATGTTTTGTGCGCAGGCCGCTGGCATCGACGTGTTTGGTGCAATCGGGCGATGGACGGAGGAGACATTCCGCTTTGCTGCCCCGGCAGGCCCTGCAACTTCCGCGGTTTCCGCAGTTCCTGTTGACATTGATGGGGTTCTGATCTACGAAGTGGAGCAATACCCCACGCTTCAGGATGCTTTTGACGCCCACTCCATTTCTGAACCGCTGGCCCCGTCCTGGATTCCGGAGGGGTATGTGCTGGACTATGTGGAGGCCAGCCCTTCAACCGGACAGGTCGTATTCACTGCCTCCTACAGCAGCGGTCAGAGCATCCTGAACCTTATGTATTCCTATCGAATGGACGGCACCTTTTCCTCATCCATCTTTGAAAAAGATGGTTCCTCTGTGATCGAGTACACCAAAAACGGCATTGTCCACTACATCATGTCGAATGTGAATGTACGGGTGGCTGCCTGGGTGAACGGTACCTGTGAGTGCTCTATTACGGGACCGTTGACCGAACAGGAAATGATCACAATCATTGATTCTATTTATACATAAGAGAGGAGCAGTCAACTATGAAAAAATCTCTGCGCTGCATCTGTGCAGCAATTTTTGCGCTGGCCTTCTGCACAGGCTTCGTCATCCATGCTTCGGCGGTTGAGCGGGCAAGTTCCTATCTTACGAGATATTCTGCCACGCTTTTCGCGGGTGACCGCGGCGCCGTTGAAATAACGATTTCCGTCGTCGCAAATCAACGTGTTTCAGAACTGGGCGCCAGCTACATTTTGTTGGAGGAGTCCGACGATGGCGGAAGGACCTGGAGCACCGCCAAAGAGTACGAGGGCGAAAGCTGGATGACCGCCGAAAACCGCTCCAGCTACAGCAGGACCCTTTCGTATCAGGGAACCATCGGACATCAATACCGGGTAACGGCGGATGTCTTTGCCAGAGACGCCAACGGCATCGACAGCCGTACCACTCCCACCTCCTCCGCGGTTACGGCAAAAAGATAAATAGCTCTATTACCAACTATATTTTTTCTATTTTGTAATGATCGTTTATTTGTATTATAACCGGCTGATGGAATGACTTCGCATTCCATCAGCCGGTTTATTAGAACTCGTCTGTTTCCTCTTCCTTAAAATGTTTGCCGCAATGAGGGCACACTGTGATATTTCGCCCCCACATTGGAAATCGCTTTTCACAGTAAGGACATTTAGGACGAGCATATCGTCCCAGCCATACACAATTCACTGTGACTATGGCCGATCCAAAGAACACCTCGCCTGATATCAGAGATGCAATCAAGAGAAATATCAAACAACCTAATGAAGTAAAAAAACCTACTCGTGTGCTATGCACGCTCTTTAATTTCATATTTACCTTGGTGTTAACAGTCAAGCTCTAATGTAGTTACTGTATTTACGTCAAAATAGTATAGCGTTTCATAGGATCGATATATATATTCCACCGTAGGTTCGATCTCTACTTCGTAAGTCTTGTGCTCTCCAGGATCCATTCGGAAGCATACTGCTGCCGGAACTACATCAAAATTTATGCCCTGGTCTGCGACACTAAGTCCCATTTTAAAAATAGCCTCTGTTCCAAATGGGTCGATTTCCATTTTACTTGCTTGTGGCAGTATCGTATTTAAGGTTTCTAGTACTACACCAACATACCCTGCGGCATCTTTAAAAATGCCCAAAATGGATAAAGCAGCTGATAAGAGAGAAAATACTGTATCCGATTCACCAGTATCCACCCCCGGCGGGGCTTCATAAAATCTGAGAAAAGCACAATCCTTTGTGGTAGTACCGATAATTTTAACCTGACTCAAATAAACATTTGCTAAATCTACTTGATCCGATAATTCTTCACAGTAAGTATATGGCGCAAGTAGCAAAAGACTATATCTAGTGTCATTCCCTGCCTCAGAAATAGCCCCTTCCGGTTTAAAGTATGCGTAAAAATCCATTCCCGGCCCACTGAGTCCGTAGTTATTTTTTGGCACCGGCAGGGTAAACACTTCCACTTTTTTATATCCTTTTGGCGTCGTAGGGGTACTTGCCAGCGCTAACTGACCATCTAAATCATTCGTATCTTCGGAATATAGAGGATGCAGTGCTTTTATCTCGTCTGTATAAACGGATTCACCGACTCTAAGAAATACAGGGAACTCCTCACTATCTTGTTTTTTCATTGAAATACCTAAACAGGCCCCTTCCGTACCTATCCGTTTCTGGAACGAAGACATAATATGGTAGGTTTCTGTGCCTATGGAGATCTCGCCCTCCAGCGGCCCCCCTTCAATTAGAGTAATGTCATCAGAAAGTTCTACTTGCTCCAGTTGGCCCTCCAGATGAGTCTCATACGTCGTGTCTCCACTGTAGAATTGGAGTTCCACGGACGCCTTAATGTTTTCCGCAGTTTCATTCAAAACTAAATTATAGCTAAATTCTGCGGTCACATTTGGCGCGTCTTCTCCTCTTGTAGCCAGCCCATTAAAAAACGGCATCTGCGAGACTTCCGTGCCGGGTTCATATTCCACTACAGCGGTAATGCCCGTTTCAGAAATGGTATCTGTCAGACTGGTTGCCAGTGCCATTGGCGACAGAAGCGACAGGAGCACTGCAAGCACCAAAACCGTTGGTATTCCAATATAACCCCTTTTTTTCTTCAGCATCATTTTGAATCCTCCCATTTTCATTTCCCTATCGGGGACTGGATGATGGGTTCTTTGCCGCTGGTCGTGTACTTTGCTCATAGCAGGCGCTTAAATCATTCCCATTGGGCTCACCCCTTCTATGTGTTTTATGCACGCACATTTCAAGAATAGCTTCCTGTTGGATCTCTTTGTCTCTATATCAGTCTGGAGGATCAAAATATTACACTTCATCTATAATTTTTTACGTAGGCCAGGTCTGTTATTGAAATTTAAGGAGGGCAGCAAACCTGGATTGCCCTTCTTCCTTTATTATAGATTGTAAACTGCGTCTCTTTGGGCCCTAACCGCCTTCCGACGCAAAAACTTTCCTCCTAACAGCAGGAGCGCCGCCCAAATGGGCGGCGCTCCTGTTTACTTTATAAATGCTCGCCTTTAGCGGGGGCTCTTGATGGCGGCCTGGGCGGCAGCCAGACGGGCGATGGGCACGCGGTAGGGGGAGCAGGACACATAGTTCAGGCCAACCTTGTGGCAGAACTCCACGGAGGTGGGATCGCCGCCGTGCTCGCCGCAGATACCCAGGTGGATGTCGGGGCGGGTCTCCTTGCCCAGCTTAGCGGCCATGGCCACCAGCTTGCCCACGCCGTTCTGATCCAGGTGGGCGAAGGGATCGGACTCATAGATCTTCTTGTCGTAGTAGTAGCTCAGGAACTTGCCGGCGTCGTCGCGGGAGAAGCCGAAGGTCATCTGAGTCAGGTCGTTGGTGCCGAAGGAGAAGAACTCGGCCTCCTTGGCGATCTCGTCGGCAGTCAGGGCGGCGCGGGGGATCTCGATCATGGTGCCGACCTCATACTTCATGTCGATGCCGGCGTCCTTGATGATCTTGTCGGCGGTGGCGACCACCACGTCCTTGACGTACTTGAGCTCCTTGACCTCGCCCACCAGGGGGATCATGATCTCGGGCACCATCTTCCAGTCGGGGTGCTTCTTCTGGACGTTGATGGCGGCGTTGATGACGGCGGTGGTCTGCATCTCGGCGATCTCCGGGTAGGAGACGGCCAGACGGCAGCCGCGGTGGCCCATCATGGGGTTGAACTCGTGCAGGGAGGCGATAACCTCGTGCAGGCGCTCTACGGTGACACCGATCTCGCCGGCGATCTCCTTGATGTCCTCCTCCTTGGTGGGCAGGAACTCGTGCAGCGGGGGATCCAGGAAGCGAATGACAACCGGGCAGCCCTCCATGGCCTCGTACAGGCCCTCGAAGTCGCCCTGCTGGTAGGGCATGATCTTGGCCAGTGCCTTCTTGCGGTCCTCGGTATTATCGGCGACGATCATCTCGCGCATGGCCTTGATGCGCTCGCCCTCAAAGAACATATGCTCGGTGCGGCACAGGCCAATGCCCTGGGCGCCGAAAGCGCGGCCCTGGGCGGCGTCGCGGGGGGTGTCGGCGTTGGTGTAGACCATGAGCTGACGGTACTTGTCCGCCCAGCCCATCAGGCGGCCGAAGTAGCCGGAGCCGGGGTCGGCGGGCACGGTGGCCACGGCCTCGCCGTAAATGTTGCCGGTGGAGCCGTCCAGGGAGATCCAGTCGCCCTCGTGGTACTCCTTGCCGGCCAGGGTGAACTTCTTGTTGTCATAGTCCACCACGATGTCGCCGCAGCCGGACACGCAGCAGGTGCCCATGCCGCGGGCCACCACGGCGGCGTGAGAGGTCATGCCGCCGCGGACGGTCAGGATGCCCTGGGAGACCTGCATGCCCTCGATGTCCTCGGGAGAGGTCTCCAGGCGGACCAGGATGACCTTCTCGCCCCGCTCGTGCCACTCCTTGGCCTCCTCGGCGGTGAACACCACGCGGCCGCAGGCGGCACCGGGGGAGGCGGCCAGGCCCTTGCCAACGACCTGGGCCTTCTTCAGGGCCTCGGCGTCAAAGGTGGGGTGCAGCAGGGCGTCGAGCTGCTTGGGATCGACGCGGCACACGGCCTCCTTCTCGTCGATCATACCCTCGTCCACCAGATCCACGGCCACCTTCAGGGCGGCGGCGGCGGTGCGCTTGCCGTTGCGGGTCTGCAGCATATAGAGCTTGCCGTTCTCAATGGTGAACTCCATGTCCTGCATGTCCTTGTAGTGCTTCTCCAGGCGGTCGGCGATGGCGGCGAACTGCTCGTACACCGCGGGCATCTCCTCATGCAGCTTGGAGATGGGGGAAGGGGTGCGCACGCCGGCCACCACGTCCTCGCCCTGGGCGTTGATCAGGTACTCGCCGAACAGGGCCTTCTCGCCGGTGGCGGGGTTGCGGGTGAAGGCCACGCCGGTGCCGGAGTTGTCGCCGGAGTTGCCGAACACCATGGACTGGACGTTGACGGCGGTGCCCCAGTCGTAGGGGATCTCGTTCATGCGGCGGTAGACGTTGGCGCGGGGGTTGTCCCAGGAGCGGAACACGGCCTTGACGGCCTCCATGAGCTGGACCTTGGGATCCTGGGGGAAGTCCTCGCCCTTCTCCTTCTTGTAGAACTCCTTGAACAGAACCACCAGGTTCTTCATGTCCTCGGTGTCCAGCTCCACGTCCTGCTTGACGCCCTTTTTGGCCTTGACGTCGTCGATAATCTCCTCAAAGCGCTTCTTGCTCAGCTCCATCACCACGTCGGAGAACATCTGGATGAACCGGCGGTAGGAGTCGTAGGCGAAGCGGGGGTTGTTGGTGAACTTGGCCAGGCCCTCCACCACGGTGTCGTTCAGGCCCAGGTTGAGGATGGTGTCCATCATGCCGGGCATGGAGGCGCGGGCGCCGGAGCGCACGGAAACCAGCAGGGGGTTCTCGGGATCGGCGAACTTCTTGCCGCAGATGGCCTCCATCTTGCCCAGGTACTCGTAGATCTGGGCCTGGATGTCCGCGTTGATCTGGCGGCCGTCGTTATAATACTGGGTGCAGGCCTCGGTGGTGACGGTGAAGCCCTGGGGCACGGGCATACCCAGATTGGTCATCTCAGCCAGGTTGGCGCCCTTGCCGCCCAGCAGCTCCCGCATGGAGCCGTTGCCCTCTGAGAACAAATAGACATACTTATGCGTGTTGGCCATTTGTCATTCCTCCTAGATTTACGTTGCACTACTATACTCAAATACAGTAACCGGAGACATTATACCATTTTGCCAAAAGATTGCAAGAGATACCCGTCGGTTTTCTTTCTCTTTTGCTCAATTTTCGCCACTTTGGGCGCACGGAAGTGCCAACTGGCTTCATTTTGCTCCAGCCGTCCCCGCCCCGACCGGCCGCGCATAAAAAATGCCCGCAGAAGCGGACATCGTGTTTTTAAATGTCTACATTATCAAACATGTGGATGTTTAGTAAATATATCATTTTTGCAGGAAAATTGCAACAGGCTATTAATATATTTTACAAATTTATTTCCTAAATCTTCCTATCGCAAAATGTTGTATCCTCGTTTAAAAAGGTAGACATTTACAAAAAGGAGGATACACCATGAGACATCAAAAAAAACGGTGGTTTGCCGCATTATTATCCTTATGTATGTTACTATCTATTCTTCCTTCAACTTCTCTAGCTTTTAGTGAAAGCGAAGAGACCTGGAGTGGGAACAGGAGGAATCAGACCATTGATGGCGGAACCCATACAATTACGCTTAGTAATCTTACTATTGACTCACCGGGCGTTGAGAAATCTGCTATTGATATAACTGGTAACGCAGATGTCACCTTTATATTGGAGGGCAACAACACTCTCAGAGGTTACCGGAATCATCCTGCCATCTGGGTGGAGTCCGGTTCCTCCGTTACCTTTGAAGGAAACGGATTACTCGAGGCCTCCGCCGGCGGGGCATCCATCGGTTTGGGGGCGGCCGGAATCGGCGGTGGATATGGCGCCAGCAGTAATTTTGGCAATATCACCATCAACGGTGGTACCATCATTGCCCGAGGCTCCGGAGGCGGCGCGGGCATCGGCGGCGGCTACGAGGTCGGCAGCGGGACTGTAACCGGCAATGTTACCATCAACGGCGGATACGTCACGGCCATCGGTGGGTCAAGCGGCAGTACCGGCGGCGCGGGCATCGGCTCCGGTGAGAACGCAAACTATAGCGGAACCGTCACCATCAACGGCGGTGTGGTATACGCCGAGGGCGGTGCGGACTCCACCAGCATCGGCCGCGGCAACCGTGCTATCGGTACAAGCGACAACGGAGCCTTCACCACCGGCACGGGCGGAAACGCCGTCATCGTGGCCCCGGACGGCATTGGGGACCCCTCCGGCTTCGCTGACTGGGACGGTATTTTTATCAGCTATGAGGGCAGTAATACGAGCGCGACGGTGGGTGAGGACGGTACGGTTCACCTGAATGACACAGAGGCCAATATCCAGGTCTGGGGTGAACCGGTGATTGACTATCCGCTTGTGGTGGAAAGCGGCACCGAGCTGCGGGTCGTCCAGAATGACCGAAACTACGCCTACGCCACTCTGGAAATCGGCCAGGACGGCAAACTGACCAATAACGGCACCGTCACCGTAGACGAGGGAAGCACCCTGATTCTGCGGGAAGGTCTTGACCAGACAGATGGCAGCGGTACACTGGAATGCACCGGCACCGTCAAACTGCCCCCGGAGGATATGCTGATTGCCCTGTCCGGCGCGGAGGACCTGACCTACAACGGCACGGAGCAGAGCCCCGAGGTAAGCGTTACATTAAATCTGTGGGGCTATTCCCATACCTATGGGAATCCGGCGGACTATACCGTAACTTACACAGATGCCACAAACGCCGGAGAGACTGCCAAGGCCGTTGTTACCTCCACTGGTGCCGGCGACCTGCTGGCGGGCAGCGCCTCCAAGACCTTTGTCATTCAACCGGCCGCTTATAGCATTAACGTGTCCGACGGGAAGTGGACAGTGGCGCATGGTGAAACGCAGCTCCTGTCCAAGCTGCCCCCTGCCACCATTTCCATTGACCCGTCGATTCAAGATAACCTGACCGGCCTGAGGGCTGGGAACCTGACTTGGTATATGGATGGGCAACATTCGCAAGCGGTGACCGATACCTCCCTTCAGAATACATCCGCCGGCGAAGAGGTACCCCTCTATTGGGTTTTCAGCCACAGTGATTCCAATTTTGCGCCAGAGTCCAAGTCCGGGACACTGACCATCACGATTACCAATCTGCCCATTTATCCGGTTGTGATCCGGCAGGGAGATGAGGTTGTTACAAATGGTACCATCAACAAGACCTATGGGGATGAAAACTTCACTCTAACTGTCGAACTTCAAAAGGATGATAGCCCTATTTCTCCTGATAGTCTAGTTACCTTTACTAGCAACAATGAAGATGTGGTAACAGTAGCCCCGAGTGGTGAGGTTACCATCACCGGCAGCGGAACCGCTGTCATTACCGCCAGCGTGGCGGAACAAGGCGGAGACGGCGGCTATGCCGCCGCCAGCGGTACCGTCACCGTATCTGTGGCTCAAAAGCCGATTTCCGTGGATGACAGCACCGTGAAGCTGAACGGTCACTCCAGTCCGTATACGTGGCCCTATGATGGACATGCGTCGGTTACAGTCGATGCCGAACTGACCCAAGCTGACATTGTAGGCAGCGATGATGTGGATGTGACCGCCACCGGAACACTGAGCAATGCAAACGCCGGCAATCGGTCGGTCACCCTTTCTTACGAGCTGACCGGCACCAGGGCGGCACACTATATCCTGAGTCCAGCCCAAGACACCAAACCAGTAGTCATTACCAAAGCTGACCCCACCCAGGCCGGTATTGCCGCCAACCCCGGCACCTTGACCATCGCCAACCGGGCCGCCAGAAGTTATTCCTTTGATCTTCGCACTTTGAATCCGGATAACGCCACTCTCGGCATTACCTCGTATACGAAGGGCGACATAAAGTTCGAGTCCGGCAAGGAGTCCTATTTTACCTCAAACGATGTAACGATCACAGGCAATCTTCTGACCTTGAAAGCCAACGCTGTGGACACACAGGATACCGGAAAGGTGGCCGAGATCCCCATTGTGATCCGCAGCCAAAACTACACCGACTTCACCGGCACCATCACGGTCAGCAGCAAAAATCTCCATATCCTGACCTATGATCCCAACGGCGGCAGCGGCGGCCCCGGAACGGAGCTGCTGGACACCCAGACCGGCTACACCTTGAAGCAGTCCCCCGTCCCCACTCACGACCAGCAGGACGGCGTGGATGTGCTGTTTATTGGATGGACAGCGAACACCACCGGAGACAAGATCTACACCGCCAGCGATACAGCGCCCACCACTGTTGCCACCGTAGACATCAACGGCGACACGACGGTTTACGCCGCCTGGGGCGTGGATACCAATGGCGACGGCGTGCCGGACGTGAACGAGACCGGCAAGTACAAGCTGACCTACGCCGAAAACGAGCTGGATAACGGCACCTTGCAGGGGGTTCTGCCCACCGACAGCGGCACTTATGTCAAGGGCAATACGGTTGCCCTGGCCGACGGAAGCGGCCTCAGCCTCACCGGAACTACAACCAGCGACAAGGGAACGGCCCGTTTCGTGGGCTGGTCCAAGACACAGATTGACCGCATTCTCTCGCAGGGTGACACCATGCCCGCCGGTGTTGTGGAGCAGGTGACCTTCACCGACTCCAGTATCACCGTATACGCCGTCTGGGGCTGGGACACCGACAACGACGGCAAGCCCGACATCACTCAGAATCCCTCCATCACCTCCTCCGCGGGTGAGAACGGCTCCATCGACCCGGAGGGCAAGGTCTATGTCCCGGCCGGGAACAGCCAGAAGTTTGATTTTACTCCGGGCACCGGCTATGCCGTGGACCGGGTCACCATCGACGGCACGGCCTATGTCAACAACGGGGTCAACCTGCTGCCCGGCATGGACACCTGGGAAAAGTGGGAATCCTACACCTTCGCCGATGTCCGGGAAGATCACACCATTTCCGTGACCTTCGGTGAGGATACCAACAATAACAACGTCCCCGACGCCAACGAGGGCACCGTCACCCTGACCTATAACGCCAACGGCGGCGAGGGCTCGGCCCCTGCCGGCCAGAGCGCCGACAAGTGGAGCACCGTCACCGTGGCGGAAAACACCTTCACCCGCTCCGGTTACAGCTTTGCCGGGTGGAACACCCAGGCGGACGGCAGCGGCGAGGATTATGCCGCCGGCGACGCCTTCCAGCTCACCGGCCAGGATGCCGTCCTCTATGCGCAGTGGAGCTATAACGGCGGCGGCAGCACCGGCACGACCCGGTACACCATTGAGGCCAGCGCGGGCCATGGCGGCGGGATCAGCCCGGACGGCAGGGTGCGGGTGAGCCGCGGC
>ENA-USYR01000319-USYR01000319.1-human-gut-metagenome-genome-assembly--contig:-NODE-319-length-27621-cov-8.597480_pt1 | contig 27621 bp, 26 predicted proteins | sample MGYA00250064_ERZ773510 | MGnify/ENA primary metagenome ERZ773510 (study PRJEB29103, sample SAMN06112082) | human gut metagenome | biome: human gut; feature: ankylosing spondylitis patient; material... | reverse complement strand
TGTATATGGCGCAGAGCAGCCAGACGAATGCGCAGATTCTGGCTTTGAACAACCAGCTCTACATGACCCGCTACATCCGGAACTATTTGTCCAATGACGCCAACCGTACCCAACTGCTTCCGGCCAATTCCGGCATTGAAAGCGCCAATATTGAATCGCAGATTGCCGAATACAACAAACAACTGTTGCAGCGCAACAGCCTGGTTGCGAACAGTAGTACGGAAAATCCGCTGGTCGTTGATATGGATCAGGCCCTGGCATCCATGCGTGGGGCGATAATCAGGTCTATCGACAATCAGATAGTAACCTTGAATTCGCAGATAAAAAGTTTGCGGCAGACGGAGCAACAGACAACATCACGTATAGCAGCTAACCCTACACAAGCCAAATACCTGCTCTCGGTGGAACGCCAGCAGAAGGTAAAGGAGGCTCTTTATTTGTTCTTACTGCAAAAGCGTGAGGAGAACGAACTCTCACAGGCATTTACGGCCTACAATACCCGTATTGTTGCCCCGCCCCACGGTAGCATGTTGCCGATGTCACCCGTGCGCAAAAACATCTTAATGGTCGCGTGTGCTTTGGGACTGCTTATTCCGGTAGTCATTATCTTTATATGTGAGAACATGAATACCCGTGTACGGGGAAGAAAAGATCTGGAAAGCGTAACCGTACCGTTCATCGGTGAAATTCCGCTGTTCACAAGAAAGAAGAAAGGAATATTCAGAAAGAAACCACAGGAAGTCAGGGCCATTGTTGTCAAGGAGGGCAGCCGTGACATCATCAACGAGGCATTCCGTGTATTGCGTACCAACTTGGAGTTCATGACTGGCAAGGATAAGGCATCGAATGTCATCATCGTGACCTCGTTCAATCCGGGCAGCGGCAAGTCGTTCCTGACCATGAATATCGCCGTGAGCTTTGCCATTAAAGGGAAGAAAGTGTTGGTAATCGACGGTGACCTGCGTCACGGCTCTGCGTCATCCTATATCGACTCTCCTACCAAGGGGTTGAGCGACTATCTTGGCGGCAGGATTGACAATCTCAATGAAATAATTGTCACCAATCCGAAACAGAAATATCTGGACATCCTTCCTGTCGGCACCATACCTCCCAACCCCACCGAACTGTTGTTCGACGACCGGCTGAAACAGGTAATAGATACCGTAAGGGAACAATACGAATATGTGCTGATTGACTGTCCGCCCATCGAACTGGTGGCCGACACGCAGATAATCGAGAAGCTGGCTGACCGTACTATTTTCGTGGTTCGTGCAGGATTGCTTGAACTGAGTATGCTTGCTGAACTGGAGAAAATCTACGGGGAGAAAAAATACAAGAACATGTCCCTGATCCTGAATGGAACCGAGGGAAGCGGTGGTCGCTACGGATACCGTTATGGCTATCGGTATGGTTATCACTATGGTTACGGTTCGGAATATCACTATGGTTCCGATGAAAAATATATAGAGTAAATCGTTGATTATCAAGCAATTAAATACGGAGTAAGAATGTAAATTTGATTTCCCTATTGTTTCACTAAAAATCACAACTATGGCACAGAACGATTTTACAGAAGACAAAGCGACCTTATTCGGTGCGGGTATGGTTACTGTAGGTGTATTTGGTAAAACAGCATTGATTACCAAAGGAGTCGGAGTGGTTGCCGCAACAAAAGCCGGAGTATTGGCTGGTGGATTTATCTGTCCTCCTGCGGCTATCTGTATCGGTTTAGCTTGTGTTGGGGCCGGGTTGATAAATCATTTCGGCAAGCGAAACTGGTGGTGAAGTTTATCACCGGGACAATCAATTCATTCCCGGATTCCGCATATATGTCATGTGGAATCGGGAATGATTAAAAAGTTTTATGTCATTATATGTGGTTTTTTAAAAAAAGGGAAAAACAAAATATAATAAAGCTAATCGGTTTTACAGACTATCATTCGCATATTCTTCCGGGCGTGGATGACGGTGTACAAACGATGGACGAATCTTTGGAAATTCTACGTTTGTATGAGGAGCAAGGGATCAAATCCGTATGGCTCACACCGCACATCATGGAAGACATTCCCAATACGACTGCCCATCTTCGCGACCGTTTTGCAGAATTGCAGGCTGCTTACACAGGTGGCGTACAACTGCACCTTGCAGCGGAAAACATGCTTGACAATCTCTTTGAGGAACGGCTGGGAAAGAATGACCTGCTACCTTTAGGCGAGAATGGCGACCACCTGCTGGTGGAAACCTCTTATTTCAGTCCTCCGATGGGCTTGAAAAATATCCTGCTTCGCATCAAATCTAAAGGATACCACCCTGTTCTCGCCCATCCGGAGCGTTATGCTTATATGGATGAATCGGATTACCGACAGCTAAAAGACATGGGTGTGAAATTCCAGATTAATCTTCCATCAATAGCGGGTATGTATGGCAACCGGATTAAGAAAAAGGCCATGTTTCTTATGAGAGAACAGGCTATTGCTTATATAGGGACAGATATTCACAGTTACAGTATATTTCAAAAGTTCATTTGTACAAGCGTTACAAGAAACGTACAAAAACTGCTTGATTTATAGTCAAGATTATTGCGGCTATGGATAGCCAAGCTATAACAAAAATTCCTATTAATAAACAACAAGATGACAAGCGGAGAAAAGGCTCTTTATCATTCCATTATAGAGCAGTTAAAAGATAAGGAACTTTCCGATAGCCAAAAAGACAATTTTGTGAAAAAGCTGGATGAACTGTTCAAAAGTATGAATGACCAATCAAAAGAATTTCAATTAAACTCAATTTTATGAAAGCATGTTTTATGGGCTTGGGCTATATCGGATTGCCTACAGCCATTATCGCAGCAAAGCACGGAGTACAGGTAACGGGTGTTGACATCAACCCCAAAGTTGTAGAGCTGACCAATCAAGGTAAGCTCCACATCATTGAACCGGGGATGGAAGAAATGCTGCAAGAAGTTGTGAAAAACGGGACATTGCACGCAAGCACGAAGCCGGAGACAAGTGACGCTTACTTTATGGTTGTTCCCACCCCGTTCAAAGGTAATCATGAGCCTGATATTTCGTATGTAGAGGTGGCAACTCGTGCTGTACTTCCTTTTCTCAAGGAAGGTGACTTATATGTAATTGAAAGCACATCACCCGTTGGTACGACTGATAAAATGCGTGACTTAATTTTCGCTGAGCGTCCTGAATTGGAAGGTAAAATTTATATCGCCTATTGCCCCGAGCGTGTACTTCCGGGCAATGTGATTTATGAGTTGGTACATAACGACCGTGTCATTGGCGGTATGAACGAAGAAAGTACAACAAAAGCAATCGAGTTCTACTCGCAGTTCGTACAGGGGACGCTGCATCGGACTAATTGCAAGACCGCTGAAATGTGCAAACTGACTGAGAACAGCAGTCGTGACGTGCAGATAGCTTTTGCCAATGAACTTTCATTGATTTGCGACAAGGCAGGGATTAATGTTTGGGAACTTATCAGGCTTGCCAACAAACATCCGCGCGTAAATATCCTGCAACCTGGCTGTGGAGTCGGAGGTCATTGTATTGCTATCGATCCATATTTCATTACAGCGGATTTTCCGGTTGAAAGTCGCATAATTTCTACAGCACGCGAAATCAACAATTATAAATCGTTCTATTGTGCTGAAAAAGTAAAGAACGCCATGTTTGAATTTGAACTGAAAAATCACTGTAAGCCTGTGGTAGCAATGATGGGGTTGGCATTCAAACCGGACATTGACGATTTGCGTGAATCTCCAGCAAAATATATCACAACTAAAGTAATGCAAGGATGTAATAATGCCAACATTTTAGTGGTAGAGCCAAATGTGAAAGAACATAACGTGTTCAAGTTGACAGACTATAAAGAGGCTTATGACAAAGCCGATATTGTTGTGTTCCTTACAGCCCATACACCTTTCAAAGAACTACCGTGGAAAGATGATAAAGTGATACTTGATTTCTGTGGAATATTTAAGCAATAGAGGTAGACAATCATTAAGTTTACCAAGACTTACCCTCCCAATAAACGTACACATATACTGATTGCAGATTTACAGAAAATCTATTGCTTTAAGAAGATGACATTAAGCCAAGTTTTCAAATCAAGATTGTTGTCAAATATTTGGAATCAGTTTCTCCTTTATGGTTTCAGTAGCATTATACCAATTCTACTAATTCCATATTTGTTGAACGTTATAGGAGTAGAAAAATACGGTCTTGTAAATTTTGCCATTATATTTAGCTTTTACTTTCAGATATTCAATGAGTTCGGTTTCGATTTATCTAATGTCAGGCATGTCGTCAATAATAGAGACAATCAAGAAAAATTGGGAAGGATAGTTTCTTCTATTCTGCAATGTAAGTTTTTTCTCATACTCTGTTCTCTATTTGTTTATATTTTAGTTGTAGGGTTGATTCCTTCACTAAGGAATGAACTCACGCTTTATATATTAGCCTTTATTCGTTTGATAGGGGTTGTCATTGCTCCCTATTGGCTTTTCCGTTCAATGGAGGACATTAAATATATAACACGTATCAGCGTGCCAATAAAGCTATTATGTATATTGCCTATTTTTTTAATCGTTAAGTCTACTGATGATTATGCATTGGTGATGTTGTGCTATGCTCTTGAAACATTTGTTTCAGGTATTGTCGCTTTATTCATTGCCCAAAAAAGATACGGGATCAAACTTCAAATAGTCTCGGCACAAGAAGTGAAATTTTATCTTAAGGATAGTATTCCGTTTTTCTCATCAACTTTTTTGATGAGAGCCTATAAAACAATGAATACCTTAGTGCTTGGCTTTATTCTTGGAGATTTTGCAGTCGGATTATATACAGCTGCGGAAAAACTTCATAATGCGTATTCATCATTTGTTTCTCCGCTTTTATCTCAGATATTTTACCCATATTTCACAAGGATAAAAAATATGGGTAGAGCGACTAAGATGGTATTGCTTTTATGTATTGCCAATACAATCGCTTTAGCTTGTATATATTTCTTATCACCGTATCTTATACCGATTTTTATTAAGACTGAAACAGCAAGTATAACCACGTATTTCAACCTATTCTTGCTTTTATTGGCGATTAGTGTGCCAGCTGACATGTTCGGTTTCCCTTATTTGGGCGTACTTGGAAAAATCAATGAGGTAAATATGACAACCATTTATTCTGCAATCATATACATCATTGTTGTCCTTGTCTTGATTCTTACTCACAGTATTAGCATAGGAAGTGTTATTTGGGCTTTGATTATAGCGAACGTGGGATGTTTGGTTTTGCGCCTATATTTAGCCAATAAAGTAAGAGTTGGTAATGTTGATAAACAATAGGATATACAATATAGATACTAATTCTCGACATTGGGCTATTTCTTTAGCCTTAATTGTAATCTTGTCTGTAATAATGACATTTATTCCTTTTGTAGGACTGTGTTTGTCATTAATGTTTTTCAGACAAAGGTTTGCCCCCATTCTATTTATTATCTTTTCTTTCTATTTTGGTTGGTTTTATGAGCCACAAATGGATTTGTTGGTTCATTATGAGCATTTTCATCGTATTGCCGACAAATCATTGGTTGAGCAATGGATGGACTCTGGAACATCAAAATATGGCAAAGAAATATATCCTGTATTATTTAAATATTTCATTGGTTTAATTGCTGATAACCGGAATTTTTTCTCTGCTTGTGCGTGTGTGGTATATACTTCTCTATTTATATTTGGAGTCGTAAAACCACTCCAGCCATTATATATGCAGAAAATGTCAATTCCTGCATGGCTACTCTTCCTGGGAGTGATTTTTACTGTAGAATACTATTGGTTTCTCGGTTTTCGCTTTTGGAGCGGAGCATTTGTTTTTACTGGCTTCTATTTGAGATACCTTAATTCAGGAGCCGTTAAGTACCTTTGGTTATCTGCGTTATGTATTTGTTTTCACTATTCACTACTCGCCTTATGTGTCGCGGCTGTATTAAACCTACTCTTGCGATATAGGTTTAAAGTGTACTATTTAATTCTTATCGTATCATTCATCGTTCGCTTTGCGAAAATCGCGTTTGTCACTAATATCGCACAATTTGGCATATTTGAAAACTACGTCAAAGAGAGCGTTAGGAATCAAAATATCATACAGTCTGTTGGAAAGTATGCAGAGGAAATACGCGAGTATGGTAATCAGTTCTATTTGCTTCGTGAAACAATTGCCGTTTTCGGTGTCTTGGCTGTGATCTATATACTATATAAAAAAATAGGGAAAGAATTTTGGGAGCAGAATGTCAAATTCTGGGGGTTCTGTATTCTCCTATTGTCTTTTGCCAATTTCGGATATGTCAGTTTGACTTTTTATGATAGATTCTTCAAACTTGCCGTGCTATTCTTATATGTTTTTACATATATGTGGGTTATGGATATTCAATCCAAATTGAGTTTTAAGTCCCAGCTACTAATAACTATGGTTACAATTATACCGGTATTGTATTTCATTGTTACACCATTAGTTGAACAGAGGCACATGTTGTTCCAACTAAACTTATGGTTTAGTAATCTATGTTCATGATGAAAAATTTTGTAATCTGAATTTCTCATCGTGCTGATGTATGGTCTATGGATAGCTACCAATACGAACAACCAAAAAGGCATAACATCAGAAAACGAAAATAGATTAACCGTTGATGTTCAATGTTCTTAATTATTTTAATCATATCAATTGAAACACTAACAATGAGGGTATTAATAACTGTTCCCACTAAATCCGGATATGGAGGAGTAACTAATTATTATTTAGGGATTAAAGAGTATTGGAAAGAAAATATTGAATATTTTTATTTCGGTCGTAAGCCTTGGCGTAATATATTTTATCCATTTTTAATTATCCGTTTTATAATCCGATTGATTTGCTTTAAACCTGATATAGTACTACTTAACCCATCGCTTGGAGATAAAGCCTTAAAACGAGATTTTATATATTTAAACATTTGCCGATTTTTCAGAAAGAAAACATCCGTATTTATTCATGGTTTCAATTTCGAGTATGCTAAAAATGCAGATTGGAAATGGATAAGTGCCAATTTGAATAAGGCCTTGTGTATTTTTGTGTTATCCCAAGATTTCAAGAATGAATTGATAAGGAGGGGGATAAAATCTGATATACATCTAACTTCGACAAAAGTACCCGATTATTTTATTTCAGGTTTTGACCTTTCGATGAGACAAGGAAAAGCCGAAAACATTATGTATAGCGGGCGAATAGAAAAGGCCAAGGGTGTATATGAAACAGTCGATACATTTTCAATACTTAAGTCACAATACAAGGATCTGACATTGACCTTTGTCGGTGATGGCTCAGAACTTCCTATGTTGAAACAATATGTTGAGAATAAGAAAATAAAGGATGTCCGTTTTACTGGAGAGTTACGTGGGGAAGATTTTAAAAAGGAATACATTAACGCCGATATGTATTTGTTTCTAAGTTATACGGAAGGTATGCCAACTGTGGTTTTGGAAGCAATGATTTTCGGACTCCCTATTTTTACCAGAAAAGTGGGTGGCCTAATAGATTTCTTTGAAAATGGAAAGATGGGATATATATCAAGTTCGTTAGATCCGGCAGTTTTTGCAGAAGCAATGAAACCATATATCGAGAATCCTGCTAAAATGAGGAGTGTATCAATATATAATTCCGAATATGCGAAAACCCATTTTGTTGCATCCGTTGTTGTCCGAAAATTTGAAAATACACTAAAGAAATATATTGAGCTATGAATATTCTGAGAATCAAGAAGCTAATATTTTTACACCTCCAACATCTACCCATGAAATCAAGGGCATGGAGACCATTAGTTTGCAAATGGGGTGGAGTGCAGATAATCAGCCCCAAAAGAACGTTTATCGGTGAGGGCGTCATATTTGACACAAATTATCCACAAGATATTTTTATCGAAGAAGGTGTTCGTTTGACATCGGGGGTGAAAATAGTAACACATTTCATGAATCCTAATACTGGAAGTTACGACAGGGGGAAGGTTCATATCTGCAAAGGCGCCTATCTCGGAATGAATACTTTGGTGGTAAAACCTGTAACAATTGGAGAGCGAGCTATAATTGGAGCAGGTTCTGTTGTGACCAAAGATATACCAGCCAATGAAGTTTGGGCAGGAAATCCCGCAAAATTTATAAGAAAACGGTAGGATTAATTCATATGGACATTATATCATTCTATAGGGTAGAACGTTGGCTATTTGAACGCCATATTCCGGTTTTGCCCAAAATCGTACAACTATTGATTTTTCTCATTTTCAATTCAAAAATAACCGCTGATTCAAAAATAGGAAAAGGGTCATACTGTGTGTGCAAAGGGATTAGCACTGTCTTAATACCGGGAACAGAAATCGGAGAAAATTGCGTATTAGGATTGCGATTTTCTACTGTACGGCAGTTTCCATATAAAGAAGTTCCTTGTCTAAAGAATAATGTTTGGGTGGGACCTAATGTTATTATTGCTGGCCCTGTTGTAATAGAAGATGATGTGGTAATCGCTGGAAATTCATTTGTCAACCGAAGTGTTCCCAAAGGTGCTATTGTAGCAGGATGTCCGGCAAAGATTATTGGCTGGAGAAAGAATCTTGATTATGCGATTGAGACAAACCCAAAGTATAAAGATGGCCGTATGCCATTCTTGACAAAATGAATAACACCAATGAATGATATTGCAGATGCTTTTTATAAGCTAAAAATTTATTGTGAGACTGAACATTTCAAGGGTTGGGATCCGTATGATGGTCTCAACTCTAAAATTTTTCAGGCAATTCCGCTGCTGAAAAAGTCTGTATTGTGCAGATTGATGGTCATACAAGGTTTCAAGCGTTGCCCTTTCAATATGAGACGGATGGCTTTCGTTCCGAAAGAGTATAACGCAAAAGGTATCGGGCTGTTCTTGTCCGGATATTGCAATCTGTATAAAGTTGTGGAAAATCATCCGCAATTATCCGAAAAAATGGGAACGTTGGAGATGATAAAGGCTCGGATTGAAGAATTGGCAGAGTTGCTTATATCCTTACAATCTAAAGGCTACAGCGGTGCTTGCTGGGGGTATAACTTCGATTGGCAGGCACGCCGTCTGTTTCTTTTTCCCAAATTCACGCCCACAGTAGTTGCTACAAATTTCTGTGCCACGGCACTGATGCAGGCATATGAAATAACTAGGAACAAACACTATTTGGAGATTGCATTAAGTGCAGCGGATTTTGTAATAAAAGATTTGCATCGCACGCCGTATAATGGTGGCTTTCTCTTTTCTTATAGTCCGTTAGAGGGTAATGACACTGTGTTCAATGCTTCGCTGCTCGGTTCTCGATTGTTGAGTTATTGTTTTTATTATACACAACAGGAGGAATACAAAAGACTAGCGGAGCTATCCATTAAAGCCTGTTGTTCCGGGCAACGGGAAGACGGGGCTTGGGTATATGGAATGCTCCCCGTACAGAATTGGGTAGACAGCTTTCATACAGGATATAATTTAGATGCGCTGATCGCTTATCAAGAGTTGACAGAGGATCATGCTTTCAATGGTTACATCGAAAAAGGTTTCGACTACTATGTCAATCATTTTTTCGAAGCGGACGGAACTCCTAAATATTATGATAACCGAATGTATCCTATTGACATCCATTGTCCAGGGCAGCTATTGATAACATTGACCCGCCTACATAAGATGAAAAAATATGAGGAACTTGCCAAAAAAGTATTGCAATGGACAATCCGAAATATGCAAGATAAAAAGGGGTATTTCTACTACCAATTAAAACCTGGCATCAGTTCTAAAATCTCGTATATGCGATGGAGTAATGCATTTATGTTTAATGCAATGTCGCATTATTTACTCGCAATATAAAATTTCCAACATAAATGAATAAAGTTTCTTTAAACGGAGTCGAAATATATCCGTTCGATTCCGAACAGTCTTTGTTGTCTTTTGTAAACGATAATAAGGGCATATTAGTAGCCATAAATGCTGAGAAAATTTTACATGCTACAGATCAGACACGAGGAATTATCAATCGGAACATAGGGTATTGCGATGGAGCCGGCGCACAAATGGCTCTCAAACAAAAAGGTTTTGAAAATGCGTGTAAAATTCCCGGTTGTGAGTTGTGGCTCAAAATTGTAGCTCAATTTTATAGAGAAAAGACTTTTTATTTGATAGGTGGTAAACCTCAAATCATAGAAGAAACTGTGTCTAAACTGCGTAAAGAATATGCAGGGATTCACATTATCGGTTATCGGGATGGATATATCAAGGCAAACGAGGAACGGGAAAGACTTATAAAAGACATAACCGAAAAAAGACCTGATGTGGTATTTGTGGCTATGGGGTCTCCTAAACAGGAATTACTGATGGAAGAAATACAGCATAGACACAAAGCCATCTTTCAAGGATTAGGCGGCAGCTTCGATGTATATACTGGCCATGTGGAAAGGGCTCCTAAATGGTGGGTGAACCACAATCTTGAATTTGCCTATCGGTTGCTCAAAGAACCGAAAAGAATAAAACGGCAAATTCACTTGATAAAGTATGCCTGGTGGCTGATAACTAAAAAATTATAGAACAATGAAGAAGGTAATGCTGGTCTTCGGGACTCGTCCGGAGGCCATTAAGATGGCTCCGTTGGTGAAGGAGTTCCAAAAAAAATCAGCAGACTTTGAAACAATCGTCTGCGTGACGGGGCAGCATCGTGAAATGCTCGATCAGGTGTTGCAGATATTCGATATCAAGCCGAATTATGACTTGAACATCATGAAGCAGGGGCAAGATCTGTATGATGTAACCGCCCGTGTGCTGACCGGGATGCGTGATGTGTTGAACAAGGCGAAACCTGATGTGGTATTGGTGCACGGTGACACAACCACTTCTACTGCCGCCGCACTCGCAGCTTTCTATCAGCAGATCCCTGTAGGTCATGTAGAAGCGGGCCTGCGTACCCACAACATATACAGCCCTTGGCCGGAGGAGATGAACAGACAAATAACAGGGCGCATTGCCACCTATCACTTTTCTCCGACCGCTTTAAGCAAGAAAAATCTGTTGACGGAAGGTGTGCAGGAGGACAAGATAACCGTAACAGGGAATACGGTCATCGATGCCCTTCATATCGTTGTTGATAAAATAAAGACTGACGGAGCTCTACAACAAGAACTTGCCGGGGTGCTGGAAAAAGCGGGTTACGATACCTCACGGCTTGCTGATGGCAAGAAACTCGTTTTGATAACCGGACACCGACGTGAAAATTTCGGAGACGGATTCATCAGCATGTGCACAGCCATTAAGGATCTGACGGCAAAATATCCATATGTGGACTTTGTCTATCCGATGCACTTGAACCCCAATGTCCGCAAACCTATCCATGAAGTATTCGGGGAGAATTTGAATAGTTTGGGAAATATGTTCTTTATCGAACCATTGGAATATCTGAGTTTCGTGTTCCTGATGGAAAAAGTGACCCTTGTCCTTACCGACAGCGGTGGTATTCAGGAAGAGGCTCCGGGGTTAGGCAAACCGGTACTGGTGATGCGTGACACCACCGAACGTCCGGAGGCGTTGGATGCAGGAACGGTAAAATTGGTAGGAACCGATTATAACAAAATTGTCTCCGAGGTATCGATTTTATTGGATGATGCATCTGCTTATGAGCAAATGAGTAAAGCCATTAATCCTTACGGTGACGGAAAAGCGTGTATGCGTATAACGCAAACACTTAATGTTCGGTTGTAACTTTTGTATTTTCTTGACACATTCACCAGAAGAAATATGTTAGTACCGAAGGTGAATGTCGTATTGCAGGCGGACAAAGACATCGGCAGCATAACAGAGGCAGACATTTGGCTCAATTGTATGGACGGCAACGGTAACTTCTTGTCTGTGGCTGCGGAAGACCATACCGGCGACGGACATTACATTGCCACCTTGCCGTTAGACTACAGCCCGGTAGAGCCTTTCATCCAAGTTCACTTGAATGAAATGGTCTATGATTACCTGTCCATTCCGAATTTCAAAGCGGGACAGGAATGTCAAATCTCGCTTATACTCGGTACGGACGGGCTTCGCACACCGGGAATAGGAGCTGAAATCGACGACTGGGAAGTTGTGGAAGGAGATGTCACATTCGTAAAATGACAAAATATAATAAATGACGCCTGCTGGTTTTGTTATCATTGGCAGGCGTTTCACTTTTTATCCCTCATTCAGGAATCCCGGCATTTACCGAGTGTTCCGCTTGTTCTGCACGTCTTTTTCCCATTTCGATGTGAAGGATTTACCACAAAGGGCTTGGAGAAGAAGAAACACATAGCAGAACTGAAAATCCGACCTAGCTAAAAAGAAAAACAGATTTCTTATTTATGCCTTCAGACTCCGGACAAATTAACTCTATAGTTTTTTGAGCATTCCTTCGTTCGTATTGGGATTTATGGTTATTTTTGTAATTCAATCAATAATATGACGATAATGGCAAAGACATACCAAAGGACTAAATTACAAGAAGTCACGATCAGAGGATATAAATCCATAGCCTATGACAGACCTGTGACCTTGAAGCTGGGTGATGTCAGCATCTTGTTGGGTGCCAACGGTGCAGGCAAGAGCAATATCATCAGTTTTTTCCGGATGCTGAGCTACATGATGAGCAAGTCATTCGGGAGATATGTGGAAATATCGGGCACGTCTCATGCCTTGCTGCATTACGGCATTAAACGGACACCGGTCATGTCCGGAGAACTGAAGTTTGCCGACAGCAATTCCATGGATGTTTATGGCTTTTCATTGGCCAATGCCACTCCCGACAGGCTGATTATCACGGAAGAGCGGATTACATGGCATCGCAAGGGGGAGAAAAAGCCCTATGAGATAGCACTGGAACCGAATTTCAAGGAGTCCGCTCTCGCAGAGTGTGAGGATCCGGTTGCCAAAACTATTTTCCAGATGCTTTCTTACTGCAAGGTATATCAGTTTCACGATTCATCGACAGAGGGGCCGCTACGTCAGGCTTGTCCCGTCGAGACGGCCAATTACCTCCAGTCGCACGGAAACAATCTGCCTTCTTTCCTGCTGTTCCTGCGGGAGAACTACAAGGATGCCTACAACCGGATTGTTGACTATGTCCGTGACGTAGTTCCCCAGTTCCAGGACTTCTATCTGGAGCCCGTGGGTGGTATCATTTCTCTCCGGTGGATAGATAATTCTGCCACGGACTATCGTTTCAATGCCTACCAGTTCTCCGACGGATCTATCCGTTTCATTGCCCTGGCCGCCTTGCTTCTGCAGCCTGCCCAGACAATGCCCAACGTCATCATTTTGGATGAACCGGAACTTGGCTTGCATCCCTATGCCATCAGCCAGCTGGCAGAAATGATTAAGGATGCGTCCATACACGCACAGGTCATTATTGCCACGCAGAGCAAGGATTTGGTCGATCATTTCGACATCGGCGATATCTCTGTGGTGGAAATGAACAAGGAAACGCAGGCAACCTCTGTCACTCACCTTGACGCCAAAGAATATCATCTTTGGCTTCAGAACTATACGGTGAGCGAACTTTGGGACAAAAACATCATAGGAGGACGTCCCGTATGAAAGCGAAGATTATTCATGTCCTTTGTGAGGGACAGACGGAACAGGGATTTGTGGAGGAAGTGTTGCGTCCCTACCTGCAAGCGCAAGGTGTGGCAGGTGTAAAAAGCATCCTGATTACCACTAACAAGAAAAAGAATGCCCGTGGTGGAATGCTGAGCTATGCTCAGGCGGTGACAGACCTAGAACTGTTGCGGAAAATGAAGATGGACGGCGAATACGAACGTCATGTTTTCACAACGATGTTCGACCTCTACGCATTGCCGGATGATTTTCCCGGTTATGAAGCAGCCAAAGCAATCGGTGAGCCTTACGCCCGTGTCGCAGCATTGGAAACGGCGTTTGCTGAAGCAATCAACGATAGTCGTTTCATTCCCTATATTCAGCTGCATGAATTTGAAGCTCTGCTCTTTTGCGGTATTGACTATCTGGCAAAGCGTTACCCCGGTTGTGAGAAACGCTGCGAACAGCTGAAAAAAGACCTGGAGAAAACCAGCAACCCCGAGCTGATAAACAATAGTCCGGAAACGGCTCCGAGCAAACGTATTATCAAGGCGATAGAAGGAGACAAAAAACAGCATTACAACTACAATAAGCCGGCTACCGGCAAAGATGTTACCAAAAGTGTCGGCATGGATGAACTTCGTGCCCGGTGCAGTCACTTCAATGAATGGATAGAAAAGTTGATAGACTGCTGATTCTGTAATCAGATAATATCAAGGTTCTGACAGACAGGTTCGAGTGTTTATCTCAAAAATGGAAGAGATGGGGATTATACAGAAAGAGGGTGTAGGAAGAAATACTCGCTATATAAAGACTGCGAGTTTCCCATCTTTTAATTGAGAAGACAATTTTTGCTCTGTCCAAAAAACAAGTTTTTGGTCAAAAAACAGCACAAATAACTGATTATCAATTATTCTTTCAATGCCCGAAAATCTGTTTTTTTGTACGAAAGAGTTCTTTCACTTTTCTATCCCTCATTCCGGAATTCCGGCATTTACCAGATATTACTAATTAAAAAATTTAGATAAGTAACGAGATGCTAGATTTGATTAGTTGCTCGTAAGGTATAAGGCATCGACATTCTTCTGTTATTTAGTCAGTTGAAAAAATGTAACAATTATTTCTCTGATACCTAATACTTTTTCTATTTACACCATCCACGGATTCTTATACGGATCATAATCCGTCTGGAAAGTAGCCAGTTGCCAGTCGGTGACAGGTTTCTTCGAGTCATCGACTTTGCGGGGAATCTGCGGATTAAGCCGTAGTTTGGCGGCATCATTGAGCCATTTCATGCTATCCTCGTAATCGCGCATGCGGACAACACTGACATTATTCGGAGCAATGAGTTTCGTGAGTTCGTAGATGGCCAGCCGGACCATGTGCTTCTTGAGATTGTAGTTGCGGGGGTCATGCAACGAGAGGTTCTGCCCGACTTGCGGTGTGTCCGCGTTCACATCCGTTTCCGGGTAAAATACCCGTCCGTCATAAACGACATATTCGTGTTCCGACAACTCATAGGCATTGTATGATGAATCGTAATCGGCTATGGCTCCCCAGCAGTCGGAAACCATCGGGTCAAGATTGTAATCGAAACCTTCAAGCGTCATCAAAGTATAGAATGCTCCTTCATACTCGACGACTGCCCACAGAGGATACTCGACAGGCTGCCATAACGAGGCTTCCGCCTCGATCCAACCGCCGACCAACGGGATACGGACATCATCGAACTTGTACCCGTTTTCATTAAGACAAGTATAAACAATGCCGTTATAATTCACTTTATCTCCCGGATAATAGGTGTTGAACTGGGAATAATTTACAACTTGTCCCGCATCGACACGGATATCAGAACTCTCTTCCCAATAGACAACCGTTGCCGGCTTGCGATAGCCGCTGACGGAGCGTATCACCTCATGGATTTGTCCCTCGAAATAGACATGCACACCCACGGGATAGGTAATCCGACGGTCGTATTCGGCGATATATTTTCCTTTTGCAAGTTCCTTTTCAATCTCGTAGTTCTCCGACAAATATTCCACGATACTCATCTCCGTCGATTCTTCCGCCTGGATGAATCGTGCATCATTGCCCCGCGTGAGTTGTGCCAGGGCTTCCGGAGTAATTATCCCAAGATAGTCGTCATTATTGAGAAACCGTCTGTACATATCCTTGTTCCGTTATTAGTATGAAAATCCTTCCTGAATTACCGATGTGGATACCACATACCCGTTCCCGTCGCCTCCGCTCTTGAACTTGTACCAGCTGTCACGCAGGTAGTAACAGAGCAGGTAGTCAAGGCAGTCGGACAAGTGCCCGTACCGTTCATATTTGACACCGGTTTTCGGGTCGGTGGTCTTCTGTTTGCTCTTGGTACCGTCCTCGTTACGAAGCTGGTAAATCAGATCCTGGGTAAGTTTGCGACATTTGATATCGATTTGTATCTCCCAGCCTTCATAGCCCCCGAATACCTCGTTGACGAACTCGCACCGTGTAGCCTGCGGAGGCTGCTTGCGTAATAGCTTTACCTTCGGTCGCAGGATTCCTCTGCCGAAAGTGTCCGTGATGATGGTATAGTTGTTGATGCCGTCCTCGTTGGTGGTGGAGCGTTGTAACCCGGAAGGGTCACCGGTCACATCCACTCCGCCAATATGCTTGTCCCGGTAAAGTTTTAAGCGTACTTTCCGTGCCAACGCAGGTGTGTTGTTCTCCTTTTCCTCCGGCTTGCCGAGTATCTCTTCCAGTATATAGACCTTCCTGTTTTCATAGTCTATTTGTGCGGAGAGTACCGACATTTGGGGGGCAACATTGAAGTCCCACACCGTGATGAGCGGCTTGATCGGATCGTACGCTTTTTCTTTCAGTCCGGTAACGAGATGCCGGGAGCCGTCGAAACTGTTATAAATCGCCATATCGTTGGCTTCCACGAAATCCCAGTTGCCATAGAGCAGGCGTTCTTTTGTCGCCTGGTCCCGGATCTTGTTCAGGGCCGCCTCGTACACCTGACGGAAAGCGATATTCGGGTTGTCAAACACGGAGAAAGGTATATACGCTTCACCCTCGCGGCAGATGACCTTGTCTCCGTTTTCGTCCTGCACGAAGCGGGAACGCACCCAGTTAATCGTCGGATTGGTGGTGAGCAGCATTCTCGGGGTCTTGAATGTCTCATGGGTTCTCCAGCGGAGACGGGAGAACAGTACTTCGACGGCCCGTTCCGAGATTTCCGACACCTCATCCACCATGGCGATGGTATATTCCGAAGAGCCGAAACGCTCGAAGTTGGGGTCGCTGGGGATATCCGCCATCTCCTTCATGATGATGACCGAGTCATTCCAGAATGTGAGCGTGCCTTCGAGGTTGTTTATCTTGTAGTTTGTATCCTCTTTCAGTCCCCAGTCCTTCAGAATCGACTTGATGGTGTTCCATGTCGATTCCTTTAACGACTTGAGTGTCTTACGGGCCACCACCGCACGGATATTCTCGAACCGAATACATGAAGACACCAGCCAAACGCTGCCGATATACGATTTTCCGCCGCCGGCCGCTCCGCCTCCCAGTATCAGCTGCGGCAGGTTCTGCGACTTGCAATGCCTGCATTGAGGCCTGTACTGAGGGTTGCCTTGCTGGTCATAACCGATAAGGATTTGCTCGATCTCCCCGCCACAATGGGGACAATAGTTCGGTTGCAACAGTTTCCAGAGTTCATACTGCCGTGGGGACGGTTTGAACTCGATGCGCAGGTTTCTGGGTGGTTTGAGCCTGTTGACCGCCATTCGATTTATATAATCTGAATGGTTATGTCCCTTTCGGACTCGAGCATGGCATACAGTTTTTGGAATGTAGTACGGGATTCCAAAACTTTTCCCTTGACCGTATTCTTTCCCACGATGATACAACCGGCGGAATCTCCCTCGGTGTTGCCTGAATGGATCAGGATGCCGAGGAAATGAGGTACATCGTGCAGATATGGCATTTTTTTCTTGTACTTGGGGCTGTACTGAAGGGTAACTTTATAAGTCCCGGCAGGAATGGCGGTCTTGGCATAGACCTTTTCCTTGCAGGTACAGGAACGGCCGCGAGGAGTATCCGGACAGGTTGCCGGAAGTTCCCTCACGGCATCTTCGATGGTATTACAGAAAAATTTGCCGTCGATGGACAGGTCGCCTATGGTATAGGTCTGACCTTTGAATTTGCGATTGAGTGTCAGCTTCATACTTCGATACTATTTGTATCGAAAGAGTAGAGCCGAACTCCGGCTAATGTTTATTGCAAGAGTCTGTAAAAGAAATGCACAATCCGGATTTTAATTTCCCGAATTCGGGAGAATTAAAAATAAAACAGACATAACCGATTTATTCTTTCTGTGAAATAATGGACTGAAAAAACAATCGAGAGGGCTCATCGCCAAAACGGGACGCTATCGCGATACGTAGCCTTTATGGACATTGCGTTTGATTTTGCCTCTCAAATATGGAAAATCTCAATGTGATATTCATAGATTAAGGTATTCCACAGGGTGCACGGTTGGTTAAACTTAATCAGATTGCCATTCAGCAGATGAAAGTATTGGAGAATAATGACAACAGCACTCGTAAACATCTAAAATAAGCCTAAAAAAACGAGACTTCTCCAAGTTGAAGAAGCCTCGTTTTTATGTTTAATTTAATCTTGGCGACTATTCGTAAGTCACGGTATAGGTATAAGTGTTCTTTTCGTCACGCAATTTTGTCCATTTCTCGTTTTTAACCTCGTATTGATAGCCCATATCGGGATTATTGGGTTTGACCAGTTCATAGCCGACATGGATTTCATAATAATACTCATACAACTCATACGGGTCTTCATACGAGAATTTTGTCACATATTTATCTCCGTCAAATTCATACTTCACGGGGAGAGCTATTTCCCCTTCCGGATATTTGATTCGCTTTTCCGTCTTCTTGTACACTTTTCCCGGCTCCGTATACCAAGGAACGGGGGAAGCAAATTCATCGTTTTCACTGTAACCGCCAATCTCCATCAGACAATCCGACCCCTTACCCAACAATCCTATTTGGTATAAAATTGCCTCAATATCATCCATCCCGACCTCAAAAAGAAACGCATTAAAATCAATATTCGTTCCGGCAGCCGGATAACGGTTAGGGTAAAACTCATCTACTTTGAACTCTTGAACCTCCGTGTCATAATCGGATTCATAAATCTCGGCCTTTGTCAACAGCCCATCGGTGTAAAAGAATTTTTCGTACCATTCGTAACCATTCTTGTCCGTATCTTCCCATAATTTCCCCAAACGGCCGTCTTCGGTGTATCCTGCTTTAGTATCAGTCTCGTCATAATCGTCGGATTCATTGATATTTACCACATTTCCTTGATTGTTCAAAGTAAGGAGATACTTTTCATCGCTTTCGGATTTGTGTTGTTGGCCGTTGCTATCTGTGTAAAAGTCTTCACTATGATGATTTACGGTAATCTCACCCACAATATGGTAATCGAACATATAAGTATCTGTTTCCCCTTCTGCATCAGAAATGTCCCATTTTTCTACCACTTTTGCCACTCTGCCTTGTTCATCGTAAGAATAAGTATAAGTGGCCTTATCGCCGTTATTTCCTTCATGCTCCGCATATCCGGATCCGTAGTTCTCGATGAAATTTACTGATTTTACTCTTTTCAACTTCACACCGTCCTCTTTTTCTGCTTTCTGCTCAACGGTAATGGTAATTACTGTTTTGCCACAAATGATACGGATCTCGGCCTTACGGGACTTGCCTGTAAAATTTTGCTTTAAGGTCAATATAATCGTGTAATCACCAGCTTTGTCACCACTGTACTGGCTCAATGCCAACCAGTCCACAGTCTTGGCCACAGCGGCTTCCGATCTTGTCGTTACCTCTTCCACTTCTGCTTTCCACGGTCCTTGGGCAGTAAATTTGATACCTTCATCCTTTATGCCCTTGTCATTGGCATACACCACTTGTTCAGTCTGTGTGCCTTTATCCAAAACGGCGCCACCATTGCCAGAACCATTGCCATTGTCGTCACCGTCATCATCAGAACATGACCAACACAATGCTCCTGTCAATAACAAACATCCTGCTAAATAAATAATCCTTTTCATAACTGCATAAACGAATATTTACCTTTCAGTTCCTAAAGGTATATTAATAAAGCACTAAGCGTGGAACTGCAATGCCACGTCTTAGATGAAGGTCCTGAGAAAACCTAATGAGCAGATGTAGTAATAGCAGCCCACGCTATAGCGTGAGAAACCACTATGCTATCCTTGCTCATTTGAAAATTTCTCAGGTTTTCATCTACAAGATAAGCATAACGCTTCTTTCTTTTCTAATATGTCTTGGATAGAGTCACCCCAATCCAAGTACAAAAATAAGTAATTTATATGATAAACTATTATCCATGAATGATTTTTTTGTTTTTAGAATAAGATTCGAATTCTTTTTATTTATTCTGCCATTAGAGATAAATTGTATGACAAGTGAAAACAAATTCTTCAATGGGTGATTTTACAGATGTTTGTACCTTGATTGCCCTTTTAATCGCATAATGTGTTGATTTTAAATAGCTATAAATAATTCTTTGACAAGTTCTTTACAAAAGGATGTATCCTTGTAATTAAATAAACAGGATTTAATCAATAGTGGATATGATAAAAGTGGATATTGTCAGGAAAATAGCGATGCAGGTCGGGCAGGAAAAACAGGTGGTGTTGCAGGTTATTGAAGGGATTATGGATAGCGTGAAGCTTTCCAAGATAATAGTGTCTGTCCACAATATCCCGGTATTTAAACCTCAAAATCTTTGTGGAAAGAATAAAAATCAAACAAGTAATGTATGTTATGTAATAGGAGCGTTATTTCGACGCTTCTATTACTTTATACAGGGCAACGAGGTTACCGTTGTCCGATTGGAACAGGAAGCGGCCGTTTCTTAATATACATTCATGGATGGTGTTGTCATCCGGATCTTCAGCCAACAACCGGTTGGCCCTGTCTTCATCAATAAGTTGCATCGGAATGCCTTGCACTGTGGCGACTGTCGCATCGGAGTGCAGTTTCATAAGCTCGTCCATCAGATTCATTTTCATAACATCTCCGTGTTTGGCTTGAGTCCCGTCAAGCGTTTAGTGTGCTGAATATCAAAAAGCGTGGGACATAACCCGTAGCACCGAGGTTCTGGTAAACCTATCCGCAAACAAGTTAAGCCCACGCAAAAGCATAGGCGAAAACTGTTTGTCCTGCGGATATGTGAAATTTACCAGATTTCGGTGCATGACAAAAGCTAACGCTTTCCGTATTTTATTATGTCGCTTTGCCGATACGGTCTTTATGCCGCTGGCAAAAAGCATCAGCCATTATCTGATAATGGCCGGATGTGTAAAGGCTATTTCTTGGATTCTTCCAAGGAAACCTTACGAAACTCCTTCATCAGTTTTTCCAGTTCCAACGAAGCCTTGCGGGCACGGGTGCCTGCGGCCTTGTTGCCTTTCTCAATCTGAAGCGCCGCATCCTCTGAGAATGCTGCATATACTTCCTGTATTTTTGAAACCAATTCTTTCATATAAATTTTTCCTTTAAATTATTGAGTACAAAGGTAGTAAAAATAATCGAGAGTAAGAACGGTTTTGTCAGTATAGTGATTATTTTGCTGGTAATCAATATTTTCTACGCTCCAAGGCAGCATGTGATTGTTCACAAATACAGAAAATCCTCCGGAATGCGGAGGATTTCAGAGGAATTGCCAAGGTATTCGCGGCTATATGGACATGTACATGCTCAATCAGAACATTTCTTCCATCTGCCGTTTGATTTCTTCCCGTTTCGTATTCTTGTAGTAGTGCTTATAGATGGTCAATGGGCTGTTGCCCGCCATCTCCGCAACCACATACGGATTGTTGCCGGCATCTACCATCTTTGATATGAAAGAACCACGGGCGGAATACCAGGTGATGTTCTCTTTAATGCGCAGCATCTTGCACGCTTTCGTCAAGGTTTGTGAAAGGCGTGTGGAAATTTGCTTGACACGGGTAGTCTTCTTGGAAGTGGTCGTGTGTTTATGGGTAAAAACAGGAAATACATAATTCCCGTAACTTTGCCCACGGTATTTATTCATGATGGCTTTTGCTTTACTGAGCAGTTCAGGTTTGGCCGTTTTGGGGAACTTAATACGTTCATAAACAATACGGTCTTCCTGAACCAAATCCCATGTCAGGTTACAGACATCGACGTTTGCCATACCTCCGGTATAGTAACTGAAAAGAAACAAGTCAAGATGCAACTGCTCTTTCTTAGTAAACAAGGTACGGTCAACATTTGCAATTTTTGCTATGGCTGTTTCCGGAACAGCTCTAGAAGTGGTTTCCGGCCAATTAATATCATCACCGAGGCAGAGGAAGTTCTCCATATTCACCCCGTACATCCCTTTCTTTTCCGCCTGTCTGCATACGGCACGGAGTAACCTCAGTTTGTGTGTGAGTCCGGCCTTGTTGCCATTTCTGATACCTCTTTCTTTAAGCCAGAACGCAAAGTCAAGAAGAAACTCTTCTGTAATGTCCGTAAAGAAATAAGAGGAAAAGGCTTTTTCATATTTTTCTTTTGTAAACGCCTGCAGTTCACGCTTGAGATAGACATACCGTTTGGCATTGGTCGTGCTGTCAACAATCTGACCGTTCTTGATGCGTTTCTTGTTTTTGAATGTCTCTTCAAGATAATCGATCATCTGCTGGACGCTCTTTACTTTAACCTCGGGTTTTGCCGCCTTGATTTCATCGAAGCAATGTGATAGCTGGACAGGCGACCAGCTTCTGCCTTCCATCTCCCAGGTATCGGCGACATGCAGATATTTGGTTCGCAAATCGAAAAGCAGTTTGTTCTTGGTAGTGGCCTCCGCACTTCCTACACGGAAAGACTGAGACTTGGCATCCCAGTCTTTCAATAGCCCTGTAATGTTTATAACCTTCGGCACACGGGCGTAACCGGTTTTGAAGAAAATCATCTCCAACTTGACCATCTTGGTGTCTTTCGGGTTCTGCTTACCCCTGATGTTAATCGTGTACATAAACTGATAACGAGTTAGTTAATGACTTATTATTAATTCGCATTAGTAGGTATCAATTGCTATTAATTAACCTACATAGAAACCTACATGAAAAGAGTAGTTTCCTTAGCGAAATAATGTTTGTACGGATAAATCCGTACTTGCATCATTTTCTAACTCGTTATCAATCAGTACTTTCGATTATTTACGAAAGTTGTGTCCGAAAAAAGGGTGTGCCTTATTGTAGTTCCCTTTACTTTGACAGCTGCACCAATAACTGGTTCACTCGTTTTTCCATCCAAAACAACACCTCGGATTTCGCCCGTTTTTTGTTGTGCTCCCATAGAATTAACTAAAATCACCTCATTTCCATTTACTCCATTTGCGAATGAAGAATTCGAAATGAAACAAAGACCTAAAGTCAACAAAGGAAGCGCACTAAGAATTATGCCACTTTTCTTTTTCATAATAATAAAGAGTTTTTTGTTTTCATAATAAAAGTTTTATTTTAGATAAAGGGTTAATTATTTACCGGCACAAAAGTGAATAATTCCATTCAAATAAAGAGGATATTTCATCTATTTCAGGTACTGAATTTGTCTTCTCCATGAAAAAAATCTATTTTAACACAACAGAGAGAGGATTAACGATTTCTTTCCTAAAAAAGCTTCTTACCGGACAAAACGTTAAAAACAAAAGTGAAAACACAAACTCCCCTTCGAATGGACGGAATATCCCCCTACCTATTTTATATAGGAATAACTTTGCAGCATAAAAACATCTAACATATAATATCTAATAACATGATTAAATTTATAAAGAAGAATCCGGCAATCCCCCAAAGATGGATTGTACTTACTGCATTGGCATATTCACTAACTGCCGCACAAGCTCAAACGCCCCAAGCAGAAAAAGCATTTATCAAAGAGAATATGGAATTCGCCACCAAACAATATAGTTTGATGATGCAAACCCCTGCACAAGGAAAAAATGGAAAAGCTATCATGCCACACAGTATACGCAAAGACGGTACTCCCAGCAAAGGAAGTATTTACCTTTGGACAGCAGGCTTTTTCCCTGGTACATTATGGTATCTATCAAACTACACAGGCGACAAAGCTTTGCAAGACTCTGCCTTAGTTTATACACATCAAATGGAACCCGCAAAGACCTTCACAGACAATCATGATATTGGATTCATGATGTATTGCAGCTATGGTAATGCCAATCGCTTCGCACCAAAAGACGAATATGAGGACATATTAGTAGAATCGGCACGTTCACTCTGTACACGTTTCCGCCCTCAAGCAAAAGTCATTCAATCATGGAATGGATTTCGCAGTTGGCACGGTGACAAAGTATATGATTTTCCTGTTATCATCGACAATATGATGAATCTAGAACTATTATTCCATGCCTCCAAAGTGACGGGTGATGAAAGTTTTCGTAAAGTGGCTATTTCACATGCAGAACAAGTAATGCACCATCAAGTACGTAAGGACTACAGTTGCTTCCACATCATATATTATGATAAAAAAACAGGCAAGCCCATCAAAGGAGAGACTTCTCAGGGATATTCAGATAATTCAGCCTGGTCACGTGGACAAGCTTGGGGAATCTATGGATTTACCATGTGTTACCGTGAGACGAAAGACAAACGCTTCTTGAAAACTGCAGAAAAGATGGCAGACTTCTACCTTGATCATCCCAACCTTCCTTCCGACAAGGTTGCCTGGTGGGACTTTAACGCCTTTCAAGAAGGTTACACACCCGGTATCCGTTCCAACGCCTGCAAAATGGTAAATAACTACCGCGACGCTTCCGCCGCAGCCTGCGTAGCTTCGGCATTACTGGAACTGAGTACTTATAGCAAAGGTAGCAAAAGCAAGAAATATCTGGAAAGTGCCAAACAGATTCTACATGCACTAGGTAGTACCAACTACCGCGCCGAGCTAGGTAAGAATGCAAACTTTATACTGATGCATAGTGTAGGTGCCGTACCTCACAATTCAGAAATAGATGTGCCGCTAACGTATGCCGACTACTATTTCATCGAAGCTTTACATCGTTATAACCGAATGCTGGACGGAAAAAGTCCACTATAAATAAAAGGAAAAAACATGAAAAGAAAGAATTATCTAATCTGTTTACTAACGGCTATAATACTACTGCCAATAGGAGTACAAGCCAAAGACAAGAAAAAAGGAAAGAAGAATATTCCCATGACGGAAATTCAAACCACTGGCACCCAAGATCGCGCCATATGGGTAAAGCTACTTTGGAAAATATCATATCCTGTCATCCATAACCTCGCAGAAGGAACACTACACCAGAATATGCCCATTGAGACCCGTAGCGGTGAAACAGCAGGCTACAAAGACATGACACATCTGGAAGCTGTAGGCCGCACACTCGCCGGGGTTGCCCCTTGGCTAGCACTCCCCGATGATGATACAGAAGAAGGCAAACTACGCAAGCAGATGCGTGAAGAAGTACTGAAAGGATTAAAAAATGCAGTAGATCCTGCATCACCCGACTTACTGAACTTCACCAAACACGCTCAACCTATCGTAGATGCCGCCTATCTGGTACATGCCTTCCTCCGCGCCCCCAAAGCTTTATGGGAACCATTGGATGAAGTTACAAAAGAACGCTATATTAAATCCTTCCAATCCTTACGTGATCGTACTGGTGCTTACAACAACTGGTTACTCTTCACCGGACTAACAGAATCATTTCTGTTGGGAAAAGGTGTACAATACGACCAGTTCCGTATTCGTGTAAGTAAAAACAAGGTAAAAGAATGGTATGTAGGCGATGGCTGGTATAGTGATGGTCCATCATTCAGTATGGATAATTATAACGCCTACGTGATGCATTCTATGATGGTAGCTATGCTGGAAAATCTTTTACCTAAACGTTGGGCAAGTCAGAAGGAGCTAGACGAAGCTATGAACCGCATGATACGCCACTCTGAATTTTGTGAACGTATGATAGCTCCCGATGGCACATATCCCGCTTTCGGACGTTCGGTTACTTATCGTACCGCTGCATTCCAATCGTTAGCAGACGTAGCTCTACGCAAAAAATTGCCCTCACACGTTTCTCCCGCCCAAGTACGTTGCGCCCTGACTGCCGTACACCGAAATATGTATGAGGGAAATCAGAACTTCGATAAGGATGGTTGGTTAGTGCTCGGCTTCAACGGTCATCAGCCAGAATGTGCTGATGGTTATACCTCCACTGGCAGCCTTTATATGGCAACCTTAAGTTTTCTACCTCTCGGTCTTCCCGCTGATGATCCGTTTTGGACAGATGCATACGCAGATTGGACTAGCAAAAAAGCTTGGAAAGGAGGACATCTACACAAAGATTACAAAGTGGAATACTAAAACAGGGTTATCAAATGGTCCAGAAACCAACCTTTATAACTTAGCAAGGCATGAAAATTTGTATATAAACAATAAAAATGTTGTGATTAAATAACCAACTACCATCCTCCTGTATTATCCTCTAGTATAACGGTATAGAGTTAATACAAGGGGATGGATCCAAATGGTTTAATCCGTATACCACTATCTTTTACTGCATAGCAATCTCACAATACTACCTGTAAATCAGCGTTGACAAATATTCCTCAGCAAACATCTCATTGGCAACTTCCAACAAAGTCTCTGCAGTCAAAGCCTCTATACGTTTAAAGACAAGCTCGGATGATTCGTACTTATGGTAATGCAGGAAAGTTTTCGCCATGCCCAACGCATTATTCTCAAAATTATCGGAGGCCACCCCGATTTGTCCGATCAACTGCTTCTTGGCTGCCGCCAACTGAGAAGAAGTCATTTTCACATCCCGCATTCGTTTCAGTTCCTTATAGGTCAATTTCAAACAAGTATCCATATCTTCAATATCCGTCCCGAAGTAGATGCAGAAAGCACCTGTATCGGTATAAGAAGTCAGATTGGATTCGACATTATAAACCAATCCCCTGCGTTCACGAAGAGAAACATTCAGTTTGCTGTTCATTCCAGGACCGCCGAGGATATTATTCAGCAGATAGAGTGCGGTACGTTTGTCATCGTATGCATTATATCCACGGCTACCAATCATTACATGTGCCTGATGTGTGTCTTTAGTTACCGTTAAATGTTCAGGAATATAAAGAGGCGGAGGCGTACGGCGGTTCTCAATTTCCACAGCAGGAATATCCGACATATATTTTTCTGCCAGACGGATAATTTTCTTGAAATCATATTGTCCTTGAACAAAAAACACCATATTCCCCGGCTGATAGAACCGACGGGTAAAGGACAGGACATCCTCCGTGCGAAAACTCCTCAGAAGTTCCGGTTTCCCCAGAATGTTTCTTCCCAGCGGATGATTACGGAATATCATATCTTCAAAATCATCGAAGATCAATTCGGAAGGATTGTCTTCATAGGATTGGATTTCGTCAATAATCACTTCTGTTTCCTTTTCAATCTCATGTTGCGGAAAAGTAGAATGGAATACAATATCCCCCAGTAGCTCAAGCGCACGTTCCAGATGTTCTGTCAGGAAGGCGGAATAGACAACCGTTTCTTCTTTATTCGTATAAGCATTGAGGTCACCGCCTACATTCTCCATTCGGTTGAGAATATGCCAAGCTTTCCGTTTCACCGTTCCCTTAAAAATAAGATGTTCTACAAAATGAGCCATTCCCTGTTCATTTGCCGCTTCATCACGGGTGCCGGCATCAATCGCAAAACCACAATAAGCTACTTTTGAAAGCGTCGGTTCATGGATAATACGCAGGCCATTAGGTAATGTATATTCGTTGCAATGCATTGTTTTCTACTTCCTTATTGAATTAATGCCACAAAAATACAATAAAACTTATTGCTGTTTATAGAAAATTGCAGATATTTGTGGACTATAACAG
>ENA-USYR01000318-USYR01000318.1-human-gut-metagenome-genome-assembly--contig:-NODE-318-length-27667-cov-9.801305_pt1 | contig 27667 bp, 29 predicted proteins | sample MGYA00250064_ERZ773510 | MGnify/ENA primary metagenome ERZ773510 (study PRJEB29103, sample SAMN06112082) | human gut metagenome | biome: human gut; feature: ankylosing spondylitis patient; material... | reverse complement strand
GGCTGAACTTCGCGGCTTGGAAATGGGTATTGCAAAATCTATCCTCTAATCGAAGGATTGAGGTAACTCTTTCCAAAACATATTAGATAAGAAAGAAGCGTTATGCCCCAACAAAGTTCCACCTGTTGCAAAATATTTTATATCATATTTTTTACATAAACTGTCAAACACTTCAAAAATATCAATTAGTTCTTTTTTCAGTTTATGCCTCACGGCGAAGTGCTGGGGGCTGCGGCGTTCCAGCCCGTCAAACATATAGTCCACCGCATTTTTGAAGGTTTCGTCATCCTCCCGGACTTCCATGCTGTTTATCATTTCCACCAGCGTATTCATGTTGCGTTCTTCCTCCGGCCCCTCAAAGACGATGTAGGACACAAGGGCGCAGTACAAGAGGGTTTCTGCTTTTGTCCAGAACTCGTCGCCCTCCTTGCCGTCGCCTTTGGTGTTGGCAATCAGGGCGGTAACAAATTTCAAAACATCGCTTTCTGTCTTGATATAGGCCAGCGGATTGTAGTGCATGGATTTTGAAAAGTCGATACTGTTGAACACCCGCACCCTGTATTTCTCCCGTTGCAGAAACCGCCCGCACTGGTCGAGAGTGCCGCCCTTCGGGTCTACCACCACATACGAGGAATGGGCTTGAAGGAGCTGCGGGGTCAACCAGAACCTTGTCTTTCCCGAGCCGGACGATCCGATGACACAGGCGTTTAGGTTCCGGGCATTGGCGGGTATCTTCGGACGGGTGTTCATGGTAAGGAACTCCGTCCCGGTCAGAATGACATTGTTCTGAAATTTAGGGTCAACAAACGGCTTTATATCCTCCTTTGTTCCAAAGCGGGCGGTGCCGTACTCCGCATCCCGCCGGAATTTTTTCGCCTGCCTGATCTTTGACTGTATCAGCAGATACATCCCAGCCGCACCGGCAAGGCCCACCAGCAGGTCAATACCTCCCAGCCCCGGCCAGTAGGTTTCAAAGGCTTTGGGGAAGGTATCAAGCATCCCCATGAGCTTTGTCCCGAAGTCTGTGCCGGGGGCGATCCGGTAGGCCGTCCCGATTTTGGAGAAGAACCAGAACACAAAGAGGTACGGCAGGTTTGGGAGCACATATTTTCTGATCTTGTCACTCAACGTCCGTCCTTCACCGCCTCTCTGGTCCGCTGCTTTTCCTTTGCCTGCGTCCTGATCTGCTCCGTGAATTTCCGAAGCTGACCGAGGATGGAAGCCTTGTCCTGCTCTTTGTTCAGCACCTTTGCGCTGTACTTCTGGAAGGCCGCCGTGATAGCGTCCGCCTGATTGGCTTTGAAAAACAGTAGGTAATGACCGGGGCTCACTTTATGGAAAGCGTAGTCCACATGGAACTCCTTTGCGATCCGGTCAAAATCCTTTGGGGCTCCCACATAGGGCATGGCGCTTTTGCCGCCATAGTGGTTCATCAGCTTTTTTACACTCTGGCGTCCCTGCGGGGTCAGCGCCTTCTGGTGGTGCTTTTGCAGCGCCCGAACCACCTTGCCAAGAGCGGCAGCCAGCACTTTTCCTGTGAGCTTCGTTGTCCTGATCGAAAGGGCAACCGTTTTTTGGTTTACTTCTTCCTGCATAAAACCTCCTTTCCGTCGGGGTTCCCGCTATCCGGGAGGCCCCCGTACAATCTCGGGGAACAGAAAACCTCGGGCCAATGTGGCCCGAGGCTTACCGCTCGGCATCTCTGCCGGACGGAGCTTTCTTTTCCGGCTCCGTCTGGACTTTTTCGTCCTGTTCCCGCATGGTCTGCAAGATAGAGGGCTTCTTTTGAAGTTGGGAGGGCTTTTCGCCGGACAGTGGCTTGATACATTCCAGACGGTCAGCCGCCCGGATGGCGTTGTCCGTGAGCTGCCTCTGCCATGCGCCCACGCTGGGAGCCCAACGAAAGCCGCTGCTTTTCAGCTCGGCCCGGGTGTCCGCGTCAGGCTTTCCGTCAAAGAACACCTGCAAGCGGTTGTCCTCCCGGTTCATTTCCACACGACCCCCATCGAACTCCCAGCCGGAAAATTCCTGCTGTGCCTGTTTGGAAAGCTGTTCGATACGGGCCTTTACCCGGCGGATCTCCGCATTGTTGTTGGTAAGCTGGTAGCTTTCAAAGGGCCTCGGGTCGCTCCGCCAGCTTGACGCCATGCTTGCTTTCAGCTTTTCGATCTGGTCCGGCGACAGCAGCGCACAGCCGTCCAGTTTGCCATGCTTGCGGTAATAGGCGTTGACCTCCTTCATAATGAGCTGGGAGCGTTCCAGCCCGTCCAGCTTCTTCTGGAGCTTTTCAATCGCTGCCGGGTCATCGGCACTGATCCCGCCCATGCCGGTGCTGCGTATCTTATCCAGCAGCCCTTGAATATACCGCCATTCCTCCATGTTGCTGTCTCGGGCCCGGTTCTGTTTTTCCTTCTTTCCCACCGGGAAATTGGCAGGTCCGGCGATCATCACAGAGGGAACCCTTGCGTCAATGGCAAAGCCCTGGTTCATGTTTTTGGCCAGCTTGCGGGCGTAGGTGTCTAACAGATGGTCGATCTTCTCATGGTACATGGGGTCCACCCGGGATTTCTGCTTTTCCGCTATGGCGGCGGCCTTGTCCACCATTGCCCGGTATTCCGCCGTTGCGCTCCCTTCCTTGTAGTCGGAAAAGCTGTTCATTTCTTTTGCCCGGCGGGCGGCTCCTTCATTGATAGGGTAATAGTTGATGGTATGCACCTCCTTTATGCTTCGGGCCATGCTGGCCCGAAGTCCTACCGTTCTTCATGGGAAGGCCCCGCCTTGTCCTTTTTCGGAGCGGGTGGGGCTTCTTGAAACTGTTTGAGTGTAGCGAGAATGGAGTGGACAGGCTCGGCCTTTTCAGGATAGGCAAATATCCGGTGTTCCGGCGGAATGTCCTGCGGCCCGTGGTAATACTCCTTGAAGCCCTCCGGGACTGCCGACACATACCCACCGGGAGCGAATACGCCGCCCTCGTTGATACGCACATCCCGCCCGTATGCCTCATAATCGAAGTAGTTCTGAATGTGCTCCGGTATGTCGATAGTCCCAAGCTCGTCGGCGTAAAGACGACCCAGCCCTTCATCATCGGAAATATCCGGGTAAAAGCGGTAAAGGTCAAGGTTCTGCGTCAGGTTTATCAAATCCTTCACGCTCCTTGTGTGGTTTCCCAAGACAAGAGCGGCTTCAAAGGTTTCCAGTCCGCCCTTATCCCGTACTTCCAGCAGGGCGTGGCCCAGCTCGTTCAGCTCGTCGATGTTCTCACATTCGTAGAGATGATCGTAGAGCCCCAGCACATCACTGTCAAAGCTGGTAAAGAACACTTCGCTGTACCGTTTCCCGTCTATCCCGATTTTGGCAAGGGCGGCCTGCAACTCCTGTGTCGTCATGGGGAAATGTACCGTTGTCCCTACCTCGATCCCCATCAAGGGGTACAGGGCTGTATTGGTTATATAGGCTTCAAACATGGGCTTATTCCTCCTTTCCGGCCCTGCCAGCCAGCACCTCATAGATCCCGGCCATAATGTAATCGGCGCAAGGGAGGGCAATCGCATTTCCCAGCGCCTTGTAGCGTTGCAGAGGCCGGATTTCCACGCCGTCCGCCCCGTACTTTGTCCAGCCCTCTGGCAGCCCCATCAGCCGTTCGCTTTCCGTTTCCGTCAGAAAACGGATACAGCCGCCCTCCGGGTCGCCCTCATACCAGAAGGCAAAGGGCGTTACATCACTGGCTAAAAGAGTGGGAAAAGGGTCAGTTGGTAATCCGAAGCTGTTTCGGAAGGCCGTTTCTTCCTGCCTTTTTGCCGCTCCCCGCATACGGAAGCACTGAAAGGGGTGGATGACTGGTATCTGCCGCCCTGTTTCAAAAGAAGCTGTTCGATCTCCTTCGGCGGCGGCCCACCCGCCCTCTCCGCAAGGCGGAGGAAGTGGGAGCATTGGACGGGGCTTAAATAGTATGTCTGCGGCACGTCTGCCTCCAAAATCCGCCACGACGAAAATCCGCTGCCTTCGTGCCAGCCTTCGGGAGCCTGCCCAATACTGGGCGTCCATGAGCCGCCAGCACACATCAGGCGTTCCCCCTCGCACCATTCCGGCGTTTCCCCATCTTCCCGAAGGAGGCATTGGAACTTCGGTGTCCGAGAAGGCGGATAGGACGGCTCTAAAGTCCATCCGGTCATTTGTAGAAAACGCTCCCATGACGTTTTCCCAAACAGCGATAGCTGGATATAGGTTATCAGTAGCATCCCTCATTTCCTGTATGATACGAAACGCCTGATAGAACAGGCTTGATTTTGCCCCGGCAAGGCCGGAGCGGTTGCCGATCAGAGAAAGGTTCTGACAGGGAGAGCCGAAGGTTATCACATGGACCGGCGGGATTTTCCCGCCGTCCACCTTCGTAATATCTCCCAAATGCGCCATATCGGGAAAGTGCCTTTTGGTTATGGAGATGGGCGCTTTCTCAATCTCGCTGGCCCAGACCGGACGGATACCGCACCGGGAGGCAGCCAGAGGGAACACGCCGATCCCGTCAAAAAGGCTCCCCAGCTTAATGTCCGGCATGGCCCGGGGTGCCGTGTCCCTTCACGGCAAGCACCCCTTCCAGCGTGGTCGCCGCAATGCCCAGCCGCCCGGCAACCGCAATATCGTTTTTCACATCCTCGTCCACAACGCTGCCGCAGACAATCAGAGTATGGGAACGCCGCAGCATATCCAATCAAATCATATAATTGGAAACATCCTCCGCCTTTTTGCCTTTTTCCAAGGAATCAAACTGTGCCCTGATTTGCTCATTCACATCTGCGGACATAGCAGGGATCCGTTTTAGATCTTCCTCTTTCATGTAGAGATCAGCAATATCTTCCTTGTCTCCACATTGAGGAAAAAGGACGACCCAGCAACCGTCTTTAGGTTCATCCTCCCAGATGATCCCTTGCATTCCCTTGTGAACACCTTCTTTTGCATAGCTGTCTTTTTCTACAATCACTTCTACACAATCCATCATCTTCATTTTATTTTCCTCCGTACGGCGTGTTCAATTTGAGTTTTCCGTTCGGCATAATCATCCATCCCGTAATAAATGATACGCTGACTGATCCGTCTTTTCTGGGAATCGTAACTCTGATGTTAATTCGCTGGCCTCGTCTGTCTAATTTACCTAACGTATAGTCACCGGATAGGTACTTTTTAAGTGCCTGTTTCTCGATTTCGTTTTTAAGCCAAACGGAATCCAAAACAGAATAGCCCCAACTTTCAAATGCTCGATTTTTTCCATGCCTATACGTATTTTCTGGGTCAAATAGATAGGGGTCAAATTTTCTGTAATCACTATATGATGTTGCATTCATCAAAACCATGGCATAAGGAATTGGGTCTAATGTACAATGGCAGTAGGGATGATGTGGACAGGGCGGCGCATTTCCTTCCAAAAACCAGCAACCATCCAGTATCAAGCACTCTTCACAGTGGGTTTCGCCCTCTGAATGGTGCGTCCATTGGACCCAGCTCGGTAGTCCGGCACCCTTTTGTATTGTACTGAAACATTGTTTATAGTACAACAGTTATTCCCCCTTTTGAAAGTACAAAAATCATTCTTTGCAGATAGAGGGGAATAAGCAAAAAATTGCACGTTTCCATACAACTATCACGGCACAATTTAAAAAATAAAAAATCGGAGTACCACGAAGGATACTCCGATGGTCCGAGTGGGGAGACTCGAACTCCCGGCATCTTGCTCCCAAACGTGTGTCGGAACCTTCAGTCGGCACTCTACCGCCCTCTTTGGCCCTTTCCTCTGCTTGGGCAGTTCCTTTTTGACACTCTTTTGCCCTGCGTGTTTCAAGCAAAACTTTCGCCTTTTGGGATGGGTGTGGGATTGGATTCTGTATATTAAAAGAAGTTCCGTCCGGGGTGAGCAGTGATAACAGGCCGGATCGCCTCAGAGGAGCGGCGCAGGAAATGCGCCGCATAAACAAAGAATAGCTGTCTGAGTATGTGGTGAGGCATGGTAGCTATTTCTTGTCATGAATTTAAAATGGATAAGAATGCATAGAAAGCCCCGCGAGAGCAGGATTTTGCTCTACAGTATCACCGCTAAGGGGGCCGAGGTGACCCGGCACACGGTGGCAAAGTGGTATGAAATGATCCGAAAGATGTTCATGCCTGCTGCGTAAAATAGGGAATGTGGTTTGTCGCAAAATGTAGTACAGACCACGTTCCTTGTCTAAAGAGACAACTTGTTTAGATTAGGACGTCATTTTTTCCGCCTGGAACATTTAGGACAACCATGCCCTTTTGTGCGGCTGGCAATGACCGTTTCCCACTCATGCCCGCACCGAGAACATTTCCACCAAGCCTTTTTCCCACTTCCAGGGAGCAGTTTGCTTGGCTCCAAGTCTGCATTTTTTTGATAATCCCATTCCTTCAACAATTCCGGGTGCAAGGTCGCCAGGTCGTTTACACCGCTTTTGGGAACGCGCCCGCTACAGCATGGACAGCCAACCCCTTTCTTGCGGTTGTTGGGGCTGGCCTCCCACTCGTGCCCACATCGGGGGCATAGCCACCAGACCGTCTGAAATCGCCCAGCTGAAATGTCGTTCGGAGTCAGTGTCCCGTTTCTTGTAGGGTGCCATTCTTTTGCTAACTCAGGCATTGTTTCAGCAAGTGAACCCACTCGCTTTACAACCTGTTTCGTGAAAGAAGCACCTCGTCTGCTCTTGGAACACTCCGCACAGCCATATCTCCCAGGTCGGGTCATGCTGTTGATGCTGCATTGCCACTCGTGACCACAGTCCGGACATTTCCAATGTACAATTTGATTGGAACTGACCGTAAACATATTGGGGGACAGATTTCCGTTTTTGGAATAATCCCAACATTTGACGACATCAGGGCGGATCTCTGCCAAGGAGTCTTTGACTTCACTTAGATAGCTGAGAATATCAGCACGGTCCCGTTCCAAATTGGCCCTGACCGCGCTATGAAAACACGAAGGATTTTTTCTTGTCCACATATTTGAGTTCCGGTCAATAGCATCCAGTATTGCGTTGATCGTCTCTTCTAACTTGGTGTATGTCCGTACTTTTGGAATGTAATAAATCGCATCCGCCACATCTTCTCTTTGTGATTCCACATTCTCTTTCACTCTGATAAGGGTGATTTGATGTGCCCTGCAAATGTCGTATTTCTTTTTCTCCCGTTTAAATTGAGCGGCGGAGTTATGCCAGTTGGCTCCGTCAAACTCAATTCCCAAACGAATGGAGGGAATATAGATGTCCAATTCCATGGAGCATTCGAATATTTCTTTATATCTGCTGATCGCATCAGGATAAAGTTTTTTTACATAAAAAAGGATGGCCTGTTCAGGAAAGGAAGTCTGACTTTTTGCGTTGCAAATGGGACATTGGGTATCATCGTTGTTTCTATCGTGAATCGTAGCCTGGTACGCATGTCCCAAAGGACAAAGCCACCATACCCTTTTCCCACTTCCGGCAGTTACATCAAAAGGAGTTAAATCGCCATTTTCTGTGGGATGCCATTCTTTGGCCAAACGGGGATTTACAGTTGCAAGATCATTAAATGCTCTTAATACTTTGTGCCCTGAGCAGTACGGGCAAGAATCTCCACGGTTGGATCGTTTGACAATAAGTTGTTCGTAGGCGTGGCCTTTTTCACACAGCCACCATACCTTTTTCCTGCTGCCGGCAGTTACATCATGCGGCGTCAGACTACCGTTTTGTTCATAGTTCCATTCTTTAGCCAGGGCAGGGTGTGTCGTAGCCAAATCGTTTACGCCTTTGAGTGCCCTATGACCAGAGCAATATGGACAGCCGTCGCCTCTTTTTGCCCGTTGATTAACAGCCATTCGATAGGGATGTCCCTCTGGACACAGCCACCAAACTTCCTTACCCGATCCAGGTGTAACATCCTCCGGCTTTAGATTTCCATTTTCTGTTGGGTGCCACTCTTTCGCTAAAACAGGATTTAATGTGGCTAAATCATTTTCACCTTTTATCAATCTGACCATGGTGGCCTCCCCGAACACAAAGTGGGCGATTTCTTGAATTCCCTAATATTGCTACTATATCACAGAAAACAATAATAAAACAGATTGCCACGCTCAAATTCATGGCATAGGCAACTTTCCATTCAGGATTGTCTCCTACACTCTATAAGATTGCCACATTGGGCCCCCTATGGTATGATAACACCAGAGTGCGAGGAGGTGCCGTCATGCCTCTGTAAATTGTACGAAACGATATCACCACCATGAGGGCGGACGCCATCGTCAACGTCGCCAACGAGAGCCTGCTGGGCGGCAGAGGTGTGGACGGGGATATCCACCGTGCCGCCGGGCCGGAGCTGCTGACCGAGTGCCACACCCTGAACGGCTGCAAAACGGGACAGGCCAAGATCACAAAGGGCTACCGCCTGCCGGCGAAGTTTGTCATCCATACTGTGGGTCCCATCTGGCGAGGCGGTGGCCACGGGGAGCGGGAACTGCTGGTCTCCGCCTACCGCTCCTCTCTGGAGCTGGCCCTGGCCAACAGATGCGAGGCCGTGGCGTTCCCGCTGATCTCCTCCGGTGTGTACGGCTACCCCAAGGATCAGGCGCTGAAGGTGGCGGTAGACACCATCGGGGAGTTCCTGCTCTCCCATGACATGACCGTGTATCTGGTCATCTTTGACCGGGTCGCCTACACCATCGGCGGCAAGCTCTTTGCCGATGTCGCCGCCTACATCGATGACCGCTATGTGGAGGCCTACACCGACAGAGGGGAAACCCAGCGCCGCCGGATGACCCTGGCTACCATGCCCCTGGAGTCGGAGCTGGCCCCCGCCCAGGCTCACGCCGGCTTGAACGAAGCCCTCAGCAAACTGGACGAGAGTTTTTCCCAGATGCTGCTGCGGAAGATCGATGAGCGGGGCATCACCGACGCCCAGTGCTACAAAAAGGCCAACAGCGACCGCAAGCTCTGCTCCAAGATTCGCTCGGATGTCCACTACAAACCCTCCAAGCCCACCGCCATGGCCTTCGCCGTGGCCCTGGAGCTGCCGCTGGTTTGAGGCTCGGGAGATGCTGGAGAAGGCGGGCTTTGCCTTCTCCCACGCCAGCAAGTTCGACATCATCGTGGAGTATTTTATCGCCCACCAAAACTACAACATTTTCGAGATTAACGAGGCCCTGTTCGCCTTTGACCAGAGCCTGCTGGGAGGATAAGCCATGCCGCAGATGGATATAACAGAAACGCCTTTTGCCAAGGTGTGCCCCCTGCTGGTGGCCAAGGCGGAGAAAAAGATCCGCACCCGGGACGAGGTGGATCAGGTCACCGCCTGGCTCACCGGCTATATGCCGCAGGAGCTGGCCGGGCTGGAGCAGTCCGACACCAGCTACGGCGACTTCTTCCGAAACGCCCCCGCCATGAACCCTGACCGAGCGCTGATTACCGGAAAGATTTGCGGCATTCGGGTGGAGGAGATTGAGGCTCAGCTCATGCAGAACATCCGGTATCTCGATAAGCTGGTGGACGAACTGGCCAAGGGCAAACCCATGGAGAAGATCCTGCGGAAATAGTTGTCGCCTGCCAGGCGACCCATTAGAAGCAAAATCCCTCTATACTGTGCTTGTAAACCAAACAACACAGCATAGGGGGATTTGTCATGAAGAAGAATTTGACGGAACTTGTTTTCATCTTGGACCGTAGCGGTTCCATGCAGGGGCTGGAGGGGGACACCATCGGCGGTTTCAACGCCATGATCGAAAAGCAGAAAAAGGAGCAAGGCGAGGCATTTGTCTCCACCGTCCTCTTTGATGACCGGACCGAAGTGCTCCACGACCGGGTGAAGGTGAGCGAAGTCTGGCCCATCACCGACAAGGAGTACTATGTCCGGGGCTGCACCGCCCTGCTGGATGCCGTCGGCGGAGCTATCCACCACATCGGAAACATCCACAAGTATGCCCCGCCCGAGGATGTGCCCGAGCACACCATATTCGTCATCACCACCGACGGCATGGAAAATGCCAGCCGCCGTTACTCCGCCCAGCGGGTCAAGGAGATGATCCAACGCCAGAAGGAGAAGTACGGCTGGGAGTTTCTCTTCCTTGGGGCCAACATCGACGCGGTGGAAACCGCGGGCCACCTGGGCATCGCCCCCGACCGGGCGGTGAATTACCACTGCGACAGCGAGGGTACCCGCCTCAACTACGAGGTGGTGGGCCAGGCGGTGGCCACCGTCCGGTGCAGCGCGCCCCTGGACGAGCACTGGAAGGACGCCATCGAGGAGGACTTCCGCAGGCGGAAAGGGATACATAACAACTGATTTCTCCATTATGAGCAGGGGTATATCGAGCTGCAATTTTTACAGTATTTGCGCATAGTACTTACTGTTAATTTTAGAAAAAATAACTTTTGTAGGAAAAAGATTTATTCCCATGGTCGCCATTCCAACTACATTGTGTGCCCATTCACTTAGCGCATTAGGAAGTCGGTAGCATTCAGGTTTTCCATTTTCTAAGATTGTTACTAATGGAGTTAGCTCCCGATCTACACCTACGGATAAAACTTCAAATGTCTGATGGCCTTTATGCAGTAGCAACAGAGGTTGCTTTTTCGAATCAAAATAGACCTTTCCGCCTCTTGAATTCAAATATGATTCTTGATCATAGGGAATTATAGGCTCAATGGGGAGTTTGCAGCTTCTCCGATCAAAGCACCTTGCTAACTGCTTGCAAGCAAACGTATTAAAATATTCGCCTTGCATATCTATATCTGCTCGAATCTGATCCACAGAATCAAAGTGATTCATAAAGTTAAGCAGAGCATTGAACGCAACCAAATCATCCGAATAAATCCCGGAGTAAGACTTGTACCAAGCAGGTTGCCATTCGCAGATAATACGATAGAGCTTTTTGTAAAGTCCCAATTGAACTTCACTCAAGGAAAACCAACCAGTGTTTAGAATCCTTTTGTTAGTGTCTTCACCAAGAGATTGGTATCTCAAGGAGTCGCACAATCCCTTCATTAGCTTAGATATGATACCTGCCATCATATCAGCGATGCGAAGACCTGGATACTTCGTAGAATTTCCTTCATGCGAGTTATCCAGTCCTATTTCTTTGGCCGCTTTTAAGGTCTTGCTTTCCTTATCTTCTTTCCCTTCTTTGTCAATAATCAAAGTGTAATCTTGTATGTTTTTTTCTACCAGGTATTTTTTGAAACCATCAAAAGATATGTGATAGTCCCAACCAAGTTCTGGTCTAACAGAAATGTCATCCAATACGAGCAAAATTTCTTGAAAGGAACGTGTCTCGGACCACTTTAATTCAGGGTTGATTTTATTGTGCTCGATTCGATCCATGAAAAACTCCTTTAATCGCTTTACAAAGTTTTCAGGGGAATCATAAAGGCACCTAATGATTTCAAGCGGGCGATACATGACAAGCGCTTTTGTAATAGAATACTTCATTGCGTCTGCATCAATGAGAAAACTATTTCTGTACCCTTGGAAAAGCTGTAACACAAGATATTCAATCTTGCTGACAACAGAAAAGTAAATATGAATATCCTCATCAAAAAGCGACAGAAAATCATTTACAAATTGAGCATTCTGTTTGTTTAGGGAGGCGAAACCATACTTGAATTGTTTTTGATGCAACATTGTGCTTTTGATTTCACCATTACGATCTTTCCTGTCGGCGTATTTATCCTCAAAAGCTACTTGTCTCTGTAACACTTCTTCTTTTTCTGATGACCATCCCACGATCATAGTCACAAAATTGTCGTAATAATTTGTTGCACTTACGGTATTATAATTAATCTTTCTGCTGTGTTCAGATTCATCGTAATAGAACTCATATGTAACCATTTGGCATCCCTCTTTTTCAAAATAACCATTTATGTATGAATTGGTTTTATAATCCAGGCGATACCGGCAGCAGTGCGCTCCACGCTCTGAACAAAGTGGTTACCGGGGGTTAACTGGAACACTGTGCCGATTCCCCTGCGCAGGTAATAAGGACATATCTCCTTGGTGTTCTCCCGGACCGTGTGCAGAATCGGGTTCTTGGTTTTGCTCTCCTTATCGCCCAAAGAAAAGTACATACGATCTGGCCAACGCTTTGGCTCATGGGAAAAGATGTACTCCTTCATGCCGGGAAACCAGAGGGAGCCGGACATACTCCCCACCCGGGAAAACAGATCCGTCTGGTAGATGGCATACAGAGCGAACAGCCCGGCCAGAGAATACCCGGCGATTCCACGCCAACGAGGAACGCTGCCAAGCTCTTTCTCTGCCGCCGGAATGATTTCCTCGGTCAGAAGCCGCAGATAGTTGTCCGCCCCGCCAGTGCAGGGGTCTGCGTTTTTGAAAGTGGGCGGACTATCCCAGGGTGCTATATCGTGGTTCCATTCCAAATCGCTGACAGCCACCAGCGTGAACGGCGGGCAGTAGGCAGTTTGTGTAGTCTCGTATACCTTATGTCCCTCAGCGGAGAAGGTGTTGAGGTAGATAATGGGGGTGTTTGGTTCCAAACTTGGGAATATAGATACTGTTTTACCGTTTGCTGTGAAGGTGTACATGGTGTATATCATCCGCTTCTACTGCAAAGAAAGTGATAGTCCTGCTCATTGGGCAAAGATTATACTAAACTGATTTTACCATAATAAGAAAAGACAAGAAAAGAGATATGAACAAAACTGGGAGGGTTTTGATGATATTTGTCAGTGAATTCTTGTCGACCCCTGAAAATCCAGTTATACTAAGTGCTGTAAAAATGAAAGCATACCCTTTAATGGAGAGTAGATATAAAATCCAGGTAGTGTCAGAATTAAACAAAGGGAGTTATTGACGTGAGTCAGAAAAGTGTTACCGAAGTAGTCGCAGCCCTGATCTGGGATCAGGACGGGTTTATGATTTGCCAGCGCCCGGCCCACAAGGCCAGAGGATTGCTATGGGAGTTTGTGGGCGGTAAGGTAGAGCCAGGAGAAACCAAGGAGCAGGCTCTCGTTCGGGAATGTCAGGAGGAGCTGGCAGTCACGCTGAATGTGGGCGAGGTATTTATGGATGTGGTTCACGAATACCCCGATTTGACGGTTCATCTGACGCTGTTTCATGCAACCATCCGGGAGGGCATTCCCCAGAAGCTTGAACATAATGACATCCGTTGGATTACGGTGGATGAGATTGATCAATTTGCGTTTTGCCCAGCGGATGAGGAGATTTTAATAAGGCTAAAGCAATCGAAGGGGCAGAAAGATTAGGTGAAAGCTTTCTTCTCTGCATTGGAGAATGCGAACATACAGAGAAAGGAAATGCATAGGATGAACGTCATCTGCTTCGGCGACTCCAATACCTACGGATATGACCCCCGAGGTTATTTCGGTGGGCGGTATGAGGCAGACAACCGATGGGTGGACATCCTGGCTGCGGAGACCGGATGGACGATCTCTAACATGGGACAAAACGGCCGCGAGATTCCATCCGCCGCTCCCACCTTTCCTGCTGACACAGATCTGCTGATCGTCATGCTGGGGACCAACAATCTGCTCCAGGGCCAAAGTCCGGAGCAGGCCGCTGAGAGGCTGGAGCACTTCCTCGCCGGCATCTCCCAGGATCGAAGCAAGATTCTGCTGATCGCACCGCCGCCAATGGCTATGGGCGAATGGGTGACCAGTCAGCAGTTCGTTGATGACTCTCGCACCTTCGCACGGCTCTGTCAGGCCCTGGCAGAGCGGCTGGGCATCCGCTTTGCCGATGCCGGGAAGTGGGACATCCCCTTGGCCTATGACGGCGTGCACTTCACGGAGCAGGGCCACAAGGTCTTTGCTGCCGGACTTTTGGAGGAACTGAAATGAAACGAATTATCCCTTTCCTGCTTGCCCTTTTCCTGCTGACCGGATGCGGCGGGAATTCCGCCGACGGCTCCTATCAGCAGATCACCCAGGAAGAAGCAAAAGAGATGATGGACTCCCAGGAGGTCATCATTCTGGATGTGCGGGAGCAGGACGAGTACGACAGCGGCCACATTTCCCGCGCTGCCCTGCTGCCGGTGGGCACCATTGACGAAACGACCGCTGCCGAGGTAATCCCTGAGAAGGATTCCACGGTGCTGGTTTACTGCCGCAGCGGAAACCGCAGCAAGACCGCGTCCTCTACATTGGCAGACTTGGGCTACACCAACATCTATGAGTTCGGCGGCATCAACACCTGGCCCTATGAGACAGAGTCGTAAAGTGGCCAGCGGCCGCAAGCGGCACAAAATATGCGCCGCCTAAACAAGGAATACGGGACTGGCAGGTTCCGCAGCTTATAGAGATGGACATGACCTGCACTGGGCAATAAAGTAGTAGCTATTTCCTTTTTTCTGTGGTATTGTTCGGTTGCCAAAAGGAGGCGACGATATGCAGAAAGGAAACAGCTATACCGTAGGCCAGTGGTGCGACCGCTGGTTTTGCGAGAACCAGAGTAGGTGGAGCGGCAGCACAGTGGGCGGATACCGTAACCTGCTCTACTGCCACATCTTCCCCAGGATTGGTAGTATCCCGCTGGCGGAAATGTCGGAAGATTCCGTCAGCGACTTCTATGACAGTCTGCGGAGCCAGGGGCTCGGCACCAGGAGTGTCTGGTGTGTCCATCTGCTCCTGCGGCGCTGTATGGACGAAGCGGCCCGTGAACAGCTCATTCTCTACAACCCGGTGCGGCTCTGCCAGGAACCGCCGGCAGAAGAATATAAGACTGCTCCCTTGCGCCTGGGGCAGATCCAGCGGTACCTGAATACGGCGGAACAGCTTGGCGTTCTCCCTCTCATCTATACAGGACTACTGGAGCCCGGACGCGGTGTCCAGGATCAACCGCAAGCTGCTGGCAATGGCCGGCATCGAGGAGCACGTGCGCTTTCATGATTTGAGGCATACTTTCGCCACCATGGCCCTCTCCAGCGGCGTGGATGTGAAGACCCTGTCCAGTATGCTGGGCCACTTCAGCGCCGGGTTCACCCTGGATACCTATACGCACATCACCAATGAGATGCAGAGAGGTGCGGCGGAGAAGATCGGCGGCTTCATGGAAACGGCCACAGCCAAGCCGGAACCCGAGCCGCCCGACCCGCCGGAGGAGAGCCGGTGCAAGGTGATACCGTTCGAAAAAGTAGGATAGATAAGGAAAGAGATTCCCTGGCTTACTTGTGTTATCCAGGGAATCCCTTTAAGATGTGGTAATGTGGTAAAGGATGTGATAGCTGGTGTGGAATATCATTTATCACTTCGACTATTTTGAAATTCCTGCAATGCAACCCAGAACGGCGAAGGCTCTTTACTGAACCATCGGCCATACTTACCTTGCAAGTTCTTTGAACGGATGAGAATGCACGCTTTCCTTGCACGACTAACTGATACAAAACAAAGCCTTCTGGCTTCTTCAAGTTTTCTTGGAGTATTATCATAGTAACTTGGAAAGCTGTCCTTTTCCATGCCCGTCAAAACTACAACATCAAATTCGAGTCCTTTGGAACTATGCCTGGTCGTTAAGATGACTTGATTTTCTGGAATACCAAGCCGTGTTAGAAACATTATTGTTAGCTGTTCATCGTGGCTTCGTGCTGTTTCAAGTAACTTATTGAAATTATCAATCTCATCAGGATATCGCTCTGAAGCAGCAAAAGTAGTAGTAATGCCCACTGCTTTGTCAAGATAGAGTAACCATTCCAATAGATTGTTCGTATACACCTTACTCGCAGTTAAAGTTTGATAAATGGTCTTTTTAAGCAAGAGGTATTCATCTTCACTAATAATCCGCTTTTCAGGAATGAACGATTTCCAAGTTGAGCAGATCTCATCAAATGAGACGGAAGCCTTGTCCGAAATCCACTTTGCACAGTTTTGAATCCAGACAATAAGTTCTGTTAATCTAAAAGTCTGACGGGCAATATATGCAGGAATATTTTGCCTGGAGCATTCCTGCGCTAATTCTGCTATTTGTTTGTTATTAGCGACTAAAACTGCTATTTCATGGTATGGCGTACCTTCCGCATGAAATTTACATATCTGCTCAATTACTTTGTCATATTGTTCATCCATCCCAGCGGAACATTCGATAAATTCCAATTTGGCATGGTAGTCTCGAAACTTTCCAGAAGCAATATATCCCCGGCTGCTGTTCAGAATGTATTCTGAGGCATCCACTATTGCCTGTGAGCTTCGATAATTGTTTTTCAGATGAATGCAGGAAACATCTTGGCGTTGGCTTAATTCTATAAGGTAATCAGGAGCTGCGCCTTGGAAATCATAAATTGATTGATCTGCGTCCCCAACAGCAAAGACCTTGATTTTTGTAAGATTTAACAGTGTTAAAATAAGTTCATGAAGCGGTTTCCCTAAATCCTGATATTCGTCGACAATAATCCAAGGATACTTAGCCTCAAGTGCTTTGCGTACATAGGGTTCATTGCTAATGAGTTCTACGGATTTTTTCACCATACTGATAAAATCAAGATAGCCGTTTTCTATCAAGAGTTCTTCAAAAGAGATGGCAGCCTTTAATGCAATATCGTAGCTTTCTATCGCAACGCGGCTAATTCCTTTAATATTTCTTGTGCGCTCTTTATCTACATCATTGAGTTTGGGATTTCCCTCATAATTCTGAGCATTAAAAAGATGATTCTTTTCAGATTCAGAAATGATTCGGATTGGCAGAGGTATTTTATATTGAGGATATAAAGCTGCGAAAGGAGTAATAATCTCTGCAAGACAAAAGCTATGAACCGTACCAAGGAAAACATTCTTGCGCTTTTCCAGCCCTAACTTCACCAACCGGCTTTTGAATTCTCGGACAGCCTCTGTACTATATGTTAAACATGCAAGTCCCCGTGGAGAATGGATTCTCTCAGATAATAGCTGCATAACTTTTAGAGTTAACACAGTCGTTTTTCCACTTCCGGGCCCGGCAATTACAACTGTACTTTTTTCAGCTGTATATGCTGCAAATTGCATTCTATCTTTGCTTATTTCCCGCAGTTTTGTCTCAAAATAAGCATTCACTATATTCACCTGACTTTTGTAACAATTGCATCAATCGCATCTGACACATAATCTGGAACCATTGATGCAGATACTTGATTGGCTAACCGCTGAGAAAAACGACCTTTACCAATCCCGCTATGAGTTGACTCTATTTTGGAGAGACATTTGTGATACTTACCAGCAGAAAGTTCAGCAGAGAAATTATTCTTCTGAGTATGGCCACCCTTTGTTAATTGATTAAAAACAGAACATAAAATGTTTCGATCTTGTTCAGTAGACTTTTTGAAAAGATCCACCTCAAGTGTGTATTCGCCAACAAAGGCGCCAAGCGTTGCAAAGTATTTGCGTTTTTGATTGTAATCCCAACGAGTGTACTCAGGGTCAACAGTGCCTTGATACATTTGATAAATACGGTCGAGCCCATCAAATCCTTTGTCTACATGGCTTGCATCTTCAAGATCTCCGAAATGTTTCTTTTCATCAACTATATGATAGTAATCACCATCTGTAATAATTACATATGGAATGCCAAGTGCATTGGCAAAGCGACAATATGGCTCGAAATTCGTTGAATTTATGTTGCAAATCACTACGCCCAGACGATCAAGCTCGACTCCTTTGGCTTTTGAAAAACTGGGCACTAAATATTCTTCGGAAATTCCCTCTACAAAAATGATACCTTTAGCGGTATAGAGTTCTCCTCGTTTGACATCAATATATCGCGTTAAATCTGAATAATCGTCTGCAGACAAATCAATGTCCGCTGTTGTTTTTACCGTGGTTCCATCTTTTGTAGTGATTAGATGAACAAGAGATGTAATGGGTGCAACTGAAGATATATGCGTTGAGTGAGTTGTAATCATCACAGATGTATTAGTTTTATTCATAATATGGCGATAGAGGAGCCGTTGATAAATAGGATGGAGATGCGATTCAGGCTCCTCGACAGCAAGAATGGTGACGCCATTTGCTGTTGGAACACAATCTGAAAAGAACGCATACAGATTGTCATATAATGTAGTATCCTGCAGAGCCGCAAGGTTTAAGGCGTAGTCATCAGAGCTGGTGGATTTTTTATAACTTTTTTCAAGCAACCGCTCATGATCCTGCGCTAACAATTCACGATATAAATCACCAGATAGAAATGTTTTAATCGTATCATCTTCTATGAGCAGTAAAATCAAAGCTACATAAAGGATATTGTTGATTCCCAAGCTTGTGTTACCTGTTTCACGACTGTTAATAAGAGGTCGTAGGGCATAAAGAAGTTTGGTTGCATCAATATTCATTGTTTTTAGTGAAACATTGAACTCATCCGCACTAAAGGACACCATGTCATTCAATAACCGCTGCAATCTACTCTCCAAATCATTTACTTGACCAATTTGTAAAGTATCTGCGCCTTTTTCATCAAGAGCTTTCGATATCTCTGAAAGTACATCCTTGCTAACGGTATATTTTTGTTTAATAATTTGAGTTAGAGGGGAAGTTCTGGAACTTTTCATCTCTGCCTCAACATCACGGATGGCTTTTATCACACGAATGTTAAGTATTTTTCGATCTTCATATGTAAAAGCTCGACTTTCATCATTTCCCTTATAGATGATGTAACTATAGTCTGGTTTCGCAGCATCTTTTTTGAAAAATTTGTAGCTGATTTTTAGTGTTTCTTTTCCTTCTACCATCACTGACGCATCAGCCAGCTGAGCAAGTAAATTCTTGTTGTCCTCAAAATTTGCAAGATAAATCTCGATTAATATATGTTGACCATTATCCATAGGGTTTTCTATACCATCCCAAAAATCGGATTCTTCAAGCATTCGGTCTTTTTCGGAAAGCGTTGGATCAAGAATCAGTTGAAGTGCGTAAAGAAGATTGCTTTTGCCAACTGCGTTTTCTCCAATTAATACCTGCTTTTCACCAAGAGAAAAATCTACTGAATGGAAGTTTCTGAAGTTTTCGATATGAACTCGACAAATATACGGTTGTGTTTTCATCCTGTTCACCCTCTTTTGAACGATTCTCCAATTTCTTATTCCAGCAGAAGTATCGATAAAGTACTTCCTACTGCATATGTCACAGTGAAGATATACACTATGATTTCTAAATCCTGGAATATTGTCATGTTCCTCAATAATGGCTCCTTTTCCACAAGGACATTCGTATTCATAATATTCTGTGTCACCTACACCTGCACCGTATTCTAAATGCTGTTCACATTTAATTCTCTTAGCCCACATATACATTTGCCCCTTTTACAAAAAAGCCGCATGGGAATACACCCACACGGCTGCCCTGGTGGCGCAAAGGCTCACCGTAGAATTATTATAAAGGATAAGTCTGGAAAACTCAAGAATTTGTCGTATCCGCAAAGAAGAAAAGGCAGTCACGCCAGTTAGGGATAGGTTAGGGATTTGGCGTCTTCAACTGCAATCCTCAATCATGTGCCCGCCGCTTTTCTGCCCCAAAAACCGCCGCAAAACAGCAATCACCAAAATCGCAAAAATCAAACTAAAAATGCAGAAAAACCGCCTAAACAGGCGGTTTTTCTGCGAAAGGTGGTCGGAGTGCGGGGACTCGAACCCCGGGCCTCCTGCTCCCAAACTTATCGGGAATACTTTTTCCGCTCGTTTATAGCGGTTTTCGGCGCTTTTTAATTTGTTTCACTTACTCTTTGGCGCTCTTATCTCCACTGTTTCCGGGTGTTCCAGCGCCGTCTGTGGTAATCTATGTGGTCAAAAACGCTTCCCGCCCGATTTCCGGTGAATGTTCACCGATGCCGGACGGGAAGCGTTTCTCATTGCTGTTGGCTGCATTGTAACTCTGAGCAGGGTGTTATGCAAGTGGTTTTCTGGGAGGATAGCAGCTCAGCAGCTGCGGCGCTATAGACAAAGAAAAATATCACGCATTTACCTTCTGGAGATAGAACTCACTCTCCGCGACTCGTGTCACAAAATCATATTCCAACCGTGTTGCCTTTGAGGGCGAAATATTATAGCGCTTAAACACCGAGCGAAAATATGCGAAGAACGCCTTGTCCTCCTCTGTCATCGGTGCAACCCAGCCGTTCTCGGCACCATGGGCTTCGATTTCCGCTAACTCTGCCATACGCTCTTTATCCATGTTAGTTGCTCCTTTCGGTGAACTTTCGCCTGCCCTCAGCGGGAATCGTTTTGGATTACCTGAATTGTAGCTCTAATGGTAGGGGTGTGCAAGAGGTTCTTGGGAGGGTAGCAGCGCAAGGTGTGAGATGTCATAGACAAGGAAACACCAGTAATGACCATTGCATTCCCTTAATTCGGACGGTATTTTAAGGGAAAGCTTACTCGGAGTAAGGGAAAGTATCTGCGCCCTGCGAGGAAAACGTTGTTGACTTTCATCGTAATTTTATCATGAATATTTTTCGATTAGCGCTCAAAGCGAGGACTACCTGCAGGTCGGGCCAGACATAATCTTCCTTGCCTGACGAGTAGCACGTTCTCTCTGCTCTGTCTCAAGCGCACATAAAAGGTTCTGCCAAAGATTCAGATTCGGTTCATGCTCTGCGTAGTCTTCAAGGTGCCGGCGGATATCATCGGCAGCCAACGCAAGAAACTTATCGTCCAGAAACCGAATGTGGCGCTTAATATAACCGGAAACTACCGCGGGCATATATGTGTTTCTGCCCATCGCATACCGCATTGCTGACAGCAGGATCAAACGAAAGTCAGCGTCACAGATAGGGGCGAGCAGGTCCTGAGGGCACAACAGAAACTCCTTGCCATTATTCATGCATACGCGCAGCGGTCGCTGTCCCTCTGTTACCAGATTCAATAGGCTGCTGGTTCGCTCTTTCAGTTCATCAATGGTGATCGATTCGTAGTCTTGACACGGGTTTGCTTCATAATTCATCATCTGACCTCCAATCAGTTTATCCTCGCTATGAGGTGTTGGCATTGTAGCTCTGGCTGCCCGGAGGTTCAACCGTTTCTTTCGTGACTTAAAAAGAAATTTAATAAAGTCTGAATTCGTGCGGATTTATCATTTTCTTGCTTTTCCTACCTAAATGTGCTATCATTATAAACAACGCTGTCGAGTGTTGGAATAGGCCTTGGCAGTATGGCTGCAATAGACCGAATGCTCTGCCAAGCGGCAGAGCATTTTTGTATATCGGCATGGAGGAAATATTTATGTCTGTGAGTTATAAAAAACTCTGGAAACTGCTCATCGATAAGGACATGAAGAAAAAAGACCTGTGTGAAAAGGCGGGCATCAGCCCAGCATCCGTCACCAAAATGGGGCGGAATGGTCATGTCACCACGGAGATACTCGTGAAGATTTGTGCGGCACTGGATTGCCGGATCGAGGATATCGTGGAGATTGTGCCGGATTATAATTAAATTGCCTTTACCGATATATACCGGGGGGGGATACTGTATGCCAATTACATTTTCAGAACAATTCAATATCTCTAAAGAAGTCCTTGAAATAACTGGCGTATTTGATGTCATTCTTGATATTGACACCAGAGTTTTCATAGACCCTGCACTTTTGGAGTTATGCACTGAACCTGAGTTTCTGGATGCACGCAAAAAGGTTGAAAAGTACTTTTCTGACATTATAACATTACTCAGACATTCCAAAAGCCAAACTGATATGTATAGAAAACGTGCAGAGAGGATGTTAACGTTTACGGAACTGTCTGGTACATGTTTTGGATACTCTCAAAACGGAACCGGTGGAAACGCAATCGGCTCAGTACTTAGAAAAACGATTTTGAACACTATACAAGATCTTATGACTGAAGGAGATACGGATCCGGTATTGTTTGAATTGTTAGGAGTATTTCAAGAAGGAATTGGCTGCGATCGCGTAAGCGATCTAATAACATTTATTCTCCGTGAGGATATGCTAAAATATACACAGCGCGTGACTGAATTTGCTGGAGTCGATTCGCTTTCGGTTAGTTTCGGACACAAAATATATAAAACGTGTAGAAATCCTTACAACAACAAACCGCTTCTGCTCTTACCTTCTGCTATCCTTAGTCCATTACCTATAGCGGATACTTTTGATGATATTGACTGGATTTGCCAAGAGAATGAGCGAGTTCGGGAGGAAATCAACAGTTACTTTGATTTGGGAAAGAAAACAAAACTTCATAAGTCTCAAATCCTTACTTTGATGCGTAACAGTACGAGCTTTCGAACCGCTCTTATAGCTGCTTATAAAGCAACTCCTAAAAGGGTGTATGATTTTTCTGAAGATCCAGCTGGCGAATACGTGTGGCTTTCTGCTGCAAGAGAGTATACCGAAAAATATCCACTATCTCTCTCACAAGTACCACTGGAAACCAGTGATGACGTCCTAACTATAGCAAAAACGATCTGTAATCAATTCAAGACTTTAGTCGAAGACAACGGACTTTCTAAGCTTCTTTATAATTCAAATGGAACGCCCAAACATGAATCAGCGGCGCAGTTACTTTTTTATGGTATTGCCGATTCATATTGTGACGCGAATAACATTGATCTTACAAAAGAAGGAAACAACGGGAGAGGTCCTGTCGATTTTAAATTATCGAGGGGAGCAACTGATAAAGTCATTGTCGAAACAAAGCTGACTTCAAATCCTCAATTACGACACGGAATTGAAATTCAACTTCCAATATACATGAAACAAGAGAAAACTAAACAGGCAATTTATTTGATTATCGATAATGGACATTCTAAGGCATTAGAACATTTTATTGCCTTCTACAACGAGTTGGACAAAGAGATAAAAAGAAAAATATCTTATTTTATTATTGATGCTACTATGCGCCCCTCTGCAAGCAAAGCCTAACCACTTGCTTGATGGGGATGTTTTGCTGTGCAATAGATAAATGTACTGTGCATGAAGAGGAAAAGTTTTTTCAACAAGGAGAAAAAACTATGTTACACCCCGGTCTATACGAACAAGTCATCAACAATGCCCTGACGGGCGAGCTTGCGGAGATTCCGGAGGCCCGCAAGTCTGTTGCGCCTATTGACAAGGCGGAAGCCTCCAAGGTGCTGGCGCAGTATCTGGCAGACGTGGTTCAAAAGGGCTTGGATAACGTGCTGGACAACGGCGGGGATATTTCTGCCCAAATCGGGCTGACCAACCAGATCGTTGATCTCATTCAAAATACAACGAAAGAAGCTGACTTTGCCGCGCTGGGCGTTGACCGGCGGGCAGAGCAGCTTCTTGCGCTTTTACGGGAGACCGACCCACGGCTGGCAGTGGGAAAAACAGCGGCGGACATAGAACGCCCAGAGACCTCCATCGCACAAAGCTCACTTTTCACAGGAGCCGTGCATGAGCCGCAAATGTTTACAGAGCTCAAAAAGGAAATCGTCTCGGCCGACCGGATCGACATGCTGGTGTCCTTCATCAAATGGAGCGGTCTGCGGCTCATCATGGACGAGCTGCGAGAGTTTACGCAAAACGGCGGCGAGCTCCGTATCATCACCACCTCCTACATGGGCGCTACCGACGTGAAAGCCATTGAGGAGCTTCGAAAGCTGCCCAATGCGCACATCAAGGTCAGCTACAACACCAAGACGACCCGGCTCCACGCCAAGGCATATATCTTTTACCGCGAAACCGGCTTCACGACGGCTTATGTGGGCTCGTCCAATCTATCCAATGCGGCACTGACCAGCGGCCTTGAATGGAACACCAAAGTAACGAAACGCGACTTGCCCGAAACCATTGACAAGATCGCCGCTACCTTTGAGTATTACTGGAATGACCGCGAATTTGAATACTACGCAGAGGATCAGAAAGAGCGCTTGGCGCGGGCGCTGAAAGCGGAAAAATATTTCGATACCAACAATGCCGACGTCTACACCATGGACATCAACCCCTATTCCTACCAGCAGGAGATTTTGGACAAGCTGGAGGCAGAGCGCACCGTCCGTGGCTATACGCGCAATCTGGTGGTGGCGGCCACCGGTACCGGCAAGACGGTCATCTCTGCCTTGGACTACAAGCGATTCCGCAAGCAGAATCCGGATAGACCCTGCCGCCTGCTCTTTGTGGCGCACCGGGAGGAAATCCTCAAGCAGAGCTTGTACACCTTCCGCGCCGTGCTCAAGGACGTAAACTTTGGTGAGCTGTTTGTGGGCAACTATAAGCCAGAGAGCATCGACAACCTGTTTCTGTCCATCCAGACCTTCAACTCGCAGAGCTTCACGGAAAAGACGAGTCCCGATTTTTATGATTACATCATCGTGGACGAATTCCACCATGCCGCCGCGCCGACTTACCAGAAGCTCTTGTCCTACTACCAGCCGCGCATCCTGCTGGGCTTGACCGCTACTCCGGAGCGTATGGACGGCAAGAACATCCTGCCCTACTTCAGCAATCGTATCGCCGCTGAGATCCGTCTGCCGGAAGCCATTGATCGAAAGCTCCTGTGCCCGTTCCAGTATTTTGGCGTTACCGATACGGTGGATCTGGATGCGCTCAAATGGTCTGCCGGTGGCTACCAAAAGAGCGAGCTGGAGCATATCTATACGTTCAGCGGGGCGGTTGCCGACCGCCGCGCCGACCATGTGGTGACGGCGCTGCTGAAATATGTGACGGACATTGACGAGGTGAAGGGCCTCGGCTTCTGCGTGACGGTCGATCACGCGGAATTCATGTGCCGCTACTTTAACGACCACAACATCCCGTCCATGTTCCTCACCGGGCAATCTTCGGACGAGGAAAGAGCGGCGGCCAAGCGGCGCTTGGTGTCCGGCGAGGTACGGTTCATCTTCGTCGTGGACATCTACAACGAGGGCGTGGATATTCCGGAAGTCAATACTGTTCTTTTTCTGCGCCCCACAGAGTCGTTGACGATCTTCTTGCAGCAGCTTGGACGTGGCCTGCGTCTATCCGAGGACAAGGAATGCCTGACCGTGCTGGACTTCATCGGTCAGGCAAATCGAAAATACAATTTTGAAGATAAGTTTGCGGCGCTGCTGTCGAATACCACCCGTAGCGTGAGCCGGGAGATCAAGGACGGTTTTGTGTCCGTTCCCAAGGGCTGCTATATCCAGTTGGAGAAGAAGGCGGCCAAATACATTTTGGAGAATATCCGCGCGTCCTATGGCAATACGGCTGGGTTGGTGGCTCGCGCAGCCTCCTTCACGGAGGACAGCGGGCTGGAGCTGACGCTCAAAAATTTCTTGGATCACTACCATCTTGACCCACGGGCGATCTACAAGTTTTCCTCCTTCTCTCGCATTTGCACCAGAGCGGATGCCATCGAGGACTTTTCAGAACCACTGGAGGACATCCTGACCAAAGCGTTTGCAAAGCTTGCTGTGGCTGATTCCCGCCGCTGGATTTCGTTCCTGTTGGACGTCCTACCGCGTTTGGACAACCTTGATTTTGCAGCGCTTCCGGATGCGGAAAAGCGGATGATGCAGATGTTTTACATCACCGTTTGGGGCAAGGCTGTGGAGGACTGGAACGACGAAGAGGTGCTTAGTAACCTCTATGCCCTGTCTGACAGCGCGGTTCTGCTCGGCGAGCTCTTGGAGCTGCTGCGCTACCGCTTCGAACAGATCGACTTTATCGACGAGCCGGTGGAACTGGGCTTCGACTGCCCGTTGGATCTGCACTGCACCTATACCCGCGATCAACTGTTGGTGGCGATGGACTTTATGAAACCGGCAACCGTGCGTGAGGGCGTGAAGTGGCTGCCGGAGAAAAACATCGATGTGTTCTTTGTGACGCTGAACAAGGCGGACAAGGACTATTCGCCAACCACCATGTACAACGATTATTCCATCAATAAGAGCTTGTTTCATTGGCAGAGCCAGAGCACCACGGCGGAGAATTCGTCCACCGGTCAGCGCTATATCCACCACAAGGAACGCGGCAGCAAGGTGCTGCTGTTTGTGCGTGAGTTTAAGGCGGACCGTATGACCGGCGGCGCGGAGGCGTACACCTATCTGGGCACGGCGAATTACGTGAAGCACACGGGCAGCAGGCCGATGAATATCACCTGGCAGTTGGACCGCCCGATCCCGGCGAAGTTTTTGAAGAAAACGAATAAGTTGGTTGTTGGCTGATTAAATTCGCACAGAAACGCCATAGCGAACTGGAACAAAAAGACAGTTGTGGATCAGAACCCAATCATTCATATATTCCAGGCGAACATCGAGCCAGCGCCCATCCAGCCAACATGCAAAGCAGTCTCCACAGTGAAGCCCACCATATAGTGTCCCCGTATCGAATATGATATCCGGCCTATCCTGATTCCAAATTAATCGTCCAATCATAATTGTCGTCTCCTATAGGAGGAAGTTTCATGAAGCTTTTTGAAGTAGTTCCTGGTGAACTTTTTTCACCTTTGGCCTCGCCCAACCGCGCGTTATACGCAGATGCACTGGATGTGCTGTACACCGCATACCGTGAAAACCTGAAAATACGCGAGGATATGTTGTATTCTATGCTCCGCAGCAGAATGGAGCAGCAACTGGCGGATGCCACATTTGAAGGGGAAGATATCGACGAGGAGGAGTTGCGGGATATCTCCGGCCGTGCACGCTTTTTGATTCGTAAACTCTGCGGCAAAGGCTGGTTTGAAAAAGAGCGAGGTGACGATTTTGAGGAGTATATTACCGTCCCAAGTTACAGCGGCCGGCTGCTGGAGCTGTTTCACCAGCTCCGGGATGATCGTCCTGCTCGCGGATTTTCCTATGTGTTTGGAACCTACTCTGCTCTGAAGGTCGCCAATGAGAGCGAAAGCGTTTACGATAAGATGGCCGCAATTTACAGTGCCTATGATAACACCAGTGCTCTCATAAATTTGTTGCAAATGGTCTATCACAATGTGAAGCATTATTTTCAGATGCAGATAGATATGCAGGACGTCAATCAGGTATTGGCCTCTCACTTCAACGAGTTTGGACAGAAAGTAGTTGAGGCATACATACGACCGTTGAAAATCAAGGACTCCGTCCCAAAGTATCGCGTTCCAATTCAATCTGTTTTGAGAAGCTGGGCTGAGGATGATGCTCTGTTGCTTGCCATGGCGAACGCAGCTTTGCAGGATAAACGAGGAGATACAGTGGAAAACTGCCGTTCCGATCTGCTGCGAAAGATTTTCTGGATCGACGAGCGATATGACAATATAGAGCATGACTATCTCGATGAAATAGATGCGCAGGTTCGCCGCTATACGAGAGCAGCAACGCAAAAGGTAGAAAACCTGACAAATCGCGATCAAAATGTTCGGGGAAACTTGAATGTACTGCTCACGGCATTGTCGCGCAATCGACGCGCCGGTGATTTAGTAGACCGGATACAACCGGTATTTCAGCTTTATGAGCAGTCATTCCTTTCTGAAAAAAGCTTGTGGTATCGAAAGCGCCCCGAAAAACGGACAAAAGCTGCCACGGTTCTTATTCAGGAAAACGCTTCCGATGCAGATGCGGCCGCGCAGGCCGCACAGCTGCTGCGTTCCGAATATGGCCGTGCGGCCATTGCCGCCTATGTGCAGGGGTGGTTGGGGGATGCAGATGTTTGCTATTCCAAAGATCTAAATATTGGGGATGATAAATCCTACATTATGAGTTTGCTGGCTGTACTGACCAGCGGAGATTCTGCCGCAGTCCATCAGATCAAAGAGCTGGGCGGTTCGTTTTATGAAAATGGCTATT
>ENA-USYR01000309-USYR01000309.1-human-gut-metagenome-genome-assembly--contig:-NODE-309-length-28167-cov-10.910787_pt1 | contig 28167 bp, 20 predicted proteins | sample MGYA00250064_ERZ773510 | MGnify/ENA primary metagenome ERZ773510 (study PRJEB29103, sample SAMN06112082) | human gut metagenome | biome: human gut; feature: ankylosing spondylitis patient; material... | reverse complement strand
GTCACATCGAGCCAGCACTCATCAATCCCATATGGCTCCTGTCTGTCCGTATATTCTGCATATATCTCATGTGCCATTCTTGAGAATCGAAGATATAAGTCCATTCTTGGTGAAACAAACGTTATGTCAGGACAGACCTGCTTTGCCTGCCAGAGTGCCATTCCTGTTTTCACACCGTACTTCTTGGCAATATAGTCGGCTGTTAAGACAATCCCATGTCTTGCCTCCGGGTCACCGCCTACTGCCAATGGCTTTCCTGCAAGCTCAGGATGATGCAGATGTTCAATCGAAGCATAACAACAGTTGATATCCGAATGAAGTATTACCCTGTCTCCCATCTGCATAACCTCCTGTATTTAATCAGTCTCTACCATAACCTTTAGTCCAAGTATATGAGTAATGTTTCTTACAGGGCATAGTATAACTCTAAGAATAATCGACTGTCAACGGACACATGTGTCCTTTTTCTCATTATATTGGATTTTTAGCTTGAATAATTGGTACTGTTGCTATATACTATGGAGTGAAAAGAGACATTAGAAATCAACAAAATGAAAGAAAAGAGGCGTATGTATGTACTCAATCGGAGAAATCATTTCATCATATAGAAAAAAGAAAGGCTTGCTCCAGCAGGATCTCGCTGATGAATTAGCTAAGGAAGGTGTTACCATTTCCTACAAAGCTATATCTAACTGGGAAAGAAATCTTGCTGAACCAAGCGTTACCATATTTTACAAGGTGTGTAGAATCCTTGGTATTACTAATATGTATGAAGCATATTTTGGAGTAAATCCTGCAGATCCACTCTCTTCTCTTACTGATGAAGGCAGAGAAAAGGCTATGGATTACATCCATCTGCTCCACGCATCCGGAATGTATGAAAAGCAGACTGCTAAGATAATTCCATTCCGAAGCATTGATATTTTTGAAAATGCTGTATCAGCCGGAACCGGTAACTTCCTTGTAGACGGACCAAAAGAGACTGTATGTATAGATGAATCTATCTTACCGGAAGATACTACTTTTGGTGTCCGTATCAGTGGCGACAGTATGGAGCCTGAGTTTTCTGATGGTCAGATTGCATGGGTATTACAACAGGAATCTGTTGCTAATGGAGAAATCGGCATCTTCGCTCTAAACGGAGAAGCCTACATCAAGAAATTGCAAAACGATAAAGACGGAATCTTCCTTATCTCGCTTAATGAAAAGTATGCACCTATCCCCGTCGGAGAAGATGATCGTTTAGATATATTTGGTAAGGTTCTCGGAAAATGTAATCCTGCTGATATTGCTAAGAGTTACAAATAAGACCAGTGCCAATTAATGCAAGTCCTTTTTATTGGACACATGTTCTTGCATAATTAACACTAAGAAATCAGAATCTGAAAGAAGGAATTTTTATGGCGGTTGTCAACAATATCAAAGAAATCCGTGAGCAGCGTGGCATCTACCAGGATGAACTTGCTGAAGCTACCGGATACTGTACCAAAACCATCGGTCGAATAGAACGTGGGGAAAGCACCCCATCCGCAGAGTTTATGCTGCGGATTTCAAAATACTTTAATATGATGGTGGAAGATGTCTTCCATGTAGAAGATTGAGCTGGGCACATGATACCCAGCTCTATTACTATCTACTTTCAACATAAATTTTAAAAAGCGACGATTTTCGCAATCGTCGTCAGACTGTTCCTGTTGGGCGGTCTGACTTTTTTAACGATAGTGCAAACATCGTCAGAATTTGTCTGCGGTCAGGTTGTATCATAGCGGCTCCCTCCAGTAAGCCGCCGTATCCGCCAGCGTCAGCACGTCATTTCCTTTGAGGGCAAAAGAAACGGCGGCCCTGATCTTTCAAAACCGCCGATAGAGCATCACATTTCTAAAATGAGCGCACGAAATTATCTGCCCCAGTCAACGGTTTTTTTCTTTCCCCGGACGGGGCAGATAACTTATTATGCAGAGCGGAGCCGGTGTGCGCTAATCGGTTCCCCGCATTTTTTCCTTTAACTTCTGAAAGGATGTATCACTGATTACATGTTCTATCCGGCAAGCGTCCTGCTCCGCCGTTTCTCTGTCTACGCCAGCAGCCACAAGCTGCTCCGTAAAGAATTGATGGCGTTCATAGATTTTCTCTGCCACCTCCCGGCCTATATCGGTCAGGTGGAGAAATCCATCCTCGTCCATTGTCAGAAAGCCGCCATCCCGCAGAACGCCCACCGCATGACTGATACTCGGCTTTGAAAAGCCCATGTGCCGAGCAAGATCAATGGAGCGTACCATGCTCTGCTTCTTTTGAAGAATCAGCACAGCCTCCAGATAATCCTCCCCGGACGCATGAATCTTCATCAGTTCCTCCTTTATGCAAGGCTCCAGCCGGAAGCCTTTTTACGGATATTTACAAAATCCTGATAAATCCCGGCTTTTGCCATAAGCTCGTCATGGGTTCCCTGTTCGCTGATCCGTCCATCAGAGATCACCAAAATCTGATCTGCCTGACGGATGGTATTCAGGCGGTGTGCAATCACAAGTAATGTTTTACCCTTTACCAGCTCATTGATTGCCTCCTGGATATAGCTTTCATTATCGGTATCAACACTTGCAGTCGCTTCATCCAGAATGACAATCGGTGCGTCCTTCAAAATGCATCGGGCGATAGAGATTCTTTGCTTTTCGCCGCCGGACAGAGTAGCGCCGCCTTCACCGATGACTGTCTGGAATCCATCTGGCAGCGCCATGATAAAATCATAGCAGCGGGCTTTTTTTGCAGCCTCATAGACTTCTTCCTCGGTAGCGTCCGGTTTACCCATGCTGATATTGTTGTAAATGGTATCCTGGAACAAGTACACCCTTTGGAAAACCATGCTGATCTGTTTCATCAGTTCGGCGAGAGGTATATCCCGAATATCTGTACCGCGGATTGTCACTTTGCCGGATTTCACATCCCACAGCCGCGCCAGAAGGTTCGCAATCGTGGATTTGCCACCGCCAGACGGTCCCACAAGTGCGGTCATGGTATTCTTCTGCATAGAGAAGCTGATGTTGTGCAGGACTTCCTTGTCCTGATAGGCGAAGCCCACATCGCTAAATTGTACTTCTGGCTGATCCGGCTGTGCCTGTGACAGAATATGTTGATTTCCGTTATCGGGAAGTTCGGGCTCGTCCAAAACAGCTTCAATGCGGTCTAATGCGGCATTCATCACGGTCAGTCGGGTTGCTTCTCCATAAAGAGCTTTCAGAGGTCCAAAGAGATCAAAGACAAACAGCAGCACGCCCAAAAGATAAGCCAGGGAGAGTACGCCTTCCTGATGTAAAAAAACGGATAAACCGAAGATAGCGGCAATACCCACGCCATAGAGAATGTTTAAGCCAGTGGTCCACGGTGTCATTTTCTGCTCAAACTTCGTATTGACATCCCTTGATTTTTTGAAGTTTTCCGTTAATTCGTCAGATTTTTCTCCGAGCAGATTGTAACTTTTGATAACCCCAATTCCTTCAGCAAAAGACAAGACCGCATCCGTCAAATTCTCGCTTTGGTTTTGACGCCCGACAGCCTCCTTGAAGGAAACCTTATTCATATATTTTGCAACCAGTGATGCCAGCAAGGTAATGATTACCGCAATCAGCCCAAGTCTCCAATCCAGTACGAACATAAAAACAGCTAAAACCAAAGTAGACAGCATATAGCTCATCATGTTGCCAATGGTACTCATAGAAACTTCCTCAATGAATACCATATCCGTACTGAGAACAGAGCTGATTTTGCCAATATTCCCCGATGTAAAGTAACCCATCGGCATTTTTCTTAAATGATTTCCCAACTCCATCCGTTTATCAGCAAAGATCATAAATCCAGCGGCACTTTGCAGACGGTCGCTCAAATAGTGAACCACTGTCTGAACCACTACAACAGCTAATAATCCAAGTCCGACAAACAGACAGGTCTTTCCAGTCAGCGTATTATCAGCAAACCCGGCCAAGACGATAAACGCCATGAAGATCGGCATTTTGGAGAGAATGGACTCGACAAATGCACATAGAAATGCAGCCTGAATACGGCTTTTATACCTCCCGGAGAGGTTCAGGATTCTTGAAATCAATGCAAACATTTATCTTCCCTCCTTTGCAGTAGATACTTTCCACTCGGTGCTGTCCTGAGCCGCTTTCCACAACTTTTGGTATTCTGGGCAAGCTTGAATCAACTCCTGATGTTTTCCGGTTGCCACCATCTTTCCGTGATCCATAACGCATATTTGATCTGCGTTCATTATAGCGGGAAGTTTGTGAGCGATAACTACCAAGGTTTTTCCCTCCACCAGCTCCGCAATAGCAGCCTCCATTTTTTCCTCATTTTCTGGATCAGCATAGGCCGTGGCCTCGTCAAGCACTACAATCGGGGCATCCTTCAATATTGCCCGCGCCAGGGAAATCCGCTGGCGCTGCCCCCCGGAAAGCATTTTCCCCGCATCGCCCGCCATGGAGTGAATACCTTGCGGCAACTTTTCCAGAAACTCCATACACTGGGCTTTCTTCGCCGCCTGCATTACTTCCTCATCGGTAGCATCCAAACGTCCAAGACGGATATTTTCCAGCAGGGAGGTGTTAAACAGGTACTGATCCTGAGCCACATAGGAAATGCGGCTGTTCAATGTCTCCAGGCTCATATCACAAAGTTTCTGCCCGCCAATGGAAATGCTCCCTTTCTGCGGGTCATAGTAGTGGATCAACAGTTTTGCAAGGGTGCTCTTGCCAGAACCGGATTCACCAACTAGGGCAGTTTTTTGTCCTGCTTGTGCCACAAAGGTAATATCGTGGAGGACTTCGTTTTCCGCTATTATCGGTTTCCCATCTGGGCCAGGCTGTGTCGTCTGATACGCAAAGGAAACATGATCGTAAGAAATGTTAAAATCCTGTCCGTGGAAATCATCCTCAGCAGCTTGCAGCGGTGCCGTATTTAACATCTGTTCAAGTGCCGTGATCTTATAATTCAGATTCGGAATCGTCTCCATAAAGCCCAGTGCTTTCAGGAGAGGAATCCCAATGCTGAGGGAAAGGCAGAGGACTAAAATCAAATCAGGTAAAGTGCTTATGCCACAGAGAACAAACCATGCCCCAAGAGGCAAAGTCAGAATAACAGTGCAGGGCAGTAGACTTCCGTATATCGCCATCCAGGGCCAGGCGGCCTTATACCATGCCAAGGTATAATCCCGATAGTCCGTTACATCCTTGCGGAAGTTCTCGTAAGATTCACTCTCCCGGTTGAAAACCTTGACAACCTCCATACCATTGATGTACTCAATGATCGTGTTGTTCATTTTCTGTGCAGACTGATAGTAGGGACCCATGCGCTTCATTCCAACAGAGTACATAATGACCATGGAGAGCAGGCTGATCGGGATAGAGGCCAAAGACATAAGAGCCAGTTTCCAGTCCGCACAAAACATAGCAACATAAATCACCAGCGGGATCAGTAAATTTGCGATACCCTCCGGGACTGAATGAGCAAGGAGCAATTCCAAGCTGTCCACATCATCGACAAACAGCTTTTTGATTGTCCCTGTCCCTTTTTCCTCCACAATGCCAAGGGGAAGTTTCTCAAACTTCTTTTGCAGAGATACCCGCAGCCGGAACAATGTGTTATATGCTGCTTTATGAGAAATTGATAATCCCCATCCATAAAAAAACGCCTGCAAAACAAGACAGATCAAAACCCCTATAACACGCAATAAAACAAATTCTGTTTCAACAGAATCGCCAATAACCAATGGCGAAATGACCTGATAGGCCAGCACAAAAGGCAGGATGCCCATAAGAACGCTGACCAGTACGACAACCGTGGCCACATACATATTTTTCTTATATGGCCCTGCGTACTCAAAAATTTTTTTGAACATAAGCCCTCCTTATATTGAGCCGTACTGTCTGTGCTTCAAAAACAAGAGGCCGCCAAAGTAAAGCGGCCTCTTATCATTATCTTTCTGTCCAGTCAAGGCGGCCCTGACATTCATAATTTCTAAAATTCACTGGCGGATTCGGAAAAAATCCAAAACCTTTTTACTGCCGGATTCGTCCAATGGATAGCTTTCTTTTACTTGCCCTTTTTCCATATGGACTACATACGAACATCCCGCCATCACCAACTCCGGATCATGCGTAATAACAAGAAGCGTTTTGCCCTGATCCGCGAGTGACTTCAAACTCCGCGCAACTTCCCGCATATGTTTGAGATCAAGCCCGCTTGTTGGTTCGTCAAACACAATGATCTCCCGGTTACTCACAATGGCAGACGCAATCGCTACCCGCTGTTTTTGCCCGCCAGAAAGAGAAAGCGGGTGCCTGTCTTTATATTCCAGCAGATCAAACTGTTTAAGGATTTTATCCACAACAGTTTCATCCTTGTTGTCCATGCTCAGAAGCACTTCATCCGCCACGCTTTCGGTAAATAGCTGATGGCTGGTATCCTGCATTACCATGTAGCAATGTTTGAGCCGGGCTTTCCAATCAAGGGTTTTCCCGTCAACCTGCAAAAAGCCACACTTCTTTTCCAGTCCGCAAATACAGCGGGCCAGAGTAGATTTTCCAGCGCCATTCAGACCGATAATGGCAATCGTTTCTCCAACAGGCAGTTCTGCACTCGGAATATGGAGGCTTTCCGGTTCCCGCTTTTTATACGCAAAGCAAAAATTTTGAAATTCCATATGTTTAGCTGTATGCGCCTGATACTGATTCGCAGGCTTCAACTTCGAGAGAGAAAACGGCCGCAGCCCCATTTCTTTTCGAGTGCCATCCGATAAGCTGTCAAATTCAGCAGGCGTGTATTCCCGTTCAATCTCCCCATCTTTTACATACAGCACACGATCTGCAAGATCGTGAAGGTAGTAGAGGCGGTGTTCTGCAATCAGAATTGTTTTGCCCTGCTTTTTCCAGAGGCTCAGGACCTGCCGCAGGTCATCAATAGCAGCCATATCCAAATTAGAAGATGGTTCGTCCAGGACCATAATTCCCGGCAGCAATACACTTGATGAAGCACAGGCTATTTTTTGCTTTTCGCCTCCGGACAGAGCAAACACGCTTCGCCCCATCAAATCTTCAATATGATAATCGGAAACTGTCCGGTCAATCCTTTTCAGGATATCCTCCTGAGGATAGCCTAAATTTTCACAAGCAAAGGCTAATTCACTATCCGTATCCACGTTGAAAAACTGACTTTTGGGATTCTGGAATACAGATCCCACCATAGCAGCCAATTCATAAAGCGGCGTATCTGATACGCTTTTTCCGTCCAGAAGGACATCGCCCTCTAAATTGCCCTCGTAATAATGAGGCACCAGCCCGTTTACCAAACGGGTAATCGTTGTTTTCCCACAGCCGGATTCTCCCGTGAGTAAAACAAATTCCCCTGTGTTTATGGTGAGATTGACATTTCTAATCCCTCCGCCGCTGGATTCTTCACCATAAGAAAAAGAAACATTTTGAAAATCTATCATGGCAAAATCCCTCCTGCGGAAATTATCGGGGAAGCAATCGCCCAAAACACTACAAAGCAACAAAACAAGATCAGAACCACATCGGCAAAATTGAATTTAAGCTGGCAAATGTTTGTGCGTTTGACAGGAGCGCCGAGGCCACGGGTAATTGCCGCAGCGGAAAGTTCCTCACCGATTTTCACGGAGCAGGTAATCATCGGGATCAGCTTATACTCCAATATTTTTGAAGATTTTTTCCCTCCAAGTTTAATCCCACGCATTTTCATAGCGTCACTGATTGCTTCTGACTCCTGAAAGACAGTTGGAAAGAAGCGGAACATGACCGTTAAGGGGATCGTCACTTCTTTAGGCATATGGATTCTTTCCATGCCGGAAATCAATTCACTGACCGTTGTTGTTTTCACTGCATAGGCAGCAATCGCAACACTGGGAAGGATTCGGCAGAAGAATCCGGTTGTAAACAGAACGAGGAAATTCAATATCCCCGTAAGGTGCGGCAAAACATAAATTTGAACAGCATAAAAAGCAGAAAACACAGCAATATAGCCCACAGCTTTTACACATTGCTTCGAGGTAAGCAGCAATATAGCCGGAACCGTACAAAGAGCAAGGCGGATCAGCCCCATAGCTTCTCCGCCTGTTCCGCCCATGACAAAAATGCTTATGATGAAGATGAGCAACAGTTTTGTACGCGGATCGAGCCGTAACCCTTGTTCTGTTTTTTTGCTGAGCAGAATTTCCCGCGCCATTATGCAATACCGGCACGCTGGAAGTGCTTTTTGCAAATGGCTTTCCCAATCATACCTCCGACAAGGCCAAACACAAAGCAGGCAACCAGCAGAATAGGCGCAATCCACATAGGCATATATGTATTAAGGGTAGCTGCATATTCAGCGCCGTATCCTTCAGTCAACATTACCATATAGCTTTCACGGTTCAGGAAAATGGGAGCAAAGTTGCCAAACACCCAGATGCTGAACACACCGCAGGAAAGAACTGTACTCTTTGCACTTTTGTAGTCCGCCTTTTTCAGGATCACGTCGGCCAACAGGCCGCCAACGAGACCAGTTACCATGGTAAGATAGCCGTTGCCGAAGAACACCATGATTAGGCCAATCAGGAAACCCATGATTGCAGTCATCCCGAATTTTTTAGCCTTTGTAACATACAGCATATAGGGGATGCCGCCAATCAAAGGGCACAGCACCGCCATCAGCGGAATAAAAATGGGGATGAAGCCAAGCATCGCCACCAGCATAACAATCACGACATAGATGACGGTGTAGATGCCGATAGTAATTAAATCTTTTCCCTCAAGCCGGGAACTTTTTTTCTGGGAACTCATACCAGTATCCTCCTTATCTCTGAGAAAATGAAAATGTGGTGCGGTTAGCTCCTTCTAACCACACCACATATAATAACAATTTGCACCCACGATTCCAACCCAAAACCAATTTTATTCTACCCAAAATCAGTATTTTTGCGTTTATCCAATCGTAGCTTCTGCTTTATAGTTTTTCGGATTCACTCCGTATTTCCTTTTGAACGCCGCTGCGAAATTGCTCGCTTTTGAATATCCCACCAGTATAGCCACCTGGCTGACATTCAAATTACTTTCTAACAGCAGGCTTGCCGCCTTTTCTAACCGCTGGTCGATGACATACGCATGAACCGATGTTCCGAACAGGGAGGAAAAGCCCTTCGTCAATTTTGAAGTGCTGATATTGACCTGCCGCGCCAATTCCTCGCAGCTCGGAGCCAGGGCAAGCTGGCTGTCAATAATTCGCTTTGCCTCTATGATGGAATCCCGGTCACTTCTGGAAATTGCAACGTAGGTTGACGCGAGAATACTCAGCTCCAGGACCTCGCTCAAATATACCGATAGCAGCTCAAAGACCTTGCTTTCCAGAAACAGGTATCCCAACCCGCCACGATATTGCGTGAAGTCTTGCAGCTCCGCAAAAATGTGTTCCATATAGGGCGTGATATTCACCTTTGATATGCCGTCCAATAATTTTTTCCGATAGACCTCGATCTCACCAGCCTCAAAGTAGTCATTCAGAATCTTATAGAAATAGGATAGAGGTATTTTCACATTTTTGAAAAGGAAATCGCTCTTTTTAGAATAGCACAGATATTCCATTTTCCCGTGGCCGCGATAAATACAGGATTCACCCTTTTGTATGCTGGCACTTTGCCGGTTGTCTGCAATATTCCAGGAAACACCGTCATTGAAGCAGAACAGCATTTGTATGTATTCTTCACTGCTCACTCCCTGCACGTTCATATCCGAAAAGTAATTCATTCTCCAGTCTGAAACAACTGCTCCCTGTTTCGTGACGATCTGCGAAATCTGACCGGTTCCCATGTCTGCCGGAATATCTATGGTGATCGTCTGCGGTGAATTAGAGAGCAGATCACGATAAAGATTATTCATGTATTGATTTGTCATGTATGAGCGCCCTCCTTATGGTTAGTCAATGCTAATCATAGTTTACAACACCAACCTGGAAAAGTCAATTTGTATTCCTTGTGTATACCGCAGAATCCATTTCACATCAAAACATCGTAGATACCACTTCAATGCTATTTCAAAAACGTAGTGGCAATTAATTTACGAATTATGCCTACTCATCGTACATTTTTATCCTTTTGCATTATTATTTCTTTGTTCTTATTATCATTTGCAGCATTATCTCTCAAATAATTTTCAAATGCATCTGCATTATACTGATACTCCTGCGGTTCAGCGACCATCGGTGAATATACAATCTCTGCTTCTACTCGCTCAGCTTCTGCCCTCTCCGGCTCTGTCTGTTCCTGTGCTTTCGCATTCTCCATATGCTTTTCCTTATCAAGCTGCACATTCATAGCCAAATTATCAAGCTTATCAATCGAAGCATCCAGATGTAGCTCCATTGATACAAGTATCTTTTTCACTGCTTTCATAGGTGCAAGCACCGCCTTTGTAATTGGATGTTTCTGCTCTTTCTGTGAATAATCCACCTCCGGCTTGTCAGCAAAAGTACGGAATGCATTGGCTGCTGTCTGACCGGCTTCACGAAATCCTTTTGCAAGAAGCGCTGTCTTTGCTATATCCTTATCCGTGATCTTGATTGCACCTCTTACATTCTCTCGGATATCAAGAAGCCTTTTCTTAATTCCTAAGAACTCAGATACCCTGTGTAATGCAGCTCTTCCCTTTTCCTTTGCTTCTTCGACTATGCCCTTAGCAGTAGATCTGACCTGTGCTTTCACTTCAGATAGCTGCGACTTTATCTGCTCACATCTGGCATTAAGTCGCTCCTGTGCCTCTGATAATGCCTTTTTTGCATTATTGACAAGTGTATCCTCCTGCATTTCTTTGATCTGGTTCTGCATATTGGTGAGTTCTTCCGTCATGGAATCAATCTTTTTCTCCAGTCCATCCACATAGCTGCATATCTCAAATACATCGTTTGCCTGCCCTTTCATGGCATTTTTCTTTAATAATTCGAGAAGTTCCCTTATGACCTCCTCATTGGTAAGTGTTTTTCCTGCTTCCATATCCATTCTGTGTCCTCCATTCATAAACGGGGCAGCCTTGGCCGCCCCTGTACCTTAATTACTGATTATCGAAAGGGCGTTGCCTCTTTGTCCTTCTCTTTATCGGGATTGCCATGATGTTTCTCTGCACTCTCTCTTGCCTTTTCGTTGCTCTTATCCTTTGCTTTCTCATATTCCGAGATAATCTCATTATAGAGTTTTTCCCTGAAATCCTTTGTGACCGGATAGCAGACATCCTGATAGATTGGCTTGCCCTGCTCATCTACCTGCTTTGTCTTATAGGAAGGCATTGATACAAAGATTTTCTCTTTTCCCTGCACGATATTGATATTATTTACAATGAAACTGTTTTCAAAATAAATGCGTGCAAGTCCTTTGATGTTACTGCCTTCCCTCTCATAAGGTGTCACAGTTACGGAAAACTCCGGCATTTCCTTTGTGCGCTCCTGCTTCTGTGTCTCCTCTTTCTCCGGCTCCTTGATTCTTGCATAGGCATCAAGGATATTGGTATAGAGTTCCTCACGAAACTCCGCTGTGATAGGATTGCACACATCCTTATAGATCACGCCGTTGCTTTCATCACGCTCATTGGAGCGGTATCTTGGCATTGATACGAAAAGCTCTCCCTTGTCCTTATTCTCAAGGATTGCAATATTGGTGATCTTAAATGAATCACCGAATACCACTGTTGCAAATCCTTTGATATTGCTGCCCTCTTTTGCCCTTACTTCGTTTACCTTAATTGAATACTTCATATGCTATTCCTCGCTTTCTTTTTGTTCTTTGTTTTGCTCCGGTATGATAAACTCACACCAAAGCTGTTCTATCTGTTCACAAGACAATCTGCCATTTAACCAGTTGCCAAGTGTAACGACCATTCCGTCCTGCTCATAGTAGAGCCACTCCTGTGTTTCAATGTTCCCCTCATACACGATGGTCACATCAAAATCAGGCATAAATAATCCTTCCTCTGCATCCCATACACAGGCTATTCCCTGTCTGAGTGTCAGATTCAGGCTTTCGACATACACAGACCAGCCGCTTACGACTATCTGAAATTCATCATCAATCTCTGCAATATCATCCTCGATGTCAATTAGCTCTTCCATTTCCGATACTGCCTCTTCTATCTCACCTAACCGGTATCTCTTATTCATCCATCACCGCCTCCTTATAAATGCACCTGACTACAAAACGCATGGTTCCTTTCTGGGAACAGGTAAAAAGAGTTAGTTCTTTTTCATCGCCCTGTGTCTTGATGCTGTTATCATACGGATTTACTACCTCTGTCTCTGTTACCTCATAGATATGCTTCAGTCCATTTTTGTCGGTTATCATTACTTCATCACCTATGGATATCTGACTTAGTGGTGTAAAAAATGTGCCATATCTGCTGCCATTGTGACCGCACAATACACAGTTGCCACTCTCCCCAATCCCTGCTGTTTCTTCTATATGACCGATCCCGGCATTAAGCACTTTACTTGTGGTTCCTTCCATTACCGGATACCGGATATCTATGCCCGGTATCTCAATGATACCGATAACACCGCCTTCTTTAAAAATGGCTTCATCCTCTTTACTAATGGAGGTTTGCTCTTCCTCCACATCTGTTTCTTCATCGTAATCATCCTCCAATGTCTGCTCAAATTCACTTATGAGCTGTTCTGTCTGTTTTTCTCCTGTTGCCCGCCAGAAAAAAGGGACTGCCATAATGGCAATCCCTGCTGTAATCAGTAGTCCTGCGACCACTTTTCTTATGCTCATATTATTCACTCTCCTATCGTGTTCTGCCCTCTCTGTCGGCTGGATAAGCACCTTTATCCTCTGCTACAATTGCTGCAGATTCCATCCTGTCATCTGCTTCTCTTTCTTCCTCCGGTCCGCTCAGGTCTGCATCCACAGCCTTTGCGTTCTCAAGGTCAAGCTGGGCATTCAGTTCACACTGCCTTGACAGCTTTTCTTCCAGTTCCTTGCTGTATGCAAATGGCTTGTCATACTCTGCCTTTGATGCTTCAAGGTCATTCTGGTACTGCTCAATCTTCTTTTCTAAGAAATCAATGTTCTCATGGAGTCCATTGAACAGGTTTTCCAGCTTTACCATGCTGCCGACCGGACTTGTGGAAAGTTCTGCCTTGTACTCAGTCTTTCCACGAAGCACCATATAATTGATACCAAGGAAGTTCTTTTCCACAAGCAGCTCAAATCCATGGAACTTGCCGATTGCAGTTGTCTCTCCGGTCTTACATTTGCTGATTGCTTCAAGCATCATGGTTCCGCCATCCACTCGCTCTGTGTAAGTCGCTTTGCCTATGGTAATGGCAAATTCCGGATTATCAATCAGCTCTTTATCCCTTGCCTTTACATCCTCTCTTACATTTGCAAGCTTTTCTGTTGCTGTCTTAATCAGCTTCGGGTACTTAATCATAAAGTTATCCTGCAAGCCATATCTCTGATTGTCATAGGATGCCTTTAAGAGCTTTAATCTCTGGACATCATTGTCAATCTCCATCTTTTCCTTGATCAAAGGATTACCGGTGGCAACCGCCTTAATCTCTGCATAGGAAAGTGTTGCCTCGTCGATATCCTCGCAGCTTCGGCTTACTGCCTTGCTTGTCATGACCTGACTGATGAAACGCTGCTTATTTTCAACGAGCGACCAGTTGTATGCATCAAAGGTTCCTTTGGTGACATATCTGTAAATTGCTACTTCTTCATTTTCGTTGCCCTGTCGTATGCCTCGTCCTTCTCTCTGTTCAATGGAGCTTGGCTTCCACGGACAATCCACATGATGCATTGCTACAAGGTGTGTCTGCACATTGACACCTGTTCCACACTTGTCCGTTGAACCGATAAGAACTTTCTTTTTACCTGTCCTCATTTCCTTAAAAAGTGCATCCCTCTGTGCATCCGTTTTGGCATCATGGATAAATGCTATCTCATCTGCCGGAATACCATACTGGATAAGTGTTTCCTTCAGATAATCGTAGATGGTAAAGTCCTTATCCGGTCCCGGTGTGCCGATATCCGAAAAAATAAGCTGGCAGCCTATATGACCGTTGGCATTTCCTTTCTCATATTCTTTCCATACATTCTCCGCTACCTTATTGAGCTTTCCATCTGGATTATTTGGTGCGTCCTTATCAATCAGCCTTGCATCTGTTCCGAGTAATCTTGCCTCATGAGTAATCTTTAGGAAGTTGTCCACACTTGGATCAACTCCACCACCTCTGATACGCTCTGCCCTCACAACAAAGTCTTCCATAACCTGCTTTACATACCAGTCAGGCTCTGACTCCACTATGATAGGCTTGCCGCCACGAAGAGCCGGCACATCAAGGTCAAGCATGTCTGCGGTCTGCACATCTGCTACTTCACGAAAGATATTCATAAGCTCCGGCAGATTCGTAAACTTATTGAATCTGCTTTTAAAACGGAAACCGCTTCCCTCTACAGTAAGCTCCAGTGCTGTTGTCACTTCACCAAAGTTCGCTGCCCAGGAATCAAAGTGATAAATCCCCATCTCTTCAAGTGCCGCTTTCTGTAAGTAAAGCTGCATGACATACATCTCACACATGGTATTGGATATTGGCGTACCTGTCGCAAACACAATGCCTCTGCCATCATTTATCTCAGACAAATACTGGCATTTAAGCTGCATATCCGTTGACTTCTTCGCTCCACTGCTGCTGATACCTGACACATTATTCATCTTGGAAAAAATCGCAAGGTTCTTAAAATTGTGCGCTTCGTCAACCATGATAGAGTCCACACCAAGTTCCTCAAAGGTTATAAGGGCATCCTTCCTGCTCTCATCTGATAAGGATTTCAGCTGCTCCTCCAGCTTTTTCTTCTGGCTTTCCATCTGTTTTACAGTCCAACGCTCCCCGTTACGCTCCTTCATCTCATCAATCGCATAGCTGATTTCATCAATCTGCTCATTGAGCATTCTTTCCTTTCTCTCTGCTGAGATCGGGATTTTTTCAAACTGCGAGTGCGACATGATGATACAGTCATAGTCACCTGTTGCAATCCTTGATACGAACTGCTTCCTGCGGCTCTTTTCAAAATCACGCTCTGTGGCAACCAGGATATTTGCTGACGGATAAAGCCTTAAAAACTCTGATGCCGTCTGACCGATAAGTGGCTTTGGAACAACCATGATCGTCTTATTGGCAAGTCCGAGTCTCTTCTGCTCCATGCATGCAGCCATCATCTCAAAGGACTTTCCGGCACCAACGCAGTGTGCCAACAGGGTGTTTCCTCCAAGAAGGATTCTTGCCACCGCATTCTTCTGATGTGGCTTTAACTCAATCGCCGGATTCATTCCCGGAAACTGTAAGTGACTTCCGTCATACTCACGCAGACGGATGTTATTGAATGTCTCGTTGTAATACTCCACATATTTCTGTCTTCGCTCCGGCTCTGCAAACAGCCATTCCTTGAACTTCTCCTTGATCATGTTCTGCTTTTCCCTTGCAAGCATTGTCTCGTTCTTATTGACTTCGTAATGATATTTGCCATCACCGTCATCAATCCTGTCCCTTACTGTTACAGTTTTAAGATTCAGCGTATCCTCAAAAATAGAATAAGCATCCATGCGGCTTGTACCATAAGTCTTAGTAGCTGCCACTGAATGCTTATCCATGCTCTTATTCTCGATGAACCATTCCATGCTCATCTTATTTAAGTGTACCTGAATGCCTGTATTGTAAAACTGGCTTCTGACTGCCCTTGCTCTTCTTGGTGTATTGAGAAGCTCATAGATAAACTGCTCATAATCAAGCGACTCAATCCATGTCGTACCAATCTTTACATCAATATCCGAGGCTTCAATCCATTCCGGCTGCACCTTTTCAAGTGCTGCCACATTGCCTGCAAATCTTTCTGCCTGCGGATTGTCTGTATCAGCCGCCATAGCCTTTGCTACACGAAGTTTGTCTCTCACATTTCCCGAAAGATACTCGTCTGCTGTCTCCCAGCCGATGTCGGGATTGTTCTCGTTGTAGCGGTCTGGATTTAGGAAAACCAGTCCGTCCAGCTCTTCCACAAGGACTGCCCTTCTAAGCTCTGCTAATGCATCATCACTTAGCGTTATCTCATCCACTGTCTGTCCGGACTTTTCTGCAAGTTCTTCCTTTGCATTTGTAATATCCGGCTCATAGATAGAAAGCATATAGGCAAGATTTACATATCCAAATTCATTGACGGATACATTTAATGCTTCCACAGCGGTCTCCACTCTGTCTATGACTGTCTTTGCCTTAATCGTCTGCTTATAAAACATATCCGCTTTTTTCACCTCCCCATCTTCGTTTACTTCCTCAAGACTGCAAAGAAGTGGATAATCGCTGTCATCCCTGAATGCTATTCTGTTTGCTTTTGAAGTAATGGCTCCATACTGCTTTACAAAGGCATCATATTTTACATTAAGAAGTCTCTGCTTATCAGAAAGCTCCTCCTCGCTGCAGCCATCCATCTGGATATCAATCAGCTCTCTTGTTATCTGTCTGATTTCATCAAGACTTCGGATTCGCTCCTCAGCAGTCTGTGATACTTCTTTTCTTACCATCTCGGAATTTTCCCTGTAATAGAGCTTTCCTTCAAAGAATGTGTAAGTGTAGTTTCTCACATCCGGATCAGCCGGGATAACTTCCTCTGTCTGCTCCGCCTCATCTGCCACTCTCTCAAAATCTGTCATCTGGGCTTTGATATTACCGATAGCTTTGTTTAGTGCTTCATACATATTGAAGTTCTCATCATCATTCACACAGACTGTATACCTGCTGTCCTGTCCGTAAATCCTCGTATCATACTCCATAGCCCCAAGCATCATTTCCGGATGCTCTGCAAAATAAGAGTTGACTGCAATGCCATTCTCAGTCACACCAAGGTGTACCCAGTCCGGCTCAATATCAATCTTTCTCTCCCTCTTCTGCAGAAACAAGATATCTGCTGTCACTTCGGTTCCTGCATTGTCTTTAAATGCAGTATTTGGAAGTCTTATTGCTCCCACAAGTTCTGCTCTTTCAGCCAGATACTTTCGGATAGTAGGATTTGCCTTATCAAGTGTTCCCTTTGTGGTAATTACAGCAACCATGCCACCCGGTCTTACCTGATCAAGTGCTTTTGCCAGAAAATAATCATGAATACGGAAGTTATACTTGTTGTACTTCGGATCAAATACCTTGTAATCTCCAAATGGCACATTCCCGACAACCACATCAAAGAAGTTATCCGGATAAGTGGTATTTTCAAATCCTGTGATACTGATATTGGCATTCTGATAAAGCTGCTTTGCAATTCTTCCTGAAATGCTGTCAAGCTCCACCCCATACAGCTTACTTCTCTGCATAGGTGCCGGCATACTCCCAAAGAAGTTACCGATACCCATAGATGGCTCTAATACATTGCCGCCTCTGAAACCAAACTGGACAAGTGCCGAATTTATGCACATGGCAATCTCAGGTGAAGTGTAAAAGGCATTGTTTACTGTTGCCCTTGCAGCACTGTATTCCTCATCAGATAAAAGTTCTTTCAGCTCTGCATACTGTTTGTTCCAGCCTGCGTTTTCCTCGTCAAATGCCTGTGACAGTCCGCCCCAGCCGACAAACTTCGACAAAACTTTCTGTTCCTCCGGTGTGGCAAGCCTGTTTTCTGATTCAATCTGCTTTAAAGTGCGGATTGCATCAATATTCCACTTGTATCTGGTCTTAGCACCGCCTTTTTCCATTTCCCAGAGATTATAGTGGAAGTTGTATTTTTTCTGTGCTGCATCATCTGAAACCACATGTCCATTCTCATCAATCTTGGTTTCCCAGCCATTCGCTATTGCTCTTTCCCTGGTTTCAAGACGATTGGCTTTTACACTATCCTCGATATCAAAGAATCTCTTATAGACCGGATTCATCTTATCCCTGTCAGCCTTCTGCTTTGTCTCATGATAATACTTCTTCTGGTCTTCTCCGCAGTAAAATGGCTGTTTTACCATATAGGATAAAATCTCGTATAACTCACGCCAATCGAGAGCACCTTCTTTACGCACACCATTCCTGTTCTTATAGCTGATCTTCACATATCCGCTTCTGATTGAGTACTCCACAAGACCATACTTATTGTTGGAATATGCCTTTCTTTCTGCATTATCTGTCCCTAATGCAATATCCCTGATAAGGTCAAGTTTATTTGGCATAAATGCAAAATCAGACTGCACCACATCCATAAGGAATGCCCTAAACGGAGTGTAGCAGCTGCAATCTGATACAAGAATCTCCGCCGCATCACGCAGGTCTTCATCAAGCTCCTCAATACGCTTGGCATAATCAATCGGTGTAATATACTGAAGCTCTGATGAATCTTTTTCAGATGTTTCAGCTTCTATCTCGGCACCATATTCTGCCTGTGTTACCATGCGGTCTTCATCGGCAGCTTCCTGTGGTGTCATGCCTTTTGCACTTACATAATCTCTGTTAGAAGCATAGCTCTCCGGCTCATCCGGTATTGCATAATCATCAATCTCTGATTCTGCCTCTTCCGGTTCCACTTCCCGATATTCGGCATCAATGACCTCATCATCCTCACGGAGTCCGTCCATCGCAAGCTCATCAATACGAGGTGTCTCAGGCTGGTATTCCCCTGTAAGAATAAGGACACCAAGCTCTTTTTCGATATCTTTCCATGAAACATATCCTTCAACCTCTCCATCCTCATCTCGCCACTGAAAACGCAGTCCGTTCCCATGAAATGTGTCATATCCGTGCAGTCCCAGTCCGTCAACCGGCCAGCCTGCACCTCCCTGACCATATTCTGCTTTGATACGCTTTGCTCTGGTTCCTGCATCAATCTCTGTTTCAAAAATCTTGCATACCCTGCCCTTACCACCGATAAAACCTGTACCTCTCATAAGCACCTGTTTGATATACTCACCTGGTACTGTGGCTGACTTCTTTGGATTCAGGTAATTGTATTTACCTGCTAATGCAGCTTTTCTGTCCTGCTCGAACTGACGCATAAACTGATTATTGTTTTCGTCCTCAGTATGAATGGTGCCAATGCTTGCCTGCCCGTTCTGGTCGAAAAAAAAGGAAGCCTGTGTATATTCGGCTTCCTTACTGACACCCAATGAATTGATTTCATCAAGTTCCCTATTCAGTTCTGTATCATCTGATTCTAGTGGAATCGCATCACTATCTGATTCAGTACCACTTCCTCTGCCTGCATCTTCGCCTGCTCTCTTATCTTCCACATCTCCATTGTCGATGACGGATCCTGTGGCTTGTGCTTCGCCAGATACTGCATCTCTAACTGGTCGTACAGCTGATTCGCTTCCTCCTCTACCGCTGACATCTTCTCGTACATCTTCCCGAATCTCATCAGCGTCTTGTATCTTGCCGGCTCGTTCTCTTTGAGATAGTTCATCGCCATCCTTCCGTATTTGCCCAGCTTCGTGAGATCCTCCGTCTCGTCCGGCATCTCTATCTGCGGATAAAGCAGTCCATCCACTTCCTTGTAAGTCATTTCTTCTAACATATCCAATTCTCCTTTCGCTCTCGATTGCCTTTAAGTTACGACTAAATTCTCTAAGAACACTACAGGAGACATCGCATACAATGGAACCAAGACGGTAAATGATCTCTTCGTCTTTGATATTTACGATCTGACTAAAATCCTGTTCTTGCACAGATAAGTCAAATCCGCATCTCGTCCCTACAGCATACATGACACTTGCATATACAAGCTGCTCCATGTCCATTTCCTGCTGTAAGCCATTGCGTTTCTTACTTTCTTCCTTTATCACACTACCTGATAGCTGCATAAGCTCGGTCATTCGGTCTCCGAACTCTTCTTTTATTATAAGCCAAACATCTGTTCCTGTAAACTGTTTTAATATATTTTTTAGAGACTCCCTGTCGCTGTTATCGTACTGCTCAATCTGACCTTCTGACACAAGAAAATCCACATAATCTTTAAGATTTTCTCCCTCAAGGTCCCATGTCAACTTAACATTCTTCCCTCCGGTATCACTGATATCAAAGATATACCTCATGCGTGGATTCAGTGCCCTTGACGGGAAGATGGCGCAGCCTTTCGCACCACGCTTTACATATCTTCCCACCTTTTTCCAGGTATCATAATCTGCCATGAGTGTGCTTTTTTCCGGAGGTCTCTGAGCTGTTACCATAACGATATTGTCAAATTCATAGCGGTATAACTGACCTGCGACCTTTAACACATCCTTCCAGTTCTTTTCTGATCTTGTGATGTTACCAATTTCAGAATCGTATATCGCTTTGACCTTCATATCAACGCCCATACCTTTGTCCTCCTCTACTTAAACATCTCTGCAAACAATCCCTTAAATAGCTTTAACTCATCCTTATCCAGCTCGATTGCAAATTCATTGTCGATTGCCTGTTTTTCGCATTTATCCTTTTTCTTTGCAATCTTACGCACCACACGAAGAATCACATAGCACTCCTTGGACTTTGCAATGCTCTGTTTAAAGGTCAGCTCATCCTCATCGACTGACTTCTGTGTCTGATAGATAATCTCTTTTAACTTATCATTGATACCATCTACTTCCTCAAGGGAAATAATAACGGATGCCTTAGAAGCACCCGATCTGTCCCACTCCTTATGAAGTTCCTTTACTAAAAACTCCATGTTCTTAATTACTGTTGTTGAATCACTTTTCATCTTGCTTTTCCTCCGTTTTCTTTTAATGAATAAGGGAGCTGACCTTCGCTGATAGGCGCAAAATCAACTCCCTTCATGTCCTCTGCTCCAAGGACTATCTGCTCTGCATAATACATATCCATTGCCTTATTGATGGCATCGTCAAGCGACTCTGCCTTTACTTTCTGTACTCGTGAAAGCACTTCTTTTATCTCAACATCAAATTCCTGTTCCATATGATATCGCCTCCTGTAAAAATCTCATCACCGGCTCTTTTCTTCCTTTACCTGTCTTTCCTTAAAGCCTTCATCGTACTTTCCATCTTCCAGCCTGTCGTAAAAACAGTCCTCTTCAATCGTTCCAAAATCCTCATACATCTGGTGAAGGAAGTCATTCTGCAGCTTCTTCGGTACATCATCATCCTTTGACATATCCTGATAAAAATAGAACTTCTGCTTTAGCTTTGCCCTGTAATCATAGATATCCTCTATCTTTTCCGGTGTGCCATACTCCCTCTTGCATGCCTTGAAATTTGTAGTTGAAAGTGTGGAACCTAGATAAATGCCATGCTCCCACGATACCCCGATTGTGGTATTGTCCTTTGTAGGCTTCTCATCCTTCGGATAACGCTTATACTCTGTCGCACCAAGGGCGATTGTAAGAGAACCTGACTTCATATCCATCACCACAAGATTTCTTGGTGATAATGCTTCAAGCACCATGTAATCATGGTCATTGAAGTTATGAAATGTCTGTCCCCTTTCAAATGAGCGGTTCTCCATTTCATAATGCAGGTTAAAATCATCCACCCAGCCCTTATCGGTCATTCCAATCTCCTTAAGCTTTGCAACACATTCATAAGAACTGGCTTCTTTATCAAACCGAAATTCTTTGGAATCGTTATAAAATCCCTGAAGAAAGTGTCCCAGCTGAATATCATCCAGACAGAATCTCGCAGATACCGTTACATTTGCTGCCCTGTAATACTCTGTGAAGTTATCTGGTTTACCAAGCGTCCTTCCAAGCTGCAACAAATTGTCTGCAAGCTCTGACATGTCATCAACTGCTATAAAACTCTTATAATCATCCAGAGTCATCAGCATATTTGTCTCTGTTCCCCTGTCGTTTTCTGTTACCAGTATCATATCTTTTAAATCCATTCTTACCTCCAGTCTCAGAGAGGGACTATGCCCTCTCTGCAAATTTCCTGTTATGGTCTTCCTATCACAACTATCTTCCCTGTGCTTGCCACATCCCTGTAAACAACGCCAAGACTTTCATTAAGTGCCTCTACCACCTTGCCATTTCCGACGTATACTGCCACATGGCTGATGTTCTTATATCTTCCATTACTTGTAAAACTGTAAAAGATAAGGTCTCCCGGCTGTAACTCATCAAAGGAAACAGTCTTTCCGGCTTCATCCAGTCCCTGTGCCTCCGCTGCCGCTGTGGTTGCACCACCGTAACTAATATCCACACCTGCATCCTTCCATGAATAATAGGCTAAGGAACTGCAGTCATAATAGTTACCGCTGTCTCTTAAATCCTGACTATAAGGGAAGCCAACTCTGTGTAGTGCATAGGAGCAGACTGTTTTCTGCCTGCTGTCTGTAATTCCACTAAGGATGGCATTGATTTCATCCTCAGTCATGGAGCTTACTCCCGGACTTCCGCCTCCGCCACCACTTCCGCTTCCGGCATATCCAAGCTGTCCCATAAACTCCGGACTCATGATCTGCTCAAGCATTTCCACCTGATCAGAATTAAATCCATAGACCGAAATCATATCTCTGTACGATTTCAGTGTGACATTCACATACAGAACCGACTTCGTAACAGTAGTTACATTACCGTCTGCATCCGTTTCTTCCACATCCTTTGTTCCTGTGCTTGTGGTGTATGAACACATATCATTTACAACTGCCTGCAGCCAGCCTTTTGAAGTCTCATTCATGACTGTTGCAGTATCTCCGACACCATGCTTGACCATATAGACTGCCATGATGTCATAGTAATTGCTTGGGGTTTCTTCCATACCTTCATAATCCACATAGACAAGCTCTCCAAGGTCATATCCGGTATGCTCATTCACTTTCGTATTCACATCCCGGTTAAACTCCTGCACATAAGCACTCGTTACTGTCTGCACGGTATCTCCTGATTCAAGTGGTGGCAGAAATAAAGCAAATGGAGAATTGTAAAGGATTGCTATCACCGCTATAACCGGAACCGCAATCATGGCAACTACAAGTACAAGTAACAACAGCACCAATCCAATAATCGGTGCAGCTGCCTTTACCCAGGTAATCACTTTTCGCACAATCAGATCCTTTACCAGCTTTGCCACGCTATCTGTCTGATTCTCCTGTGCTTTCATCTTATCCAGAAAGAATTTTATCTTCCTGCTCCGGTTGGTCATCTTTTCATCCTTGACCTCTATGGACACACCTGCAGCATATCCGGCTGCCATGCCGATTGCCGTGCCTACTCCCGGTGCAACTGCTGTTCCTGCCGCTGTAGCAGCTGCCTTTGTAGCAGTTTTTGTTGCAACCTTGGCAGTAGTCTTGGCTGTTTCTTTTGCTGTCTCTTTAGCTACAGTCTTTGCAGTATCTTTGGCAGCTTTCTTTGCTGTCTTTTTTGCCAGCTTCTTTCCTGCATCTACCTTCTTGATACGCTTCCTTGCCTCGGCTGCCGCCTTTTTCCTGAAAAGTGCTGCACCCTTAGAAGCAGTTCCGGTAACAGGTCGGCTCGCTTCATATGCAAGATATGCTGCCTGCGATACCTCCTGCCCGCCTTCCACCTGCTCCGTTACTGCCCCGGCTGCAAGTGCACCTGTTCTTCCTGCTATGTGAAGATTGGTGTTCTTGGTCTTGATGGAAGTGTTTGATTCTCTATAGTTTCGCTTAAATCTTGATAGTCCCCTATTCTTCGGCTCTGACTGATGAATGGTACTCTTGCGATAGGACTTCTTTTTATCATCAGATACCTTTGCACCGATAGTCTTAGGACCTCTCTCTACTGTATAGATGTTGCTGCCTTTAATCTTGGCACCCTTTGGCTCGTGGGCATGAATCTTAGCTTTCTCCTTTGTGTGAATGATCATCGGCTTGTCATCCACCTTTTTTATCTTCAATGTTCTCACCTTCTTTCACTCAAAATGCAAAACAGCCACCCAGCTTCCCGGATGGCTATGCTTTGAGGTCGCAAATTGCGACCTCTATCAACATTATTCGACATTTTTCTGCATTTCACGTTTCTTCTGTTCCGCAATCTTCTCATGAATGTTGGTATTATACAGCCTGTACAAATCTGTATCCTTACTAATCTGATTATCAAATGGAATCACCACAGAACCACACTTGATAAGTCCCATTCCCGATGCAGTATTGGTTACGAATCTTAGCTGTGCCTCTGATACCCCGATAACTTCCGCCATCTTGGAACTGTCCGTATTTGCCTGCTTCAAAAGTGCCACAAACTCAGAGTTTGCAAGCATTGTGGTTGCTGTGTAATTCTGCAACAGATCGACGACATTCTGCGTGATACCTGTACAAAGACCTCCCTGCTTTCTTACTTTCTTCCAGAGCTGCTGCAGATATTTTGCAGAATACTCAGAATTAAGTAAGACGTGGAACTCATCAATATAGAGCCATGTTGCCTTGCCTCTCTTGCCATTCTCAACAATCCTGTTCTGAATAGACTCCATCATGACAAGCATTGTGATAGGACTAAGCTCTGTACCTAAGTCCCTGATGCCATATACTGTGAATCTGTTATCCACATCCACATTTGTCTGGTGATTGAAGATGTTAAGTGAACCATTTACGAAAAGCTCTAGTGACAATGCAATGTCCTTTGCCTCGTCCTCCGGCTGTGCCATAAGGATATCGTAAAAGTCACTCATTACAGGGATATACTTCTCTTTGCTCCTTGCAATGTCGATATACAGTTTTCTCACACAGCGGTCGATGATTGACTTCTGTCTTGAATTTAAACTATCCCCGATACACTGCTCACAAAGTCCAAGCATAAACTCGCCCTTCTCTCTAACCATTCCCTTGGAATCATTCGGATCAAGGCTCCATACATCCATCTCCAGCGGATTCACATAGTTATCCGTGTAGGTAGACATATTTACCACTGTTCCACCATAAGTATCAGCTATATCAAAGTACTCGTTCATTGGATCTATGACGATTATCTCATCATCTCCCGACAAGAATACGCTGCCCATCTCCATCTTGCAGAAGAAGGATTTACCGGAACCCGGCACACCAAATACAAAGCCATTTCCGTTGATAAGCTTCTTTCTGTTACCGATATTCACATTCTTGCTGATCTGGTTGATACCATAATAGTTGCCTGTGCTGTCATTAAGCTCCTGCACATTGAATGGCATAAGTACCGCAAGTGACTGAGTAAGAAGGGTACGCATTGTCTCCACCTGTCTTACACCAATCGGAAGTGCTGTGTTGAGAGCTTCCCTCTGCTTTAAGTAGTGTATATCAATCGTGCAGCTGTTACGCTTTCCGATGGTCTCCACAGTCTCACATACACTCTCAAGCTCCTTCTTGCTTTCTGCCATAAGAATAATGGTTACTCCCACGAAGAAAAGGCACTGGTCATTCTCACGGACGTCATCCATGATTTCCTCAATTTCTTTTTTCTCCGTTCTCTTGGCGTATGAAATTTCCGTAGAAAAATCGTTATTCTTATTACGAACTCTCTGCTGTTTGATAATATCCGACTCAATACCAAGGTATTTTTTCTGAAGCACCTTTGTTGTCAGATCCTTTGGAACAGGCACCACATCAATACTCGTGATAGAATGAACCGGAAGGGAAGTAATCTCATTGATGAATCTGTCTGACAAACTGCTCGGATACTTTTTGATAAAAAGTGCCTTGCAGAATTTACTCTCATCCTCAAAATGGTCCGGGAAATATTTCACCATCCCATTGCACAGGTCATTTCTAAAATCTGCCCCGACCTTCTTTGCCTTTTTGATATCAAAATCAAAGCTGCCCTCATCTCCAAGATGATAATAGTCATAAAGCACTTTCAGCCTCTCATTTCCATTAAGAGGCACAATCTCCGCACCAAGCTCAATGAAAGCCTTGTGTATCGTTGCCTCAAGGGTTGCAAACTGTGCCTTCGCCTCCTCAAAGTTCTTTCTCTCAATCGTGATTGTCAGGTATCTCTCCTGCTCAATCCCCTGTCTGCCCTCAATAATCTTCTCTTCAATGATGTCATTGTAAATTCTTCTGTAATTATTGAAACCATCATTTTTCTCAGCAATCAGAACCTTGTCACGGAGTTCATCCATGTTTTTGTTCTTATTGTTGATCGTAATCTTATAATTACAGTCCAGCGAATTTAAGAACTTGCAGTATCTCTCGAAAATACCGATCTGCTCATCCTCGGTTGCTGTCGTGTAATTGATGTCCTGAAAGCGGTAGCATTTGGAATACTTATTTTTGCTTACTTCAAAAATGCCGTTTTCAGCCACCGCCATAATCTCTATGGTTTCCTGAATGGATTTAGGTGTCTTATACAAAGGCTCACTCGCCTTCTTTAATAACTTAAATCCGTCTGTAAATAAACCCATGTCTCTAACCTCGCTTTCTTATAATGAAAGCCCGCCGGGAACTTCACCCTGCGGGCTGTGTTCCCGACCTTTCGGTCAGATACTATTCGTTTCTAATGCATTGCCTTATATGCTGCAATGCCTGCTACTGCCGCCACAATGACTGCAACAAGTCCAAACAGCATGTTTCTCGTCTTTTTCTTCATTGCTTCAAACTCCTCCTGCTTCTTTACAGCCGAATCAGCTGTTACAGTCTCCGGTTCAGCCTTTCTGCCTTTCTTCTTTACCTGTTCATTCTGCTCTACTTCTAACTGCTTTATTGCAGGCTCTCCTTCTGTTGATACATAGGTAAGTGCCTTGTTTCCAAACATAAAATGCAGTTTCTTTCCCATATACTCGTAGAAATTCATCCCGTTAAAGGAATAGAATCCGCCAAGTGCAATCGGTGCCACACAGGGAATTGCCACATAAGCAGAACCCGTAAGACCGATATACTTGTAAAGAAGAAGGACGATACCGCCACCGACTACCACGCTTGCAATGGAAAATATAAGCTGCCTTGCTTGTAAGTGTCTGTGCACCCTTCACGCTTCCGACAGTCATTGCTACAATCATTTTCTATCCAGAAATCAAGAAAATCTGAGTAAGAAATATTATTGTCAACAACTACCTCACCAACATTCTCATATTCATACAATGCCTGCCGTCCTGCAGCTCTTGCTTCACGTTTTGTGGCAAATCCGGATTTTGTTCTCCTTCTTCTTTTGCCCCCTTCATGTGCCAATTCAAAACAATACTCATACACTTTCTTACCATTTTTCAAATATCTTTCTCTTACAATTACTTCGCTCATTTACTTCTCCTTTCGCACAAGAGATATTAGAAATTTTAATAAATAAAAATACAAAAGGCTATTACCTGCGAGGCATAAAATATAACCCGAATTAGTATTCCAAGTCGCCAATATTTCACTTTCCAAGTCGCCAATAATTAAATATGGCGACTTGAGGGCAGCGTGCAGCTATTTTTACACCAATTCCAGAAAATGAGCTAAAAAAAGAGACTCATACCAAAAATGATATGAGTCTCCAAAAAGCCTATAAAATCAAGCTTTCTATTTAGAATTTGCCCTCATCAGCAGCCTGCTCAACAGAAACGGCAACTGCTACTGTAGCACCAACCATTGGGTTATTACCCACGAAATTCTTCCGTTTAATAATATATTTCACTATGTCATGTAATGTTCAGTAATGATTTCAAATTAGCCTATTACACGCTATTACCTAAATATTATTATGCTTACCAATATTATTTTTTGAAATATGTTATTTTCTACAATGTTGTCCTGTCGTTGACTTTGCCTGATTCTGACATTATCACACTACACATAACATCAAGTGTCTAACACGTTTTTATTATATCATCACCATCTTTTTTTATAATACTAACGCTTATGAAATATACTAATAAAACAAGGTCAGTCTTTCCACACCATGATGATTCCAAGACTGACCTTAATGTCACTAATTCATATTCTGTTGCAATTCTTTTATGTTGTCCAAATCAGACAAATCCATTCCTTCATATCTCTCAACAAAATCTATCAATGTTGATTTACGAACCTTTGGACTACCTAACCGAAGTGCAGGTAATAGTTTTCTGTTAATCAGCTCATATACCAGATGCACATTCACCCCTAATACCGCTGCTGTCTCACGCACATTGTACAAAAGCTTTTCGTCTTTTGAATAGCATTTAAATTTGTGAAATACGCTAAATACAGACTGAACAATTCCCAATATGTTTAGATCGGAAGAGCACACGTCTGAACTCCAGTCACGCCAATATCTCGTATGCCGTCTTCTGCTTGAAAAAA
>ENA-USYR01000304-USYR01000304.1-human-gut-metagenome-genome-assembly--contig:-NODE-304-length-28514-cov-49.411084_pt1 | contig 28514 bp, 17 predicted proteins | sample MGYA00250064_ERZ773510 | MGnify/ENA primary metagenome ERZ773510 (study PRJEB29103, sample SAMN06112082) | human gut metagenome | biome: human gut; feature: ankylosing spondylitis patient; material... | reverse complement strand
GGAAAAGGCTAATGACTAAAAAGGGATCATTAGCCTTTTTATTTTAATACACTATATAGAATCGCGGAGACGCTTACAATAAAAGTATGATAGATACATTTTTTTAGAGCTATCTATCATACTTATTCTTTTGATAATTAGAATATTATTAAAATGAATGATAGTATGATAGATGTTTTTTCTATTGTGTATGACCGAATCCATACAGTTTCACTCATTTTCGCACTGTTTCATTCATTTCCATACAAATAGAAACTAAACAAATACAAGTCTAATGTATTTCCGCATAAAAAATAGAAAATTCCAATATCGGTTAATATAAGGTATTAGTATATACTAAATGAAAAAGAAAGATGCTTACTCCTACCTTTAATTTTTCCTTTTATTCTTGACAAAGAAGAAAATTGTCGTATCTTTGTGATACTCTTCATATCAACCAGGCAGGGAACCTGCCTCGTTTCGTGGCAGGCATTTTTATGCCTGTCCTGATGCTTCATATGGCGGTTTCGTACCCCCGTGTGGAGTGTTAATGCACCCACTGCCTGGTTGGTGAAGAGTAACGGGAAAGGCGGAACCGCTCTTATTTTATAGAAAATCTTCGCCTACCACCTTATTCATAATTATATTATGGAAACAAAACAAGTTACCGTTCAACCAGCGGTGGGAGGCATGATAAAGGCTTCCAAAGATTCATTTGTTATTCCTAAAGAAGAATTAAAGGATTTCTACCTTAAATTCGCTTTCCTTCTGGACCCGGATTCTTGCTCCGTAAACCGTACCGAATTCGAACTATTAAACATTCTGCTGAAAAACCTAAAAAAAATCCTGGCAGCATTGACTCACCTCAACACCCATCCTTGGGATGAAGGCATTGCAGAAATCCAAATTTCATGCGGTGCTTATTCCATACAAGACAACTTGAGCAAAGAAAAACGTATGCAGATGAACACCTCTACGGGTAAACACCTACAATTTCTCACCCAAATGGCTGTGAGCAGCCCAGTGTTCAAACTGTTATTCAAGAACTATCACAACCATTATATCCAAGTGGAAAGTTTGGTTAAACAGATGGCTAAAGAAATCAACGAACAGCAACAATAAGAATAGAAGTTGGAGAATCAACAGAGGGGGTACTTTTAGAAAAACACATTATTTTTCAAAATACCCCCTCTAAAATAGGGGTACTTTCAGAAAAAACATATAATTTTGCGCCATCAACCGATAAAAAAATAGACCATTTATGTCAAAAATGCGTTTTTTTGCCTTACAAGAGCTTTCCAACCGGAAACCTCTGGAAGTTATTGCCCCTTCCAACAAACTCTCTGATTATTATGGTAGCCACGTGTTCGACCGCAAGAAGATGCAGGAGTATCTTCCCAAAGAAGCTTACAAAGCTGTAACCGACGCTATCGAAAAAGGTACGCCTATCAGCCGTGAAATAGCAGATTTAATTGCTAACGGTATGAAAAGTTGGGCTAAGTCACTCAACGTCACTCACTACACACACTGGTTCCAGCCTCTGACAGACGGAACAGCCGAAAAGCATGACGGCTTTATCGAATTCGGCGAAGATGGCGGAGTGATTGAACGCTTCTCCGGAAAACTACTGATCCAGCAAGAGCCGGATGCTTCTTCTTTCCCTAACGGCGGCATCCGCAACACTTTCGAAGCACGAGGATATACAGCCTGGGATGTTTCTTCACCGGCATTCGTAGTAGATACCACTCTTTGTATCCCCACTATCTTCATTTCTTATACAGGTGAAGCGTTGGATTACAAAACTCCATTGTTGAAAGCACTTGCCGCTGTAGATAAAGCAGCAACGGAAGTCTGTCAGCTATTCGACAAGAACATCACACGCGTATATACCAATTTAGGATGGGAACAGGAATATTTCCTTGTAGACTCCTCCTTATATAATGCACGCCCCGACCTCTGCCTGACAGGACGGACACTGATGGGGCACTCTTCTGCCAAAGACCAACAGTTGGAGGATCATTATTTCGGCTCTATCCCTCCACGTGTCACTGCATTTATGAAAGAACTCGAAATCGAGTGTCACAAACTCGGTATTCCTGCCAAAACCCGTCATAACGAAGTAGCTCCCAACCAATTTGAGTTGGCCCCTATTTTCGAAAACTGTAACCTTGCCAACGATCACAACCAGCTCGTCATGGATTTGATGAAGCGTATCGCCAGGAAGCATCATTTTAATGTACTCCTGCACGAAAAGCCATATAGCGGAGTAAACGGTTCGGGCAAGCACAACAACTGGTCACTCTGCACAGATACCGGTATCAATCTGTTCGCTCCCGGAAAGAATCCGAAAGGCAATATGCTATTCCTCACATTTCTGGTAAACGCCTTAATGATGGTTTATAAAAACCAGGATTTATTGCGTGCCTCCATCATGAGCGCCAGCAACAGCTATCGTTTGGGAGCCAATGAAGCTCCTCCCGCCATCCTCTCTTGCTTTCTGGGTTCACAACTCTCGTCTACTCTCGACGAAATTGTCCGCCAGGTAGGAAATGAGAAAATGACGCCGGAAGAAAAAACCACACTGAAGTTAGGCATCGGACGTATCCCCGAAATTTTACTGGATACCACCGACCGCAACCGTACTTCTCCTTTCGCATTCACCGGAAACCGTTTCGAATTCCGCGCCGCAGGTTCTTCTTCCAACTGTGCTGCCTCTATGATTGCAATCAATGCGGCCATGGCAAACCAGCTGAACGAATTCCGGGCATCGGTAGAAAAGCTGATGGAAGAAGGAGTTGGCAAAGACGAAGCTATCTTCCGCCTGCTGAAAGAAACAATTATCGCCTCCGAACCGATTCGTTTCGAAGGGGACGGTTATTCCGAAGAATGGAAACAAGAAGCTGCACGCCGCGGACTGACTAATATCTGCCACGTACCGGAAGCCCTGATGCACTATATTGATAACCAATCCAAATCAGTACTTATCGGCGAACGTATCTTCAACGAGACCGAATTGAACAGCCGTCTGGAAGTGGAACTGGAGAAATACACCATGAAGGTGCAAATCGAAGGCCGTGTATTGGGCGACCTCGCCATCAATCACATCGTACCAACTGCCGTTGCCTATCAGAACCGTTTGCTCGAAAATCTTCGCGGACTGAAAGAAATATTCCCGGCTGAAGAATATGAAGTATTAAGTGCCGACCGTAAAGAACTGATTCGTGAGATTTCACACCGGGTCACTTCTATCAAAGTACTCGTGCGCGACATGACCGAAGCAAGAAAAGTAGCCAACCACATGGAAAACTACAAAGAAAGGGCATTCGCATACGAAGAAAAAGTACGCCCGTATCTTGACCAAATCCGCGACCACATCGACCACCTGGAGATGGAAGTGGATGACGAAATATGGCCGTTGCCTAAATATAGAGAACTGTTGTTTACCAAATAAAATGTCTGCAAGATTGCACGAAAGCTCCCACTTTTGTGCAATCTTTTTATAGATTCGTTCATTTTCTCATTTTTTCTTTTTACTTTTGTGCTGTATAACACAGTTTTGTAGCACTCATGGTAAAAATGAATATGTCAGACATCGATATTTCGGAACCATTATCCGATATGTTAGCTCCTCTAAACAATGAGCAAAAGGAGTTTCTGATGAATAATTATACGATACAAACCTACAAAAAGAATGAAACCATCTACTGTGAAGGAGAAACGCCACATCATCTGATGTGTCTCATCAGTGGAAAAGTGAAAATCTTCAAAGATGGTGTGGGGGGTAGAAGTCAAATTATCCGCATGATTAAACCACGCGAATACTTTGCATATCGTGCTTATTTTGCCAAACAAGATTTTGTAACTGCCGCAGCAGCTTTCGAACCTTCCGTTGTTTGCCTGATTCCTATGAGTGCCATCACTACGCTGGTTGCCCAAAATAATGACTTGGCCATGTTCTTTATCCGCCAACTTTCCATTGACTTGGGTATCTCTGACGAACGTACCGTTAATCTGACACAAAAACATATTCGCGGACGCTTGGCCGAATCACTCATCTTCCTGAAAGAAAGTTATGGACTGGAAGAAGACGGTTCTACGTTGAGCATTTATCTTTCACGTGAAGATCTGGCAAATCTTTCCAATATGACTACTTCGAACGCTATCCGTACCTTGTCGCAATTCGCTACGGAAAGACTGATTACTATCGACGGAAGAAAAATCAAAATCATCGAAGAAGAAAAGCTGAAGAAAATAAGCAAGATTGGGTAAGAGAGTTTCTGCACCAATCGTTCCACCCTAAATAGTGAACATACATATAGAAAATATAATTGCAGACATAAAACGTGGCAACAAACAGGCTTTCAAAAAGCTATTTGATGACTACTATCCTATTCTTTGCGTGTTCGCATCCCACTATATTGAAGACAAAGAAGTTTGCAAAGACATCGCACAAGATGTATTGTTAGCTTATTGGGAACGGAAAGAAGATTTTGACGACATTTTGAAAGTAAAAAGCTTCCTTTATACCGTCACCCGAAATAAATGTCTGAATCACTTAAAACATGAGCAATTAGATATTCCCTATTTTTCTGGACAGGAAGAGTTCGATAGTGGCTTCGAAGCTGCCATTATCGAACAGGAAACATTCCACATGGTTCGCAAAGCGGTAGAAGAATTGCCTACCCAAATGCGAAATATCATCTTATATTCTATGAAAGGGTTAAAAAACCATGAGATTGCTGACAAATTGCAAATTTCAGAAGGCACTGTCCATACGTTAAAGAAATTCGCCTATCGCAAACTTCGCGAAAGTCTCAAAGGCATAAATTACACCTTATTACTATTTTTATGCAAATAAAGTAACTTTTTGATTACCCCGTTTTTTCGATTGGATTGTTTTACTTATATAATAAATCGAAAAAACGATGAATTCATTTAAAGAAAAATTTAAAATTGCAAAAATCTTAGCTTCTCTATTCACTCATTCGTCTACCCCCGAAGAGGAAAAGAACTATCGTGCATGGTTGGATGAAAACCCGGAACATCAAAAGATAGCCGACCGGATATTAAATAAGGAAACGTATGAAGAAAACAGCCGGTTAATAAAAAGCTTCTCTTCACAAAAAGCGTGGGAGAAAGTCTATCCGTTATTAGGAGGCAATCAATCGGGTACTGTTTTTTCGTGGAAAAAGAGTCTGAAATATGCAGCTCTCATCTTATTGTTATTAGTACCTGCTTCTTACTTTATCTATCATTGGATATCCAAAGAAACGATTAGCGACATCACTCCGGGAACCCTTGGTGGGGAACTGATCTTGAGTGACGGCAAATCTTTCAATCTTTCCGACAATAATCTTCCAGAGAATGCAGTCAGAGCATTTGTGATCGATTCTAAAGGGATCAACTATCAGATTCCCGCCAACAAACCGCAAGTAAAAGAAATCCAAAACACACTACGCACATTGCAGGGGATGGAATGTCTTATCACGCTTTCCGACGGCACGAGGGTACATCTCAATGCGGAAACCCGGCTGACTTATCCGGTTTGTTTCAGCAGCAAAGAACGTATTGTGCAAATTGAAGGGGAGGCTTATTTTGATGTTGCCCCGGACAAGGAGCATCCGTTTATCGTAAAAACATCGCATACATCTATCCGGGTAACGGGAACGTCGTTCAACGTAAGAGCCTACGCTGATGAAGATACGGAAAGTACAACCTTAATCAGTGGAACAGTAAGAATCAACAGTGGAAATGAAGAATTCGAATTAGTTCCCAACCAGCACTATACATATAATAAAAATACCGGTACAAATACCGTCGCCAACGTAAACACTGATTTGTATACATCTTGGGAATCCGGATCATTTATCTTTTTAAATGTCCCTCTTGAGAATGTGATGTCATACCTGTCCAAATGGTATGGATTCCAATATTCTTTTGAAGACGAAGCAGCCAAACAGGTGCGTATCGGAGCTTACCTTAACCGCTACGCCAACATGAACCCGATTATCGACATGATTACAGAATTAAATCTGGTCAATATCAAACAACGGGAGGGCATCCTGCACATTTCCTACAAACAGTAATAATACATAATATAACTAACGCATTATGAAAAAACGAGTAAAATCCCTGCCATGGGTGGTATCTTATGCAAGCAGAAACTTTGTGAAGTTCTGTCTTTTATGGATATTCTCCCTTTCTTCACTCATGATTCAAGCACAGGACAATCAGAGAATCTCCATCGACTTGAGAGGAGAAACGCTGGAAGCAGCGCTCTGGTATCTGCAGAATCGTACGAAATTTGTCTTTATGTATGGAACGGAAGATGTCGCTAATGTAACTGATATCACCATCAGAGCCAAAGACAAAACGATTACTGAAATTCTGGATGAATGTCTGGAAGGCACTAACCTGACTTACGAAATCTCTGGTAGCGCAATTGTTATAAAGAAAAGACAAAGCCAAAAGATAACCATCAGCGGTTGGGTCCGGGATACTAACGGTGAGGCCTTGCCCGGCGCTACTATCACGATCCGAGGTTCTAAACATGGAGCCATTGCAGGATTGGACGGGCAGTACACGTTTAATATTCCAGCACAGGAAGGGTTGATTCTTACGTACTCTTTTATCGGAATGGAAAAGAAAACGGTAAAATATACGGGTAAAAAAACCATTAATGTCACTCTGAACAGCTCCACCAGCACAGAAATAGATGAGGTGGTGGTAACCGGATACCAGAATATTCAACGTCGTGACATCGTTGGATCTATTACCAGCATCAAAGCAAAAGATATCATCATGCCTTCGTTTACTACTATTGACCAAATGTTACAAGGACGTGTAGCGGGTATGGTTGTAACCAATACAAGCAGTCGTGTAGGTACTGCCCCCAAGATTCAGATTCGAGGTACCAGTACGTTGCAAGGAAACCGTGACCCATTGTGGGTAGTAGACGGCATTATCCAGGAAGATTTTCAGGTAACATTAGACAGTGGCGACCTGATGACTAAAAATTTGCAAGACATTATCGGTAACCAGATTTCGTGGTTAAATCCCGCCGATATCGAAAATATCACCATCTTGAAAGATGCTTCCGCCACTGCCATCTATGGTTCGAAAGCCTCTAACGGTGTAATCGAAATCACCACCAAGAAAAATACTACTGACCGACTAACCGTAAACTACTCCGCCAACTTTAACATCGGACAACGTCCTAATTATGGGATGTTCAACTTCATGAACTCTCAAGAACGTGTCCGTTTCTCACAAGAAGCGTTTGATGCAGGGGTTAATTATATAGAAACACCTTATAAGGATCTTAACACCTATGAAGGTATATTACGGATGCTGCAGGAACATGATATTTCAGACATCGAATACAGAAAGCTTTATAACGATATGGAAACCCGTAATACAGACTGGTTCAAACGCCTGACACGTCGTTCGTTCAGCCATACTCACAACGTTAGTGTTTCCGGCGGAACAAACAAGTTCAGTTATTCAGCATCCATAGGATATAATAACAGTGAAGGCCAGGAAATCGGCAACGACAACGAACGTATGACAGGCCGTATCGCCCTGATGTTACGCCCTATAGAAAAGCTAACTATCAATCTGACTTTAAACGGTAGTGTTTCTACCACAAATGGCTTTTTCAACGAAGTCAACCCAATGAGTTATGCTACTAACACCAACCGCATCATCGATCCGGACGCTTATTATATGCAAAGGAACGGCTACAACTCTAAAACTGGTAAGATACAAACCCTTTCATACAATTTTATCAATGAACGGGACAACAGCGGTTCAAAAGCACGTTCGAACTTCATGTCCGCCTCACTAGATGTAAACTGGCGTATTCTTGATTGGGTAACCTACCAATTCACCGGAGGTTATTCGAATAACAATAGTACGAATGAAAGCTGGGCTACCGAACGTACTTACTATATTGCCAACGAGTATCGCGGCTACGATTTTAATTCCGTTACTCCCACCAGTGCTGAATTTAAAGCTGCGCAGCTTCCATTCGGAGGTATATTGTATACAAACGACAACAACCAGTATTCCTACAATATTCAGAACAAGTTACAATTCAGTAAAGCATTCAATCCTGATAACCGATTGAACGCATTATTGGGTATGGAACTCCGTTCATCTACAGCGAAAGGAACAGCCAATAAAGTTTGGGGATATGTGCCGGACAGAGGTGAACGTATTGTTGCTCCTACCATACCAAGTGAAGTGATAACTCCCAACAATCCTCCAACAGGCTGGGGAATATTAGGAGATATTTATAGTAGAGGCTGGCAAAGAACAGACAATACCAACAACTTCCTTTCATTCTTCGCTACTTTCGCATATTCATTCAAGAATCGCTATGTAGTCAATGCCAATGTACGAAATGATGCCTCCAACGTTTTCGGGCAGGATATAAACCATCGTATCGACCCGACTTATTCATTCGGTCTCTCCTGGAGAGCATCAGAAGAGGCTTTCTTTCAAAAACATTTGAAATGGATCACTACACTTAATTTCAGAGGAACATTCGGTATTCAGGGAAATGCTTTAACACGAGAAAGTCCTGAACTAATCTTAAGCCAACAGGGAGTACAACCCGGATATAATCGCTACTTCTCCACTATCGGCCAGATACCTAATCCATATCTCTCCTGGGAACGTACCAGAAACTGGAACTTCGGCGTGGATCTGGAACTGTTCCGTATGTTCTATATGAATCTGGAATATTATACCAGACGTTCCAATGCGGTAATCACCGTAGATTTGCCATTCGAATACGGAATTGATGATATGAAACGTAACGGTGGAATTATTTACAATCGGGGAATTGAATACACATTATCATTCACGCCTATCCAAAAGCGCGATTTCAGCCTGAACATCAACCTGAATGCCTCTAAAAACTGGAACAAAGGTGGAGAAACCAAAATTGACAGAAACACAGCAATGTACTTGAGAGGAGGTAGTACACAGATATTAAAAGAAGGTTATCCGCTGAGTGCATTCTGGTCATACTCTTTTGCTGGTCTTGACGGAAGTAATGGTAAACCAATGTTCAACTACGTTGAGGTCCCAGATGAAGAAAAGAGCAAAAGTATCGATCCGACTACTTACTTGGTATATTCCGGAGAAACAGAGCCGTACTTCACCGGAGGTCTCGGTTTTAGTTTCCGTTACAAATCTTTGTCATTAAATACCAGTTTCTCCCTTTTATTAGGTAGTAAAAAACGCTTGCCGTCACCTTACAGTGATTTTCAAGGAAGCGGCAGTATGATGCCGGATCCAACCAAAAATGTAAACCGCGATTTACTAAACCGTTGGCAAAAGCCCGGAGATGAGGTCTACACAAATATTCCCGGACTTCCGACATGGCCGATAGAAATAGGGTGGACCCTGCCTAATACAGATAGTGCAGAATCAGCTATTGAAATGTGGGAGAAATCAGATGCTATGGTAGTCAGTGGTTCATTCCTACGTTGTCGTAACATCGGATTATCATGGCAAATGAAAAAAGAATGGTGTGACAAGATCCATGCAAAAAACCTAGCTATCAATTTTAATATGGATAACATATTTGTAATAGCCAGCAAACGTTTCAATGGCTTCGACCCGGAATTAGAAAACAGTATCATGCCACGATCTTTCTCACTGGGACTTAATATCGGATTTTAAACTATAAACAAAGAAAGATATGAAACTTAAATATTTAATCTATACAATTACATTGACAAGTCTCACTGCCTGCAGTGATTTCTTAGAGCCCAAGTCACAAAGCAAATACATCCCCAAGGATGCCAATGCATTACAGGAGATGCTTATTGGAGAGGCTTATCCCCAACAAGGGAATACCAAATTTCTAGCCTATTTGGAAATACTTGCAGATGATATCGATCAAAATCAAGTGGAGGGTTACGAATTCCCTGAAAATGAACAGGGAAAAATGGAAACATTCGAGGTACTGTACAGTTGGCAACCCAATATGTTCGAAATGCAACAAAAATTAGGACAAGAGCCGAGCAATACATGGGGAAACCTTTATGAATATATTTTAGGAGCCAATGCTGCACTTGATTATACTGACGAAGTGTCCGGTACAGAAGCTGAAAAAAATTACATCAAGGCACAATCCTATGCTTTGAGGGCTTTCTTCTATTATATGCTGGTTAATCAATACGGACTTCCATATAATTACGACAAAGAATCATTGGGAGTTCCTCTAAAAATTGACAGTAAAATGAGAGATGAAGGTGAGGTACTGATGAAACGAAATACGGTAGAGGAAGTATATCTACAGATTGTTGCCGACCTAAACGAAGCAGAACGTTTATTCTTGACTCTCTCCGCCGCACAACAATATGAGCCAAACTACCTCGTTAGCCTACCTATGGTGCAATTATTAAAATCACGTGTGGCTCTCTATATGGAAAATTGGAAAGAGGCAAAAACGTATGCAGAAAAAGTTATCAAAGATTGGAACTTTTCACTGCGCGATCTGAATACAATCCCTGCACCGGAAGCGGGTATGAAAGAACCTTATTATACATTCAACACCTATGATTCTCCAGAAGTTATCTGGAGTTATGGAACCATAAGAGATTTGACAGGTGAATACGAAGGTTATATTGAAAAGGAAGGTAAGAATAATAACGATACCAGAAGAAAATTCAAAGCAGCAGATGAGTTGATTAACAGTTTCTCGGAAGGTGACTTACGCAAAGATCGTTATATTACTCGGGAGATACAGTATAATGAAGATGTCCCAGAGAGCAGTACATTTTATAATACGTATCTTCCCTATGGCAAATATAAGACGCTCCGTTCTGTCCCCACTTCCGGAAGCAGTGATTATTTCGCACTCTCTTTCCGGGTAGCAGAAGCTTATCTGAATTATGCTGAAGCTGCTGCCATGAGTCAAGCAGAAGGAGAAGCTATCACCACTATGAACGCACTACTGGAAAAACGATATGACGAAGGAAACATACCATCCTTTTCGGGATTGAGTGGAGATGATCTTATTACCAAGATACGTGAAGAACGCAGAAAAGAACTTTGTTACGAAGGCCAACGCTGGTTTGACTTACGTCGATATGGCATGCCTTCCATACAGCACAAATGGGAAGGAAAAATTTACACATTAACAAAAAATGATCCTTCATACGTATTACCTATACCTCCAAATGTATTGCAAAGAAACTTACTATTGGAACAAAATCCGTTCGGTCCGGAACGGGTTGGAGTTTCCATAACAAACTAACTATAAATTATAAAAATAATGATCGTTAATCCTAAACAACAGAAAATTATGAAGCCAATATATAACGTATGGATATTATTGTTCTGTCTCACATTCACGTCTTGCTACGAAGATGATTCAATTATCCCGACACCAGACCCACTTGCACAGGCCGGAGGATTTGAGTTTCCCCAAGGAGATAATTCTTGGGACAATGATGCCATGAAAATCTACCAAGACTTCGGAGTGAAAATAATATATAAAGATATCACAGAAAAAGACCTCAATAAAAATTGGACAGGTGGTGGTATCGGTGGCTCTACAAGAGTGTTCGAAAATTGTCTCAATGAGGAGATGGCGGCATTCTATATTACTTTTATGAAAAATCATATATTCCCTTATCTTAATCGGGAAGTTACGGACAGAGTATTTCCCATGTATTGGTATGTGGGATACAATTACTCGGTATTTGCCTCCATTGTACCGGGAGTGTTAGAATATTATGTAGCATTATCCGAACATGAAGAAAGCCAAACTGACTGCTGGGTAACTTGCTTCTGGGGAGATGCAGCTCACAGCACCTATGATGATCCAATCTCTGGATGGAAAACCCCTATTGCCGGCAACAAGGACAGTTTTACTGTGCGTCGCTTCAAAATAATTGATGAAGTTATAAACACAGCCATCACCAGAGGTAACATTATCGTACCCGAAGATGAATTTGATGCAGGATTCGACCATTCAACTAAGATTGTCAGAAATGAAGATATTGAAAGCAAAGCTGATCCTAATTATTATCTTAGAAGAGGCTATCCCGGTGATGTAAATTCATTATCAGCAAAATATAGTAAACCACATTCTGATAATCCTCCAACAGCCAAAGAAACATTTATCGGTTACATGCAAATAGCCATGCGTCTTACTAAGGAAGAACGGGAAGCAATGTGGCCTTCGGCAACCTATCCATTTATGAGTAGTAAGTTCGAGTTTGTAACCAATTATCTAAAAAAATACAATATTGACCTGGAAGCTATCGCTCAAGGACCGGAAGAATGGGATATCAAACCTTATCCGGAACTACCAGAAGCTGATGCAGGAGATGACGATGATGATCCTTGGGGAGACTGGTAGAACTTTTTTCTTTATCCAGTAGTAACCAAGTTATTAAAATAGATACGGATAACGACAAAGCTATTCGTTGCTTTACGATATATTATAAAACTCAATATTATGGAATTAATAAAAAGACTCTCACTAATACTATTGCTTTTATGCACCACCTCCTCCCTATGGAGCAACGGCGGACTGCAGTTTAAGGGAAAGTTAAGGATACTTAGACCTACTACCTTACAAGTAAAAGATTTGAATGGAAACCTTGTTTTGACTTGTTCCATCAGCCAGAACGGAGTATTCGAAACAGAAAAGAAAGAGATCCAGCCCGACGTATATACGCTATGTATCGGGAAAACGGAACAAAACATTTACTTTGAAAATACTTCTGTTAGTATCAATGGCTTTTTCGATGAAAAGAATCCCGAACAAAGCTCACTTTCATTCACCGGCATTGATCCGTTTCTGACTTTACAAAACTATATGCCGGCCGAAAGAGATCCGGATAAAGCAACAATCTCGACTTCTGCCAAAGAAAAACTGACGCCTGCCATGGCGTCAGCATTAGCTTATCTGGCAGATGTGAATGATTACCCATCCAACAAAATGTTATTGGATATGATACCGGAACAAGATAGGAATTCTTTGTCTGCCAAATGGTTAATCAACAAAGTAGAAGTTCTCTCCCACCAGATCATCGGTGCAGAATGTCCTGGTTTTACGTTCATTGACAGCAATGGAAAGAGTGTAAGTTTAAAAGACTTCCGTGGAAAAATTGTCGTACTGGATTTCTGTGCTTCCTGGTGTGGTCCTTGCCGCAAAGAGATGCGCAGTATGCTGACAATATATAATGATCTGAAAGCGGATGATTTAGAATTCATCAGTGTTTCGTTGGATGACAGCGAAGCAAAATGGAGAAAAATGCTGGATGAAGAAAAACTGCCGTGGGTGATGTTGTGGGATAAAACAGGATTTCCCAAAAACAGCAAGACTCCAAGCGCTATTCAGGCTGCTTACGGTTTCTACTCCATCCCTTTCCTCGTTGTCATTGACAAAGAAGGCAAACTCGCTGCACGTAATGTCCGGGGTGAACAGGTGCGTGAAGCCATTTTAAAAATAAGAAAATAACTAGATTGTATAAATTATAACTCATCAACAATGAAGAAACTTATATTTCCTATCGTATGCTGTTTTATCAGCATTACAGTATCGGCTCAGTTAGTCAAACAAGAAGCAGAAACACAAAAGAAACAATCCGAACTGGACTGGTTTAACTGTTCTTTCGACAAAGACAGTGTATATGGTGCCGAAGTAAACAAGGCTTACGAGTATCTGAAAGCTAACAAAAAGAAAGCTAAAAAAAGACCGGTTGTTGCATTGATCGGAACAGGAATGGACGTAGAACACGAAGACCTGAAACATGCAATCTGGATGAACCCGAAAGAAAAACTAAACCAAAAAGATGATGATAAAAACGGGCTTGTTGACGATATCAATGGCTGGAACTTCATCGGAGGTAAAGACGGTCAAGTAATGGAAGCTCTGACGCGCGAAGGAGAACGTGAATTTTTCCGCCTAAAAGATAAATATGCTGACTATATTTTCGATGGAAAAAAGTACTATAAGATTGTCAATGGAAAACGCCAAGAAGTTCCCGTACCGGAAAATATGGAAGAATATAACTACTATTGCTATAAAGTCATGCCGGAATCAAGAATCGGAGGAACCTATGGTGGTCTCCAACTTTCTTATGTAATAGAAGAATATGTTGAAAAGTTCGATAAGGACATGAAAAAACGCTTCCCCGGAAAAGAGTTAACCGTTGAGGACTTCCAAAGTTGTTATGATCCCAAAGCAGAAAGAGACAGTCTTTCAGAAGTTGCCTTTGTGTTTACTGCCTACTATTTCAGTATCTATAATACGGATAAATGGGAACCCGTATATCAAAATATGGGAAAGAAAAGTGTAGCAACAGCCAAAACGTCCTATGAAGATGCTTTAAAGAAATACGGAACTGATAACCGGAAAGAAATTGTAGGTGATAATCCCTTGGATATTAACGACACACAATATGGCAATAATGTACTGTTGACGTCTGACGCAGCAACAGGAGTTATGAAAGCGGGAGTGATCGCAGCCAAACGCGACAACGGTGTCGGAAGTAACGGTATTGCCGATAATGCAGAAATTATGACTTTACGTATTCATCCGGGAGAAGGAGAACCTTATTTAAAAGATATGGCACTGGCCATCCGGTATGCAGTAAACCACGGAGCGGATATTATTTTATTGCCGGAACAAAATTCGTTATACCCGGAAGAACAGAGACAATGGGTAGCAGATGCGCTGAAAGAAGCTGAAAAGAAAGGAGCATTGGTAATAGTTCCGGTTTGGGATCTGTCAGTAGATATGGATAAAGATGAATTCTTCCCTAACCGGAAGATGAGAAAAGACGGAGAACTTACCAATTTTATGGTGGTTGCTTCTTCTGATAAGAATGGAAATCCGGTACTAAACACCAATTACGGTGCAACTACTCTCGATCTTTATGCACCGGGAACAGATATTTATTCATCCTATATGGGTGATACGTACCAAAAAGGTACAGGTGAAGGAATGGCTTCGGCTACTGTAGCCGGTGTAGCTGCCTTAGTGAAATCATATTTCCCTAAATTAACCGGCTCGCAAATCCGTGACATACTACTGAAGAGCGTCACTTCACGCAAAGGGGTGGAAGTGGAAAAAGGAATCCGCGTAAACGACAGTCCTTCACAAGACTTGTTCCTTTTCGATGATTTGTGTATTTCCGGAGGTATTGTAAACGCTTATCAGGCAATTTTGGAAGCAGAAAAAGTCAGCAAATAAAATTAGCTTATGAAGTATACGACTCGTATGATAGGAACCGTTGTCGCCTTTTGCATGGCGGTTCCTGTATTCGCCCAACAATATAAGGCAACTATACCTTACCGGATGGTAGGTGAAAAGATGATTATCGAAATGAAAGTGAACGGCACGGCACGTCCTTTCATTTTTGATACAGGAGGACGTACGGCACTCACGACTCAAGCCTGCCAGGCACTGCAAATGGCAGCCACCGACTCGGCTAAAGTAACGGATGTGAATAACGTGGAAAGCTATTACAAGACTACCCGGATAGAGAACCTGACTACCCCCGACCATGTTATTAATTTCAAAAATGCTCCGTCACTGGTCATTGATGAAGTAAAAGGCTGGGAATGTTTTGGAGTAGATGGCATCATCGGCAGTGATTTATTCGCCAACACCATTGTCACTATTGATTCACAAGCCAAAAATATTATAGTTACCTCTGCTGAAAAGCCATCGACAGTGTCTTTACGAAAGATGTTGAATTTCACCAAAGGGGGCGGTATGCCGATCGTCAGCATACAAATAGCTCCGGTTAGCAATATAAATGTATTATTCGATACAGGTAGTCCCAGTCTGTTATCACTTATCGAAAGTGATTTTGAAAAAATCAAACTGGAAGCCTCTATGGAAGTGGTTTCCGAAGGGTATGGAGAAGGGAGTATCGGAGTATCTGGCCAGGCGGACAAAGCTTCTTCTTACAGGGTTCGTATTCCATTGCTATCAGTCGGAGCCACCAAATTCCGTAACGTAACAACCAGCACCAACAATCACCCTTACACATTATTGGGCGTCAAACTGTTGCAATACGGTAAAGTGACCATTGACTATCCACGCGGAAGATTCTATTTCGAAGCATTTCAACCGGACAATGAAATAAACAATCAAGGTAACAACTTTGACTTAACGGTCAAAGACGGAGATTTGTTTGTATCTACCGTATGGAGCAGTACGAAAGGTAAGATAGCAGTCGGAGACAAGGTAGTTAAAATCAATGGCAAACCTGCTAAGAAATATGACTTCTGCGAAAGTATTCTGAACGGAATACCGGAATTAAAAGAGAAAAAGAAGACGAAACTGACGATTGAGACAGCTTCCGGAGTAAAGGATATTATCTATGAAAAAGAATAATATGAAAAGTATAGGAATACTGACCGGCTTATGGCTGCTATTATTTCTAAACTGCGGACAAAGAATGGCAGCGCAAATCCGGAATAAGGTTTGCGACACCATTCCTTATGAGTTTATACAAGAGAAAATCATTATCCCCGTCACTGTTAACGGTATAAAAGTGAAATATATCGTCGATACGGGAGGAAGAACCGGAACGATGTATGATGCCGCAACGGAAATGAAAGCTACTGCCGCAGGATATATGCGTATCTCCGATGTGAATGCACAAGGCTCCAATTATCAGGAAGCGCACGTACAGAATGTTTCTATCGGGGAAAACTATAAAATCAAGCAGTTGAAGACGATGGTACTGCCTAAGAATCCATTCTTCACCGGACTAGGGGTTGTCGGTATTCTTGGAGGAGACGCTTTCGCACAGTCGGTAGTCACATTCGATTCCCGTTCTAAAATAATGGTTATCAATTATCCGTATCGTCCCGAAGGACTAAAAGTAACGGATGGGATTCCGCTGTTGGATGAGACGGATCATCACTCCATTGTCAATGTCCGCTTAGGGGACAATGACTTCAAGGTTCTGTTCGATACAGGTGCGGGAGGCTTTCTGCTTTATTCTACAGAAGATTATGAAAGGCTGTCTGACATTTCGAAAGTTACTAACCATGGATATGGTATCGTAGCTGCCGGAATAACAGGTCTAGGCAAGCCGGTGGATATAAAGAAGGTGACTGTTCCTCCTATCAACATCATGGGGAAAGAATTCACGAACGTGGGTAGTACGACCACAGTGATGAATGGAAGCATCATCGGGGTGGATTTACTGGAATACGGTAAAGTAATTATCGATTATATGCGCAGACGATTCTACTTTTTCCCGTTTGAAGAAGGAAAAACCGACATGGGCGGTGCTCCCGCTCTCTGGAACGTGAGTATTCTGCCACGCAATGACAGATTCGAAATTACAACGATCTGGGACAGCATGAAAGATAAAGTTGCTTTCGGCGACCAGGTGATTAATATCAACGGTACTTCTTTGGACGATTGTCCCATGAGCCAAATGGCTGTGGAAGATATCATGAACGCCATCCCCGGTGATACCGGTTATATTATTGTCAAGAAAGACAATCAAGAGAAAAAGATTGAAATCAGGAAAGAGAAATGAACTTTAAACAGAAAAAAGATATGAAGCGAATAATAACAAAGATGTATCTCTGTCTACTTGCATTTTGTATTGCCGGAGGAATCAGTGCACAGACACAGAACAGTATGACAGAGGTCATTCCATTCAAAACCATTGATGGAAAGATTATCGTAGAAGCCGCCATTAATGGCGAAGTGGCAGACTTCGTCCTCGATCTGTCAGGACATAACGCCCTGCTTCCTGAGGCTCTCAAGAAGTTACGCATCGACACGGGGAAGAACGGTACTTTTAGTGCTTATCAGGATTTTGTATTCAAACAAGTACCTGTTGGAAAAGTATATGAAATGGCAACAGTTGCTATTGGCAACAACACGTTTAACAACGATCTGCCTGCTTTCACTCTGGAAGACGAACCATATCTGCGCAAGCTGGGAGTGATGGGTGTATTAAGCGGTGCTATTTTCCGCACTTCCGTTCTGACTATTGATATGCAGCGGAAAAAACTCACAATTACGCAGCCCTATCGTCCTTCTTACATGAAATTAAACTACCGGGAGAACTTTGAGCTAATTACAGGATTAGGAATCGTATGTCCGATATCCATTCAGGGAAAACCCGTTTCTCTTGTTCTGGATACATGGAGCGAAGGATTAGTGAATCTTACCGAAAAAGATTTCAATACATGGAGCACACAATATACCAAAGGAACCAACCAAAAAGTTTCCAATGGATATAAAGAAGCGACTCAAGAAGAGGAAAGCCTCATCTTACCTGAAACCATGTTTGTAAAAACAAAGATTGAGGATGCCATGGCAGTGAAGAATCCATACCTGAAACGCTCCGTATTAGGCAAAAAGATATTGGACTACGGAATCATATCCATTGACTATATTCATCAGAAAATTTATTTCCAGTCGTTTGACATGGTTCCTATACCGGAAGCGGAAGCTAAAGTAACGGAAACTAAAGTTGAAGACGGTAAACTGAATCCGATTACCCGCCAATTCTTCCTCGAACACATCTTCGACTACAGAAAAGGGAACGATTTCGTTTATAATGGCGACAAACCGGTTGTAATTGATTTCTGGGCAACTTGGTGTGGACCTTGCATGCGCTTACTTCCGGAAATGGAAAAGCTGGCTGAAAAGTATAAAGGTAAAGTTGTATTCTACAAGGTTAATGCGGACAAAGAAAAGGATTTATGCAATCACTTCGGTGTACAGGCATTGCCTACCTTATTCTTCATACCTGCAGGCGGCAAACCGATTATTGAAGTCGGAGCTACTCCGGAGAAGTACGTACAAATCATCGAAGAGCAACTACTGAAATAAAAACTCTCTCTTAATTATATAACTACATTAATCTGAAACTTTAGCTAAAAGCCGGACATCATTCCGGCTTTTTTTATTTCCATATTATTGGAACTTATCATATAAACAAGTACATTTGCCCTGTCAAATCTATTTATAACTTAACACACATTTTGACCATGAAGAAAAGTATTTCTCTTCTTCTTTTGTCCTTGCTAATGATTACCCCCAGTTGCCAGAAGACAAAAGAAGCGGCGAACGAGTACAACATCGTTCCCAAACCCAACCAGATTCTTCCACAGGAAGGACGCTTTGAACTTAACAACAAAGTCTGCCTCGTAGTTCTCTCGGATGCTCCGGAAGTAAAAAGCATTGCCGACAGCCTGGCCGAACAACTAAAACTGACAGCAGGAATCTCCTTGAAAGAAGCTGAAAGTGCAGATGGAAAAACGGCGATCTCTTTTGTTGTACAGGAAGGTATGCCGAAAGAAGGTTATAAATTATCGGTCACTCCCAGTCTCATTACACTCACCGCTTCCCAGCCAAACGGATTCTTTTATGGAGTGCAGACTCTTTATCAGTTACTCCCTCCGGCAATTTACGGAAAGCAGTTGGATAAGAAAGCTGACTGGTCGGTTCCTGCCGTAGAAATCGAAGATTCACCCCGTTTTGTTCATCGCGGACTCATGTTGGATGTATGCCGCCATTATGTACCGATAGACTACATTTACAAGTTTATCGACTTACTGGCTATGAACAAGATGAATGTCTTCCACTGGCATTTGACAGACGATCAGGGATGGAGAATCGAGATCAAGAAATATCCCAAATTGACGGAAATCGGTTCCAAGCGTGAAAAGACATTAGTAGACTATTACTATGTAAACTATCCGCAAGTATTCGACGGAAAAGAACATGGAGGTTATTATACACAGGAGCAAATCAAAGATGTAGTGGCTTATGCTGCAAGTAAATACATCAATGTTGTTCCCGAAATAGAAATGCCGGGACATGCATTGGCTGCACTTGCCGCCTATCCGGAATTGTCATGCGACTCTACACAGACTTACAAAGTATCTCCTACCTGGGGAGTATTCGAACAGGTATTCTGTCCGAGTGAAACGACTTTCAAATTCTTTGAAGGAGTGATGGATGAAGTTATAGAATTATTCCCCAGCGAATACATTCACATCGGTGGCGATGAATGTCCCAAGACAGCGTGGAAGAACAGTGCTTTCTGCCAGCAGTTAATCCGCCAGTTAGGGTTGAAAGATGATACAACTCCCAGTAAGATAGACGGAATAAAGCACAGCAAAGAAGATAAGTTGCAGAGCTATTTCGTTACCCGTATGGAGAAATACCTGAATAGCAAAGGCAAAAACATCATTGGCTGGGATGAAATTCTCGAAGGTGGTCTGGCTCCCAATGCGACTGTTATGTCATGGCGCGGTGTAGAAGGCGGTATGAACGCAGCCAAAGCAGGACATAATGCCATCATGACTCCGAATCCTTATGTATATCTGGACTACTATCAGGAAGAGCCGGAAATTGCTCCGACTACTATTGGCGGATACAATACCTTGAAGAAAACATATAGTTATAACCCTGTTCCGGACGACGCTGACGAGCTTGCTAAGAAGCATATCATCGGAATACAAGGTAATATTTGGAGAGAATATATGCAGACTTCAGAACGTACAGACTACCAGGCTTTCCCACGTGCAATGGCTATCGCCGAAACGGCCTGGACACAAAACGCAAACAAAGACTGGAAGAATTTCTGCGAACGGATGGTGACTGAATTTGAACGTTTGAAAGTTATGAACACCCAACCTTGTCTCAACTTCTATGACGTAAATATAAATACGCACGCAGATGAAAACGGCCCTTTAATGGTATTGCTGGAAAGTTTCTACCCGAATGCGGAAATCCGGTATACAACGGACGGCAGCGAACCGTCCAAAGTGTCCATCTTATATGAAAAGCCTTTCGTTCTTGAAGGTAATATCGACCTGAAAGCCGCTGCTTTCAAAGACGGAAAGATGTTGGGCAAAGTAGCTCACAAGCCACTGTATGGCAATTTATTGACAGGAAAGCCCTATACGGTTAATTATACGATGGGATGGACAGGCGATATATTCGATGAAAACGATGTATTAGGAGCTGACAAAACCACCTTTGGACTGACCAACGGCAAACGAGGCAATAATGCTTCTTATACTCCGTGGTGTAGTTTTGGCATCGTGGAGGGTAAGGACTTGGAATTTATCGTTCATCTGGATAAACCGACACAAGTCAGCAAAGTTATTTTCGGTTCTTTATTCAATCCTGCCATGAGAATTCTTCCTGCAGGAGGAGTTGCTGTAGAAGTATCAGCAGACGGCAAGCAATACACACGGATAGCCGAAAAAGCTTTGAAACACGATTATCCGGAAACAGGAAGAATTGCATTCACCGATTCCATTGAGTTTGAACCGGCACAGGCTACATTCCTGAAAGTCAAAATCAAGAATGGTGGCACACTGCGTAATGGTGTCAACTTTGAAAAGAATAACGGGCCGGAAGTCATTCCTGCCGAATTATGGATAGATGAAATAGAAGCGTATTAACCAAAGACAATCGACAAATATTGTTCGAAAAGCTTTGAGTTTATAAAATAAAGGGGAGCAAGACTCCCCTCTCAACAAAATCACCCACGCTACAGATTAAACTCTAGCGTGGGTGATTTTCATATTTATAAGGGTTTTAATACCCTCCTATGGTCGGATATAAACCGGATTAAATGAGTCCTTTGGCAGAAAGATAACGTTCTGCTTCCAAAGCAGCTTTACAACCACTTCCCGCAGCCGTAATAGCCTGACGATAATGCGGATCGGCAACATCTCCTGCCGCAAAAACTCCGGGAACTTTTGTACGGGGACTATCACCTTCCGTGATGATATAGCCCACTTCGTCCGTATCAACGTATTCTTTAAAGATTTCAGTATTCGGTTGATGTCCGATAGCCAGGAAGAAACCGTCGATAGGCAAGCTGTAACGTTCTTCATCCGGTTCGCCCCAACGTTTCACCAGGTTTACACCTTCTACCCCATTGTCGCCAAACAAACCAACTGCGTTGTGTTCAAAAAGAACTTCTATTTTCTCGTGGTTCATTACTCGTTCCTGCATAATCTTCGATGCGCGCAGGAAAGGTTTACGGACAATCAGATATACTTTGGATGCAAGTCCGGCAAGATAAACAGCTTCTTCACAAGCCGTATCACCGCCACCGACTACGGCAACTACTTTCTTACGATAGAAAAATCCGTCACAAGTGGCACAAGCGCTTACACCCATTCCGGCATATTTTTTTTCATCTTCCAGTCCCAGATATTTAGCAGTAGCTCCGGTAGCAATAATCAATGATTCTGTTTCAATAACCTTATCACCGTCGATTGTTATTTTATAAGGGGCTTTGCTCAAATCGGCCGCCGTAGCAATACCGAAACGAACATCTGTTCCGAAACGGCTCGCCTGTGCACGCAAATCTTCCATCAACTGCGGACCACTGATTCCTTCCGGATAACCGGGGAAATTCTCCACATCCGTGGTAGTAGTCAACTGGCCACCCGGTTGCAATCCTTCATAAAGCACCGGACATAAATTTGCACGTCCTGCATAAATCGCTGCCGTATATCCGGCAGGTCCTGAACCTATAATCAGGCATTTCACTTTTTCTATTTCTGCCATTTTAATTTATCTTTATCGTTTTGTTATAAACGTATATTATCTCAAATCTATTACCTCCGCATTGGGGTATTGTTTCTTATCAAACGTAAAAACCTGATCCGCATAATTCTGCTTAGTCTGATAACTTGTAATGGTTATCTCATTACGCGTCTGCTGACCACGCTGTTGAAGCAAAATACACAAAGGTTCATAAGTATCCTTTGTCACAAAAAGAGTGATATGTTCCAACTCCTGTTTCTTATCCCTGGCAGTCAAAACGACTTCCCAAACGGCTTTTCCACGATACGTCTTAGTTGCTCCTAACTTATAAGAGAATCCTTTCTGATACATATATAGAAACGTATACGGATTAATCTGCTGCAACTCTTCCTGTGTCGGATTGCTGACGTTCACTTCATCATTCTTTGTCACATAACTCCACTGCGTTTTTCCATCAAACCAAGTGATGATATCCGACGTTTTCAGTACGAATTTCTCTCCTTTCAACTGAATCGTTCCATTTTCTGCACCTTCTACCAGACCGTTCGTCACAGCCTTTACAGTAAAATCAGCCTTTACACCACCTGCTTTACGAAACACCTCTGCCGTCTTGTCAAGAATGACTTTAGCCTGCGACTGTTGTTGGGCAATCACAGGCAAAGACAGTAAAGCTATTAAAACACTAAAAATGTACTTTCTCATTTGATTAATAAACGAACGGTTACTGTAAATTGTTCAATCGCATTTCAAGATCGTTATCATCCATGCACAAGACATCGCGCGCCTTGCTTCCCTGGGTAGGACCTACGATTCCCGCTTTTTCGAGTTGGTCCATAATACGTCCGGCACGGTTGTAACCGATAGCGAATTTACGCTGAATTAACGAAGTGGAACCTTGCTGATGGATCACTACCAGTCGGGCTGCATCTTCGAACAACGGATCAAGCCGTCCCATATCAATATCTCCTACTTCACTACCACCATCTTCGCTCACGAACTCTGGCAGGAAGAACGGAGTAGGATAACTTTGCTGACGGGCAATAAACTTCGTAATTTCTTCCACTTCCGGCGTATCGATAAAGGCACACTGCACACGCACCGGATCGGCTCCCTGCAAGAAGAGCATATCACCCTTACCAATCAAACGGTTAGCACCCGGACGGTCGAGAATGGTACGGGAGTCCATCATGGCAGATACACGGAATGCGATACGTGCAGGGAAGTTGGCTTTGATCGTACCTGTAATAATATTAGTAGTCGGACGCTGTGTAGCGATAATCATGTGGATGCCGACAGCACGCGCCAACTGTGCAATACGGGCAATCGGAAGTTCCACTTCCTTACCGGCGGTCATAATCAAATCTCCGAACTCGTCAATCACCACTACGATATACGGCATAAACTTATGTCCCTTTTCTGGATTCAGGCGGCGGTTGATAAATTTCTCGTTATATTCTTTGATATTACGCACATGTGCCATCTTCAAAAGATCATAACGGGTATCCATCTCCACACAAACAGAGTTCAGGGTTTGCACTACTTTCGTTACGTCCGTAATAATCGGTTCGCCTCCATCAGGAAGTTTGGCAAGGAAGTGATTTTCAATCACCGAATAGATACTGAATTCCACTTTCTTCGGATCGACCAGCACAAACTTCAATTCTGCCGGATGCTTCTTATATAATAAGGAAGTGATAATGGCATTCAAACCGACTGATTTACCCTGACCGGTTGCACCTGCCACCAATACGTGCGGCATCTTGCAAAGGTCGAACATAAAGACTTCGTTCGTGATCGTCTTACCCAATACAATAGGCAAGTCATATTTGGATTCCTGGAATTTCTTGCTTCCGATCACACTCTGTCCGGAAACAATCTTCGGATTCTTGTTCGGTACTTCAATACCGATGGTTCCTTTACCCGGTATCGGAGCAATAATACGGATACCATCAGCGGAAAGGCTCAATGCGATATCATCTTCCAAACCACGGATTTTAGAAATACGTACTCCCTGTTCCGGAGTAATTTCATATAGAGTTACCGTAGGTCCCACGGTTGCTTTAATCGTACTGATTTCGATTCCGAAGCTGCGCAATGTATTGATGATGCGGTCTTTATTTGCATTCTGCTCGTCCATGTCAATCGTCGGATCATCATTTTCAAAATGCTTCATCAAATCGATAGTCGGGAAACGGTAGTTTTCCAAGTCCTTAGTAGGATTATACGGTTCGAGTTCAGGTCCTTGGTATTCTTCTTCCGAAGCTGCCGGTTCCACCTCAAATCCGGGTTCCGCCTCTTCCAAAGAGTCTTCCTGCACAATAGGAACAGGATTGGAAACAGTCGGTTCAAATACCATAGTCACTCCTTCACTTTCGTCAGATACGGAAGTATCTTCCTTTTCCGGTTTATTAATAGGAAAGTCGTCTTCAGGTTCTTCAGCCTGAATATCCATCACTGGTGCCGGAGGAGGTGTCTGTTTATACGTCCGTTTCAAATTGAACTCCACTTCTTGCGGTTGGGAAGTCGTAAATTCCGGATCTCCTTCTCCTTCCGGAACATTCTCCTTTTCTTCTTTCTTTTCGCGTTTCAGGAAACTCAATGCGAAGAGTTTACGCAACCAGATGACGGTACGTGCACTTATATATATGAAGAAACAGATAGCCGTTATCAACAGGATCATCCACACACCGGGTACTCCAACTTGCGAAATCAGCCAACGACTGACATTATATCCGTGCATACCTCCCAAATAAATGAAGGAATCCTGATAATGATCCATAAAGGCAAATCCGAAGAATACGGAGAACCAGACCAGCAAGAGTGTGCAGCCGATAAACCACTTCCACAGACGTACAACACGTACACGCATTAACTTCAATCCTGCCACTGCCAGGAAAACAAGTATGAAGAAAGAGGAAACGCCGAAACAGTCATTAATCAGATAACTGGCCAACTGCGCTCCGCGTGAACCTGCATAATTCTTCACTTGATTATTAACAGCTGCCAAATCTGCCGAACTACCACTATCAATAATACTTTGATCGGCAGCCCCCGTGAAGAAGAAGGAAGAAAAAGCCAACAACAGGTAAACGGAAAAGATGACCAGCATCAATCCGATTACAAAATGAATGGTTTCATTCTTAAATACAGCCACAATTTTACTGGGGGAAGAGGGAGTACGTTCCGCCTCCTTATCTAATTTCTTCTTTGCCATGAGTCTTTAATTCTTTTTTATAAAACTGGAATGAGATTCTAAGCTGCAAAAATAATAAAAAAATAACGAGCACTACGCTCATTCAATCCTTTTTCTTACCTTTGCGTTTCAAATCAATATAGATCATGGAAAAAGAAAGCCAAACGATATTTGATAAAAACGTAATTGAGTTCGTAACGGTAGCTGCCGAATTTTGTGCATTTCTCGAACGTGCCGAACGCATGAAGCGTAGCACTTTCGTTGATACATCATTAAAAATACTTCCACTACTCTATCTCAAAGCATCTATGCTGCCCAAATGTGAGACTATCGGGGACGAAGCACTTGAAACGTATGTCACAGAAGAGATTTACGAAATTCTGCGTATCAACCTTTCCGGATTGATGGCTGACAAGGATGATTATCTGGACGTATTCGTGCAAGATATGGTGTATAGCGACCAACCTATCAAGAAGTCTATATCGGAAGACCTGGCCGACATTTATCAGGATATTAAAGATTTCATATTTGTCTTCCAACTGGGACTGAACGAAACAATGAATGATTCATTGGCCATCTGCCAGGAAAACTTCGGTACACTGTGGGGACAGAAACTGGTAAACACACTTCGCGCCCTTCATGACGTGAAATACAACCAGGACACCGCAGTTTCCACATTAGTCACATCTTTTATCAGCATACTTCGCTTGCCGTTCTGTTCACGCAGGTCACAACGGCGGGTATATTTCATCATATAATCTATCACTTTACCGAAAGCCTGACTTTGATAGAACGGACTATCCGGGTTGGAGACAAAGAACAACGTCATCCGACCACCTTTCAGGAAGATCTTCTCCGCTCCCAAGCGTGCTGCCAGACGGCGGAGAGGAACAATACGAAGCAATTCTTCCGTTTCCGGCGGAACAGGTCCGAAACGGTCCTCCAGACGGGAACGGAATGCCTCTACGTCTTTATCCAGCATCAAACCGTCCAATTCACGATAAAGCAACATACGTTCGCTACTGCCCGTCACGTAATTAGCAGGCAATAACAGTTCAAGGTCACTTTCCACCTGACATTCATCCACAAAACCTTCACCGCTAATCTGCCCTTCACCTTTGATTTCATCCGCATACAAATCTGCAAATTCATCATTCTTCAATTCGTGAACAGCTTCGGAAAGAATCTTTTGATACGTTTCATATCCCAGGTCGGCGATAAATCCGCTTTGCTCGGCTCCAAGCAAGTTACCGGCACCGCGAATATCCAAATCCTGCATGGCGATATGGATACCACTGCCCAAATCACTAAAATTCTCAATTGCTTGTAACCGACGGCGTCCCTCTGCTGTCAGGCTACTCAACGGAGGAGCCAACAAATAACAGAACGCTTTCTTATTGCTGCGCCCTACACGGCCACGCATCTGATGAAGGTCACTCAAACCAAAATTCTGCGCCTGATTGATGATGATCGTATTGGCATTCGGAATATCAATGCCACTTTCAATAATAGTAGTTGCAAGGAGTACGTCATAGTCATAGTTGACAAAATCAAAAATGATTTTCTCCAGTTCGGCAGGTTCCATCTGCCCGTGTCCAATTGCCACACGACAGTCAGGGATATGGCGTTCAATCATCGCTTTTAATTCGGGCAGGTTTGCTATCCGGTTGTTGACAAAAAACACCTGTCCGTTACGACTCATTTCAAAGTTGATAGCGTCCGTTATCACTTCTTCATTAAAGGTATGCACTTCGGTCTGAATCGGATAACGGTTAGGCGGCGGTGTAGAGATCACACTCAGGTCTCGCGCACCCATTAATGAGAATTGCAGCGTCCGGGGAATGGGCGTGGCAGTCATAGTCAATGTATCGACATTTACCTTCAACTGACGTAACTTCTCCTTGACGGAAACACCGAATTTCTGTTCCTCATCAACAATCAGTAATCCTAAATCCTTGAACCGGACATCTTTTCCCAAAATACGATGAGTACCGATAAGTATACCGACATCACCTTCCTTCAATTCTTTCAGCACCGCTTTTGCCTGTGCGGCCGTACGTGCACGGCTCAGATATTCCACCCGGCAAGGCAATCCCTTCAAACGTTCGCGGAAGGTCTGGAAATGCTGATAAGCAAGCACCGTGGTCGGCACCAGAACTGCAACCTGCTTATTGTCCGCCACCGCCTTAAAAGCTGCCCGGATAGCCACTTCCGTTTTTCCAAAGCCTACATCCCCACAGACGAGACGGTCCATTGGGCGGTCACTCTCCATATCGGTCTTCACATCGACAGTAGCTTTGCTCTGATCGGGTGTATCTTCATAAATAAAAGACGCTTCCAACTCACGCTGCAAGAAACTGTCGGGACTATAAGAAAAGCCTTTCTCCTGACGACGTTGCGAATACAACTTAATCAAATCGCGGGCAATATCCTTGATTTTGGTTTTTGTACGCTCTTTCAGTTTCTCCCATGCCCCCGTTCCCAACTTATTAAGGCGGGGAGCTTCGCCCTCCTTACCTTTATATTTAGAGACCTTATGCAAAGAATGAATCGAGACAAACACCACATCCTCATTTTGAAAAACCAGTTTCAGAACTTCTTGCGTAGTATCTCCATTCGGAATACGCACCAATCCGGAAAAACGTCCGATACCGTGGTCCGTATGCACCACATAATCACCCGGAGTAAACTGATTCAGTTCTTTCAAGGACAGGGCCACTTTACCCCGGCAAGAGCCCAGCATATTATAAATAATATTTTTCTCATAATGTAATGTCTTTTTAGCTAGATTTAAAATTGCAA
>ENA-USYR01000301-USYR01000301.1-human-gut-metagenome-genome-assembly--contig:-NODE-301-length-28599-cov-10.378375_pt1 | contig 28599 bp, 23 predicted proteins | sample MGYA00250064_ERZ773510 | MGnify/ENA primary metagenome ERZ773510 (study PRJEB29103, sample SAMN06112082) | human gut metagenome | biome: human gut; feature: ankylosing spondylitis patient; material... | reverse complement strand
GGCTCGAACTCGCTACCTCCACCTTGGCAAGGTGGCGCTCTACCAGATGAGCTACACTCGCAACAGCAGGGTTTATATTAGCAGATTTTCTCCCCGCTGTCAACACTTTTTTATTTTTTCGGTTCCACAGTCTCACGGCCCGTTGGTGGACCGGGATCAGGCCGCCTCTCCGCACTGGGGGACCAGATCGCTCCGCCAGGAATACCCCGCCCCGGTCAGCTCCCCGTCCGTCCAGAAGCGGAGGTCCCCCTCCTGGGTCAGGTCCACATGACGCCAGCCGCCGTCCGTCTCCACCACGTTCCACTGGTGGGCCGTTCCGTTCAGCTGCCCGTCCACCACCACGCAGTTCAGCTCCGCCTGGGCACACAGCAGGGCAAAGGACAGGGCCAGCCCCTGGCTGTCCGCCCCGCTCCCCAGCAGTGCGTCATAGGCGGTGGAGCCTCCCGCCGGGTCGTATGCTCCGGCCAGTCCGGCCAGACACGCCAGACGCTCCCGGACAGAAGCGCCGGCACACTCCTCCGCCAGGCGCTCCGCCTCCCGCCGGAGGGAGTTGCGCTGGCTCTCCAGGGTCTCCCGGGACTTGGGATAGGTCAGCAGGATCTCCACGATCCTGCGCGGCCCGCTCTCCGGATACATGGCAATCTCCGCCTCCGGCATTCCCAGGGCGGAGGCCGGGTCGGAGAGGTAGGCCTCCCGCACCAGCTGCCGGAGATAGGCCTCGTCCTCCTCAAAATAGCTGATGCGCAGCACCACCTCCGGGGAGAAGGCGGCCAGGGCCTCGCTCAGCTCACTGCGGATGGCCGAGGCTCCCGTGGCGTCTGTGATGGCAGCCACCTGCTCCCGGCTGCGGCGGTAGGTGATGTGTACGTCCGCTTCATAGCTGCCCACGATGGGAGCCACATTATATTTGATGTACTCCACCGCATACGCCCCCAGAGGATCCTCCTGGACCACCTCCAGGCAGGCCTCGTCCAGCAGGGCCCGCACGTCCGGTTCCTCCCCGTCAAAGCGGATGGAGCCGCTCTCCGCCCCCCGGTTGATGAAGTAGATCAAGCCGTTGACCACATCCTGATAGCTCTCCGCCCGCAGGGTGTTGGCATCCCCCTCGGACACCAGAGTTGCGCTGTGAGGCTCGACAGAGCCGTACTCCCGGGTCAGCATCGAAGCGCAGCCGGTCAGCAGCAGGGACGCCGCCAGCACTCCGGAGAGGATCGTTCCCTTCATGCGTCTCCTCCCAGTGCGGTCACATTCCCAGCTCCTCGCCGATGAGGACCACCTCCATGGTCTCCACCGGCGTGGGCCGGCCCCAGATCACCGACAGGCCCCGGCAGATCCGCTCCGGGCTCTTGCAGTCATAACAGCGGTCGGCCTTGACCGCGCAGGGGGTCTTTCTCCCCAGGCGCTGGGCGTTCTTCGGAGCGGCCACGTTCCGCGCCCGCCACAGGGCCCGGTCATAATCCGGCTCGATCTTGTTGACCCCGACCACAAAGTACACCCTCTTGTGGCCGTACACCGAGGAGGCGATCCGGTTGCAGGTCCCATCGATGTTGACCAGCTCCCCGGTCTCTGCCACGCCGTTGGCGGAGGTCAGATAGACCTCAGTTCCGGCCGCATCCTCCAGGCTGCCTCCCTCCCAGTGCCACACCACCCGGTTGTGGGCGGACAGACGGGGATAGAGCCCCATGGCTTTGACGGTCATAGAGCCGCCGATCCCCACCGTGGTCCCATCGATCTGCCGGTCCAGGTAATCCGCCGCCGCCTGTGCGGTGGCAAAATAGCTGCTCCGGATGCCGCGGTCCTCCAAATTTTTTCTCAGCCTCTCAATGTCTGCCATGTCCTGCTCCTCTCCGGGCCAGGGGCCCTGTGTTTTCTGTCTCAGATCTCGTTTTTCTGATAGGTCTTAAAGCCGTTTCCGGTCACCTCATGGGCGTTGCAGACGATGATAAACGCGTTGGGGTCCACATCGAAGATCAGTTCCTTCAGGGATACGATCTCCTTCTGCTTGAAGGCGCACATCAGCACCCGCTTCTTGTCCCCGGAGTATGCGCCCTCGCCCTTCAGGATGGTGACGCCCCGGTCCATCCGCTGCACAATGGCCTCAGAGATCTCCCGGTCGAAGTTGCTGATGATATAGGCAACCTTGGCCGTGTCCAGCCCATACAGCACCGCGTCCGTGACATAGGCGGAGACCACCTGGGCAATGATGCCGTACAGGGCGGTGGTGATGTTGCCGAAGGCCACGGCCACCAGCAGGATCACCGCCATATCCACCACCAGCAGCAGCTTGCCCATAGAGGCCCAGGGCAGCTTCAGCTTGACCAGGCGGGCGATCAGGTCGGTGCCTCCGGTGGTGGCTCCTTGGGCAAAAATGATGCCCAGGGCCAAACCGATCATAGCCCCGCCGCAGACCGCCGCCAGCATCTGATCCATGGGCTCATAGTGGATCAGGGCCAGCACGTCCACCGCGGCGGAGGACAGGACCATGGAGTACAGGGAGCTTACCAGCAGATGTCCGCCGATGTACTTCCAGCCCAGGATAAACAGGGGGATATTCAACACAAATACAAAGGCGCCGATGGGGATGACGGGGAGATAGGCGTTGACGACCTGACCCACGCCGGTGATCCCGCCAAAGCCGATGAGGTTGGGGGTATAGAACCAGTCAAAGCCGATGGCGTATAAAATGGAACCCACCGTGATCCAAAAATAAGAGACTGCTGTCTTTTTTAACATTGCTTGTTTCATAGGCATCATCCTTTCCTCTCCTCCCCTGCGGCCAAGCCGCGGGATCTCCACTCCAACTTATCACAGAGACACAGCTTTCTGTTTTATCACTCCAAGCCCGGACCGGCTGTTACTCCAGAAGGGACAGCTGCTTCTCCCCCCGGTCCTCCTCCCGCAGGATGGCCCCGGCCACAGGCAGGCTGCGGGCCCGGTAGCGGGCAGTGTTGACGATGGCGGTCTCTGCCAGGGGCAGGACCTGGGTGACCGTCCGCTTGGGCTTGAGGGCCATGACGTTCACTCCCTGGGTGGTGCGGGTGGTCTTGGGGGCCAGGACGGCGGTGTGGAACACCATGCACCGCCCATCGCTGGAGTACAAAGCCAGCTCCAGCTCCTCCCGCAGCAGGAAGGCCGTCACCAGGGGCGACTTGTCGGAATAGGCCCCGGTCAGCTTCTTCCGCCGGGTCTGGGTCTGATAGGCGGACAGCTCCACCCGGGCTGTCTTGCCGTTCTCAAAGCAGAACAGCAGCTGGCCGGAGTAGTCCCCCGGGATGCAGGCCCACAGGACCCGCTCCTCCCCATCCATCCCCAGCTTGGTGGGGAGGTAGTCGCCCAGAACGCTGGCCTTACTGTCGTCAAACTCACTCAGCCGGGTCTTGTAGCACTGCTGACGGTCGGTGAACACCAGCAGCTCATCCCGGTTATTTCCCTCCCAGTACAGGAAGGGGCCGTCCCCTTCCTTATATTTCTGGTCGCTGGCCATCCGCAGGGACTGGGGCGTGATTTTCTTCAAATAGCCCTCCCGGGACAGGAACAGGTGCACAGGATAGTCGGGGGTGTCGTCCTCCTCCCCCTGGGCGTTCTCCGCCTCGTACTCATAGAGGATGTCGGTGCGGCGGGGCACGGCGTACTTCTTCCTGACCTCGGTCAGCTCGCCGATGATGATCTTTCGGATGCGCTTTGGGTCGTTGACCGTGGCCTGGAGGTCCTCGATCTCCGCCTCCAGGGAGTCCACTTCCTGGGTGCGCTTCAGGATGTACTCCTTATTGATGTTGCGCAGGCGGATGTCGGCCACATACTCCGCCTGGACCTGGTCGATCCCGAAGCCGATCATCAGGTTGGGGACCACCTCCGCGTCCTCCTCTGTCTCCCGGATGATCTGGATGGCCCGGTCGATGTCCAGCAGGATGCGCCGCAGGCCCTGGAGCAGATGCAGCTTGTCCTGCTTCTTCTTCATGTTGAAGTACACCCGGCGGCGGATCGAGTCCGCCCGCCACGCGGTCCACTCCTCCAAAATTTCCCGCACCCCCATCACCCGGGGCATCCCGGCGATGAGGACGTTGAAGTTGCAGGACTGGGAATCCATCAGCGGAGTCATGCGGAACAGCTTGCTCATCAGCTTGTCCGGGTCGGTCCCCCGCTTCAGGTCGATGGCCAGTTTCAGGCCGGTCAGGTCGGTCTCATCCCGCATATCGGCGATCTCTTTGATCTTGCCCGCCTTGACCAGCTCCGAGACCTTGTCCATAATGGCCTCCGAGGTGGTGGAGTATGGGATCTCATAGACCTCGATCAGATTCTCACTCTTGAGATAGCGCCACTTGGCCCGCACCTTGAAGGAGCCCCGCCCGGTGCGGTAGATCTCACCCAGGGCGGCCGCGTCGTATATCAGCTCGCCGCCGGTGGGGAGATCCGGGGCCTTCAGGGTGGAGAGGATGTCGTGGTCCGGGTTTTTCAGAAAGGCGATGGTGGTATCGCACACCTCGCCCAGGTTGAAGCCGCACAGGTTGCTGGCCATGCCCACCGCGATGCCCTGGTTGGCGCTCACCAGCACGTTGGGGAAGGTGGTGGGCAGCAGGGCGGGCTCCTTCAGCTTGCCATCATAGTTGTCCACGAAGTCCACCGTGTCCTGATCAATGTCCCGGAACAGCTCGCCGCAGATGGCGTCCAGCTTGACTTCGGTGTACCGGCTGGCCGCCCAGGCCATATCCCGGGAGTACACCTTACCAAAGTTACCCTTGCTGTCCACAAAGGGATGGAGCAGCGCGCCATAGCCCCGGGACAGGCGGACCATGGTATCATAGATGGCCGCATCTCCGTGGGGGTTGAGCTTCATGGTGGCCCCCACCACGTTGGCCGACTTAGTCCGCGCCTTGGTCAGCAGCCCCATGTCGTACATGGTGTACAGCAGCTTCCGGTGGGAGGGCTTGAAGCCGTCGATCTCCGGGATGGCCCGGGAGACAATGACCGACATGGCATAGGGCATATAGTTGACTTCCAGCGTCTGGGTGATGGGCTGCTCCAGCACCTCGGCGTGCAGCCCCATCACGTTGGGGTTATTCGTTTTTTTCGCCCCCTCCGCGGGGGTTTTCTTCTTTGCCATTTTTGTCCGTCCTTATTGTATGCCCCATTTCAGGGGATTTTCTTGGAGCTCTTTGCGGATCATACGGCCGCAACAGCCGCACCGGGCCTTGCGGCCCGAACGCTGACTTACGAAATATCCGCCAGTTCCAGATATTTATACCCGTTGTCCGCGATGTGGCTCTTGCGGCCCTGGAGGTCGTCCCCCAGGAGCAGGTCGAAGAAATAGGCAGTGCGCTCCACATCCTCGGGCATGACCTTGATGAGGCGGCGGGTGGCCGGGTTCATGGTGGTCAGCCACATCATATCCGGCTCGTTCTCGCCCAGGCCTTTGGAGCGCTGGATGTCGTACTTCTTCCCCTCCAGCCCGGCCACAATATCCATCTTTTCCTTGTCGGAGTAGGCAAACCAGGTCTTTTCCTTACAGGTGATCTCGTACAGTGGGGATTCAGCAATATACACATACCCCTTTTGGATCAGGGTGGGGGTCAGGCGGTAGAGCATGGTGAGGATCAGGGTACGGATCTGGAACCCGTCCACATCGGCGTCCGTACAGATGACAACCTTGTTCCAGCGCAGATTCTCCAGGTCAAAGGCGGCCAGGTCCTTCACGTGCTTATCCTTCACCTCCACGCCGCAGCCCAGCACCTTCAGCAGGTCGGTGATGATCTCGCTTTTGAAGATCTTGGCGTAGTCAGCTTTCAGGCAGTTGAGGATCTTGCCCCGCACGGGCATGATCCCCTGGTACTCCGCGTCCCGGCTGAGCTTGACCGCGCCCATGGCGGAGTCGCCCTCCACGATATACAGCTCCCGGCGGGACACATCCTTGGTGCGGCAGTCCACGAACTTCTGTACCCGGTTGGAGATGTCCATGGAGCCGGACAGCTTCTTTTTGATGTTCAGCCGGGTGCGCTCCGCCGTCTCCCGGGATCGCTTGTTGATCAAAACCTGCTCGGCGATCTTCTGTGCATCCTGGGGATTTTCGATGAAATAGACCTCCAGCTGGGCGCGGAGGAAGTCGGTCATGGCCTCCTGAACAAATTTGTTGTTGATGGCCTTCTTGGTCTGGTTCTCATAGCTGGTCTGGGTGGAGAAGTTGTTGGACACCAGCACCAGGGCGTCCTGGATGTCGTTGAAGCTGATCTTCGCCTCATTTTTCTGATATTTGTTCTGCTGCTTCAGATAGGCGTCCAGGGCGGAGACAAAGGCCGATTTCATGGCCTTCTCCGGAGAGCCTCCGTGCTCCAGCCAGGACGAGTTGTGGTAGTGCTCCACCACCGACACCCGGTTGGAGAAGCAGAAGGAGACGGACAGCTTCACCTTGTACTCCGGCTTATCCGCCCGGTCCCGGCCCTTCCGCTCCGTCTGCCAGAACACCGGCTGGGTGAGGGGCTCTTCCCCCGCCAGCTCGGTCACATAGTCCAGGATCCCATTGTCATACCGGAAGTCCGTGGTGGAAAACCTCCCGGCGGAGGTCTCCTCCCGGAAGCGGAAGGTCACCCCCGCGTTCACCACCGCCTGCCGCTTCATCACGTCGGTGTAGTAGTCCACGGGGATGTCGATGTCGGTAAAGACCTCCAGATCGGGCTTCCATCGAAAGATGGAGCCCGTCTTTTTTCCCCGGTCTGTGGGCTCCTTGTGCAGGCCGCCCACATTTTCTCCCTTTTCAAAGTGGAGGGTGTATTTGAAGCCGTCCCGCCAGACGGACGCGTCAAAATATTCGCTGGCGTACTGGGTGGCGCAGGAGCCCAGGCCGTTCAGGCCCAGGGAGTACTCATAGTTGTCCCCGTCCCCGCCGTACTTTCCGCCGGCATACAGCTCGCAGAACACCAGCTCCCAGTTATATTTCTGCTCCTTCTCATTCCAGTCCACCGGGCAGCCCCGTCCCTGGTCCTCCACCTGGATGGACCGGTCCAGGAACCGGGTGACGGTGATCAGGCTGCCGTGACCTTCCCGGGCCTCGTCGATGGCGTTGGACATGATCTCAAAGACCGCGTGCTCACAGCCCTCCAGGCCGTCCGATCCAAAGATCACCCCCGGGCGCTTCCGCACCCGGTCCGCACCCTTCAGGGCGGAGATGGATTCATTTCCGTAACTTGCTTTCTTCTGCGCCATAGCTTCCTCTTCCTCACTGCTTCCTTGAAAAATCCGTACGATAACAGAGTAATGATACCTCATTTTCCGGGGAAAAGTCAAGGAACCCCAGCCTGCTCCCAAACCACAGGGTATAAAATCTATAATTCCACCCAAAACTGTACCACAAAGGAGGGCAAAAAATGGGTTGTTTTCAGGTGTTTGAGGACCATGAGGGGATCGAAGCGGACATTCTCCGCCGGCTTGCCGGTCTGGGCGGCAGGCCGGAGGCCCGCTCTGCCGGTCAGCGGCCCGCCCTGCTGGTGGTCTCCCCCCGCGCCGCCCTCCGCGGTCCCATCGCAGCCGCCTGCCGCACCGCCCTGCTGCCCGGGGATCCGCCCCTGCCGGAGCTGGAACTCCAGGCCGCCAGCGCCGTCAGCTATGGCTCAGGCCCCCGCAACACCCTCACCATCTCCAGCCGGACCGGGGACCGGCTTTGGGTGGCCCTCCAGCGGGAGCTGGTCACCGTCCAGGGGCAGGTGGTGGAGCGGCAGGAGTTCCCCTGGCGGCTCTCTCCCGGGGCCTCCCCCCAGGCGGCGCTGGCGGTGGCCGGGGCCCTTCTGCTGCTTGGGATCCCTCCGGAACAGATCTCCTCCCCGCCCCAGTAAAAATTTCGGCCCCGCTGCTTGACAAACCTACTTGTCCGGTCTATAATCAAAACACCCCTCCCCCGGGGGGTGTCATTGCGGTAGATTTTTCATTACAAGGGCGGCAAAGCCGCCCCTCCGGAAATTCTCCGCTTTGCTCTGAATTTGCGCCGCACTCGCGGCGGGGCGCACAGCGCCCTTCATGGGCGGAGCAGACAGAAATCACGAGGTGATACAATGAAACAAAAATTTAACGTCACAGGCATGACCTGTTCTGCCTGCTCCGCCCATGTGGAAAAGGCGGTCAACAGGCTGGACGGCGTCCAGAAGGCTGAGGTCAGCCTGATGACCAATTCCATGACCGTCCAGTACGACGAGGACGTCCTCTCCCCCGGCGGCATCATCGACGCCGTCATCCACGCGGGCTATGGGGCCTCCCTGCCTGAGACAGCCGCCGTCAAGGCCGCCGCTGCCCGGCCCGAGGCCCGTCTGGAGGAAGAGCTCTCCGCCATGAAGCACCGGCTGATCTGGTCCTTCGTCTTTCTGGTCCCCCTGTTCTACATCTCCATGGGCCACATGATGGGTGCTCCCCTGCCCAGCTTCCTTCTGGGCATGGAAAACGCGGTGGCCTTTGGCCTGACCCAGCTGCTGCTCACCCTGCCAATTATGTATCTCAACGACAAATACTATCAAGTCGGCTTTCAGACCCTGCTCCACCGGGCGCCCAACATGGACTCCCTCATCGCTGTGGGCTCCGCCGCCGCCGTGGTATACGGCGTGTTCGCCATCTATCAGATGGGCTACGGGCTGGGACACGGAGATCTGGAGTTGGCAGCGCAGTACCACATGGACCTGTATTTTGAGTCCGCCGGCATGATCCTCACCCTCATCACCCTGGGCAAGTTCCTGGAGACCCGCTCCAAGGGCAAGACCAGCCAGGCCATCACCCGTCTGATGGATCTGGCCCCCAAGACCGCCGCCGTCCTGCGGGATGGGCAGGAGGTGGAGATCCCCGTGGAGGAGGTCCGGGTGGGCGACCGCATCGTGGTCCGCCCCGGCCAATCCATCCCGGTGGACGGCGTGATCGTGGAGGGCAGCTCCGCCGTGGATGAGTCCGCCCTCACCGGTGAGTCCATCCCGGTGGACAAGGGCCCCGGGGACACGGTGGCCGCCGCCGCCATCAACCGCTCCGGCTCCTTCACCTTTGAGGCCAGCCGGGTGGGCGAGGACACCACCCTGGCCCAGATGATCCGTCTGGTGGAGGAGGCTTCCTCCTCCAAGGCCCCCATCTCCAAGCTGGCCGACAAAGTGGCCGGAGTCTTTGTCCCAGTGGTCATGGCCATCGCCGCCGTCACCGCCCTGGTCTGGTTCGTGGCCAGCGGCTATGACGTCACCCGGGCCCTCACCGCCGGGGTGGCAGTCCTGGTCATCTCCTGCCCCTGCGCCCTGGGCCTGGCCACCCCCGTAGCCATCATGGTGGGGACAGGCAAGGGGGCGGAGAACGGCATCCTGATCAAATCCGCCGAGGCTCTGGAGACTCTGCACACCGTCAACACCGTGGTGCTGGACAAGACCGGCACCCTCACCCAGGGCAGGCCGGTGGTCACCGACATCCTCCCCGGCCAGGACATGGACGAGGAGGGGCTGCTCATCCTGGCCGCCTGTCTGGAGGGGCCCTCGGAGCACCCTCTGGCCGCCGCCATTGTGGAAGAAAGCAGAAAGCGGGACCTCCCCATCACCGCCGTTGGCGGATTCACCGCCGTCCACGGCCGGGGCGTCCGGGCTGTGCTGAGCGGCCGGACCTTCCTGGGCGGAAACCGGGCTATGATGGAGGAAGCCGGCGTAGAGTTCGGCCCCTTCCCTGCCCGGGCGGAGGCGCTGGCCGAGCAGGGCAAGACGCCCCTGTACTTTGCCGACGAGCACCGGGTGCTGGGCCTCATCGCCGTGGCTGACACCCCCAAGCCCACCAGCGCCGACGCGGTGGCCGCCTTCCGCCAGCTGGGGCTGGAGGTGGTCATGCTCACCGGCGACAACCAGCGCACCGCCGACGCCATCGGCCGTCAGCTGGGGGTCACTCAGGTGATGGCCGAGGTCCTCCCCCAGGACAAGGAGCGCATGGTCCGCCAGCTCCAGGAGGAGGGCCGGAAGGTCGCCATGGTGGGGGACGGCATCAACGATGCCCCCGCCCTGGCCCGGGCCGACGTGGGCCTTGCCATCGGGGCGGGCACCGATGTGGCCATCGAGAGTGCGGACATCGTCCTGATGAAGTCCGACCTGCTGGACGCCGCCGCCGCGGTGGAGCTCAGCCGGGCCTCCATCCGGAACATCAAGGAGAACCTGTTCTGGGCCTTCTTCTACAACTCCATCGGCATCCCCCTGGCCGCCGGCGTATTCTACCCCCTGCTGGGCTGGCAGCTCAACCCCATGTTTGCCGCCGCCGCCATGAGCCTGAGCTCGGTATGCGTGGTATCCAATGCCTTGCGCCTGCGCTTTTTCAAAAGCAAATTCAAATCTGTTGCCCCGCCGGAGCAGTCTCCCTGCCAGGGGAGCTGTCCCGTTGACATCACCACGGAACTGCCAGAAGAACACAAGGAGGAAAAAACTATGACCAAGACCCTGAATATTGAAGGCATGATGTGCGCCCACTGCGTGGCCCATGTGGAGAAGGCCCTGTCCGCCCTGGGAGGCGTGACCGCCGCCAAGGCCGACCTGGAGGGCAAATGCGCCACCGTCACCCTGGCCGCCCCGGTCTCCGATCAGGAGCTGAAGGATGCGGTCACCGAGGCCGGATACGAGGTGGTGTCCATCCAGTGAAGGCAGACCACACCCAGGTGACCCGGCTTTTAAAGACCGCCCGGGGACAGATCGACGGCATTTTGAAGATGGTGGAGGAGGACCGCTACTGCCTGGAGGTGTCCAGCCAGATCATGGCCGCCCAGTCCATCCTGAAAAAAGCAAACCGCATGGTGCTCAAGGCCCACATGGACTGCTGCGTCCGGGAGGCTGTCGCCTCCGGCGCGCCGGACGAGAAGCTGGAGGAGCTGGCCGCCCTGCTGGATAAGCTGGCTGACTGAGCCCCAGCCACGATCAACCGCAAAGGACCGCCGCGGCAACTTGCCGCGGCGGTCCTTTGCGGTTATCCCTGATAGAGGGCAGCTGCCGCGCCGCCGTCAAACAGGCGGTCATACTGCACCCGCTGGTAATCCTCGATCTTCCCGGTATAAGCGTTGGTCTCCAGATGGCTGTATGCCTCCCCCAGGGCGTCGGTGTAGCCCACAAAGGTGAGGGCGGGCAGCGTCTTTTGCAGGTCCCACAGAAACGCCCCGTAGGGATCGGCTTCGATCCCGGCATAGCGCAGCAGGTACTGCCCCAAAAAGTTCAAACTGGTCTCCTCCGGCCCTTCCCACTCCACAGGGTAGTTGGCCCACAGCACAAAGGGCACCCGGAAGCGGCCCATGTACTGCTCCATGGTCATGTCCTCCTGCCGCACCCCATAGGCCCGGTCCAGAAATTCCTGCTCCACCGAGGGCTGGTGGTCCCCGAACATCACCAGGATGGTGGGCTCCTCCTGCTGGGAGAAATAGTCGATCAGCTGCTGAAAGGCCAGGTCCGTCTCATTGGCCAGGGTCAGGTACTGCTCCGCCATGGGATATTTCCCCGGCGCGTCCGTCAGCTGCACCCGAGTGGGGTAGTCCTCCACGGTATAGCTGCCGTGGTTCTGGATGGTCACATTGAACAGGAACAGGGGCTCCCCCTCCGCCTTGTGCTCAAACTCCCAGATGATCTGCTCAAAATCGGAGCGGTCGCTGACATAGCCGTGCTCCATGCTCTGGGGCACATCCATGTCCTCCCCGCACTTGAACTGGTCGAAGCCCAGCCGGGGATAGGCTCGGTCCCGCTGCCAGGAGGTCCGCTCCCCCGGATGGAAGGCCAGAGTCCGGTACCCCGCCTCCCGCAGGAGCGAGGCCATGGAGGGGGCGTCGTCCAGGATGTACTGCTGATAGGGGATGCTCCCCGAGGGCAGGAAGGCCATGGAATTTCCAGTGAGAAATTCAAATTCGCTGGCGCTGGTCCCCGCCCCAAACACTGAGGTGTAGGCGTGCCCCCACACCCCGTTGTCCAGGGTGCGGAAGGTGTCAGTGACGCTCTCGCTGAGGGACAAATTCCCGAACTCCTCAAAATCTGCCCAGGATTCGTTCATAATAGCCACAATATTGGGGCGCTCCGCCCCCACCGCAGCCGGCTCCTCTGGGACCACCTGGTTCAGGATCTGCCCCAGGCGCTGGGGGCTCATGTCCTCCGGCTCCTCCACCTGCATGAACTCCGTGTTCCTCAGAAAGACCGCCAGGGCCCCGCCGGTGCGGTAGGCCCCCACCTGGTCCCACACGTCCGTTTTCACGCCGAAGGCCCCCAGCCGCTCCGTCTGGACCACCGGGACCAGGCACAGCGCTCCGGCCAACAGACATACTGCCCGGGTCCGCAGGCCGCTCCGCCCCGCCCAGGCGCACCCCCGCAGCAGCCAAATCAGCCCCGCGATCAGCGCCAGCCCCACCGCCATCTGCCAGGTAGGCCGGTAGGAGTAGCTCCCGGACACCGCCGCGGCGGTCCCCAGGGCCGTCAGGTCCCAGGGGAGCACCGGGCTGCCCCGGTACAGGGCCACAAAGTAGTTGGCCGTCCCCCACAGTCCGCACAGAATATGGAGGAGCACACAGCACACCGCCGGCCAGCCGGTGAGGCCGCACATCAGAAAATAGAGGGCCCCCACGCAGATCACATTGGCAAGAGCCGCCCCCGGAGCCGTCTGCCAGGGCCAGGCTCCATAGAGAAACTGCATCAAATAAAATGCAGTGACAGGGGGCAGCAGAAAGAAGGCCGTCCTCAGCAGACGGAAGGACAGCTCCTCCCGGTGGATCACAGATTTTTTCACCATCATATCGGCGCTCCTGTTTATTTTACTTTCATTTTACAGGATGTTTATTTTACATGATTTTTCGACACTTGTCAAAGGCTGCCCGCTCAACGGGGCCGTTTCCATCCAAATACCGGAGCACTCTGGACGGGAGGCAGGATGACCCGGGAACCTTTCCCCCTCCCCGCCGTCTAAGCTCATACAAGCATATTAAGCTTGAAAGGAGATCGTTCCCATGAAAAAGGCCCACTTTCTTCCTCTGGCGCTGGCCTGTGTGATGGCTCTGTCCGGCTGTTCTGTTCCAAAAAAGCCCTTTCGGGAGCTGACCGGGGCGGAGATCCGCTCCGCCTCTGTCCGCCTGTCGCCCCCCGACCTGACAGTCCTGATCCAGGACACAGACCGTCTGGCGGAGCTTTTACAGGATGTGACCCTCTATGAGGCGGCTCCCTCCTACACCGAGTACGCGGGACAGGCCGCAGCCTTTACCCTGGAGCTGGATGACGGCACACAGACCACGGTCACCGCGTTCAGCCCCTTTCTGATCCTGGACGGGGTGGGATACCGGACGAAGCATGGCCCCTGTGAAGCCCTGAACCGCTATGCCAACGATCTGCTGGCAGAGGACGGCGCCCCTCTCCTGCTGACGGAGCCGCCGGCCCTGACGGTGATCTGCGGCGACACCGCTGCCGGTGCACTGCTGGGAACCTACTCCTGGCAGTGGCAGTCCTCCGGCGGTTCGTGGGAGGGCACCGCATCGGACAGCGCCCACCCGCTGGACTGCCGGAAGCTCCTCCTGCCCCTGGAGACCGGGGAGGAGACCGCCGCGCTCCGGTTCCAGGCAGAGCCCGACTCCATCGTGGACGTCCGCTGTTGGAGCGACGCCCACTGGTCTGACCCCGATGCGGAGGCGGAGCCCTGCGCCTTGGACGGAAACACCCTCCAGTTGAAGCCGGGCGGATATATCTATGAGGTCACCGCCCGGTGGGATGACAGCCAGGGCTCCGGCGGAACAGCGTGCTACGCCTTCTACATCCGGAGCTCCCACAGCAGCCTGTGCGGTTATCCTCCGGCAGACAGCCTGGGGGCAGACCCCTCCATCACCTGACCGGAACCCAGCCGGTCCCCCGCCAAAAAACCGGCCAGCGCCGAACAGATGACCAGCGCCTGAGCATCTGCAGGGGGACATCTAAGACATATTTTCAAGCGGGTGGCCGGGGTCTCCCCATCGGAACCTGCTGGTAGTCATCAAACGCAGCGATCTGCCCCATGGATACAGGAAAAGGGACCTGCCGGATCGGCGGGTCCCTTTTGTATGATCTTTTCCTGACAGCAGATCACTCCTGCTCCCAGTTGTGGTAGACATTCTGAACATCGTCGTTATCTTCCAGGAACTCCAGGAGCTTCTCCATGTTCTTGATGTCTTCCTCGTCGGTGAGCTTCACATAGTTCTGGGGGACCATCTGGACAGCCGCCTCCAGGAAGGTGTAGCCCTTAGCCTCCAGACCGGCCACCACATCATTGAAGGCGTCCGGGTCGGTGTAGATCTCAAAGACCTCGTCATCGGCCTGCATATCGTCGGCTCCGGCCTCCAGAGCGTCCATCATTACAGTGTCCTCGTCCAGGTCCTCAGAATCCATGACGATCACACCCTTGCGGTCGAAGGACCAGGACACACAGCCGGTGGCGCCCAGGCCCTTGCCGTACTTGTCCAGCAGGTGGCGGACCTCAGGCGCAGTGCGGTTGCGGTTATCCGTCAGGGCGTCCACGATAACGGCCACGCCGTTGGGGCCGTAGCCCTCGTACACCACATTCTCAAAGTTATCCGTGTTCCCGGCGCCCAGGGCCTTGTCGATGGTACGCTTAATGTTGTCATTGGGCATATTGGCCGCCTTGGCCTTGGCGATCACAGCCGCCAGGCGGGAGTTGTTGGCGGGGTCACCGCTGCCGCCAGTCTTGACCGCCACGATCATCTCGCGGGCAATTTTCGTAAAAATCTGAGAGCGCTTGGCATCCGCCGCGCCCTTGGTTTTCTGTATGTTGTGCCACTTGGAATGTCCGGACATGGTTATCTTCCCTTCTGTGAATTTCAGATCAAAAGCGACAGTATTATATCACTAGAACTCGAGTTTGACAACCCCGGTCCCACTTTTCTTGTAAGAAAAGTGGGGAAAAGAACTTTATGCGACACTACGTTTCGCCTCTGCTCATGATAGGACGTGGTTTGGTTTTCGGTTTTGATTTCAATATCTTTCTTGGGCAGGTTTCTCGTGGGGGAATTTCGCCGCCTGCGGGCGGCACGTGACTTTCCCAGCGATTGGAAAGTCCCCAAAGGATCGCCAGGGGACGCACTCCTTACACTTGCAACGGTGGCTTCCCAACACAGTATACCCTGCCTTGATTTGATTTTTGATCTTTCCGCATTTCGAGGATCTTTTCCATGTCTCTTCTGTTTGCTTTCTCATAACTCTTATTTTTCGGCAAAAATCTTTATTTCGGACACTCCTCTTCATAGAGGCGGGTCCAAGACCCGCCCTCCGTCCACAGATGGCGAAACTCCTCCCGCAAAAAACACATGAAAAATAGTTGGAGCGACCCCGATGACAGGGCCGCTCCCAGGTAAAAGAAAAGGAATGAGGATAGACGCGTCACCGCAGACCGGCGCATTTTCCGATCTGGATGATGACGGTAGGCAACAGGGCCAGGATGGCACACAGGCCGATCTGCTCCAGGGTGAAAGGGGCCACCTGGAACAGGCCCTCCAGAAAGGGGACGAATAGCACCGCCGCAAGAAAGACCACCCCTGCGGCAAAGGCAGCTAGGCTGGCCTTGTTGGACAGCAGCCCCAGGGCAAACAAGGACTGACGGCCCCGGCAGTTGAATCCATGGAACAGCCGGGCCAGGGTGAGGGTGGCGAAGGCCAGAGTCATGGCCAGGGGCGCCCCCCCACTGTTCAGCCCCAGGAAGTAGGCGGCCATGGTGGCGGCGGCAATGAGCAGGCCGTAGATACCGATGCGGCCCAGCAGGCTCCAGTTCAAGATGGGCTCGCTGGGGTCCCGTGGCTTCTGAGACAGCATGTCCCCGCTGGAAGGCTCTACCCCGATGGCGATGGCGGGCAGGGAGTCGGTAAGAAGGTTGATAAACAGCAGATGTACCGGCAGGAAAGGGTTAGGCAGGCCCAGAATGGAGGTGACCAAAACACTCAAAATGCCCGCCATATTACCCGAGAGCAGAAAGGTGATGGCGTTTTTGATGTTGGTGTACACCCCCCGGCCGTTGACCACCGCCTTGACGATGGTGGCGAAGTTATCGTCGGCCAGGATCATGGCGGCAGCGTCCTTGGACACCTCAGTGCCAGTGACCCCCATAGCCACGCCGATGTCCGCCGACTTTAAGGCGGGGGCGTCATTCACTCCGTCGCCAGTCATGGCCACGATCTTCCCCCTCCGCTTCCAAGCCTCCACGATGCGGATCTTGTGCTCCGGTGAAACCCGGGCGTAGACGGACACCTGCTCCAGCTTCTGGTCCAGAGCGCCGTCATCCATCTCGTCCAATTCGTGGCCGGACAGAGCCAGTTCTCCATCCTGAAGGATGCCGATCTGCCGGGCGATGGCGGAGGCGGTGACCCTGTGGTCGCCGGTAATCATCACTGTGCGGATACCGCCCCGCTTGGCATCGGCCACCGCCTGGATGGCCTCCGGCCGGGGCGGGTCGATCATGGAGATCAGGCCGATGAAGGTGTATTCCCGCTCGTTGGTAAAGTCCAGACGGGTAGCGCCAGGCATGTCCCGGTAGGCGAAGGCGAGCACCCGCAGCCCCTTGCTGGAGAGTTCCTGGTTCACCGCCAGGATCTGCTCCCGCCGCTGGTCCGTGAGTTCCACCACGCCCTCTGAAGTGAGCAGCTGGGTGGAGTGCTCCAGCAGGACATCCAAGGCCCCCTTGGTGAGCATAACGGTCTCTCCCCCATCCAGCACATGGAGGGTGGACATGAGCTTCCGGTCAGAGTCGAAGGCCAGTTCACACAGGCGGGGGTACTGCTCCCGGTAGGCGCGCTCCTCGATACCCATGCCGTCACCGATCATGATGAGGGCCACTTCAGTGGGGTCACCCACGGCGGTCCCCTTCTCCTCGTCGGTGGTGGCGTCGCTGGCCAGGATGGCCGTCTGGATCAGCCGGCGGTGGATGGGCTCCTCCATGGTGAGGGCGGAGCAGTCCACCAGTGAGCCGTCCACATAGGCGGTCTGGGGGGGCATCCGGTTCTGGGTGAGGGTACCCGTCTTATCCGAACAGATCACCGACACGGCCCCCAGGGTCTCCACCGCCTTAAGCTCTTTCATGATGGCGTTCTCCTTGGCCATCTTCTGGGTGCCCATGGCCTGGACGATGGTGACAATGGAGCTGAGGGCCTCTGGGATGGCGGCCACCGCCAGGGCCACTGCGAACATCAGGGAGTCCAGAATGGCCTGGGTGCCGAAGCCCCCCGCATGGTACAGGGACAGGGCGAACACCCCCACGCAGATGATGAGGATGATCATGGCCAGCCGGCGGCTGAACTGGTCCAGGCTTTCCTGGAGCGGGGTCTTGCGCCGCTGAGTCTGGTTCATGAGGGCGGCCACCTTCCCCAATTCGGTGTTCATGCCGGTGCTGGTGACCACCACCAAGGCCCGGCCATATACCACCAACGAACCGGAGAATACCAAGTTCTTCCGGTCCCCCAGAGCCACCTTATCCCCCTCAATGACCGCCTCGGTCTTCTCCACCCCCTCGCTTTCGCCGGTGAGGGAGCTCTCGTTCACCTTCAGGGAGTAGTTGTGGAGGATCCGGCCGTCGGCCACCACCATATCCCCCGCCTCCAGCTCCACGATATCCCCGGGGACAATCTGAACGGAGGGGATGATCAACCGCTCGCCGTCCCGGAACACCCGGGCGGTGGGGGCCGACATAGCTTTTAAACTCTCCAGGGATTTTTCTGCCTTACAGTGCTGTACCGTTCCCAGCACCGCGTTAAGGATGAGCACGGCAAAGATGACGATGGTGCTCTCCGCGTTGCCCGAGAGCATAGAGATCACCGCAGCCACAACGAGGATGACCACCAGCAGGTCTTTGAACTGCTCCAAAAACACCTGCCACACCGGCTTTTTTCTCTCCTCCCGCAGGGCGTTTGGACCATTTTTTCTATGCGTTCCTGGGCCTGCTGGGTGGTAAGGCCCTCCTCCCGGCTCTCCATGGCGTGGAGAACTTGCTGCGGGGTCTGAGTATAATATTGGGACTCCATGGACCCATCTCTCCTTTCTTCCTTCTCCGACTGTTTGCAGCCTAAAAGGAAATGAATTGCGTTTTTGAACTTGGAGCGATAGAGGCCTGTTGGACGGGAAACAAAAAAAGACCTCTGCATAAGCGCATCCATGTAAACGCTTACGCAAAAGTCTTGTTCCCGATTGCTCGGTGTCCGCCGCCAGGTCTGAAAAACCAGGCCGTGGTGTTGACAGCGGTCCTGCACTACTCCCTTTTGCTTGTGGAGCTAGTATACCAGTCTGCCTCCTCCCTGTCAAGATAGAAATGAATCCTTTTTTCAAAAATCCTGCAAAATACCAGCAGCCGTCTCACGACGCCGCTCCACCTCCCCGTCTGCCGCCGTGGGACGCTCAATTCCCTGCCCATAAAGACCGCAACACGGCAGCACATCCAAACAAGAGGCAGAACGAAGTTTTGCACAATGTTCTTTTGCCTGCTCTTCTCACAAGAAAAGCAGGCGGCCCGAAGGCCGCCCTGGGAAACAAAAAATATTACATTATCGGAATACCTTCCCATCCCCATCCAGCACCTCCCGGCGGTGGAAGGTGACGAAGTCAGGGGCCAGGTCGGGATACTCGCGACAGAAGGCAGCCCGGATCAGTTCCGGATTAAGCCCCGGATTCTGGGCCCGCACCACTGCGTCCAGGGTGAGGGTGTCGCTCTGGCACTCCAAATTGAATCTCTGGATCAGTGGGATCAGGTCCACCTCCGTATAGCCTGCCTTGGCCTTGTTGGACTTTTTCCGGATGACCAGGCTGTCCCGGCGGAGCAGCTCCTGCATGGCGGGCTCAGACTCCTGGGGGCGGCCCTCAGAGTACTCAAAATTCATAATGTAATTGAGGTAGGTCAGCTCCTTCAGCTTCCGCTGTGCCGGATAACACTGGTGGATGATGATGCCCTCCGGCATGGCGGCGGTGAGCCGCCGGGGGACCTCCTCCGGGTCGGCGCCCTCCAGCAGACCGAACTCCAGGATCTCACACTGGCTGGAGTAGCCCACAGACAGGGGCAGGGCGATGGAGACAAAGGGGTGGGGGTTGAAACCCTCGGTATGCTTGATAGCGATGCCCGCCCGGGCAAAGGCCCGCTGGAAGGTGCGCATCAGGTCCAGATGGGAGATATACTTCGCCCGCCCTGTCTTCGAAAACAGCAACCGGTCAGCCATTGCACACACCTCCTGAAAGCAGTCTGTTGGCCCCGCAGCCGGAGCAGCGGGTGCGGCAGTCCGGGGTGGTCACGCTCTGATAGCACAGCTCCCGCTCCCGCCAGAGGAACTCCGGGGTGACCATGGGGTCGATGCGGCTCCATGGGAACACCTCGTTCCGGGGCCGCTCCCGGTGGGCGTAAAAATCTCCGTCCAGGCCGCAGGCGGCCAGGGCGTCCATCCAGCGCTGGAAGTCAAAATATTCGCTCCAGGAGTCAAACTTGGCCCCGTGCTGCCAGGCCCACTCCAGCACATCGGCCAGCCGCCGGTCGCCCCGGGAGAAGATGGCCTCCAGATAGCTGGTCTGTGGGTCGTGCCAGTTGTAGGTGATGGACTTGTCCCGTTTCAGGGCGTCCCGCAGCAGGTCCACCCGGCGCTGATACTCCTCCACCGGGATCTGAGCATCCCATTGGAAGGCCGTGTTGGGTTTGGGCACGAACCAGGAGGTGGACACGGTGATTCGCACGCCCCGGGCCTTGTTGGGGGAGCACTCCCGCCAGGCGAAGTACACCTTCCGGGCCAGATCGGCAATGCCCAGCACGTCCTCGTCGGTCTCGGTGGGCAGGCCCAGCATAAAATAGAGCTTTACGCCGTTCCACCCGCCGGTGAAGGCGGTGCGCACCGACTGGAGCAGGTCCTCCTCCCGCAGGTTCTTGTTGATGGCGTCCCGCAGGCGCTGAGTCCCCGCCTCTGGGGCAAAGGTCAGGCCGCCCTTCCTGACCCGCTGGAGCCGCTCCATCAGGTTCATGGAGAAGGTATCCGCCCGCATGGAGGGCAGGGACAGGCCGATGTCCCGGGGGGCGCAGTAGTCCAGCAGGTCGTCGCACAGCTCCAGCAGGCAGGGGTAGTCGGTGGAAGACAGGGAGGACAGGGTCATCTCCTGATAGCCTGAGTCCTCACAGGCCGCCTTGCCGTACTGGGCCAGCAGCTCCGGGCTACGGGAGCGCACCGGACGGTAGACATAGCCCGCCTGGCAGAAGCGGCAGCCCCGGATACAGCCCCGGAACAGCTCCAGCATCACCCGGTCGTGGACGATCTCCGTGGAGGGGATGATGGTCTTGACGGGGAAATAGGCCCCATCCATATTCTCCACCACACGCTTGCGCACCTTCTCCGGGGCGCCGGAGCCCTCCCGGATCCGCATTTCCTCCAGTGTGCCGTCCTCCCGGTACACCGGCTCATAAAACGCCGGGACATAGATCCCCGGGATCTGGGCGGCCTCCTGAAGGAACTCCTCCTTGGACCAGCACTCCTCCCGGGCCTGGCGGTAGAGCTGGATGTACTCCAGGGTGACCTCCTCGCCCTCGCCCACCACGAACAGGTCAACGAAGGGGGCCAGGGGCTCCGGATTATAGGCGCAGGTCCCCCCCGCCACGATCAGCGGGGTCAGCTCCGGCCGGTCGGCGGAGCGCAGGGGCAGCCCCGCCAGATCCAGCATATTCAGCACATTGCTGTACGCCATCTCATAGCCCAGGGAAAAGCCGATGATGTCGAAGTCGGAAATGGGGTCGCCGCTCTCCAGACCGTAGAGCAGCAACCCCTCCCGGCGCATCTCGTCCTCCATGTCCCCCCAGGGGGCATAGCAGCGCTCGCACCAGAGGCCGTCCACCTCGTTCATCAGGCCGTACAGGATCCGGCAGCCCAGGTTGGACATACCGATCTCATAGGTGTCCGGAAAGCACAGGGCATATCGGGTGTCCACCGTCCGCCGATCCTTTACAATGGCGTTATATTCTCCCCCCGTGTAGCGGGCAGGCTTCTGCACCTTCGGCAGGATATGCTCCAGTGTCCGATTCATGTCGCTCCTCCAGTTCTCTCTGCATAGGTAAATTCTATTTTACCTGTTTCCGCCGAATATGACAACCCCTTTTTCCTTCCTTTTCCGGACACAGCGCAGAAAATAACCAGCAGGAGGTCAGAAATAATGTGGCAGTCCCTCCAAAGCATACCAGAAGCCCCCCCATAAGAAGCAGTCCCGCAGTGAGAAACCGGTCCAGACGCGCCCCGAGCCAGTGGGCCCGGGCTGGACCCATCAGCCAGGCCAGCACACACCGTAGCACCCGCCCTCCATCCATCTGCCCCACAGGCAGCAGGTTAAAGCAGGCCAGCGCCAGATTCAGCCCGGCAAACAGTCCACCCCCCGTCAAAGGGCTGAAGGCCAGGGCCAGCGCCAAATTGGCACCCGGTCCGGCCAGAGCGGCCAGCAGCTCTCCCCCATAGGACAGTGTCCGGTCCACCTCCATCTCCGCCCCCACCGCCGTCAGACGCACCCGCCGCACCCTGGCCCCCAGCGCCCGGAGGGCCGCCCAGTGGCCCAGCTCATGGAGCGCACAGGCCAGCAGCGCCAGAGGAACCACGCCCTGACGGTCCAGGTAGTTGAGCCACGCGGTCAGCAGCAGAAAGCCGCCGGTGACCTCCACCCTGCCCAGCCGCATCCTCAAGCGCTTAGAAACTCCACATAGTAGGAGGGATCCAGGTGCAGGCCGTTCCATTTCAGCTCCAGATGCAGATGGGGTCCGGTGGCCACCCCTGTGGACCCGACCTCCGCTACCTTCTCCCCTGCCGCCACCAGCTGCCCTTTGGACACACACAGCTTGCTGCAATGGGCATAAAAGGACTTGATCCCGTTCCCATGGTCCAGCTGGAGGTACAGGCCGTGGGTGTCATTTTTCCCGATATAGTCCACCGTCCCGTCGGCAAAGGCTCCGATGGCATCCCCTTCCTGCCCCCCGATGTCCACCCCGTTGTGAAACTTATACTCCCCGTCCACGGGGTGGTCCCGGTAGCCGTAGGTAGAGCGCAGATGGCCCAGCAGCGGGGTCACCATCTGGAGTTCTCCTAGGGAGATCTGGTCCATGGTATAGTTCTCCGGCAGAGCAGGCCCTGTGTAATTCGCCCGCAGAATGACCGTTCCCACCGCCGGGGCTGCCGGCTCCTCCTGGACCTGCGCTGGTGCAGCCGCCTGCGGCGGAACAAACCAGTCCTCCGGGACCTGCTCCAGGCGGAGGTAGTGAGCCGCCTGCTCTGCCGTTCCCGCCGGCCGGTTCAGAAAATCCTGCTCCATTTGGAAGGACGCCTCAGCGGCGTAGTCCTCCGCCCCCTCGGGCAGGCCGCCCTCCGCGCCGAACACCTGGATGCAGAATTCCCCCAGCTCTCCCAGGATGGGGCCCTGACCGGACAGGGATTCCCCCAGTGCGGAGAAAGCGGCCCGAAAGTCGGTATCCGCCGTCAGAACAGTCTGGAGCCGCTGTTGGAGCTGGGCCATCCGGCTGGAGGGCGACGCGCCCCGCCCCGCGAAAACCGCCAGGAACAAAGCCAGACAGACCCCCAGCTGTATCAGGCGCACCCGCTCCCGGGAGCGCGGTGCAGCTCCTCTCCCCCGCTCCGCTGGTCTGGGCGGACGCGCTCTTCTTCTTCGGCTGACCCACTGTGCGGACTGGTTGTACATCCCGACCCCTCCCTCATCCGGTCTCTTTCGGACCCTTCAAGATATTCCCGGGAAGTTTCCGATATTCCTCTTGACAGCAGGGAGGGAAATTACTATAATAGAATAGCTTTCATAATCGGGGTGTGGCGAAGCTTGGTATCGCGCTTGGTTCGGGTCCAAGAGGCCCCGGGTTCGAATCCCGGCACTCCGACCATGCAGAGTGTCCTTATAGGATCTGAGTATCCTGTAATGGACACTCTGCTTTTTTATGTAGAAAACGGTGAAAAGCCGGAGCTGTCGCTGCTCACCCGTTCCCGCAGGCACAGCAGCTTGACCTTATGCTCGGTCAGCAGGGCGATGTACTGCTTTGTCATGCCCCAGTCCCGCCCTATACGGTCAAGGCTGCTTATCAGCACCACATCCACCTTTCCGGCAAGAACGGCCTCCATCACTTCTTGCAGAGCCGGACGGTCAAGGGTCATTCCAGAGCCATGCTCGGCGGCAACACCAACGATGGTGTACCCGGCTTGTTCCGCATAGCGGCGAAGCTCCTCGGCCTGCCGTTCCAAAGAAAAGCTATCATCGTGAGCGACGCGGCAATAGAAATAGGCTTTCATCGTGTCGTACCTCCTTATACTGCAACCTGTTCCGGGGCGTAGCTGAGTGCTACGCCTTTTCTTGTTTCCATGATAATGTCGGCCTCCGGGATCTTCCGGCGATCCGGCACATCAAAGGCACCGATGCAGTTATAGTGAATAACGACGCGCTGGTTGGTAATGCCGTCCTGCTTTTCAGCGTGGTACACCTCGATGTGGTCGATCAGTTCTGCGACCATGCGCTTTGTAATGGTGGCCACATCCGTGTACCGCCGTACCGTTTCAAGAAAATCGTCAATGTCCATGCGCTTGCTCTCGTCTTTTTTCAGTTCCAGCCGCAGAGCCTTGATTTTCTTTGCGTTCTCACCCTGCTCCTGTTCGTAGCGTTTGGACATTTTGGCAAACCGGGCATCGTCGATCTTTCCCGCTACATTGTCCTCATAGAGCCGTTCAAAGAGCATATCCAGCTCCCGGTCACGGGCAGTCAAAGCGTCCAGCTCCCGCTGCTTGCGGAGCGCGGTATTTTCCGCAACCTTTGCTGAGCGTCCGATCATGGCCTTGATAAAGTCATTTTCGTATTCGCTGGCGAAGCAGGCCAGCCGCTTGACCTCATACAAAACGACCTGCTCCAAGAAGTCCAGCCGGATATAGTGCGTCTTGCTGCACTTGCGATAGCCGGAGTTGTGATTTTGACAACTGAAAAACTTGATGTCGTGGTTGTTCTGGTTGAAGTGGAAATTGAGGTTGCCGCCGCACTCCGGGCATTTCAGCAGGCCAGAGAATACGCTGGGCTCCTGCGTGACCGTGGGCTTTTTGCGGCGCGTCCCTTTTTGGAGCGCCTGCACCTTTTCCCAAGTCTGGCGGTCAATGATAGCCTCATGGACATTGAGGAAGATTGCCCGGTTTTCCTCCGGGTTCTCGATCCGTTTTTTCATCTTGTAGGACTTGGAGTAGCTTTTGAAGTTAATGACATCGCCGCAGTATTCCTGCAAGGTGAGGATCTTCTTGACGGTGGTGTGTCCCCATTTGGTAGGCTCCACGGTGCTTTTTGACCCGCCCCGGCTTGTCCCACGGCTGCGCCAGTAGTCGTATAAGCCCATCACATCGCCGTCAAAGGCGGTGATAAAAAATTCCTCATACCGCACACCATCCACGCCGATATTTTTTAAGAGCGATTGCACCTCCTCCGTGGTGGCCGGAAATTTCAGCGTTTCGCCCACAAGCTGCCCTTCCGCATATTTTCCCACATTGGTGATATAAGCCTCAAATACCGTCATTTGCACCTCCTTTTGTCAGCGCCTCCGCGATCCCCGCCATGATGTACTCGGCACAGGGCAGCGCGATGGCGTTTCCCAACGCCCGATAGCGGTGAGAGGATAAAATTTCCTCCCCGTCAGCGCCGTATTTTGTCCAGCCCTCCGGCAGCCCCATGAGCCGTTCACATTCCGTTTCCGTGGGAAAGCGGACGCAGCCCCCGGCGGGATCGTCCTCATACCAAAAGGCAAAGGGCGAAATGCCGCCCGCTAACAGAGTGGGAAAAGGGTCAGTTGGCAGTCCGAAGCTGTTTCGGAACGCTGTTTCCGTCCGCTCCTTGGCGGATGCCCGCATACGGAAGCATTGAAAGGGTCGGGTAATCGGTACACGCCGCCCTGCTTCAATAAAAGAGCCTCGATCTCCGCAGGCGGCGGGCAGCCCGCTATCTCCGCCAAACGCAGGAAGTGGCTGCATTGTGCGGGGCTTAAATAGTATTTCGTGGGAACGCCGTCCTCCAAAGTCTGCCACAAGAAAGATGCGCTGCCGTCGTGCCAATCGGGGGCTTGCCCAATGTTGGGCGTCCATGAGCCGCCAAGCGAGGTCAGGCGTTCGCCCTCGCACCATTCCGGCTCCTGCCCATCTTCCAGAAGCAGGCATTGAAATGTCGGCGGCTGTGAACGCTGAGAGCACGGCTCTAAAGTCCATCCGGTCATTTGAAAAAAACGCTCCCATGACGTTCTCCCAAACAGCGATTGCTGGAAATAGACCATTTGTCGCCTCCCTCATTTCACGGATAATACGGATCGCATGAAAGAACAGACTGGATTTTTCCCCGGCAAGACCGGCCCTGTTGCCGATCTGTGAGAGGTTCTGGCAGGGTGAGCCAAAGGTGATGATGTGGACAGGCGGAATGTCACCGCCGTTCAGCTTTGTCACATCCCCTAAATGCGCCATACCGGGAAAATGGCGTTTCGTGATGGAAATAGGCGCTTTTTCTATCTCGCTGGCCCATGCGGGCACGATGCCGCAGCGCACCGCCGCCAGCGGGAACACGCCGATCCCGTCAAACAGGCTCCCCAGCCGGATCTCGTTCATATCAGCGGCGGCCCTGACGCTTTACGGTCAGGATGCCGTCCAGCGTGGTTGCCGTGATCCCAAGCCGCTGGGCCACGGCCACATCGTTTTTCATGCTTTCCGTGGAGATAGCCTCGTCATCCGTCATATTGCGGACGATACAGGGCATATTGCGATACCCGGCAAGTCGGCTGGCCATCTGGCGGCGGTGGCCAGCGATGATCTCATAGCCGCCGCCCTCACGGGGACGCACCAGCGCGGGCTGGTTGACACCGCCGTTGCGGACGCTCTCCACCAGAGATTTCATTTCCGCATCGTCACGGACACCGAAAGGATGATCCTTGAACGGGTGCAGGTCGGAAAGGTCAAGATAGACGATTTCCTCTTTTTCGGCGCGGGTAGCGTCGCGGGGTGTAGGCGGCACTTCCGGGACCGGAGGTGCTACCTTTTCCTCGGGGGCTGCATGGGTTTTGCCAGCCTTGGGCGGCTTGGTCTGCTCCGGGGCCGCTTTTTCCGTTTTGGATGGCTTGACCTTATTGGGAGTGGCTCTGCTCTCCTTGGGCGGACGGCCTCTGCCGGGCTTGGCAGCCTTGTCTTTTTCCGTGGGCGGCTTCTGCTTGACCGCCTTTTTCTCATCCTTGGCCGCCTTGTCACGGGCAGCGGCAAAATCCACCACCTTGCCGGAATGTGCCGGGGCGGGGTCATCCTTGCCGGGAGCGGGCGGCTGCGCCTGTTCCTTTCCAGCCTTGGGGACTTCGGGAGCGGCAGGCTCCTCCACCTCAGCGTGGGTAACAGCATCGGCGGGATCAGGCACGACCTCGCCCATTTCAAAGAGTGCCGCCTGCCCCTCATGCTCCAGCATGACCGCCTCTGCATCGGTCAGCGCAGGCTCGGGCGCAGGCTGCTCCGGCACAACGGCTTTTTCTACCGTGGGAGCGGGTGCCTCAGTAGGTGAGGCTACATCGGGAACATTTTTCTTATCATCTGCCATTTGCAAACCTCCTTTTCGTGGCATGAAAAAAGCCAGTCCGCAGACTGGCCGGGTGGAAGTGACCTCCCTTCGTGGTTTTATATATGAAAACGCCGTCCGTTGTCCTGTTGGGCGGCGTTGTTCTAAATGTGTTTTAGCTCTTGAAGAATGATACATAGTTTGATATAATTTTAGTAGATGTATACAAAAGGAGAGCATAGTTTATGATTATTGCAAATCGTTCTATACATATCATTGATTACGAAAACAATAGAATACTCTCCCGGGATATTCCCGCTACTTTTGACGAATATGTAGGAGAACTGATTGAGCACATTAACAGGAATGACTCAGTTCGTGACTATAAAACCCGTTCTCGCTATACAGAAGTAATTAGTGGGGCTATAGCGATCTCCTCTCAAAAAGATAATGCTGATGTTGTACGTGAACGTACAAATAGTATAGCAAATCGTCTACTTGTAAAGGAAGTCGAAGCTCAAGGCCATATTGGCCGACTTAATACAAATGTTCAAAAGGGAAGCCTTATTCAAGCTTTGCTTTTTGATGAGCAAGAGCATAAGCATGTATATCTTCTAGCCAAAGTTGAACATAGCACATTTGTTGACGATGTTGATTTTAGCTTCAAAACAGGCTTTTCTAAGGACAAAAAAACAATTTGGAAATCATGCTTAATTGACTTGCCACCCGAAGAGTCGGATGAGTACTATGCTAAAGTTTATTCAAATACATCTGCAAAGTTTTGGAGCGATGATTTTCTGGAACTGGATGAAATGATCAGTGATGAAACTAACACGCTAAAATCATTCAAAGCAATTGAAACTGTTTTGAATACTAATCTCAGAGGAGTTGCTACTAAAGATCATACCGTTTTGCGAAATGGGTTTATTGCCTATTACAAAGGGCAAGAACATATTGATTTCAGCGAAATGGTCAATTATATTTTAGGACAGTATGATCCTGTTGATGTTGATGCTGCTAAAGTAGCTGATATTCGTGAAAAAATATTACAGCTTCCAGAAAAGAAAGGCTTTGATCGGCAATTCAATTCTGCACCTAAAACGATCAATGCACGTATCCGTAAAACATACGAAGTTAATGATGGTATTCAACTTAAAATTACAGATGCCATCGAAAACCTGAATGAAACTATAGTTGCATATCAGGACGAAAACGGCGTTCGTTATCTAAGAATTAAGACAAATAATGAAAGTACATTCCGGCGCTTTAGAGGAACTGTCTAAATTATTTCCTGAGGGAGGAGGGTATTGATGAATGTATTATGTGAAATGAAAAAAATGTTTAATGTCGATACAATGAACATTTCAGAACGAAATACAGTAGTTGAAATATCCTTTAATCTCTCAAAAGCTACTTTGCCGGATAAGGAAACATTCTCTGCGGTTTTTGCCCTAATTCCCATAAGAGATACAATGAAAATTGCTCTTATCATAGATAATGGTGATGTTATAACGGTCAGAAAGAATTCAAGTTTCCCGGACAAGGAATACTCCACTCTCGTTGAAGATGTTGACGACGAAACAAGAATTGATGTCCATATCGAGATTAACAAGAGTATAGAGAGTAACATCTTTTCTGTGTACTCCTTTGAGAAATTTACTGCTGAATTGTTAGAACATGATATTAAAGAAATACTCAGCTTTTTCTCTCATTCTTTGACTGGAAAAGAATACTTGGTATTTGAAATTTTAGAGGGCAATTATTTTTTCACGACAGAATCAATGGCTTTTGTTTCCAAAAGAAATAGTGCATTTAATGGTGATTTTCATAGACTAAACCGTTTGACCTTATGTAACGAGGCGTCCAATTTTTATAATAAGAGTATTTATGAATTGATTCCTGATGACTTTTTTATAAAAGTCGATTTCGCTAAAAATCCGTTGACGAAATTGTTTGAAACTCTCTGTTCAGTATTATCCTTGGCCTATTTATCATCAGCAGCAATAATTACTGAAAACAATGGTCGATTGTAAAATGAAGTTGGACACCTAAGAAAAAATCCATAGTGATTTTCCCCACATGGTAGAATGAAGTTTGC
>ENA-USYR01000239-USYR01000239.1-human-gut-metagenome-genome-assembly--contig:-NODE-239-length-31801-cov-9.027928_pt1 | contig 31801 bp, 25 predicted proteins | sample MGYA00250064_ERZ773510 | MGnify/ENA primary metagenome ERZ773510 (study PRJEB29103, sample SAMN06112082) | human gut metagenome | biome: human gut; feature: ankylosing spondylitis patient; material... | reverse complement strand
GATGTGGGGAAAACTGTCGATGTGCGGATGACCCCGACCGGGAGCTTCCGAAAATACAATCCCAGCGGAACCGTATGGACGGCGCGGCTGTCATGGGCGGTTTACAAACTGCTGGGCAGCCCGCCGGGGGATGTGAAACTGAATCCCGACTGGGTGGAATGGCTGATGGGATTCCCCCGGAGATGGACGGACATTCCATGTGGGCCAAAGAACCGGCGCAAATCCCGTACTTAATCAGCGACCCGCCGGCGAATGTGGCAAAGCGGTTAAAGACTTTGGGAAACGCAGTTGTTCCCCCGCAGGTGTACCCCATCCTGCGCTATATTGCAGAGATTGAAACCGGGCGCTGCCGGAACAGACAACAAGGAGGTGATCGGATATGGAACCCTTAAAACCCCGCGACAAGGTAACGCAGCACATGACCCGCGACGGCCTGACGCTGGATAACCAGACCACCGGCGAAAGCGTCAATGTGTCCAGCCGGGAGGTCGAGCAGGAATACACTACCCAGCCGGAGGGCGCGGCGGAAAAAATACTGGAACGGGCGGACGAACTGCACGACCGCCACAGGGCAAAGAAAGCGGCCAAGGACGCCGGGGAAACTGTGGTGCAGGCCACCGGCCCCGTTTCCCGGTTGCAGTTTACCGCCGAGGAACGGGCCTCCCCGGAGCTGGCCCCGTATATCAAAAAGGCGGAAAAACGGGCGGATAAGCTGGAAGCGGCCAAAGAAGCCTTGCCGAAAAAGCGCGTCATTACAAAGGAAACCGTTTATGACGAAGCCAAGGGCAAGGCCAAAAGCAGGCTGTATTTTGACAAGGTGGAGAAAGCCCCTCCCCAGCTCAAACCAAACCCGGCCAGCCGTCCCATACAGGAAGCCGGGCTTTACCTCCACGGAAAAATCCATGAGGTAGAACACGAAAATGTGGGCGTGGAGGGCGGCCATAAGGGGGAGGAACTGGCGGAACGGCAGGCGGGCCGCATGATCCGCAGCGGCGTCCACCGCCACAAGCTCAAACCCTACCGGGCCGCAGCCAAGGCTGAGCGAAAGTCCATCGCCGCCAACGCCGAGTTTGTGTATCAAAAATCCCTGCGGGACAACCCGGAACTGGCGCAGGCGGCCAAAAATCCCGTTTCCCGCTTCTGGCAGAAACAGCACATTAAGCGGGAATATGCCAAGGCAGCAAGGGCGGCGGGCCAGACCGCACAGGGGGCGGCAAGCACCGCCAAGACCACGGCTGCCGCAGCCAAGAAAGCCGCAGAGAAAAGCAGACAGGCCGCGTCCTTTGCCGCCCGGCACTGGAAAGGGGCGCTGATCGTCGGCGGCGTGGGCCTCATGCTCCTGCTGGTGATGGGCGGCCTGCAATCCTGCACCGCCATGTTTGGCAGCACCGGGACGGGACTTGCCGCCACCTCCTATCTCTCCGAGGACAGCGATATGCTGGGAGCCGAAGCCGCCTATGCCGCGCTGGAAGCAGACTTGCAGCACGAACTTGACAACTACGAAAGCCTGCACCCCGGCTATGACGAATACCGTTTCGATCTGGACGAGATCAAGCATGACCCCTATGTGCTGACCTCCATCCTCTCCGCGCTGCATAACGGCGTGTTCACTTTGGGGGAGGTACAGGGCGACCTTGCCATGCTCTTTGAAAAGCAGTACATCCTGACCCAGACCATCGAAACGGAAACCCGCTACCGCACTGAAACGAGGACGGACAGCGAGGGAAACACCTACACCGCGGAAGTCCCCTACACCTACTACATCTGCAATGTGAAGCTGGAAAACTTCGACCTGTCCCACCTGCCCATCTACATTCTCACCGAGGAACAGATGGGCTTTTATGCTGCCTATATGCAGACTTTGGGCAACCGGCCAGACCTGTTCCCCAACGGCAGCTATCCCCACGCCTCCACCCCGAAAGAGCCAACCTACTATGAAATCCCCCCGGAGGCGCTAAAGGACGAAGCCTTTGCCGCCATGATCGCGGAGGCGGAAAAGTATGTGGGCTATCCCTATGTGTGGGGCGGCAGCTCCCCAAGCACCAGCTTTGATTGTTCCGGCTTCATTAGCTGGGTTATCAATCATTCCGGCTGGAATGTGGGACGCCAGACGGCTCAGGGGCTTTACAACATCTGCACTCCCGTTTCCCCGGAGCATGCCAAGCCCGGCGACCTTGTATTTTTCGTCGGTACTTATGACACTGCCGGGATGTCCCATGTGGGGCTGTATGTGGGAAATTCGGTCATGCTGCACTGCGGCGACCCCATTTCTTACACGAACCTCAATTCAAGCTACTGGCAGCAGCATTTTTATTGTTACGGGCGTTTGCCTTAAACGCCAGAAAGGAGTAAATCACTATGGCAATGAACAAATTGGAACGCATTGAAAAGGATATTGAGAAAACCAAGGGCAAGATCGCGGAGCTGCAAAAGCAGCTTCGGGAGCTGGAAGCGGCCAAGACCGAACAGGAAAACTTGCAGATCGTCCAGCTTGTGCGCGGCCTCAACATGACCCCGCAGGAGTTCGCCGCCTTTGTGCGCGGCGGCGCATTGCAGGCGGCCCCGGCCCCGATCCCGGACTTTGAACAGGAGGACAGCGCCCATGAAGAAATCTAAACTGTTCCGCACCTTGACGCTGGCTGTGGCCGCTGCGCTCTGCATGGCGACCACGACCGTTACCGCCTATGCCGGAGGCGCTGACCCTGACCCTGTGCCGCTGCCGGAAACCACCGAAGCCCCCGCAGAGGTGCCGGAGGAAACCGAAGAACCCACCACCGGCGGCATGGAGCCGGAGGGCGTACCTGTTACCCCGCAGGGCAACGCTGCGCTGGTGGATGATTTTTTCGGGGATAAACAGCTTATCACTGTCACTACCAAGGCCGGGAATTATTTTTACATCCTGATCGACCGGGCCAACGAGGACAAGGAAACAGCGGTGCATTTCCTCAACCAAGTGGACGACGCCGACCTGCAAGCCTTGTTGGAGGATGGAAAAAAAGAGCCGGAGGTCTGCACCTGTACGGCCAAATGTCAAGCTGGGGCCGTCAATACGGCCTGCCCGGTCTGTAAAAACAACCTGACCGCCTGCAACGGGCCGGAGCCGAAGCCCCAGCCGGAGGAAGAACAGCCGCAGGAGGAAAAGCCAAGCGGCATGGGCGGCCTTGTGGTGTTCTTTGTGGTGGTGCTGCTGGGCGGCGGCGCAGCCCTCTACTTCCTGAAATTCAAAAAGGAAAAAGCCGACACCACAGGCAATGACGATCTGGCCGAGTATGACTTTGGAGAGGACGAGGACGACGAGGACGAAGCCCCGGAGCCGGACGAGGATATGACAAGTGAGGATGGAAATAAGGAGGACGAAGTATGAGCTATCAGTTAGTAATTGCAGAGAAACCAAGCGTCGCCCGCAGCATTGCGGGCGTGATCGGCGCGGACAAGAAACAGGACGGCTACATGGAGGGAAACGGCTATCTGGTGAGCTGGTGTATCGGCCACCTTGTTTCCCTTGCCGACGCCGGGACTTATGACGAGCGTTTCAAAAAATGGCGCTATGACGACCTGCCGATTCTGCCGCAGGAATGGCAGTACATTATCCCTGACGATAAGAAAAAGCAGTTTGACACCCTGCGTTCTTTGATGGAGCGCACCGATGTCACCGGCCTTGTGTGCGCCACCGACGCCGGGCGCGAGGGCGAATTGATTTTCCGTTTTGTCTACCAGATGGCGGGCTGCAAGAAACCGTTTCAGCGCCTTTGGATTTCCAGCATGGAGGACGCGGCCATTCAAGACGGCTTCGCCCATCTGAAACCGGGAACCGATTATGATAACCTGTATCAGTCGGCCCTTTGCCGGGCGCAGGCGGATTGGCTGGTGGGGATCAACGCGACCCGGCTGTTCTCCATCCTCTACCACAAGACCCTGACCGTGGGCCGTGTCCAGACGCCGACCCTCAAAATGCTGGTTGACCGGGAGGCCAAGATCAGCAGCTTCCAGAAAGAGAAATACCACATCGTCCAGATCGCGGCGGGCGGCATGGAGGCGGCCAGTGAACGCATGGGAAACGCAGACGACGCCAAGGCCCTGAAAGCCGCCTGTGAAACGGCGCAGACCGTTTGTGTGTCGGTAACACGGGAGAAAAAGACGGAGCAGCCGCCCCGCCTCTATGACCTCACCACCTTGCAGCGGGAGGCAAACCGCCTGTTTGGATTTACCGCCAAGCAGACCCTTGACTATGCCCAGCAGCTTTATGAAAAGAAGCTGCTGACCTATCCCCGCACTGACAGCCAGTATTTGACCGATGATATGCTGCCAACGGCAGAAAGCCTTGTGTCCGGCCTGTGGCCTATGCTTTCCTTTGCGGCGGGGCTTGACCTGTCCCCGCAGTTTGGCCGGGTGCTGAACAGCAAAAAGGTGAGTGACCACCACGCCATTATCCCGACAATGGAATTTGTGCAGAAAGGCTTTGACGGGCTGGCCGAGGGCGAAAAGAAACTGCTGTCCCTTGTGTGCTGCAAGCTGCTGTGCGCCGTGGCCGCGCCCCATGTGTACGAGGCTGTCACCGCCACATTCACCTGTGCCGGGAACACCTTTACCGCCAAGGGCAAAACCATCCTCACTCCCGGCTGGAAAGAGCTTGACCGCCGCTTTAAGGCGTCGTTCAAAACAGACACCGACGACACTGCCCCGGAGCCTGCGCGGGAACTGCCGGAGATCACCGAGGGCCAAACCTTTGACAAGGTAACTGCCGCCGTCACCGAGCATTTCACAGCACCGCCAAAATCCTACACGGAAGATACCCTGCTTTCCGCTATGGAGCGCGCCGGTGCGGACAATCTGCCGGAGGACGCCGAACGGCAGGGATTGGGAACCCCGGCCACCCGCGCCTCCATTTTAGAAAAGCTGGTGCAGATGGGCTTTGTGGAGCGCAGGGGCAAACAGCTACTTCCCACCAAGGACGGCCACAACCTTGCCTGTGTGCTGCCGGAGATGCTGACCTCTCCCCAGCTTACAGCACAGTGGGAAACGGAGTTGACAGCCATTGCCAAGGGGCAGGCCGACCCGGAGGGCTTCATGGCTGGCATTGCAGAAATGACAAGGGGCCTGATTGCAAACTACTCCCAGATCAGCGAGGACGCGCAGAGGTTGTTTCAAACCGAGCGTGTGGTTATCGGCAAATGTCCACGCTGCGGGGAAAGCGTCTACGAGGGCAAAAAGAATTACTACTGCGGAAACCGAAGCTGCCAGTTTGTCATGTGGAAGAATGACCGATTTTTTGAGGAACGGGGCAAGGCGTTCATTCCGAAGATCGCTGCCGCGCTCCTTAAAGACGGAAAAGCAAAGGTAAAGGGCCTGCGCTCCATGAAAACCGGCAAGACCTATGACGGGACGGTGCTTTTGGCGGATACCGGCGGCAAGTATGTGAACTACCGCGTGGAACAGAGGGGCAAGAACTAAAGAAAAGCAAGCATAGGGAGTGTAGCCACACTCCCGGCAAAATCCCTGACCCGGCGCACCTGCCGGGCCGGGGATTTTCTCTTTGGGGAAGCCCCAAACCCCTTGTATCCAGCAAATTTACAATTCATCTATTCCAAGATACACCATGTCATAGTATAATAAAGCCAACGATAATATCCATTTGAGGTGATAAGTGTGAAAATATTAGTTAGTGCTTGTATTATGGGAGTGGATTGTAAATACAATGGAAAAAATAACAAAAATCTGGCAGCTATCAACTACTTAAAAGATAAAGAAATTATTTGCATTTGTCCAGAGCAATTAGCAGGTATGACTACTCCCAGACCTTGTGCAGAGATTGTGAATGGTGTAGTAACAGACGAAAATGGAAATGATGTCGATTTGGAATATAACCGAGCAGTATCAATGGCATTATCCAAAATTCAACATGAAGATATTGAGTTAGCTATACTACAATCCAGAAGTCCTACCTGCGGAGTAAATCAAATATATGATGGTAGCTTTACCGGAAAGTTGATTTCTGGAATGGGATTGTTTGCAAAGGCATTAAAAGAACGAGGCATCAAAGTTATTGATGTTGAAGAAGTAGAAAGCTTTAATTTGTTAGACTGTCCCCAGCTTCAATCAATCTAAACCAAACTTTCAAAATTGAATATCAGCCACTTATTATCGGCCCACCCAGCAGGAAATCTTTCAAAGGTTTCCTGCTTTTCTTATGCTATTTTTCAGAAAGGATGTGAACCCCAAATGTCTTACAGTTCCTACGACCACGACGATTTAGAACCGGCCAGCACTATGCGGATCGAGCGCCGGATTTACTTTGAAAGCGGCAAGGCCGATCTTTCCGAAATGGTAAAGCTGCCCCTTGCGGAGCTTCTTTCCCTGCGGGCGGAAAGCGCCGCCGCAGAACAGGAAGTGTTTGACCGCCTGAAAGAACAGGCCACCGCATGGGAGGAACAGGCCGGAAGAACCCTGTTTCTGGACAAAGCTCTTGAATATGCCCGGACGCTTCCCGTCACCCACACCGCAAACCAGTGGGAGGCCCCGGACGAATACCGCCATATCCGCAGCAACATGGTTTACCAGATGGATTACTCCATTTCCGAGAATACCCGGTATGACAGCGCCGCCCAAAAATCCGTCCCCTACTCGTGGACACTCCGCTGGAGCCTCCGCACTAACGCGCCGGGAAGAACTGGACAAGTACCTGAATGGCCGGATCAAAGCCCACGAACATTACTTTACCGAAATTTCCCCGGCCATCCCCAAGGAATACGCCGACTATTTCAAGGTCAACGGCTGCCTGCTCCCCGGCTACACCATCGAGGGAGAGGAACCGGCAAAAGCCGCAGAGCTTCCCGCGCAGGAAGAAACCGCGCAGCCGCAGCAGACCGCAGCCACCCCGGAAAGGAGGGAACCCGTGAACGAAGTATTTTCCATTTTTCTTGATAACCGCGCCGAAGCGCAGACCGGCGGGCCGCATGGCTACTGGCTTTCCCTGCCGACTTCCGCCGAGCAGGTACAGGAAGCCCTAAAGGAAATCCACATCACCGCCGACAACCAGCAGGACTTGTTCATTGGCGGCTTTTCCGCCCCGGAGGGAAAACCTCTGGAACTGCCAGAGGATTTGATAAAAGCCGCCAGCGTGGACGAACTGAACTTCCTTGCCGCCCAGCTTCAAAGGCTGGACGCCGTGGAGCTTGCGGAGCTGAACGCCGCCATGCAGTCCCCGGCGAAAATGCAGACCATCGGGCAGCTTTTGGACTACGCTGAAAACACCGATTGTTTTGTCTTAATCAACGCCAAGGACAACCGCAGTCTGGGGGAATATTACCTGAATGATTCCGGGCTGTTTGTTGTCCCCGACCCGTGGAAACCGGCCATTGACACCGAACGGCTGGGGAGCTTTATCGCCAACGAGGAACAGGGAACCTTTACCGATTACGGCTATATCCTGCGAACCAGCGACGAATGGCAGCGCGTCCATGAGGGACAGCCGGTGCCGGAGGAATACCGGGTGATGGCCTATCCCGCGCCGGAAATTCTGCGGGATGAAAGCAAGGTGCAGCCGGAGGCGGCAGCCCCCGCAAAGGCCCCACAGCCTGTCACCCCCATTCTCTTAAACGGCCAGAACAGCGCCGAGCGCATGAAAGAGATCACCGACCGGCTGGAAACCGGCATACAGGAGCTTTTCGAGAGTGAACGCTACAAAGCCTATCTCACCACCATGTCCAAGTTCCACAGTTACAGCTTCAACAACACCCTCCTGATCGCCATGCAGGGCGGACAGCTTGTGGCGGGCTACAACAAGTGGCGGGATGATTTTCACCGCAATGTAAAGAAAGGTGAAAAGGCCATCAAGATACTGGCCCCGGCCCCGTTCAAGGCGAAAAAGGAAGTGCAAAAGCTGGACGCACAGGGCAGGCCGGTGATGGGAAAAGACGGAAAGCCTGTTACCGAAGTACAGGAAATACAGGTTCCGGCCTTTAAGATCGTTTCCGTCTTTGATGTGAGCCAGACCGAGGGGGAACCGCTGCCCTCTATCGGCGTGGAAGAACTGACCGGCAGCGTGGAACGCTACGGGGAATTTTTCAAGGCGCTGGAACAGACCTCCCCGGTTCCCATTGGTTTTGAGGACATTCCGGGCGGTTCCCACGGCTACTACCACCTGACGGAAAAGCGGATCGCCATTCAGGAGGGCATGAGCGAATTACAGACCCTAAAGACGGCTATCCACGAGATCGCCCATTCCAAGCTCCACGCCATCGACCCGGAAGCCCCGGCCATAGAGCAGGCCGACCGCCCCGACAGCCGCACCCGCGAGGTGCAGGCCGAAAGCGTGGCCTATGCCGTCTGCCAGCACTACGGACTGGACACCTCCGACTATTCCTTTGGCTATGTGGCCGGTTGGAGTTCCGGCAAGGACTTGAAAGAGCTGAAAGCCTCCCTTGAAACCATCCGGGCCACCGCCCATGAACTGATTAGCACCATTGACGGCCACCTTGCCCAGCTTCAGCAACAGCGGCAGGCCCAGCAGGAGCAGCCGCAGGCCGCGCCGTTAGAACAGGCCGCCGAGCAGCCAGACCCGGACAGCGTATTTTCCAAGCTGCCACCGGAGCAACAGCAGGAAATGACCGACAGCGTGAAAGCCATGCTGCAAACCCTCATTGACGCGGATTTAAAATCCACCGGCAAAGTGTCGCAGGGAACCAAGGAGGCGGCACAGGCGCAGGGCTTTACCATTGCCGGGGACGGAACGCTGGAACAGGCCAAAGCCATTCCCCAGCCGCAGGCATGGAACGGGATCGACGGTCTTTTGAATGGAAAGCCGTTTATGCCGGAGGCGTCCCCGGCTGACCGGGCCGCCGCCCTGATCGAGCTGGCAGAGAAAAACGCCCCGCGTCTGGGCAGCGAGGAACGGCAGTTGATCGTGGCCTATGCCGAGGCCGTGGGCGATACCGACAAGGTGATCGGGCTTATCAACCGCCTGTGCGAACAGGGCTATGAGCTACAAAAGGGCCAGATGGATTCCTTTGTGAAAAGCGAGATCGAAAGTGAGATTGCCGTTGCCAACGCCCAGCGGCAGATCGCGCAGAATCCGGCAGCGGAGCCAGTTGTCACGATCCTTTGGAGTGAAAGCCCCCATCTGAAAGACGGCCAGCAAATGCCGCTGCATGAAGCCGAGGCCGTTTTCAAAGAGCTGGACAGCGCCAGACGCCATGAACGGGAGCAGCCGGGCTATACAGGCCATTGGTACGACAAGACCAAGTTCCGCATTGACTTTACCATGCAGGGCCAGCCGGACAGCTACGAGGGGCGGCAGGACTTTGGCGACGGGGACGGTTCTCTGATCCAGCATATCCGGGGCTACCACGAATACTACGCGCAGGATGAAAGCTGGAAAAACCATGTGCTGCACCATGAGGGGCCGGAGGCATGGGAGGCAGACAAGGCCCAGCGGGATATGCTGCTGCATGAGTTTGTCCCGTATATGGAGTTGCACTGCAATCTGGCCGCTATGGAACAGGAGGCCCGGCGTCCCCTGCGATCCGGGGAAACCCTGACGCCGGAACAGACCGCTTATTTCCACGCGGTTTTGGACTATGTAAAAGAGTGCCGCCCGCTTCTCAATCAGGGCCAGTACCACTTGCCGGAGCCGCCGCAGCTTGCCGACTTCGACCAGAGCTTGCAGGACTACAAACAACAGATCGAGGCAGAGCTGGAACAGGAGGCCGCCGCTGCCGGGCTGACGGTGGAGGAATATGTTGCCTCTGACTATGAGGCCCCGGCGCAGCCCAACTTTTCCATCTACCAAGTGCCGCCCGGCCCGGAGGGGCGCGACCTGCGCTACCGTTCCTATGAGGACTTGCAGGCGGATGGGCTTTCGGTGGACAGGAAGAATTACCAGCTTGTCTACACCGCGCCGCTGGATAAGGACACTACGCTGGACGAGATTTACCGCCGCTTCAACATGGAACATCCCGCCGATTACAAGGGACATTCCCTCTCGATGGGGGATATTGTGGTGTTCCGGCAGGATGGGAAACAGACCGCCTACTATGTGGACGAGGGGGCTGACTACCGGCAGGTGCCGGAGTTTTTCGTCCAGCTGGAAAAGCAGCTCGCGCCGGATGAGTGCATGACCGGCGAACAAATCCAGACGCCGAGGGGCCGTTTCTATCTGACCGACAGGAGCCGGGAACAGATGGAGGCCGCCGGGTATGGATTCCACCACCAGTCGGAGGACGGCAAGTATCTTATTATGGCAAACGGCACAAGGGCCTTTGCCATCCCCGCCCAGCAGGAAAGCCATATCAAGACGGCGGAAATGTCCACCGAGCAGAACTACAACATGATCGACGGCATGATGAACAATGCCCCGTCTATGGAGGAACTGGAAGCAAGGGCAAAAGCCGAGGAACAGATTTCCCTTTTGGATGTGGCCGAGGCATCCAAGGCGGAGGCCAAAAAGCCCAAGCAGACCCGAAAGACAACGCAGAAGCAAAAGAAACCATCCATCCGGGCGCAGCTTGCCGCCGCCAAGGAGGAACAGAAAAAGAAGCCCCCGGCGTGGGAAAAATCAAAAGAAATGGAGGTATGAGGAATGTATTTCACCGTGGAAGAAGAAAATCTGATCTGTCTGTACCACAATGCCGACCGCCGCAGGACGGCGGCAAATCTCCGGGCGGCACTGCCGGACATGGACAAGGAAATGGCGGCGCTGGCCTGCCAGACAGCCGATAAGCTGGACGCCATGAGTGACGCCGACTTTGCGGCGCAACGGTTCCACTTCACAGACGAATAAGCAAAACGCCGGGCGCGGGGGCTGTCAAAGCCTCTGCGTCCGGCATTTTTATATGGTCTTAAATGCTGAAATCATATCGCGAATATTTTGAAATCTTTTGGTTTTATCTGGGTTCAATCCTCTCTCGACAAAAGCTCGTAAATTCTGATTCGCAATTTTTTCTGTGTTAGTTTTACCTGTCATCACAAAATAAATAACTCTGGTGAGAGCATAGGTTTCGTGAACTATACCATAAGTATTAAACCCCTCGACAACCAGTGCAGGATCATTAAAATAACCCTTGAACTCCGTATTAACCGTTGTTAGTGTACTATCAGGAATTTTTACAAGTCCAAAATCCGAAAGTTTGACTACAAGGGTATCGTCGTACTCTTTTATCAAAATATTTTTAGGACTTATATCACGATGTAAATGTCCTTTTGAATGGAGATAATCAAAAGCGCGTAATATTTGTTGGGCGATTCCTTTTCGCTGTATAATTGTTAAAGTGGAGTTATGAGCAGCGATATACCCGTCCAGTGTATAATCCATATATTCCATAATATACTCATTTTTATCGGGATTGTAGCAGTAAACTTCAAGTATGTATGGAGAAGATAGATCATTCATTACATCAAATTCTCTTTTGAAACGGGCGACTTCTTTATCTGTAAGTTCCTTTTTTGCACGCTTCAAAATAAAAGGCCGATTATAAAAAGTGTCCTTATATTTATAAACATTAGCATAAGAACCACTTCCGATCAGTTTCAAATCAAATGTAAAATCTTGTTGCTTATGTGAAATGGTTATGCTACTAAGGGGCAGAAAAATAGGAAGCGTATAATATAATTCGACCTTTGCCATATTTGGCGGTAATGCACTGCCGCCACTTGAACTAAGAAAATCTCGACAGCGCGTGAGTAAATCTAAATAGTATGGGTCTATTTGAAAAGCTAAAGGAGTTTCTTTTAGTGAGCTTACTAAGCTAAATATAATTTCAATTCTCTTAATTAAATCTCTACTCGGCTCTGCCCAAAAGTGCGCTTCATGTTCCCCAGTTGGTAGTCTTTCGTTCATTGTTCTAAAAAGCCCAACCAGATCATGATGTAAGGTCATAAGTATTTCTCGAAGTTTTTGGTTTCTAAAGGATTTATATAAATCGGAGTATTCCGCATTTATTTGACTACATGACAATAATTCTCTGTACTGTGATTCAATATAGTTTTCAATATTCATACAAGTTCCACCATTTCCCGCTGTGTTTTACTGTATTATATCATGCTATTACATAATCGGCAATTATCCAAAACGCCGGGCGCGGGGGCTGTCAAAGCCTCTGCGTCCGGCGCTTCTTTTTTGTCCATTTTCCCGCATTTAGAACTCTGTTTTCGGGGGAACAGGATAACTTTATCCACCTGCCTGCCGACCATGCGGAAAAACCCTTGATTTCCGTGGACTTTTACCGTCCTAAATGCGTAGACAGGAGGTATCTTTTTCGCTGGCGTTCTGCCTCTTTCTTCCGGCGCACCTGCACCGCACAATCCGGGCAGTATTTAGCCCGGTTGGAGTTGGGCGTAAACGCCGCCCCGCAGACGGCGCAGCGTTTGATTTCGTCCCGGCCTTTGGTGATCTCGGCACACAGGGCCGCGTCCAGCGGCAGGACGGCCACCTTGAACCACCGGCACAGCAGCGAATAGGAAATACTCTGCACACAGACACATTCCTCCCCATCGTCCAGCAGGAGGCAGTTTCCGTTACAGTAGTTGCAGCACGCATGGGTGAGCCTGCGGGCCTTGCGGTATTGGGGGTAACTCATTCTCGGTATGTTCATCGTTCCTGCGTATGCTCCTTTCCCGGCGCTGTCCGCAAAATGCTGTCTACATTCTGTTTGACAATGCCGTATTCTTTCAGTTTCTGTTTCGTTTCGCTGTACTGTACGGACAGCCGTTCCCGTTCTGCGTCCAGCTTTTTATACTCGGTTTTGAGGGCGTACAGGTTGGGGAGTTTTGTGACCCCGGCCTCTTTGAGCGCCTTTGCCGCCGCCTCATACAAGATCAGTTGGCTTTCATGCTGCCGCCGGAACGCGGCCTTGTCTTTGGCGTTTCGCAGTTCCAGCGCCACAGGCCGGAGCTGCTTGTAGGCGGAGAGGTTTTTTATCAGCAGCGCCATATCCCCAAGGCGGCGTTCCGCGTCTTTCAAGGCGGAGGCCACCGCGTCGTTTGCCGCGCTGATCTCGGCCAGCCTGCTTTCCAAGCCCTCGTAGCTGTCGATCTGGTGTTCTGTGAGGAAGTTTAAGGAATTGGCGGCCTGCTTCAAGTTGTGCAGCTTCGCCCACCGCGCATAGCCCGCCGACTGCTGGGCCTTGATACTGTCCTCCAAGGCGATCCGCAGGGAGATTTCCCCGGCGCTTCTTCTGTGCGGCCCCCGGTCAATGGCAATGCCCTTGATCCGCTGGGTGATCCGTTCCTCGGTGTAATCCTCCCCCAAGGTCTTGCAGCGGGTAAAGCGTTCCTGTCCGGGACGGAAGCCGTCTGCCAGCGCGCGGAATGAAATAAACTTGCCCTGTTTGACTTCATAGCCCTGCGCCTCCATGAGCCGCAAAAAATCGTCAAAGTCTTTGGCCTGCGGAATGGCCGCGTCGATGGCGATTTTCAGTTTTGCTTTCCAGCTCTTGCCCTTTTTCTGTGCGTCCCACTCTGCGTAGGTCTTGCCCTTGTCCTTGCCGGGCTTTACCACAGACAGGCCGTGTTCCCTGCACAGCCGGTCACTGGTGCGCCGGATAAAGGCGTAGCTCTGGCGGTTGGAAATGTACTTGCGCTGGTTTGCCATATCCACGGCGCAGAAAATGATGTGGTTATGCAGGTGGCCCTTGTCAATATGGGTGGTAATCACATAGGGGTATTTGCCTTGCAGCACTTCATCGGCAAGCTGCCGCCCGATCTCATGGGCCTGTTCCGCCGTGGTTTCCCCCGGTTCAAAGGCTTGTATCAGGTGGTGGGCCAGATTGTTGCCCTTTTGGTACGCCTGATCCAACAGCATTTGAAATTCAATATCCGCCGTTTCATAGGAACAGCCATAGGAAGAAACGAACAGCTTTTCATCGGTCTTGTCCGGGTTCTCGATGTAGTCCAGCGCCTTTTTCAGCGTTGACTTGATAGGATGGATCTTTGTAACTGCCATATCTGTGCCAGCGCCCCCTTGATGTCCTCCAAGTCCTGCGCGTACACAGTCCCGGTACTGTTGATACGCCTTGCAATCTGGTTGATGTTGACGCCGATCTTTTGCAGTTCTGTGGTCTGCGCCCGGACGGGGCCGGTGTCGATATGGACGATATAGCCGTCAATCAGCATTTTCCGGGCGTAGGCGGAAAAGTTCTTTGTGCCAAGCTGGGCCATCTTCTGCTGGATCAGCACCCGTTCCTCCGGCGTCACCGGGACGCGCAGCACAAACTTCCGTTTTCGGTTTGCCACTTTCTCACCTCCATTCATTCAGGGGTTTGGGGACTTCCCCAAGATACAAACGGGAAGCCGTTTGCCGGGAGTGTGGCTACACTCCCTATGCTTGCTGTCTTTGTTCTTCTTCCCCTAAAAAGCGTTCTGACCCCAAGGAAATACCCGCAAAATCCCTGTTTTCCCGAAAACCGCACAAAAAAAGAGAGGGCGCAGCTTGCGTCCTCCCAAAAACAAAACAGAGGGTTGTCATGCACCCTCCGTTTCGTCATTCTTCTGTTGGATTTGAATGGCCCCGTCAATCGCGCCCTCAATGATCGGCAGAAATTCTTCCGGGCAGAGTTTCAGCTTGTGGCTGACCCGCTGCCGCTGTGCGCTTTCCTCCCGCATGACCTCCGGGTTAAAATACCGTTCCACGGGAAGCCCGCAGATTTTGATAAGCTGTATGATAACCGGCAGGCTGGGAATCGTGCCGTCATTTTCGATGTTGGCAAGATAGCGCCAGTCGATATTGACCTGTTCCGCCAGCGTCTTACGCGATAACTGCTTGACTTTCCGCGCCGCTTTTACATCCGCGCCGAAAGTTTCAAAGCCGGGACAATCTTTGATATTTGCCATATAGCACCACCCATTTACATTGTATATTTCATATTTTCTCAATGGAATGTTGCTGTATGCAGGAAGATTAAACTTTATAATTCATATTTTGCGCCTTGTACGGAAAAGCGGGCTATCCTATAATAAAGAAAAAGCACTTTTTTGAAAAAATCCGTCCGCTGTAACATTTCGCGGACATTTGCCTGTTATACTATCTGCAAAAAGCAAAGGAAGTGAGGATATGAAGCAGATTTTAATTGTCGAGGACGACAGTTTTTTGAATAAGATGTTAGCCTACAACCTGACCGCAGACGGCTACGGCGTAACTTCTACCCTAAATGCCAGAACCGCAGCCGACGCCATCCGCCAGCGGGAATTTGATTTAGTGCTGCTGGACATCAACCTGCCGGATGGCAACGGTTTTGAGCTGTGCAGGCTGATAAAACCCCAGCACCCGGACACCATTGTAATCTTCCTGACCGCCAACGATCAGGAGAGCGACCAGATACGGGGCTATGAGGTGGGCGCGGTGGACTACATCACAAAGCCCTTTGTGATTGGGGCCTTGCAGCGGAAAATCAAAGCCATGTTCGCCATGCTGGAACACCACAAACCGGCCAAGGACATTTACGACGACGGGCGGCTGTTTCTGGACTTCTCGGAGCAGACGGCTTCCCTAAACGGCAAGCCCCTGACCCTATCCCCGATGGAGTATAAAATGCTGAACCTGTTCCGCAAAAATCCCCGGCAAGTGCTGACCCGTGGGCAGCTTTTGGAAAAGCTGTGGGATATAGACGAGAGGTTTGTAGACGAACACACCCTGACAACCTCCATCAGCCGGATTCGCAGCAAGATTGAATCCGACGGCGGCGCACCCTACATCAAGACCGTTTACGGCATGGGCTATCAATGGACGGGAGGCGAGGCAAAATGAAGTTTCAAAACCTCTCGGTAAGGCGGCTGTTTGGCCGGGTGGCAATGGGGCTTGCCCTCTCCATGTCCGGGATCACCATAGCCCTGTTTCTTGTGACGAAACAGACGGCGGTGGTGCTGACGGGTGGGGTGCTTCTGCTGTGCGCCCTTGTGGGGATTTTCGTACTGACGCAGGCGTTTGGAAAGCGGCTGTCACAGTTTACCGCTGACCTGTGCCAGACCTTAGACCACATGATCGCCGGGAATGAAGCGCCAAAACGCCCAGAGGACAGCGAAACCCAGCTTGCCAGAATCGGACACCGGCTGGCAAGGCTTTACCAGATCATGCAGGAGAACCGCCGCCGGGTGGACGAGGAACGGCAGGAGTTACAGACCCTTGTATCGGATATTTCCCATCAGGTGAAAACGCCGGTAAGCAATCTGAAAATGGCGACGGACACCCTGCTGGAAAAGCCCATGACCGAGGCGGAGCGCACCGACTTTATCCGGGGAATCCGCAGCCAGACGGATAAGCTGGACTTTCTCTTTCAGGCCCTTGTGAAAACCTCCCGTCTGGAAACGGGCGTGATCCAGTTGGACAAGAAACCGGGCCGCCTTTTTGATACTGTGGCGCAGGCCATGAGTGGGATCGTGTATGCAGCGGAGAAAAAGGAAATTGCCGTGTCCGTGGACTGCCCGGAGGATTTGACCGTTTCCCATGACAGCAAGTGGACATCCGAAGCCCTCTTTAACCTGCTGGACAATGCGGTAAAGTACACCCCGGCAGGCGGGAAAATCGCTGTGTCGGTGGTGCTGTGGGAAATGTATGTGGAGATCAAAGTGACCGACACCGGCAAGGGCATTTCCGAAAGCAATCAGGCTGCCATCTTCCGGCGCTTCTATCGTGAGGAAGAAGTACACGAACAGCAGGGCGTGGGCATTGGCCTGTATCTGGCCCGCGAGATCGTAACGCGACAGGGCGGCTATATCAAAGTGGTTTCGGAGCCGGGCAAGGGTTCGGAATTTTCCATTATGCTGCCTACAAAATAGAACGCGGCGGACGGCCATTTCCGGCTGCCCGCCGTAAATTTTTTTTGAAATGTCCGAGCATTGTAACATTTCACCCCGATTTTCAATGAAATTTTTTGGCCGCTGTAACATTTCGCGGACATTTGGGTTTTACAATAGCCTTATCAACAGGCAGAAAGCCTTGAAAGGAGTTTTGAGTATGAGCGTTTTGCAGACGATTGATCTGAAAAAGTATTACGGCACAGAGCCGAACATCACTCGCGCCCTTGACGGCGTAAACTTCTCCGTGGAGGACGGCGAGTTTGTGGCCGTTGTGGGAACCTCCGGCAGCGGCAAGTCCACCCTGCTTCACATGATGGGCGGGCTGGACACTCCCACCAGCGGAACCGTGATCGTCCGGGGCGAAGAACTGGCAAAGAAGAACGATGAACAGCTTACCATCTTTCGCCGCCGCAACATCGGTTTTATCTTCCAGAACTATAACCTTGTTCCTATTCTGAATGTGTATGAGAACATCGTCCTGCCGGTGGAGCTGGACGGGGACACGGTGGATCAGAAGTTTTTGGACGAGATCGTTCACCTGCTGGGGCTGGAAGATAAACTGAAAAATATGCCGAATAATCTTTCCGGCGGACAGCAGCAGCGTGTGGCTATCGCCCGCGCCCTGATTACCAAACCGGCTATTGTGCTGGCGGACGAACCGACCGGCAACCTTGACAGCAAGACCAGCGCTGAGGTGCTGGGGCTTATCAAGCGCACCAGTGCGGAGTTCCGGCAAACTGTTGTGATGATTACCCACAACAACGACATAGCCCGTCTTGCAGATCGGATTGTCCGCATTGAGGACGGAAAGATTGTGTAATAAGGAGGTGGCAGGCTATGACATGGCCTTTTGAGAATGACACCAGTGCGGTTGTTAAGAAGTATGCAAAGAAAAGTATTAAGGCGAACAGACGAACAACGCTTTCGATTATGACAGCCATTTTGATTGCTTCCACTTTTTTATGTACCCTCTGTACTTTTGTTCAAAGCTATTGGAATCAGGGCGTACAGCAGGAAATTCATGCTTCGGGTGATTGGGATGCCCAGCTTTTAGAGGTTCAGGCTGGACAGCTCCCTTTGATACAGGGCAATGATAAGGTACAAGCGGTTATGGTAAAGGGAAATAATCAGACGGTACAACTGTCTGGAAATACCGAATTGCCATATCTTCTGCTTCAAAACTGCGATCAGGCATATTGGAACACCATGCACGAAAAAAACTTGATTTTGCAGGGCAGAGTTCCACAAGCTCCCGGAGAAATTGTTGTTGGAAAAAATTTCTTTGAGCAAAATCCCGCTTTTGAAATTGGGGATACGATTGAGCTGAACATTGGCGAACGCAGGATTGGAAATGATGCGGTTGATTTCTTATCACCGATTCAGACAGGAGAAGTTTTTGTAAAAACAGATACCACACAATATACGATTGTCGGAAAAATAGATATGACTGTTTCCAGTGCCTATAACGGTTATCCTGCATACGGCTGGCTTGATATAGAGAATATTCCAGAAGCCGCAGATATTGTTGTTTATCTCCAAGCAAAGAATCCAGCGAAGATTTTTGATCTTGTTCCGCAGATTGCAAAGGAGATCGGCTTACAAAGTGATGAATACGGGAACTACCCCTATCGTTATCATACTGCACTACTCGGAATGTACGGAATTTATGAGCCGGGACATTTTTGGAACAGTGACCTGCCTAAACTCTTTCTTGCTTTAATTTTGGTGGTTTCTGCGTCGATTGCCGTATTTGCATACATTATCCGGGGAGCTTTTTCTATCTCTGCAAAAAGGAAAGTAAAAGAACTGGGAATATTAAAATCCATCGGAATGACACCGAAACAAATCCGGCTCTTGATTCTTTATGAGGCCCGCTGGCTGTCCATCTTCCCGATTTTAATTTCTGCGGTTTTGGGATATGTGTTTTCTTATGGGGTTTTGGCGGTCTATTCATCGCTGACCAGTGAAGTAACGGGAAGTAAACTGACAATTTCGTTTTCACTGTGGGCTGTACTTGCAGCCATGATCCTGTCTTTTTTGACGGTTTTATTGGCAGCTTCCGGGCCAGCCAAACAGATGGGAAAACTGCGTCCCATAGAAGCCGTGAAAGAGAATTGGAACACTCCTACGCTGAATAAATCAGCAAAACACACAATTTTGAGAAAGTGTTTTGGATTTTCGGGAAAATTGTCTGCTAATTTTATCTCTGCAAATAAAAAACTATTCCGCACCTGCACAGCAACCCTTTGTCTTTGTCTGGTTTTGATGTTTAGTTTTCTGGCCGTTTTTTCTGTTTCGGATATTAACAATACGAAAGCGGAGCAAGACAGCCATTTCAATGTCAATATTACAATGGAATCGGGAGAACGGATAGACGATGTTCTGATTCATCAGTTAAAGACACTTCCCCATGTAAAGGAACTGGCAACCTATACGATGACAAACTGTGCAATTTGGATTTCTGACAGCGATTTATCGGAGGATTTTGTTGCCGCAGGGGGATTTCATACAAAGGCTGCCGGGGAGTATGTTGTTCAGCGCGACGGACAATACAGAATCCCATGTGTCTTGATTGGTTTGGAGCAGGATACCTATAAGAGCTATCTTTCTAAATCTGGAATCAGTGCTTCCGACACATCCTCGGCCATTGTCGTAAATTCTGTTGTGAAACATCCTGATTCCAGAGGATATGAGGCGAAAAAGGAACAAGTGCCTTATTTGAATATCAATGATGGGCAGAGTTTAGAAATAACCGAGAAGTTTTTGGATTCCATTCAGGGAAATTATAGCTTCAATCTGGAAGTGTTAAGTACAGTCGCAGAAATGCCGGACATCGGACGGAATATCTCTTTTTATACTTTGCCTATTATCGTTCCGATGGATGAATACTACGCCATTATCCAGAACTTCGCAGAGGATCGCGCTGTTTATAATTACAGAACCTATATGAATCTTCTAACAGAAGATGGTTTCGATATGGCAATTCAGCAGGAAGCCGATCAGATTTGCAGCGCATATTTAAGCGGTAATGATTTCTATACTTCCAGCAAAACAGAACGCGCAATAGACCGTGACAAACTGACGAACGGTACTATGGTAATTGTGTATAGTATGACATTGCTTTTTGGTATTGTCGGGATTTCCTCTGCAACTTCCGCAATTATGAACAGCCTATACCAAAGGCGAAAAGAATTTGCTATGCTCCGTTCTGTCGGGCTTGATAAAAAGGGCCTGATGAAATTATTTTACACCGAAGCGTTTCTGCTTGCCGCAAAGCCGGTTTTAATTGGGCTTCCAGTTCTTTTGGTGATTTGTGCAACTCTTTTATGGCTGCAAGATGTAACCTTTGCAGAGTTCTTTACAGTTTTTCCATTGTGGGGACTACTGGCATATATCATTCTTGTTGTAGCTGTAATTACTGCAATTTATATCGTAGCTTCTAAAAAAATCAGGAAAGACAATATCGTTGAAGTATTAAAGGACGATGTTGTGTAATGACCTTATCAACAAAAACAAGGAGGCGACGCAATGGAACTGACCCCGACCTTGATTTTGAATCTGGCGCTGCTGATCGTCCCGCCCGTTGTCCTTGTGTTGGCTTTCCGGCAATGGCTGGCCCAGCACATCCGATGGACGGTTGCCTTGACTGCTCTCTGTGATGTTCTCCTGTTTTGGGATGAATTATTCTATTATGAGAGCTTCGGTCTGTTTGCGGTGTTGATTCTGGTGCAGTTGGCGGCCACCGGCGCAGCAGCGTTCCGCATTTACAACAAACAAAGAATAGGTTGAACAGAAAATAGGTATCATCAATCAAAAATATCATTGGAGGTAACTTATGGAAAAAGAAACAATGGGAACTGTAATTTCAGTTACAAAACAATGGTGGTTAAAAGTAAATCGTAAACCTGCCCGCGTTCATGCTATGGATGGCGCAGCCTTTCCGCATATTATCAAGGTCAAATATACGATAGACGGAAAAGATTACATCTGCCGAAAATGGATTGGCGCAGGAAACAAAGTTCCTGACAAGGGAACAACGATTAAAGTTACCTATTGTGAAGATAAGCCATCGAAAGCAAGAATTGAACTCTAATTCAAATTGACGGACTAACATGGTATGTTTTGGTCTTTGCGGCATGAAACATACCTACATATTCAAATATCTGCCTCCACAGCGGGGAAAAGAAAAAAACCGCTGACGGGCAGAGGATTTCGTGCGCTTTCCTGTATCACTGACGGATACGGCGGTTTTGAGTAGATCAAGGCCGCCGTTTCTTTTTGCTTCGACGACCCCTGCACCGTGTTCTGGCATGGCGGCTTTAGGAGGGAGCCGCCATGCAATGTAAACCATATCGACAGAATCCGACAGGGGTTAGCCTGTCAAAAAAAGCCGTCCCCCGGCAGCGGGGACAAGCGGCTGTGTATATGTACTATACCATGTAGGAAAAGAACATATTGCTTTTTGTTTCGCCCTGTGGGTCTTTGACCTGCCGGGCGAATTTTGTTGTTTCCTGCGGTCTGTTTCCCGGCGCAAAAAGAAATTTCAAAAAAGTGAAAAAAGGAGGCGTTTAGCGGGCAGCCGGAGAGATTCCATTCGCTCTATTGGCGGAAAGGGAGAGAACCACCACATCCCCCACAGAAAGGGGGTGAGAAGATGGAAGCGATCCCCCGCAAATACGGTGAATGGGGCCAGTTTGACCGCTATTGCAAGCTGGTTCTGTACCATGAGGCGATAGATTATCTGCGGGAAATGAAGTGCCGCCGCGACCGTGAAGTGTCGCTGGACGCTGTTTCCCCGGCTGATTGGGACAAGCTCTCGACCGTAGATCGGTATTCCTGCGACAGCTTTACATTCAGTTCGCATGGCTATGACCTACATATCGACAACGAGCTTGTGGCCGAGGCGTTTGCCAGCCTGCCAAAAGACGAGCAGAGTATTTTGATTCTCCGCTTTGTTCTGGATTTGACTGACGAAGAAATCGGCCGCCTGATGGGAATGTCCCGCAGCGCAGTACAGCGCCACAGGACAAGCACCCTGAAAGACCTGCGTATAAAATTGATGGCGTTCATGCCGGAGGGAGGTTAAACGCGGATGAAACAATCCAGTTACAAGGGCAAAAGCCCTCTACCTGATTTTGTGATCGACGCGGCCTGCGCCGGTAACGCCGAAGCCGTGGAGCGTGTCTTGCAGCATTACGACGGCTATATCAATAAGCTGTGTACCCGGACGCTCTATGACGGCAGCGGCCAGCCTCATATCTGCATTGACGAGTATATGAAGCGCCGATTGCAAATCAAGCTGATCCATTCCATCGTTAGTCCCATTGGCGACTGACGATTAAGGCCCCGGCCATAGACAGGCGGCTTTCCCTTTCCCCGCCTGCCTGTTTTCCCGGCGGCCCCTTTGCTCCTTGACAAATACGCCCGCAGGACAATGGCGGCGCGTCATAGGGCAGACGGATACATTCTGTCTGTGCCGAGCCGGGCGGCAGGTGCGCCAAGAGGCTTTCCCTCATTGGGATAAGCGGAGCGATTTTACCGGGCCGTAAAGCAGGTGTGGCAGCCTGCGGGCGACGACGCGCAGGCAGGACAATGATACGCCCTTGCCGTCGTAGTCCGAGCGTTTGAAGCGTCGCAGGCAACGAGCAGGGCCGCGTGAGAACCACGCGGGGGTGAGATTCCCGTGGAGCTGTGCCAGCAGCCGTCCGTTTTGCCCCTTTTCTTTGTTATGGAAAGGGGGAATTTTCTTTGAAAAAAGACAACTTGATTCGATATAGTATGCAACTTGCTTTTCTCAAGCAGCTTTTGGAAAAGAAGCTGATTTCTGATAGAGAATATTCCCTAATCAAAAATCGTCTTATGAAAGACTATAAAATCGTTTCTGATCTATTATCTTGAATTGTGGCTTTTCTTGTGTTATAATAACACTATGATAGGAACACAAAAAGGAGGGCCGCCATGAAAGATGTAGAAATTATTAAGGCGCGAAATGTGCTTTCGTCCAGAACGAGAGCTAATTTAGCAAAGCGTCTGCGAGTTGCTGCTTATTGTCGAGTAAGTACCGATAGTGAAGATCAGCTCAACAGTTACAAATCACAGGTTCAGCATTATACGGATTTGATTAAAAGCAAACCTGAATGGGACTTAGCTGGTATCTACGCCGATGAAGCGATTACAGGTACACAGGTGACGAAGCGGGAAGATTTTCAGCGTTTGATTAACGACTGCATGAATGGTGATGTCGATATGATAATCACAAAATCCATTTCCCGTTTTGCAAGAAATACACTGGACACATTGAAGTATGTTCGTATGCTGAAAGAAAAAGGGATTGCCGTTTTCTTTGAGGAAGAAAATATAAATACTTTAACGATGGACGGTGAATTGCTTCTTGTTATTTTAAGCTCTGTTGCACAGCAGGAAGTTGAGAATATTTCTGCAAATGTTAAAAAGGGCTTAAAAATGAAAATGCAGCGTGGTGAGTTGGTTGGGTTCCAAGGATGTTTAGGATATGACTATCATCCAGAGGATAAGAGCATTACAATCAACGAAGAAGAAGCCGAAATCGTGAGATATATCTTCCGGCGCTATATCGAGGGAGCCGGAGGTTCTGTAATTTCGCAAGAGCTTGAACACTTAGGGTATAAGACAAAACGCGGCAGCACCCGATGGGCCGAAACAACGGTAATTGGCATAATTAAGAACGAAAAATACAAAGGCGATATTTTGATGGGGAAAACATTTACGCTTGACCCTATCTCTAAACGCCGTTTGGATAATTTCGGTGAAGAAGATCAGTTCTATATCCGAGATCACCATGAGGCCATCATTTCAGAAGAAATGTTTGAAAAGGCACAGGAGATTTTGAAGCGCCGCGCAAAGCCGCGTCGTTTAGGTACGGATGGAAAGCGTGAAAAATTCAGCCGGAAATATGCCTTTAGCTGTATGCTGGAATGTGGCTTCTGCGGAAGCACACTTACAAGGCGGAGCTGGCATAGCGGTTCACAGTACAATAAGGTTATCTGGCAATGCGTGACCGCCACCAAAAAAGGTAAGAAGTTTTGTCCCGACAGTAAAGGAATTGCCGAGGAAACCATTGAACAGGCATTTATCGAATCCTACCGGCTTCTGTGCCAAAATAACAAAGATGTGTTAGACGAATTTATTGCCCGGACAGAAGAAACACTTTCGGACGGTAATGCAGGCAAACAGTTAGCCAAAGTAGAAAAAGACATTGCTGCATTGGATGCGAAACGGGCCAAGCTGGTTGATATGCGGCTGGAAGAAATCATTGACAAAGATACTTACGAACAGAAATATTTTGATTTAAGCAGCCAGATTGAACAGCTTCAAAAACAACGGGAGGATTTGCAAGAATCCGCCGAAACGGAAAGCACTATGAAAAAGCGAATTGCAGAGTTTCGCAAGACGCTGGAAGAAAACGAAGTGCTGGACACCTTTGATCGCTATGTCTTTGAAAGTATAGTTGAAAAAGTTATTGTTGGAGGGTATGATGAAGATGGCAACAAAGACCCGTCCATGCTGACATTTATCTATAAGACTGGATTCAAAAATAGTTTGGACGGAACAAACTTTAAGCCACCGAGAAAGAATAGTAAGACGGCAAAACAGAACGCCGGTTTGTGTTCCCATACAACCGACGAGGCAAAGTCAATGTATTCCTATCATAGTAACAACACATGTGGAGTGTGTGGCGGTGCTGGCCAAAATCCGCGGAGGTGGTATGTGAGGTACGCCGCCTCCGAAGTCAAAACAGCATGGGAGCCTGGCGCGCAACGTGCGGCGCCAGGCTCCCAGTTTACTTTGTATGCTATGCTTCCTTCGGCGGCATGGCGGTAGCCACGCCTTTGATCACCACGTCTCCGTGCTGGTTGGTGCATACGGTGTCCAGCTTGACGATATTCTTTTCCGGAAACAGTTCCCGGACGGTACAGGTCGCCGTGACGGTGTCCCCGATATAGACCGGCTTGGTGAATTTCAGCTCCTGGCCCAGATAGATAGTGCCGGGCCCCGGCAGCTTCATGCCCAGCACTGCGGAGATAAAACCGGCCCCCAGGATGCCGTGGGCAATCCGGCCGCCGAACTGGGTCTGGCTGGCGGAAACCTCGTTGGTGTGGGCGGGATTGAGATCGCCGGTGATGCCGGCAAACAGGTATACGTCCGTCTCGGTCACGGTCTTGGTCACGCTGGCGCTGTCGCCCAGCTTCATTTCCCGAATAAGCATTGTTTGACCTCCTGTTCCTGCGTTGTTCCGCTTGAGCCGGGGTTCTGCTGCGCAAGCCCCATTCGCTCCTCCCGGAAGATGCGGCTGTCCATAGTCGTTACATCTGTGATGACTGGTGTGAACTCCATCTGGTCAAGGATATCGCGCTGGATGTCCACGCCCGGGGCGACCTCTTTGAGCGCAACGCCCTCCGGTGTGAGGGCAAACACCGCCCGCTCGGTAATATAGAGGACGGGCTGGTTATGCTTGATTGCGTAGCGGCCCGCAAAGGTCACCTGCTCCACCTGCCTGACCAGCTTTTTGACCTTGCCCTCCCGGAGGAGCTTCAGCGTACCGTCTGCGGCTGAGACCTCCAGGCCGCCGGCGGTGAAGGTACCGCAGTAGACCACCTTCTTGGCGTTCTGTGTAATGTTGATGAAGCCGCCGCATCCGGCGATCTTCGGGCCAAATTTGCTGACGTTCACATTCCCGTCCCCGTCCATTTGGGCCAGGCCGAGAAATGCCGTATCCAGTCCGCCCCCGTCATAAAAGTCGAATTGAACCGGCTGCTCCAGAATGCAGTCCACATTGGTGGCGGCGCCAAAATCCATGCCGCCGGCCGGGACGCCGCCGACGGCACCCACCTCGGTTGTGAGCACCATGCTCTCCAGCCCCTCCTCTGCCGCCACAGAGGCTACGCCCTCCGGCATGCCGATGCCCAGATTGGTCACTGCACAGGGGGTCAGTTCCATGGCCGCCCGCCGGGCAATGATCTTCCGCGCACCCATCGGCAGCGGGGACAGAGCATTCAGAGGGGTGCGGATCTCTCCGGAAAAGGCGGGGTCATACTGGGTGCCGAAGGTCTGCATGTGGTTCTCCGGCCGGGCCACCACAAGCGCATCCACATAGATACCGGGGAGGCGGATGAGCCGTGCGTCCAGGCAGCCGTAGGAGACCACCTTCTCCACCTGGACAATGACCCTGCCGCCGGAGTTATGGGCGGCCTGCGCCTGGGCCAGGGCCTCGGCGTAGACACCCTCCCGCTCAAAGGTACAGTTGCCGCGCTCGTCGGCATAGGTCGCGCGGATAACTGCGATATCAATGGGGAAGGCGGGATAAAAGAGCTTTTCCTCGCCCTCCAGCTCAATCAGCTTGACCATATCGCCCGCTTCGTGGGCGGCGCGGTTCATCTTTCCGCCCTCCAGGCGGGGGTCCACAAAGGTGTCCAGGCCGACGTGGGTGATCACGCCGGGCCGCTTCGCGGCGATCTCCCGGAACAGCCCGGAGATGACACCCTGGGGGAGGTTGTAGGCCGCCAGCTTATTCTCCGCCGCCAGCCCTCCCAGCTTGGGCGCCAAGCCCCAGTGTCCGCCGATCACCGTTGTGCACATCCCGTCTACAGCCAGGTGGTTAAGCCCCCGCTCGCCGCTGTCGCCCTGCCCGGACGCATACACGACCCTCAGCCCTCTCGGGTGTCCGCTGCTCCTGGCGGCCTCCTCCAGCGCAACCATAATCTCCTCCGGATGCATCAGACCGTTTGCAAAGCCGCCGAACGTCACAGTTGCCCCATCGTAAAAATAGGTGTCTACCGCTTGGCGGGCGGTTAATATCTTTGCCATATCGTTTCGTTCCCTTTCTGTAACATAGAATGGCTGTTCTCCTGAAGGCAAAAGCGGAACGGGTCAGCATCCGATTGCGCGGTGCTGACCCGTTCGGACCGGTCCGTTTTATGTGGACTCTGAGTGATCAGATCAGCCCGATGATTGCCATTGTTGCAGCGATCAGCGCCAGGGCGATGGGGGTGATCACGGTCATGACCAGTACGTGAGGGTAGGACTCCTTGGTGGTCACGCCGCAGACCTGGGCCTCCATAACGAAGGTGGGGCAGTGGGGCAGCGTGTCCATGCCCATCGCGGCCATGCCGACGACCTTGTAGAGCGCCTGGGGATTGACGGTGCCCAGGGACATGAACTGGTCGGCCATGGTGCTGCAGAAGATCTGGGTGCCGCTGAGGGAGGCGCCGGTAATACCGGAAAATACGTTGGTTACGATGACGGCGGAGATGTAGGGGTTCATTTTGTCGGCGAGCATCATCGCAAAGTTCATGAAGTACTGGAAACCGGCGCAGGCATTGACGACGGACGCAAAGCCCATCAGCGCGGCGGTCAGCAGCAGGGGATTGATGCTGGAGGTAAAGCCTGTAACCAGGTCCTGAACGATGTGGCCCTTGAGATACTTATAATTGGTAATAATTAGAACAATAGCGCCCACGCCCATGGCGGTGTTGATGCCGTCAGAGGCGCTCATGGAGTTGGCCAGCACCAGCTTAAGCACAATAATGACAATATAGGGCAGAATAGCCAGGTGAATGGGGGGCAGTTCCTTACCGCTGGTGCTTCCGGCGATGAGTTCGGCATCGCTCTCAGAGGCTACAAAGCCAATTCCACGGGCACGCAGGGAGTTGGAGGCCCAGGTGAAGTAGAAAATGCCGAAGCCGAAAGCCACTACAAGGAGCACAATTGCCATCGTGGGGGCCGCAAAGGTGGTGACGCCCAGCTTTTCGGACAATGCGATGCACAGCATAGAGGGGGCGCCCGGGGTAACGACATTCAGAACCACGGCTCCATACAGGAAGATGGCGGGCATCAGGAGTTTTGAGACATTGGCTTTGCGGAACATGGGCACAGCCACGGGATAGACGGCAAAAATAATAATAAATGCATTTACACCGCCATAGGCCAAAAGGAAGGTAATAATCAGGGTTCCGGCGACGGTGGCTTTCACGCCGAGGAAGGCGAACAGAAAATTTGCGATAGACTCGGCGGCGCCGCTCTTTTTCATCAGCTCGCTGTAAGCCGAACCAATGGTGAACAGAAACAGGTACGAGCCGAAGGTACTTCCGAGGGAGGCCGCGTAGGTGCCGGTCAGAGTCCCCCAGAACGGGAGCCCGCTGCTTACAATCACGATAACCGAGCCGACCAGGGATGCCACAAAGCCGTTGACACCCTTAAAGGTCAAATAGATCAGGACTGCAACGCCAAGAACCATGCCAATTACGCTGATGATCTCCATACGTTTTCCTCTCTTTCTTATCCAATGATTCCGTACTGGGAGGCGCTCGCTTAACGCCGGGTCAGGGCAGTAAAAGCACTATATTTCCATTAAAGAATAATAATGGAATTTAAAGGGCGAACAAGCTCCGGAGGTACTTTGGCCCGTCCCAACTTACCAAATCATATTCCGTTCGGCCTCTTCTCTCAGCCAGTCCCGGAAGTCCGGGTGGGCAATTTTGACCAGGGCCTCAACCCGCTCCCTGATATTCAGTCCCCGCAGCCAGGCGATACCATACTCCGTGACCACGTAGTCGGTGTCGTTTCTGGAAGTGGTGACCGCGGCGCCCCGCGCCAGGAAGGGGACAATTTTTGAGTGCAGCACCTCTTTGCCGTCTGCATCTGTGGCCGAATAGGTGGAATGCATTGCAATGATGGATTTCCCGCCCGGGGACATCTGCGCGCCCTGTACCGTCTCAGACTGCCCTCCGGTGCCGGACCACTGAAGGTTGCCGACGGTTTCAGAGGCGCACTGTCCGGTGAGGTCGATCTCCAGGCTTGCGTTGACGGAGACAAACTTGTTGTTTCTGGCAATGGTGTAGGGATCGTTTGAGAAGGTGGAGGATTTAAAGAGCACGGAGGGGTTGTTGTGGACGAAGTCATAGAGCCTCTGGCTGCCCATGGTGAAGGAGCACACGGAAAAACCGTTCATAAAGCCCTTCTGGGAGTTGTCCACCGCGCCGCACTCAATGAGATCCACCATGGTCTCGGTAAACATTTCCGTGTGGATTCCCAGATGCCTCTTGCTCCTCAGCTCATTTGCTACGGCGTTTGGGATGTTGCCGATACCGAGCTGGATGGTGGAGCCGTCCTCTACAAGAGAGGCCACAAAGGCGCCAATTTTTTTGTCTACCTCGGTGTAGGGCACCAGGGACTTGGTGGGGATAGGGCGGTCGGACTCCACAAGGGCATCCACCTCGGAAATATGTACCTGTGTATCACCAAAGGTGCGCGGAAAGTTGGGGTTGACCTCCAGCAGAACCAGCGCACCCTGATCGATCAGGTCCCGCTCATAGATTGCGCTGACCGAGAGGGAAAAGTAGCCGTGGGAGTCCATGGGGGAGACCGTGGCCAGCACCACGGGCCGGCGGCCCTCGGCCTGCAGGCGCTGTAGAGACTTTCGCAGAACGGAGGTGGAGCTCTGAGGAACGGCGCTGACCAGCTTCTTTTTCTGCGCGTCCCGGAGCCCGGCGGTAAAGAACCAGCCGTTGTGGCTCATGATACCTGCCATCTCGGGGTCCTTCATCGCATCATAATACTGAATGGGAAGGCAGGAGTTCAAAGTAGTGCCTTTTACCCCCGTCTCCTTCAAATGCTGTAGCTTGGACAGGATGGCCTGGGGCTCCGCCGCAGCCTGAGCGGAAAACATGGAATCTCCGTCCTGAATAAGCTCCAAAGCCTGTTCAGCGCTCATTTGTTTCTTCTTGTACAATTCCTGATACTGGTTCACAGGATAACGCTCCTTTCTCGTGGGGCCATGTCTGGTGCGTGGGACAGGGCGCAGAGGAAGGGAATGAACCCCACCCCACACACCGCCTTTTGAGGAATTTGTCCGGTTATGGGGATTTTGTCTTGCCTGCTTCGACAATTTGATTATAGTTGAAGGGCTATGGTTTGAAAAATACACCTTTTTTATCGCCGCATGAATTTTGGTTATGCCGAAAATAATGTTGCTGTTTTTTGAACTTTAGCCCCGTTTTATTGGAAATTATCCTATATTATAGTCTGTTTTTTCTCTCTGGCTAGTGGCCCGGCACTCTTTGCCGCATCCCGTGTTCCGAAAAGAAATTTGCGAAAAGGCGTCATGTACTTTATAATAAAAATACAATTCGCTCGACTGTTCGAATGGTTTTTTGTGTAGGAGGAATCATGGCTTTGCGGCATCACGGCCTGCGGCGGCTGAGGGAGTATGTATGAAACGAATGCAGCTAGAATATTTTGTGCGTATTGTGGAGGAGAAAAGCTTTACAAAGGCCGCAGAAAAGCTCTTTATCAGCCAGCCTGCACTGAGCAAATCGATCCGCGCCCTTGAGGCGGAGCTTGGTGTAACGCTGTTCAAGCGCGATCCCCGCGAGCTGAGCCTGACCAGCGAAGGGGAAAACGTCTACTGTTATGCGGTGGATATTTTGAATTACTGGCAAAGCCGTACCGCCGAGCTGTTTTCTTTGCTGGAACAGGTAAAGGGTTCTCTGCGGTTTGGGCTTCCACCGTCGGTTGGGAGCGTTTTTTTTTCAAAGATTCTGTTTGAATACGGCTGTAAATATCCGCAGGTTGATTTGCAGATTGTAGAGGGAACCTCCAAAAAGATTGAAGCACTGGTCATGAATGATCAGGTAGACCTGGGCGTGGTGATTGAGCCATACGAAAATCCGCATATGAGGTTAAAGACCGTCTACCGTTCTGATGTGGTGCTGGCAGTGGCGCGGAATCACCGGCTTGCAGAGCGGACAGAAGTGGAGATTGCCGAGCTTAGGGATGAGCCGATGCTGATGGTCTCGAAGGACTATATGTTTCACGACCAGGTGCTTGCCCATTGCCGGCAGGCGGGGTTTACGCCAAATATCACGTTTACCACATCCCAGTGGGACCTTTTGCTGGAAATGACGGCTGAAAACCAGGGTGTGACCCTAATTGGGCGGCCTTTGGTGGAAAAGCTGTACAGCGGCAGGATCAAGTGCATCTCACTTCAAAATCCGGAGTTTTTGTGGACGCTTGGCTTAATATCAAAAAAATGTAAAACGCTTTCCGGCGCTGCAAAGAGCCTTTGGAATTTTTGCGATGAAGTTTGAGGGGGACCAGACATCACAGCCGGTTGCAAACCTGCCTGCTCCATTTGAAAAACGCCGGGGACAGAACTGTACCGCACAGTCCTGTCCCCGGCGTTTTACAACATTCTATATGTGAGAGACTTCCGTACGGGGCTCCGGAGGGCCTATTCCCAATGATATACACAATATAAAGGAATGCCCCGCCTCCCATTTGGGAGGCGGGGCGCTCTGCTGGCCGGGCACGGGGGACGGGGGGAGGACATAGGATAGGATGCAGAGAAAACGGCCCGACAGCCGCTCTGCCAAATGCTCTGAAAAGGAGAATGCCGCGTGTCAGAATATTGTATGCCTCCCCTTGGGGGGTATTCCAACGGAGAGTGCGCCATGAACCGCATCAATGCCCAGCCGGAGCGGCGGCCCTGTGTGTGCTCCCCCTGCCATCCGGTTCCGCCCTGCCCGCCAATTCCACCCTGTCCGCCGACTCCCCCTCCCATTCCAGGCCCTACCGGCCCGGTTGGACCGACCGGCCCTCAGGGGATTCCGGGACCGGACGGTCCCACCGGCCCTGCGGGCCCCATGGGTCCCCAGGGCGGGACAGGTGATCCAGGCCCCACCGGCCCGACGGGGCCCACTGGCTTGACGGGTGCGACGGGCCCAACCGGCCCCACCGGCGCCGTGGGTCTGACGGGTGCGACAGGTCCCGCAGGCCCGACGGGGCCCACTGGCCTGACGGGTCCGACGGGCCCAACCGGCCCCACCGGCGCCGTGGGTCTGACGGGTGCGACAGGTCCCGCAGGCCCCACGGGGCCCACTGGCTTGACGGGTGCGACGGGCCCGACCGGCCCCACCGGCGCCGTGGGTCTGACGGGTGCGACAGGTCCCGCAGGCCCGACGGGGCCCACTGGCCTGACGGG
>ENA-USYR01000226-USYR01000226.1-human-gut-metagenome-genome-assembly--contig:-NODE-226-length-32588-cov-35.176002_pt1 | contig 32588 bp, 26 predicted proteins | sample MGYA00250064_ERZ773510 | MGnify/ENA primary metagenome ERZ773510 (study PRJEB29103, sample SAMN06112082) | human gut metagenome | biome: human gut; feature: ankylosing spondylitis patient; material... | reverse complement strand
GAGTGTGGAACGTGAACTTCACTTCCATAGAACTGCTGAAACCAAGTTCCTTGATAACATCACCATCAGGAGTACCGCTATTTTAGTTTTGTAAGTTTTTGTGGCATCAGTAAACATTACAAGATTGTTGGTTGCGTCCACATAAAATCTTTTGTCAATATTTTTTATAATGGTATTGATATTAAGGTAAGCTTCCTCGCCCTTTATAATTCCGAACTCATCGCCATATCCATCTTCCAAAGCTACTGCTGCAATAGTTCCATCTGTCTCTATTGTGTAATCCGTGTCGTTGCCATTGTCATCCTCGTAGGTAAGTCCCATGTACCATTTCTGGTCAACCTGCCCCTTGTTAGTCTTTATAAACAAGTCACATCCTGTAGTTAGCAGAAGTGCTGATATTACGGTTATAATCAAAAATAGTTTATTTATAGTTTTCCTCAAATCAAAAATCCTCCTTAAGCTAATGTCTATCTACTATGATACCACATTCAACATAAAAAAAGAATAAATATCCACGATAGGTTTTTTCATTAATATAAATTTTTTCATAATTTTTATTAATGAAAAAAGAGCCACAAAATATGACTCTTTCTCGTTCTTAGGGAAACTCCATAATAAATCTAACTATATTAACTAAATAGGCGGTCAATGCCTTGTGATATATATTAAGTTAAACAGTTGTTATTATGTGTACATTTCCGTATTCGTATTATCCGTGCCTTTATTATACACATATTGAATGTACTTTTCAATCATTTTTCAAATAGTTTTTTGTCTTAATTCATTATTTTTCAAAAAATTGTAATATTTCGTACATTTTTTTCGTATATATGCATAGCCGTAATGGTGTTGTCGGGTTGCCGGAAGGCTCCGGAATGGAAAGCGGAACATGTGTTTGTCATCGGTTTGGACGGATGGGGCGCCTACAGTGTGGAAAAGGCGGATATGCCGAACGTGAAGGCGTTGATGGATGCCGGATGCTATACGTTGAAAAAACGCAGTGTACTTCCTTCATCCAGTGCTGTAAATTGGGCTTCCATGTTTATGGGGGCAGGTCCTGAACTGCACGGGTACACGGAGTGGGGATCAAGAACACCCGAACTACCCTCGCGTGTGCTGAACGAGCATGGCATTTTCCCCACCGTGTTCAGCGAGTTGCGCAAGGCGGCCCCCGATGCCGAGATGGGCGTACTGTATGAATGGGATGGTATCAAGTATCTGGTAGATACGCTGGCTTTGAACCATCATGCGCAGGCACCCGACTATAACACGCATCCTACGGCTTTGTGTGACATGGCCTGTGAGTATATTATGCAGAAGAAACCGGTGTTGAGTGCTTTCTGTTTCGACAACCCTGACCACGTAGGGCACGGTGACGGACACGATACTCCGGCTTATTATGCCAAACTGAAAGAACTGGACGGCTATGTGGGCCGTATTGTGGATGCCATCAAGGAAGCGGGTATTTATGAAAACAGCATCATTATTGTCACCGCTGATCATGGGGGAATCAATAAGGGACATGGCGGAAAGACCATGGAGGAGATGGAAACGCCGTTCATTATCGCCGGAAAGAACATCAAGAAGGGGGGAGCTTTCGAAGAGAGCATGATGCAGTTTGACTGTGCGTCTACTATAGCATCTGTTTTCAATCTGGAGCAACCGCAGGTGTGGATAGGACGCCCCATGACACAGGTGTTTGAATAAAAGATGAAGCGGATACTATGAAATTGCATATCGTTGATATTCTGATTATTTGTGCTTATCTGATGGTTATTGTCGCCATCGGGTTGTTTTTGAAAAAGAAGGCGGCAAAGAATATGGATTCTTATTTTTTGGGCGGAAAGTCGTTGCCGTTTTATATGTTGGGGCTGTCGAATGCATCGGGCATGTTTGATATTACCGGCACCATGCTGATGGTGTATTGGGCTTTTGCTTATGGGTTCAAAAGTCTGTGGATTCCATGGTTGTGGCCCGTGTTCAATCAAATTTTCCTGATGGTCTATCTGTCGGTGTGGCTCCGCCGGAGCAATGTGCTGACGGGCGCCGAATGGATAAAGACCCGTTTCGGGCAGGGGCGGGGGGCTACGCTCTCGCATACTATTGTCATTGTCTTTGCTCTGCTCAGCGTGCTGGGCTTCTTGAGCTACGGGTTTATCGGAATCGGCAAGTTCATGGAGATCTTTTTTCCGTGGGAGGTAGTGTCGCAGTATGTGCCCTGGGATATTCCGGTACAATATGTGCCTCATTTTTACGGCATTTTCTTTACGGCCATTGCTACCTTCTATGTGATGCTGGGCGGTATGCTCAGCATTGTGTGGACGGATGTGGTGCAGTTCCTCATCATGACGGTGGCGGGTGTGGTCATTGCCATTATCGGGATGAACATGGTGGCTCCTGAAATGATCCGGGAATTTGTGCCTGCAGGGTGGGAGTCGCCTTTCTTCGGCTGGACGCTGGACATTGACTGGAGTGAACGGATGAGTTTGCTGACGGAACGCATGGCGGACGAGCCTTACAGCCTGATGGGTGTCTTTGTGATGATGGCGTTGCTGAAAGGGATTTTTATGAGCATGGCGGGGCCTGCTCCGAACTATGACATGCAGAAGATCCTGTCGTGCAAGTCACCCAAGGAGGCGGCGCTGATGAGCGGTTCGGTATCGGTCATTCTGCTGATTCCGCGTTATCTGATGATTATGGGGTTTGCGTTGCTGGCTATCTATTTCTTTAAAGTGGATGGAGGACTGGAACAGATGACGGCTGTCCACACGGATTTCGAAACAATTCTTCCTCACCTGATTACGAAGTATGTGCCGGTGGGGCTGGCGGGTTTGTTACTGGCAGGATTGCTGTCGGCATTCATGTCTACATTCGCTTCTACGGTGAATGCGGCACCGGCCTATGTGGTGAATGATATTTATCTGAAGTATATCAACCCAAGGGCTTCCGTCAGGACACAGATACGGGCGAGTTACCTCGTTTCGGTACTGGTGGTGGTTATCAGTACGGTGATGGGCTTTTTTCTGAAGGACATCAACGAGATTTTCCAGTGGATTGTGGGCGCGTTGTTCGGCGGATATATTGCCGCCAATGTGTTGAAATGGCACTGGTGGCGGTTTAATGGTGAAGGGTATTTCTGGGGAATGACTTCGGGTGTGGTGGCTGCCATTGTGATGAAGTTCACGGTACCCGATTCGTTGGTACTTTATTTTTTCCCCGTGTTGTTCGGCATTTCGCTGGTGGGTTGTATCGTGGGTACGTACTCGGCACCTCCTACTGACGAGGAGACGCTGGTGAACTTCTATATCCGGGTACGTCCGTGGGGGTGGTGGAAACCGGTGGCGGCCAAGGCGGTAGCACGCTATCCGCAGGTGACGCGCAACCGCCATTTCAAGCGGGATATGTTCAATGTGGCGATTGGTATCGTGTGGCAGTGCTGTCTCACTATTGTGCCCATGTATCTGGTGGTGCGCGGTACGGGGGGACTCATTGCGTCGGTGTTGCTGCTGGTGGTGACCACCGTGGTGTTGAAATATACCTGGTACAGGCCGTTGTGCAGGGAAGAGAAGGAATATGATGAGTTGATGAAACGTATCGGAATGGACTGATAGACAAAAAAGGGTAAATGTGTCAAAACTAAAATGGCTACCTCGCAAAGTTACAGATCGTATTTATAACACTTAAAAAAGGGTCGTATCAAGCTCTGTATTGAGTAATGATATGGCCCTTTCTTTAGCCTTTTAGGATGTTCAAATGCCAGATTATAAGTTCGTATTTTCAAAAACAGAGTTTTGACATCCTCTTTTTGTCTGTCAATATCAACCGGAAGGTTTAGCTCACTTCGGGCGGCTCCAGTATGCGGCTGGCGTACTCATGTTGTAGCGGTAGCTCGACACCTTGTTTCATCAGTATTCTTCCGGAGAACATTTTGTTGTCCAGTGGCAGCGGACGGGCATCTTTTCCGGTTTAGTTCCGTGATGCGGTATTGCTTGTCGGCTTTCAGCCTGTCCATGCGGAAACGGGGAACAATCTGATTGCAATAATGCTGAATCTTGTAGGCAAGAACACGGCATGTTTTTTCTGTGGGGTGTAGAGCATCAGTGAGGAAACACCTTTATCATTGTAAGGTGAGATGAGACGGTATGATAAATTGTCCAGCTGTATCATCGGACGGATTTTCTTGTAGGTAATAATGGCTTCACGTTTTCGGGAACGGGCAACGGCAGGGAGGTGTTCGGAGTAGCTATCAGAATATCTTGTTCCTATACCCGGAGCGGAAAGGAAGAGAAGAGGCATAAGTTTGCCGGAAGTAGTTTTTTCATGGGATGGTATTTTTTTGAAGAATAATGATCTGTATGTTTGGAGTTATGCAAAAATGAAAGAAGTTTTTGGCATTTTATGATAGAATATTATTCATGTGGCACTATGTGCGCATTTTATGTAATTATGAGGTGCTTTGCCGCAATAAATATCAAGGAATCTTTTTATCTTTGCGAATATTGGTAATCAGTGCTTAAGTATAAAAAAAGGTTATGGAAAAGAGAGATAAAGAGGAAATGAGCCGCAGGAAGTTTCTGAAGATAGTAGGCGTCAGTGCGGCTGCATCGGCGGCAGCCCTGTATGGTTGTGCATCCGAAGGGAAACCGGCTTCATCCGAGGCTTCTGTGTTGGGCGAAGTGCCTGTGGATAAAATGACGTATCGCGTTTCCCCCAAAGGGGAGCGTGTCTCACTTTTAGGATATGGATGTATGCGCTGGCCGTTGAAACCTGCACCGGACAGCGATGGAAATGTGATAGATCAGGATGCGGTGAATGAACTGGTGGATTATGCTATCGCTCACGGAGTGAATTATTTCGATACATCTCCTGTTTATTGCCAAGGGTTTTCTGAAAGAGCCACCGGTGCGGCCTTGAAACGTTATCCCCGCGAAAAGCTCTTGATTGCGACAAAGATGTCCAATTTCCAAAACTATACTCGTGAGAATTCCATCAAGATGTACCATCAGTCGATGAAAGAATTGCAGACGGATTATCTGGATTATTATTTGCTTCATTCCGTAGGTGGAGGGGAAGGGATCAAGACTTTCCATGACCGTTATATTGACAATGGAGTTCTTGACTTTTTACTAAAAGAGCGTGAAGAAGGCCGTATTCGTAATTTGGGATGGTCATTTCACGGATCGGTGGAAGTGTTTGATTATTTGCTGTCGCTGGATGTGAAATGGGATTTTGTGCAAATTCAGATGAACTATGTAGATTGGCGCCATGCTTCGGGTAGAAATGTTAACGCGGAATATTTGTATGGAGAGTTGGCCAAGCGTGGAATTCCGGCTGTGATTATGGAGCCGCTGTTGGGAGGACGTTTGTCTAAACTGAACGACCACCTGGTGGCGCGCTTGAAGCAGCGTCGCCCGGAGAACAGTGTGGCATCGTGGGCGTTCCGTTTTGCCGGTACGTATCCCAACGTGTTGTGTGTGTTGAGTGGAATGACTTATATGGAACATTTGCAGGATAACCTTCGGACTTATTCGCCCTTGGAACCTTTGAATGAGGAAGAAAAAGAGTTCTTGGAAGAAACAGCCCAATTGATGCTGAAGTTCCCTACGATTCCTTGCAATGACTGCAAATATTGTATGCCCTGTCCTTACGGGTTGGATATTCCGGCAATTCTGGTGCATTATAATAAATGTGTCAACGAAGGAAATGTGCCTAAAAGCAGTCAGGATGAGAATTACCGCCGTGCACGGCGTGCTTTCCTGATAGGTTATGATCGTAGTGTGCCCAAACTGCGGCAGGCAAGCCATTGTACCGGATGTAACCAGTGTAATCCGCATTGCCCTCAAAGCATTGATATTCCCCAAGAACTGCATCGTATAGACGCATATGTGGAACAGTTGAAACAAGAGACTTTATAATGGAATGGATAAACATGATAAAATAAGGAATGCTTATGTTACGTAAAATAAGACTTGCCGCCGCCCTTTTGTTCTTTACAATGATCACGTTGCTGTTTTTGGATTTTACAGGAACTGTGCATGGTTGGTTTGGCTGGATGGCGAAAATACAGTTCCTTCCTGCCGTGCTGGCATTGAATGTGGGGGTGGTGATAGCCCTTGTTTTGTTGACTCTGCTTTTGGGGCGTGTCTATTGTTCGGTTATCTGTCCGTTAGGGGTGTTTCAAGATATCATTTCCTGGGTTTCGGGAAAGGTAAAGAAGAATCGTTTCCGCTACTCGCCTGCTTTGTCGTGGTTACGCTATGGGGTATTGGCAGTGTTTGTCGTCGCTTTGGTAGCAGGGGTGGTTTCATTGGCGGCGTTGATTGCTCCTTACAGTGCATACGGCCGTATCATTTCTAACCTGCTGACACCTTTGTATCAATGGGGGAACAATGTACTTGCCCTATGGGCGGAGCGTGTGGACAGTTATGCTTTTTATTCGGTAGATGTTTGGATGAAAGGTCTTTCTACTTTTGCAGTTGCAGTGGGTACTGTGATTGTGCTTTTTATTTTGGCATGGCGTGGAGGAAGAACTTATTGCAATACCATTTGCCCGGTGGGTACAGTATTGGGATTCTTATCTAGATATTCTTATTTTAAACCGGTTATTGATACGTCTAAATGTAATGGTTGCGGACTTTGTGCTCGTAATTGCAAGTCTTCCTGCATTAATCCCAAAGCACATGAGATTGATTATTCCCGTTGTGTTGCTTGTATGGATTGTCTAGGCAAGTGCCGCCAAGGGGCAATAAAATATGTATCGGGGCAGATGCTTCTGAAGAAACAGGCTCCGGCAAGTGAAGGAATTGGCAAACAGGTTTCTCAGGCGTCTTTAAACAAAGAAAAGGTAGATACTGCACGGCGTGGGTTCTTTACGGTTTCGGCTTTGATTGCTGCAAGTGTTGCCGTAAAAGCTCAGGAAAAGAAAGTGGATGGCGGTCTGGCTCCTCTTATAGATAAGAAAGTTCCCAAGCGTGCCACTCCTATTGTTCCTGCGGGAGCATTGAGTTTCCGTCATTTTGCGCAGCACTGTACGGCTTGTCAGCTTTGTGTGTCGGTGTGCCCTAATCAGGTATTGCGTCCGTCCGGTGATTTGAAACATCTGATGCAGCCCGAGATGTCTTACGAACGTGGATATTGTCGTCCTGAGTGTGCGAAATGTGCAGAAGTATGTCCTACTGATGCTATTCACTTGGCTGATCTGACAGAGAAGTCATCTGTACAGATTGGTCATGCTGTGTGGGTTGCTCAGAATTGTATAGTGAACACAGATGGGGTAAGTTGTGGAAATTGTGCCCGTCATTGTCCTACGGGGGCTATCTTGATGGTTCCTAAAGATGCCGATGATGAAAAATCACTTAAGATACCGGTTGTGAATACAGAACGTTGCATCGGTTGTGGCGCTTGTGAAAATCTTTGTCCGAGCCGCCCGTTTAGTGCTATTTATGTAGAAGGTCATGAGATGCATCGTATTATCTGAATGAAATAGAAAGGAAGATGGATGAATTAATCAGATTGTTGCATGAAGGCGGCTATTCCTGTGTTATCAGAAAGGAAGAGATCCGTACTTTTACCCAACGCGGGGTAGCCGATTTATATGATTTGCTGAATCAGCATCCGGTCTTTTTGCATGGAGCGCAGGTTGCTGACAAGGTGGTAGGAAAAGCAGCTGCCGCATTGATGGTGCTGGGGGGTGTCCGGGAGGTTTATACGGATATCATCAGTGAGCCTGCATTGGCTGTATTGCACAAGGCGAATATTAGGGTGGAGTGTGTTCAAATAGTTTCTCGTATTTGGAACAGAAACCGGACAGGTTGGTGTCCTTTGGAAACTCTTTGCTATGAGTTGGAATCGCCTGAGGCTATGTATCCGGTGATTCAGAATTTTGTGGAAAGGATGAGGGGCTTCGGAAGCTAACTTTGTGGTTCTTGTCTTGTTTCAAATGTGCTGATGATGCTGTACGTTCGGAGAGTAAACGTTTTGCATATAATCTTAACTAATGTTGTCTGTCAGATGGTTTTCTTCGAAACTTAATGAAATTTTGCTAGGAATTCTTAAATCTTCATTATCTTTGAAGCATAAAACAATAAGATTATGAGTGACCAGATAAAACAAATAGCTGAGCGTCTCCAGGGATTAAGGGACGTTCTGGAACTGACTCCTGATGAAGTGGCTAAAAGTTGCCAGCTTTCAGTGGAAGAGTATTTGGGTATGGAAAGCGGGGAGAAAGATATTTCTGTCAGTGCTTTACAGAAAATAGCCCGTAAATACGGTATTGCATTGGATGTATTAATGTTTGGTGAAGAACCTAAGATGAGTTCTTATTTTCTGACCCGTTGTGGTTCAGGAGTGTCGGTAGAACGGACCAAGGCGTATAAATATCAGTCATTGGCTTCCGGTTTTCGCGGGCGTAAGGCTGATCCTTTTATTGTGACTGTAGAACCGAAACCGGAAAATACTCCGATTCATTTTAACTCACATGAGGGACAAGAATTCAATTTGGTTATTGAAGGAAGAATGTTACTTAATATAAATGGAAAAGAATTGATCTTGAATCCAGGTGACAGTCTTTATTTTGATTCTTCTATTCCACATGGTATGATGGCATTGGATGATAAGACTGTGAAATTCTTGGCAGTAATATTATAATAAATTGAGATTAAAAAGACTGCGTTGTCATTGACCGCAACTATTTCTAATTTTTGGTTCTCAATTTTTAATTGAATAAGATTATGGTAGAAAAATTCTTAGAACAGACCACATTTACCTCACAAGAGGACTTTATAAAGAATTTAAAGATTAAAATCCCTGAAAATTTTAATTTTGGTTATGATATAGTAGATGCCTGGGCTGCCGAAGAACCCGATAAGAAAGCATTGTTATGGACTAATGATAAAGGGGAGCATATACAATATACTTATGCAGACTTGAAAAAGTATACGGATATGACTGCTTCTTATTTTCAGAGCCTTGGTATTGGTCATGGTGATATGGTGATGCTTATTTTAAAGCGTCGTTATGAGTTCTGGTACTCTATTATTGCCTTGCATAAGTTAGGAGCTGTGGTTATTCCTGCAACTCATCTGTTGACAAAAAAGGATATCGTGTATCGTTGTAATGCTGCTGATATCAAGATGATTGTAGCTGCAGGAGAAGATGTGATAACAAAGCATATTATAGATGCCATGCCCGATTGTCCTTCAGTAAAAAAACTGGTCAGTGTAGGACCGGATATTCCGGAGGGTTTTGAAGATTTTCATAAAGGTATTGAAAAAGCTGCTCCTTTTGTCAAACCGGAACATCCCAATACGAATGAAGATACTTCATTAATGTATTTCACTTCGGGCACTACAGGCGAACCTAAGATGGTGGCACATGATTTTACATATCCTTTGGGACATATTGTAACTGCCAGTTTCTGGCATAATTTGCATCGTGACAGTCTTCATCTTACCATTGCCGATACAGGTTGGGGGAAAGCTGTTTGGGGAAAACTTTATGGACAGATGATAGCAGGAGCCAATATTTTTGTGTATGATCATGAGAAATTTACACCGGCAGATATTCTTGGAAAGATTCAGGATTATCATATCACTTCTTTATGTGCTCCTCCCACTATTTATCGTTTTTTAATTAAGGAGGACATTAGTAAATATGATCTTTCTTCTTTGGAATACTGTACTACGGCGGGAGAGGCTTTGAACTATTCTGTATATGAAACGTTCAAGAAAATCACAGGTATTCGTCTGATGGAAGGTTTTGGACAAACGGAAACCACGTTGACTTTAGGTACTTTTCCCTGGATGGAGCCTAAACCTGGAAGTATGGGGGTACCTAATCCTCAATATGATATAGATTTGTTGACTCACGACGGGCGTTCTGCTGAAGATGGAGAACAAGGTCAGATTGTTATTCGTACAGATAGGGGTAAACCATTGGGATTGTTCAAAGAATATTATCGTGCTTCGGAATTAACGGAAGATGCTTGGCATGATGGTATTTATTATACAGGTGATGTGGCTTGGCGTGATGAGGATGGTTATTTTTGGTTTGTAGGTCGTGCTGATGATGTGATCAAGAGTTCGGGTTATCGTATAGGCCCGTTCGAGGTGGAAAGTGCTTTGATGACTCATCCGGCTGTTGTGGAATGTGCGATTACCGGTGTGCCTGATGAAATCCGTGGTCAGGTGGTAAAGGCGACGATTGTCCTTTCTAAAACTTTTAAGGGTAAGGAAGGACCTGAGTTGGTAAAGGAGTTACAAGATCATGTGAAGCGTGTGACTGCTCCGTACAAGTACCCACGTGTCATAGAGTTTGTAGAAGAACTTCCAAAGACCATCAGTGGAAAGATTCGTCGCGTGGAAATCCGTGAAAAGGATAAATAATCAGTTGTGGACTGATCGGAGTTTTATTGGTAAAATAATTAAAAATGAAAAAGGTTTTACTTCTTGTGTTTTTAAGTCTGGCTTGGCTATCAGTAAGTGCGCAAGCTTTGGTTCCTATTACATGGACAGCCTATGGTCTGACTTTTGAGGCTCCAAAAGGGATTTTGGTGGAGGAGGATACAGAGGAGACTTTTCTTCTGAACAATTCCAAGTTTTATATCACCATTCAGTCTTTGGATTCGGATGGTATGACAAAAAGTGACTTGAAAAGTGTATTAAAAGACTATGCCAATGATGACGGGGTGAAAGACCAGTCGGCAGTGCAGGAGTTTGAGTTACCACAGTTTTTCGGTACTTATTTAAGAGGGAGCTGCGAAACAGATCATTGCCTTTATGCTTGTTTGATGACTAAGACGGCAGGTAGTGGATTTTATATATCTATTATCTATAGCAAGGAAAATGAAAATATTGCCGAAAAAATACTGAAAAGTTTTATAATGGAGGAATAAACAAAAGAGCGTTAATGCTTGTTTCTTAGATAAGAGAGCGTTCAAAATTTACCAGAAAATTACTAGATTATTAATAGCAAATGAAAGGGCTGTCTTCGTGAGAAGGTAGTCCTTCTTTTTTGTGTAGTTATGAATGTTAAAGGACTCTATGATCCATGTGTAATATGCTTTGCCGGCATCAGAAAATCAAATGATTTTGGGCATAATAAGGGACACTCATAGAATATAAGTTAGCCAACTAATTCGCAATACTTTAAGTATGAATTAGCTGGCTAACTTATATTATTCTATGAATGTCCTAGGTTAAGACATTAACGTCCGGTCCACCATAAAGGAGTGATGATATTATCTGAGCCTCCTAACAACTCTACAGCTTGTTTATAGCCTTCGGGATCTGCATTCTCCAGACTGGAAGGATATCGCATACGTTGTGGATAAAATTCCCACTTCTGTCCGTCTTTCCAAGAATTAGGATTCCAAGCATTAACCATGTCTGAACCAGTCATTGAACTTTCGTTTGCAGGAATCTCAAAGAATGGTAATCCCAAACGGCGGAAATCCGACCACATTTCCAATACCAAATACGGAGTTTGTGCAATGAATTTTTGAGTGATAATTTTAGTCAAGTGGTCATTCAATGCTTTTCCATATAAAGTTTTAGAAGCTGTAGGATATTCATAAGTAACAGTTTTCTGTTCTTTGCTGTATCCATCCACATAAGTCATTTGTTCAGCAGTCGGTTCAGTGGTATGATCAAATTTGACTGAAGTACCTACACGATTATAGTTGGTGGAATTCAGATAATCATTCACATATTCGCTAACACCAAAGTATTCAAAACTAGCTTTAATACCGTTCTCATAGGCTTCTTTTGCTGTTGTTCCAGTGTTCCAACCATACAATGAAGCTTCTGCTAACAAGAAATAAGTTTCCCATGCTGCAAAGAATATGCGAGATTTGCCCTGACAATAGTCTTTACCCAACATTGGAAGAGTACAGCCGGGGCCATATCCATTTGTCACCAGTTGGTTATAAGCCAAGGTTGGCGACCATCCACCGCGCGAACCAGCGGGATAACCATTCCAACAACGAGTTGCATCAATCTTTATTTCCCCAGGATTATCCTTATTAGGAATCGGATTCCCGTTTTCGTCTACTGTGTAAAGAACGAAATCTTTAGCTGTTCTATCATTATATTTATCTATGTAGTTCTCAGCATTTTCATCATCAGGTAAACAGAATATCTTTAATGCACGCGGATCAAGATTTTCCGGCATACCATCCAGCCAATATTGTTTAGTAGGATTATCTGTATTAGCAACATAATGTCTGTCATATTTAATACCTAAATAATTAGCTGGTTTAACATAACTAGCCAAATCGGAACGTTGTTCTGTTACTTTAATACCACCTAAATTGGTCAGAAGATTAGCAACTGTTGAGGAAAGAACCTGATCGTCAAATGAACGGGTATATACTCCGGAAAAGACATCCCATCCATCATTTTCTTTTACTGCAAACATCTCATCAGCCGTTAAAATCTTGTTACCTTTAGCCGCATCCTCAAATTCGGTCTGCGCAGTTGCCTTGTCGATGTTTGATAAACGCATAGCCAGACGCATACGGAGTGAATTTGCATATTTCTGCCACTTCACAGGATCATATTTTACATTGTCAAACGGGTCGCATTTACCTTCTGCCTCAACAGGTAGGACAGAGGTGTTGATAGCTGCTGCGGCTTCTTTCAACTCCTTTAAAATGAATTCATAATCATCTTTCTCTGAGTTGAAAACAGGATTTTCCCCTAGGAAACTTTCAATAGGATAAGGTCCGAAATTATCGACAAACTCACTGATAAGATAGGCACGCCAAATACGGGCAAACTGCTTTACGTTCGGGAAAAATTCTTTTTCATGTGCAGTGGTAGTGGCCGCTTCGAGTTGGTTCTCTACTGCTGTAATAGCCAACGTCGCATTTTTAATACTGGCGCTGAGATCAGGATAATAATAAGCAGATGTATAATCATCACTATAGCGGCCTACGTTCAGAAAACTCATTTCTCCACAAATTCTGGCAGCACTAGCCCAATTATAGACTACTATACGTTCTGCAGTACCGGGATTCATCTGTGCCTGTCCTATAGAATTATTCAATGCATATTGAGGTTTTACATATTCCTCACCGGCAGCTGTGGGATTGGTATTGACTTCATCAAAGTCAGAGCAGGAAACTAATCCGGCGCAAAAGCCAAGCCCCAAAAATAATTTATTCATTGTTTTCATTGTTCTTTTTCTTTTTTATGATTAGAAACCAAGAGTCACATTAAACAGGTAAGAACGTGATGTCGGAGCTGACGAGTTCTCCAAACCTGTTGCATTAGTGCTTGTAGCATATACTGATTCCGGATCAATACCATCCAAATGGCTTGAAATCATCCATACATTATTCACAGTGAAACCAAGCTTAACCTGTTGGAACGGGGTCTTTTTCAACATAGATGACGGGAAACGGTAACTCAAGGCGATGTTACGCAAACGGATGTTGGTAGCATCATAAATATAAGCTTCCGAAATACCGGCGCGGCCTGTAGCCAAAGCTTTATAATAACGTTCTAAAGAAACACTTTGATCATTTACCTTATAACCATTACCATCTTTGATAACTCCCGCTACAACGATATCCTCACGTTTACCGCCAGGAGCAGTACATTCAGAAATACCACTACGTTGCAAGTTCATATTGGTGAATGAGAAAATATCACCACCAAAACGTCCGTCAATCAGGAAACTAAGTGTGAAGTTTTTATAATTAAATGTATTTGTCCATCCTAATAAGAAGTCAGGCTGTTGTTCACCAATCTTATGCTTGTCACTAGTGGCCTGTGGCAGTCCTGATTCATTGAGTAATAATTGTCCTTTAAATTCTCCTTCTTCTACTCGTTGATATTTGGTACCCCAGATTTCACCATAAGCACCTCCCGCAACTGCATAGACCTGCAATGCGTCAGAACCTCCTAAAGCATACTGCATACCTGGTTTTCCCGGCAATAATTCAATAATCTTACTCTTGTTCTGAGAGAAGTTCAATTGAGTATCCCAACTAAATTGAGTTGTTTCGATAGGGCGTGCATTCAACATGATTTCAATACCGGTATTTTGAATGTTACCTGCATTTACTTTCATGTTATCATAACCGGAAAGGTTATTTAAAGGAATATTCATTAACTGGCGTTTTGCGTTTGTCTTGTACCATGCAAAGTCAACTCCTAAACGGTTATTGAAGAACTTCAATTCAGCACCGGCTTCCCAAGAAGTAATCAACTCACTGCGTACATCTGCATCGTATTTGGTTTTTCCTTGTCCGGCAGTTGTATTGCCATTAGGGTCTGAACCAATACTATATGTATTATATAACTGATATGCATCCATATCGTTACCTACTTGTGCAAAAGATGCACGTGCTTTAGCATAAGTAAACCATTCGGGCATGCCTTTGCCTACTTTACCCACCATATCACTGATCACCCATGACAATGAAACAGACGGATAGAAGAATGAACGGTTTTCTTTATTCAAAGCTGATGACCAGTCATTACGGAAAGTTGCATCCAAGAATGCCCAACCATTATAGTTGATCCCAAGAGTTCCATACAAAGAATTGATTTTTTTATGAATATAGGTTTCGGTTATTGACAAATCTTTTTTGTCACCATTGGCTAAAGAGAATAAATCGGGAGCAGTCAATTTTCCCATAGCATTATCCAAACCTGTAGATTTTCTTTCCATTAAGTTACCACCAAAAGAGAAATTACCACCAAATTTTCCAAACAATTCATCTTTATGGCCACTGATCAAAAAGCTGAAATTATTTTCGAAGAACTTTTTCTCACTAGTGCTGTAACGGCTGTTCTTATTATTAGTAGGACTTCCTGCATACAATTTCTCTTCACCCTCAGTGAAATACATATCACTACCGGCTTTGATTTCAGCATCCAGCCAATCTGTAAATTTGTACTTCAATGATCCGTTCATCAGGAAACGATTGCGACTGTCTTTATTGGGATTATAATCTTTAGACCAATAAGGGTTGATACCCCCTTTACTCCACCAGATCATTTCGCCGAATTCGTCTTTGACAGGGCTGGAAAAGTCACGGATGTCAATAGTCGTAGGCATATTGAAAATAGTATAAAATGCATTATTCCCACGTGCACCACTGATAGGGCGGTTTTCTGCGAGGGTATTGATGTATTGTACTTTTGCATCAATGCTCCAACGATCATCTTTACCAAAAGTAGAAGATGCACGCAAAGTTAAGTTTGTACGGCTTAAGTTAGCACCCGGTATCATGCTGGAGTCATCCATACGATTCAATGAGGTGTAAATGGATGTTTTATCATACTGCTGCTGGAATGATATGCTTTCTGATAAGTTCACACCTGTATCAAAGAAATTTTTTACGTTATCAAAGATTTGCATATTTGCAGTTGTACCATCCCATTTTGTATAGCTTTGCCCTGTTACTTCAGGACCCCAGCTATAGCCGTTAGTTGAGTCGAACACGCCATTCTCACCTTGTCCAAAGGCTTTTTGGCGTTTAGGGAGCATAAATGTTGTCTCAGCGGAAACTGAACCAGAGATAGTGATACCCAAACCTTCACGCTTTGTTCCTTTTTTAGTTGTAATCAAAATAACACCATTACCGGCACGAGAACCATAAAGTGCAGCAGCTGACGCACCTTTCAACACAGACATGGACTCAATATCTTCAGCATTAATATCTGAAAGTCCATTACCCATATCCAATGTCGGGTTATCAATATCATTATTACTTGCTCCTGTAAAGTTATCCATTGGCACACCATCGACAACAATTAACGGCTGGTTCAAACCTGTTACAGAATTCGCACCACGAAGCTGGATTTTGGAAGAACCGCCAGGACCATTACTTGAACGGATAATCTGGACACCTGAAACTTTACCTGTCAAAGCATTTGCGAGGTTCGTTTCACGAGCTTCAAGTAACGCGTCACCTTTTACCTCCTGCATGGCATAACCCAGTGCTTTTTTCTCACGTTTGATACCAAGAGCAGTCACTACAACTTCACCCAAGGTTTGTGTGCAAGAAGATTTATGGTGACTGGAGCAAGGTTAAAAGTGTTAAAGTAAAGAAGTAATGAATTATACATAGAGCTATAATGAAATGATATTGATAAATGTATGGAAAGTAAAGTATAATCATTGCAGCAACTAGGAAACGAGAGATTAAGCAGAAAATGAAAGAGAAACATTTAGACAATTTTGTAAAAGGACTAAAAAATGGTATTCCAATAGCATTGGGGTATTTTGCAGTAGCATTTACACTTGGAATACAGGCAAAGAATGCAGGAATAACGGCATTTCAGTCAGCAGTGGCAAGTTTTGGATTGCATGCCTCAGCGGGGGAATATATTGCATTTACTCTTTTTGGGGCCAACGCAACCATTTTTGTAATGGTAATGATGGAGGTTGTCGCCAATGCCAGATATCTTTTAATGTCCTGTGCGTTAAGCCAGAAGATTCCCGCAGACACTCCAATATGGAAAAGACTTATAATGGGATATTTTATAACAGATGAAATATTTGGAGCTTCAATATCTGTAGCAGGAAAGCTTGATCCTTATTATACTTTTGGACTTGCGGCAGTTGCCTCACCGGCATGGTGTGTAGGTACGGCGCTAGGTGTTTTGATGGGCAACGCATTGCCAATCAGAGTTGTAAGTGCTTTAAGTGTAGGTCTTTATGGTATGTTTATGGCATGCATAATTCCTGAGGGAAAAAAGAACAAAATAGTAGCAGGAGTAATAGTTGTAAGCTTTGTTTTAAGTTACATATTTAATACACTTTCTGTTTTTGCAGGAATTTCATCAGGTGTAAAAATTATGATTTTGACTGTTATTATTTCATTAGCGGCAGCAATATTATTTCCGGTAAAGGAGGAAGAAAATGCATAACATATATATATGTCTTCTTGCAATGGCTATTGCAACCTATGCAATCAGAGTGCTTCCGTTAACATTAATTAGAAAAGAAATTACAAATAAATACATAAAGTCATTTTTGTATTATGTGCCTTATGTAACATTGGCGGTAATGACATTTCCGGCAATCCTTACAGCCACACAGAGTATGTGGTCAGGTCTGATTGCATTAATTGGTGCGATTCTTTTGGCTTGGAAAGGTGGAAATCTTTTTCAGGTTGCAATAGTAAGTTGTGCGCTGGTATTTATTGTGGAATTGATAATTGTTTATCTATCGCTGTGTCTTGTGCGATGACTTTAGCTTGCAAATCTTCTTTCATACCTGCTAGCTTGATGCCTTCGGCCTGTGCCATTCGTTGTACTGGAATGCCTGACATCATTGAGATAACATTGGCAATTTCTTCTGCATCAACAGTTTGCCTGTTTTCTTTTAGATTGGCTTCCCATTCTTTTTTCATCTCATCCAATTGGATAGAAAGTTCTTTCTCCTTATCACGGAAGCTGGCTGCAAGTTCAAAATTCTGCGATTTTACGGCTTCATTTTTCTTGTTTTTAGCTTCTTCGATCAGCTTTTCCTGTTCTTCTATCTCTTTGGGTACATTGACATTAGTAAGATGTACACGTGAGCCGGCTTCATCTAAAGCATCAATGGCTTTATCAGGGAAATTACGATCTGTGATATAGCGGTCTGTCAGCTTGACACATGCTTCCAATGCTTCATCTGTATAATACACATTGTGATGATCTTCATACTTATCCTTGATATTACGCAAAATCTGCAGAGTTTCGGCAGCAGTAGTCGGTTCTACGATTACTTTTTGGAAACGACGTTCCAATGCGCCATCTTTCTCAATATTCTTACGATATTCATCAAGAGTGGTGGCACCGATACATTGTATTTCTCCTCTTGCCAATGCTGGCTTTAGCATATTGGCGGCATCCATAGAGCCTGCTGCAGAGCCTGCGCCTACAATCGTGTGAATTTCATCAATGAATAATATAACATTCGGATTCTTCTGCAATTCATTGAGAATGGAACGGATACGTTCTTCAAATTGTCCACGGTACTTTGTTCCTGCCACAACAGCAGTCATGTCAAGAGCAACGACTCGTTTATCAAACAGGATACGCGAAACCTTTTTCTGAATGATTCTCAATGCAAGACCTTCAACAATCGCTGATTTTCCTACACCGGGTTCACCAATCAGAATTGGGTTATTCTTTTTGCGTCGACTTAATATCTGCGCTAAACGTTCGATTTCTCTTTCTCTGCCCACAACAGGATCCAACCGTCCTTCTTCTGCCGCTTTTGTCATGTCAGTACCGAAATTGTCAAGTACCGGCGTATCATTAGACGGCTTCTTGGAAGCGGTTTGTGCCTGTTGGCGTTCATCCGAACCACCTCTGCCGGAACGAGGAGAAGACATTTCTTCGTCATCCTCATCGTCTTCCGAAAAGCCCATGCCGGAATTGACATCCGGCTGCAATGTAGCTTGCTCCAGTACTTTCACGTAGTTTATATCGTTTGCTTCAAGTACGGAAGCCGCCATATTGTTTTTTTCTCTTAAAATAGCCAATAATACATGTTCTGTATCAGCGATGTTACTTTTCATTCCACGAGCTTCTAAAATACACATTTTTAATATCTTTGCCGCATCATTAGATAACGGCACCTCTGCATCAGGCAATAACATTTCATCAGCTTCTGCCTTCAGCTGAGCTTCAATCTGTTGCTTTATAGCAGCCAGATTGGTGTTGAGTTTAGACAATATCTCGATAGCTTTTCCTTCACCGTCACGGAGTATTCCCAGAAGCAGGTGTTCGGGACCTATATACCTACTTCTCAACCGGTTCGCTTCTTCCTTACTATAGACGATAATGTCGGAAACTCTTTGTGAGAATTGATTATTCATACTTTTTTCCTTTTCTTCTAAGGGTTATTCACTGGCAAATATACGCATTTAATCAAGTTTGTATTGCAATATTTGCTTTATTTCTTATATCTACAAATGGCGTGCCATAAAAACAGTGTATTTGTATTATATATATAAGGTATAACAAATAATAGGCTCTTTTTTACCGATGTTATTTATCTTTCCATATTATATTTATCGTTTTTATCTTTTTATTTTTGTATTTTAAAGTTTGGCGGGTTATCGTCTCGGTCATGATAAAACTTTCTTTCTAAAAACTTTCGTATATCGGGGAAAAGTAGTACTTTAGCGTGGTTTTTCACAAACCGTAGAATGTATAATTAATAATCATTTTAAATGCTTGAACAAGACAGAATTATAAAGATTAACATCGAGGAGGAAATGAAGTCATCGTACATTGACTACTCCATGTCGGTCATCGTTTCGCGTGCCCTTCCGGATGTTAGAGATGGATTTAAGCCTGTTCACCGTAGAATTTTATACGGAATGATGGAATTAGGCAATACTTCAGACAAACCTTATAAAAAGTCAGCGAGAATCGTGGGTGAGGTACTTGGTAAGTATCATCCTCATGGGGATTCTTCTGTTTATTTTGCAATGGTACGTATGGCGCAGGAATGGGCAATGCGTTATCCTTTGGTAGATGGACAGGGAAACTTTGGTTCTGTGGATGGTGATAGCCCTGCTGCTATGCGTTATACAGAAGCTCGTCTCAATAAGTTGGGTGAAGCAATGATGGATGACCTGTATAAGGAAACCGTTGATTTTGAGCCAAACTTTGATAATACGCTGGTGGAACCTAAGGTGATGCCGACGCGTATCCCGAACCTTCTGGTGAACGGAGCATCCGGTATTGCTGTTGGTATGGCTACCAATATGCCTCCTCATAATCTTTCGGAAGTGATTGAAGCATGTGATGCATATATTGATAATCCGGAAATTACGGTAGAGGAACTGATGGAATTTGTTAAAGCACCGGATTTCCCTACTGGCGGATATATATATGGTGTGAGTGGTGTACGCGAAGCATATTTGACAGGTCGCGGACGTGTAATTATGCGTGCGAAAGCTGAAATTGAAAGCGGACAAACACATGACAAGATCGTAATAACAGAGATTCCTTATAATGTAAATAAGGCCGAACTGATTAAATATATTGCTGATCTTGTAAATGATAAGAAGATAGAAGGTATCTCAAATGCCAACGATGAGTCTGACCGTGATGGTATGCGTATTGTTATTGACATAAAACGTGATGCAAATGCAAGTGTAGTGTTGAATAAACTCTATAAAATGACAGCTTTGCAGACCTCTTTTGGTGTTAACAATGTGGCTTTGGTTCATGGACGTCCAAAAACGTTGAATCTAAGAGATTTAATTAAATATTTCATAGAGCATAGACACGAAGTTGTTATTCGTCGTACTCAGTTCGATCTTCGTAAGGCGAAAGAGCGTGCGCACATTCTTGAAGGTTTGATTATTGCTTCAGATAATATTGATGAAGTAATTCGTATCATTCGTGCTGCAAAAACTCCGAATGACGCAATAACAGGCTTGATTGAGCGATTTAACCTGACAGAAATTCAGGCTCGTGCAATTGTAGAAATGCGTTTGCGTCAGTTAACCGGTCTGATGCAGGATCAGCTTCATGCGGAATACGAAGAAATAATGAAGCAGATAGCTTATTTGGAAAGTATTCTGGCTGATGATGAAGTATGTCGTCGGGTAATGAAAGAGGAATTGTTAGAAGTCAAAGCGAAATATGGAGATGTACGTCGCTCTGAAATTGTTTATTCTTCAGAAGAATTTAATCCGGAAGACTTCTATGCAGATGATCAGATGATTATTACAATTTCTCATATGGGTTATATTAAACGTACACCGTTGACCGAATTCCGTGCCCAAAATCGTGGTGGAGTAGGTTCGAAAGGTACGGAAACCCGTGATGAAGACTTTGTAGAGCATATTTATCCTGCTACCATGCACAATACCATGATGTTCTTTACACAAAAGGGTAAGTGTTATTGGCTGAAAGTATATGAAATACCTGAAGGAACGAAGAATTCTAAGGGCCGTGCTATTCAGAACTTGTTGAATATTGATTCGGATGATAATGTAACTGCATACTTGCGTGTGAAGAGTTTAGAGGATTCCGAGTTTATCAATAGCCACTATGTATTATTCTGTACTAAGAAAGGTGTAATAAAGAAGACATTGCTTGAACAGTATTCTCGTCCTCGTCAGAATGGTGTAAATGCTATAACTATCCGCGAAGATGATAGCGTAATTGAAGTTCGTATGACGAATGGAAATAATGAAATCATCATTGCAAACCGCAATGGTCGTGCAATTCGTTTCCATGAGGCAGCAGTTCGTGTAATGGGACGTACAGCAACAGGTGTACGTGGTATTACGTTGGATAATGATGGTCAGGATGAAGTAGTAGGAATGATTTGTATCAAAGATTTGGAGACAGAATCTGTAATGGTAGTTTCCGAACAAGGATATGGTAAACGTTCTGAAATTGAAGACTATCGTAAAACGAACCGTGGAGGTAAGGGTGTGAAGACCATGAATATTACCGAAAAGACAGGTAAGTTGGTAACAATCAAGTCGGTAACTGATGAAAATGACTTGATGATTATCAATAAGTCTGGTATCACTATTCGTTTGAAGGTAGCGGATGTTCGTATAATGGGCCGTGCTACTCAAGGCGTTCGTCTGATAAATCTTGAAAAACGTAACGACCAGATTGGTTCGGTATGTAAGGTTATGACAGAAAGTCTTGAAGATGAAATTCCGGCAGAAGAGGCAGAGGGTACAATCGTGAGTGATCCGAATGCTGATGTTCCTGATATTGATGATGCAGCGGACGTAAATGAAAACGAAAGCAATAACGAAATTGAGGAATAGACATAATATTAATAATTAATCAAACAACAATCATGAAAAGAGTATTATTTTCTATGGTTTTATTGATGGCTGTTAGCTTCTCATTCGCTCAGATGAAGAATGTGAAAGAAGCAAAGAGTATGGCTAATGACGTAAAACCTAATTTTAAGCAGGCTGAACAGCTTATTAAGGAGGCTATGAAGAATCCTGAAACGAAGGATCTTGCTGACACATGGGACGTTGCTGGATTTATTCAGAGACGTATCAACGAGGAGCAAATGAAAAATGCTTTTTTGAAGAAACCGTATGATACATTGAAAGTATACAATAGTATTCTGAAAATGTATGAGTACTATAATAAGTGTGATGAATTAGCGGAAATACCTAATGAAAAGGGAAAAGTTAAAAACAAATATCGGAAGGCTAATGCTTCCAGTATGTTGGCTGAACGTCCTAATTTGATTAATGGTGGTATTCAGTATTTCAACCTGGACAAGAATAAAGAAGCTTTGAAGTTCTTTGCAACCTATGTAGAGTCAGCTTCTTATCCGATGTTAGCTGATAAAGAATTGGCTAAAAACGATACTCTTCTTCCGCAAATTGCTTATTATGCAACATTAGCTGCTGATAGAGTAGGTGATAAAGATGCGATCATTAAATATGCTCCTATGGCTTTATCCGATAAAGATGGAGGTAAATTTGCAATGCAATTGATGGCTGATGCTTATAAAGCTAAAGGTGATACTGCTGCATGGATTAAGTCTTTGGAAGAGGGTATCCTTAAGTTCCCTGGAAATGATTATTTCTTCGCTAATTTGGTTGATTATTATAATAGCTCTAATCAAGCTTCTAAAGCTATGGAGTTTGCTGATAGAATGTTAGCTAATGATCCGAATAACAAGTTGTATTTGTATGTAAAAGCATATCTTTATCATAATATGAAAGAATATGATAATGCAATCGAATACTACAAAAAAGCTATTGCTGCTGATCCGGAATATGCAGAAGCATACTCTAATGTAGGTTTGGTATATTTGATGAAAGCACAGGATTATGCTGATAAAGCAACAACAGATATCAATGATCCTAAGTACGCTGAAGCACAAGCTGTGGTTAAGAAATTCTACGAAGAAGCTAAACCATTCTATGAAAAAGCCAGAGCTTTAAAACCCGATCAACAAGATTTATGGTTGCAAGGTCTTTACAGAGTTTACTATAACTTGAATATGGGACCTGAATTCGAAGAAATCGATAAGATGATGAAGTAAGATCGTTTTCTGAAAAAATATAAGAAGGCTATTAGAAATAGTAGTCTTCTTTTTTTTATTCAATAGTTTAAAGTAGTAATTGAAAAATCTTATATTTGATATGGACTTGAGTGGAACAGGTAAATTTCTTCATTTAAATAAAAATAGAAAAAGGAGTAAGGTCATTATATTACTCCTTTTTCTATTAAACATAATATTAATTATTCCCTAATCTTGGATGCTCATTTTTTGCCTGATTTGATCAGCTGTTAATAACAAGCAATGGTGTATCTGAATGGAAAATCATTTTTCTGGCAATACTTGGATTAAATAATCGAGCAAATATATTCCTTTTGTAAGAAGTCAAAGTGATTATATCTATATGATTATCTTTGATATACTGATCAAGTCCTTTTAATAAATTATCATTCATCACTACGTCATAATGAATTTCAAGCCCCGGATATTGCTTGTGAAAATATTCTTTTATACCTGCTAGTTTTATTTCATTCCAGGTATCTTTAGAATCTGTAAGGTGTATCAAAGATACAGAAAAATGGAATGATTTCCAAGTATTAAAGAATGCCTCGAAAGCAATTAGATCTCTTTGATCAAAATTGGTAATAAAGGCAATCCGTTTTGCTTCACTAAACTGTTTAAATGGTGTATTTTCCGGAATAGCCAATACAGCCGTGCGACTCCTGTCAATAACTTCAGCGGTTACACTGCCAATTAAATCAATGTCTTTCTGATTTTTGCCTCGGGTACCCATAATGATGACCATAGGACGCTGTTCTTTAGCATATCTTAAGATTTCCTCCTCTGGAATACCTTCACGTAAGATGCAGCTATATTTAACGTTGGGAAATTCGCCTGATGTAACTTTTTCTTTTATCTTCTCTGATAAAGCATTGAGATCAGAATGGACTTTTTGGATAATCGTTTTTACAGATTCTTCATCTCCAATCTGGTAATTGAAAACATCCCCATAAGGCAACGACGATGCATAAATAGGCGTGAAATAGACATGCAACAGGATGACTTCTGCATTTTCTGTTTTTGCCAGGTTGAATGCAAATTCACATGCTTTCATCGAATAATTAGAGAAGTCGACGGGAATTAAAATCTTATTTGATTTATCTTTTACTTTGGGCTCCTTCTCTCCCACTATACTTTCAGACAGCCATGTAGAACTTTCTGTTATTTTCAAAGCACGTGGCAGATCGCTTTCTTTAATTCGTAAACGCACTCCCGATGAAACAACCGGTTGTATTTGATTAACGTTATGAATGTAGGTTTCTATACCTTCATTTTCCAAGACATTCTTTAAGATCTGCGCTTTGGTGTATGTCAGAATGGCCAGGGTTACTAATTTGTCTTCCATAAATGTACATTTTATAAGGTGAAAACAAATAAGAAATCCCAATTGTTTGATTCAATTGGGATTCAGTTTGTTATATTTTAAACTTGCACAGATTCGGTAGCCTGTTCTTTTTGCATACTCATATTCAATTCATCTAGGATTTTTAAAGCCCGATCAAGAACGGTCGTGTCATCCAACATTACAAGCCCACCATCTGGACCGGGCTCGAGATGTATTCCGACGCTTTTTCCCTCCTTGAAATTGTGTCCTCCGAAGAAGTTTCGCACTGTATCTACGTGCAAACCAAGTTCGTCTGCTATTCTATGCATGCTACCGCTAGGCAATGAATCTTTAATTTTACGAAGTTCATTAAACGTTATTGTTCTCATGTCTCATAAATTTAATGGTTAATACTATGTGATTTTTTTATCACGCTATAAACTTAAGCAAAAAAAAAGATAAAACAAATTATTTGCTTATCTTTTTTTCTTGAATATATAAAATCTATTAATGACCTTTATATCACCTCGATAGCAGAAGCAGGTACCCACCCGACTTTTCCATCTTCCAGTCGAATTTCTTTCCATTCTTTCATAGAGTTGTCTTTGACACTTACCTTTCTCCCTTCATGGAGAATAAACAAGCTAGTCCCACTCTCACTTGGAGTACTTCGTACTGTTACACTCGGATTCATTACTATCGCCTCACTTCGATTAACCAAATGCTCTTTTTGTTGCGAAGCAAAAAGATTAGAGCAAACAGTGACAATCAGCAAAATGATTCCTGATATGAATCCTATTTTCTTTAACATAATCTGTTTGGAGAATATAAAGAAATAGAAAGCGATAATCAATAGAATAAAGGAGACAATACCCCATGTGGCCCATGCATCTACACTCATACTATTTGTCAGAGATTTGATCCATGAAACAAAGAATACTTCAGGAACAGGTTCAACCTTGTCTATTGTTTTTGCACGTGCCACTTCAAGATTAGCACGGATGTCACCATTTCCTGGTTGTAATAGCAGAGCACGCTCATAATTTAAAACAGCTTTCGCTATCTCCCCTATTTTATAATAACTATTTCCCAGATTGTAATAGACGTCGGCAGCTTCTCCATTTTTCAGTAATGCTTCATATATCTGAATAGCTGCTGCATAATCTTCTTTTATATATGCGGAATCTCCTTCAGCTTTTGTTGCATCTTCCAGTGTATTACTGGAAAATGTGGTATGCGAAGCGTGGATAGAATCAACTCCATTCGTTTGTCTAGTATCAATGCTTAACGAATCTTGTCCGAAACAAGTAAGCGACATTGATAATAATATAAAAAATAATATCTTTTTCATGACATAATCTCTTCTGGGTTAATGTTTTATTGAATTCTCCATTTTGCTTATTACTTCTATTGAAGAAGAATAAACTTTATCCATAGCTTGATTCTCATCACCTGGAGCAAACCGTGCAAATTCACAATCATTCAATGCATTCAGGAATTCTTTGATTAGTTCCTCATTTACTCCGTGATTTCTTAGTTTCTCTTCAATATTATCTTTAGATAAACGAGATACCGGAATATTCAGTTTGTCACTTATATATCCCCACAATGCCTTTAATACCTCATCGTAGAAAGCATCTTTTTTATTTTCGGAGAGTAATTTTCCTGCAAGCTTCATACGCTTCGTTGCCACTTTATTTGCTTTCTTCGTACGCATTTTAGCAACATTTGCATTTTCAGCAGCTTGCTTACGATAAATAATAAAGAAAATAATAAAGGCAAGAGCCGGAATGATATAGAATAACCAATATGTCATTGAACCATAGAAGAAACTTCCTTTAGGTTGGAGAGTAACTTCATTCTGTTTGATATAACGGATGTCTTCACCTAATACTTTCAAGTCCTCTTTATTCGTGAAGTTAGCAATTACTTGATCCGCATTACCTGCACCTTTCTCAACATTTACTACATAATCTTCTGTTTTCAGTGTTTTGTAAGACTTGGAGCGAATATCAAAATAGCTGAAAGATACTCCCGGAATCTTATATGTTCCGGCATGTCTCGGAATTGCTAAATATTCAATAACTTTATTGCCTGTGAGTCCTTCCCGGGTTAATCTGACTTGATTGTCTACTTTGGGATCATATACTTCAAAATCATCCGGGAATTTAATTTCCGGATTAGAAATCAACTTCAGGTTACCTGTACCGGATATTACCAGTTTAATAGTAATAGCATCATTGGTTTTCAGTTCCTTACTGTTGATAGAAGAAGATATATTGAACTCTCCCACTCCACCTGAAAAATCTGCAGGTTTACCCGTAGGAAGCGGATTGACATTTATTGCTATCTTAGGAGTGGAAATATTTTTTTTAATTTCAATGACATTACTTCCTCCATTGAAGAAGGCATCAAAAGGATCATCTGATTGCACAGGTTTTCCGATAGTCATCTGGAACTGTGCCGGATCAATATATAGCTTTCCTGATTGTTGCGGGAAGAGAACAAACTGGCGATAAACCGTTGTATAGTAATTACGTCCCTGATAATGCTCCGGAGTCCATCTTGCATTGGTTGTCATTTCTATTTCTTGAGAATGGAAACCTTTAAAGTCGGGCAATTTCGCATTATTAAGTTGTAAGTTGGATTCTCTGGTGTATATTTTATAGGTCAGGACAAAAGCCTCCTGTTCATACACATTTGTTTTACTGGCACTTGCCATAATAAAAAGGTCCTGATTAGAGACACTTGTACCAGATGAGGAATGTATAGAACCACTACTACTATTATTTTGTCCGCTATTGCCACCTTGATCTTGTGGCAATACTTTAATCTTTACTGAGTTTGACACCATTTGGTCACCATCGGCAACAATGGAGGCACCGGGTATTGTGTATTCTCCGGCATTATTAGCCATTAATATGTATGTAAATGTAATACTACTAGTAGATGTAACATTACCATTCACTATTTGAGTACTACTTTGTTGTGAACGGCTTGGACCCATCAATACATCAAAACCTTTGATTGATGGTGCCCGAAAATCTTTCACTTTTTGTGTAGTTACAATATACGACAGCCTGAATTGTTCGCCTACTACCACTGCATCAGGAGCAGAAGCAGTAAAAGACACCTTATCAGCAAACACATGAGTGCTATATGCTATCAATGCCATCAATATAATAATCAGTTTTTTCATTGCTTATGAAATTTATATCATCAACTTTATATTACCAATCTTTTTCCAAGCGACCGCCTTGCATAACTTTTTGTTGCTTCTTCACTTTATCCTGCACATCTTTCTCGTCCTGCATGACAGAATTCAGTAATTGTTCAGCATTTTCCTTTGACATCTGATTATCTTGTTTCTTTTCAGATTTCGGTGGTTGCTGCTGATCTTTCTTTTCATCTTGTTTCTGATCCTTCTGTTTGTCTTTATTCTGGTCCTGTTTCTGATCTTGTTTTTGCTGATCTTTGTTTTGGTCCTGATTTTGATCTTGATTCTGTTGATTTTGTTGGTCTTTCAGCATTTTCTGTGCAAGAGCCAAATTGTACCGGGTTTCATGATCGGTAGGATTATTACGCAGTGACATTTTATATGCATCTACAGCTTTGGCATAGTCTTTACCAGCCTGGAAAATTACTCCCATATTGTGATAAATATGGGCGAGTTTCATTTTATCTTTTTCTATTTTGCTGGCCGATACATATTGTTCCATGGCATCCTGAAACTTTTGCTGTTGCGAAAGGGTATTTCCCAGATTATACATGGATACCGTAGACTTGGGATTAGCTTCCAAGGCCTTCCGATAGTTCACCTCTGCATCAACAAATACGCTATCATTAAACAGACGGTTTCCCTTACGGATATAGTCGCGTTCTGCTTTCTGAGCCGATACACCAGCTGCCGCTAACAGAAATACAGCGAATAGAATATATTTACTTTTTAACATACGTATAACTATTTCTTATTAGAAAACAGGTGAATGTTCTTAAATAAAGGATTTTTGCGATCCAGAATTAAGATTTCTGCCAATAACAATAGTAGAATAACCCATGCAATAGCCTGGAATTGTTCGTTAAACTCCGTATATACTTTCGACTCTACATCAGATTTCGCCATTTTATTCACTTCTTGATTGATGGCCTTTTGGGCTGAATTAGAATTATCTACTCGTACATATATACCTTTTCCTTCTTTTGCAATTTCCTGACACATAGCTTCATTCAAACGGGTAACAATCACATTACCTTCCCGGTCGCGGCGGTAATCATTCGTTCCTTCCACCGGTATTGGAGCGCCATCAGGCATACCTACTCCCAATACACTTACTTGAATACCCTTTTCTGCCGCAGCTTTGGCAGCTTCCACTGCACCACCTTCATGATTTTCACCATCAGTAATAACAATAATAGCCCGTCCTACCCCTTCTTGCGGAGTGAAACTACGGGCTGCCAGATTGATTGCTTCCCCAATAGCTGTACCCTGTTTAGAAATCAACGAAGGACTAATGGATTCTAAGAACATCTTAGCGGAAATATAGTCACTTGTAATTGGCAGCTGTGTAAAAGCGTCACCGGCAAATACAATCATACCTACCTTATCATTATCAAGCTCATCTACTAATCTGGATATTAATCTTTTTGCTTTTTCTAAACGGCTAGGCTGTACATCCTGCGCTAACATAGAGTTTGAAATGTCCAAAGCAATAATTACCTCTACTCCCTTGCGTTTAACCGTTTCCAGTTTTGAACCGAATTGAGGGCGTGCCAGTAATACGGAGAACAAACCAATAGCAACAAAAATAATCCAGAATTTTACATCCGGACGATATTTGGATACGTCAGGCATTAACTGAGCCAACAAAGTCGGATCTCCGAAACGTCGGATATTCTTTCTCCTCTTGTAATTGGAATACAAGTAGAAAGCTGCTAAAAAAGGTAATAGCAACAATAAATATAAATATGTAGGTTCTCCAAATCGAAACATCTTCTTACTATTTTATGATTGGCAAATAACGATTGACAAACATCCTTATGGAATTTTCTTGAGTACCGAATTACGTAATAGTACTTCCAACAAGACACAGAGGAAAGCTGCTAAAGCAAACCAATGATATTCTTCGTCCCGCTTACTATACTCTTTTACATTCAGTTTCGTCTTTTCCAGTTTATCAATTTCTTCATATACTTCTTTAAGCTTCGAGTTGCTCGTAGCCCGGAAATAGTTACCATCTGTCGTTCCGGCAATCTCTGTCAATGTCTTTTCATCAATTTCTACCGGCATACTTACATATTGCACCGTATTTCCGACTGGATAAGGATAAGGAGCCATTCCATTGGTACCTACTCCGATGGTATATACACGAATACCAAAGCTTTTTGCTATTTCTGCCGCTGTCATAGGCGAAATATCTCCCTTGTTATTTGTACCATCCGTCAATAGGATAATAACTTTGGATTTCGCTTTGCTATCTTTTAAGCGGGTTACAGCATTTGCAATACCCATACCGACAGCAGTACCGTCAGTGATAAGACCACATTTGATATTATGTATCATATCCAATAATACAGCATGGTCTACAGTCAACGGACATTGGGTGAAAGTTTCTCCTGCAAATAATGTAATACCGATATTATCATTGGGACGTCCATTGATAAACTCTGCAGCTACGTCTTTAGCAGCTTCCAGTCTGTTCGGCTTCAAGTCTTCAGCCAGCATACTGGTAGAAACGTCGATAGCCAGCATAATATCAATTCCTTCTATCTCACTGTTCTGCCACTTATTAGTAGTTTGCGGGCGTGCAAGAACCAAAATAACCAGTACTAAAGCAAGGCAGCGTAATAGAAATGGAACATGCAACAAATAATTCTTATAACTTTTAGGTGTATGCGCATATACCCGGGCATCTGAAATTTGAAGAGTTGCTTCACTTTTCTTTTGCTTCAGGATATACCATACAATATACGGTATAAGCAATAATAGCAAAAACAGATATTCAATATTGGCAAAAACCATTTTATTTATGATTTAACAGTTTACTATTTAGTATTAAGCTATACATCCTTTATACAAAAAGATTGTATAACTGTAGACCTATATATATAAAGGTACCGATCAATGCTGCTGATAACAATGCAATTCCACAAATCAGCATAGCTTTAACACGTAAAGAACGTTTCTCAATAATAGTGATTTCCGTTGGTTGCGGTTTCTGATTTTCCTCTTCCGGTTGTTTGGTCTCATTGATAAAATCAATGGCATTAATCAAATTGGCATCGTTTTCATTCATCTGAGGATTATGCTTGGCGAACTTCACTAAATCAGCAGTCTGGAACAATAGTTTTAGGTCTGATATGGCCTCTTTATCATTCATTTCCAGTAACTGATCAATTATTTCAGAAGAAGTCATTTCCAATGCATTAAATCCGAAACGATCCTTTATATATGTACGAATAGCATCGGTAAGTTCGGTATAGTACTCCTTCGATTGCCCTTTCTGCCATACCTTCTCTGTCTTGATACGTTCTATCTCTTTCATTGCAGCCTGATGTGGCGGCAATTTAGGTTCAACTTTAATTTTACGGATAATCGGTTTATTATCACGTATGCGAACAATCAGATAGATCAGCAAGCCAAGCAAAGGTAAAGCCAAGAATGAACAAGCGATCAATCCATACCAGTCTTCCCATGCAAAAGGAGCTTTCATCACAGGTTTTTGTCCGAAGAACTGGTCCGGATGTAAGGTGTCAACCGGCATTGAATATACTTTTAATGCGAGAGCTTTGGAGTTGTACACTTTCCCATCTACGGTAACCGGCATTGGCGGCAGATAATATAGAGCAGAGTCAAAAGAAGTGATAATGTACTCCTGCGTAATCACCATCCTCTGACGATCATTCAGGAATTGGGTATCTGGTTTGACTGTTTCTATAATTTCCACACCTCTTACCAGTGTATCAGTGTAAGCAGGAAAAATAGCACGCTGTTTGGCATCCATGGCTACTTGCAATTGCACTTTCGCCTGTTCGCCGATCAGTATCTGCAGTGAATCAATTTTTGCTTCTACTGTAACAGACTGTGCTACTGCTTTACTGACAAACAATAGACCTAATAATGCTATCAGAATAATATTTCTATTCATCTTTGATTCCATTAATTTCGTTTGGCAAATAAATTCAACAATGCCTTTACGTAATCCTGATCGGTTCTGACGGATACAGCATCTACGTTACTTTTGGTAAAAGTATCGTTCAGTTCAGTCTGCTTTTGTATCCACCAGTCGCGATGTGCCCGGCGTACAGCTTTGGAAGAGGTGTCAATCCATTGTTCATGCCCAGTTTCTGCATCTTTGATTCGCATCAGTCCTACTGGAGGAAGATCACTGACTCTCCTGTCGTATACTTGCAATGCTACTACATCATGTTTCCTGTTAGCAATGGTCAGCGCATTCTTAAAGCTTTCCTGGTCAATAAAATCTGATAAGATAAATGCAGTGCAACGCCTTTTCATTACGTTTGTCAAATATTCCAAGGCAAGACGAATATTTGTGCGACGGCTTTCCGGTTGGAAATCAATCAATTCACGGATAATATACAAGATATGTTTACGTCCTTTCTTGGGAGGAATAAACTTCTCTATCCGGTCTGAAAAGAAAATCACACCTATTTTATCATTATTCTGGATGGCAGAGAAAGCAAGAGTAGCAGCGATTTCCGTCACCATATCTTTCTTTAACTGCTTGATCGTACCAAATTCCAAACTTCCGGAAACATCAACCATTAACATAACTGTCAGTTCACGTTCTTCTTCAAACACTTTCACATAAGGTTTATTGAAGCGCGCAGTCACATTCCAGTCTATGTCACGTATATCATCACCGAATTGATATTCACGGACTTCCGAAAATGACATACCCCTACCTTTGAAAGCCGAATGATACTGGCCTGCAAAGATATTGTTAGACAATCCTCGTGTCTTTATTTCAATTTGGCGAACTTTTTTTAGTATTTCACTTGTTTCCATTTATACAGTAGTTAATTAGTAGGTAGTTAAGTAGTCATGCATAGATATTTATGACTACTTATTGACTGTATTATAACTACAAATTAGGGTACTTCAACCTTATTCAGAATCTTACTGATGATTTCGTCCGAAGTCATGTTGTTAGCTTCAGCTTCGTATGTCAATCCGATACGGTGACGAAGAACATCATGTGCTACAGCACGTACATCTTCCGGA